>Ga0187886_1001982_pt1 | contig 17205 bp, 9 predicted proteins | sample June2016WEW_20_1_FD_133001 | JGI IMG/M metagenome (GOLD analysis project Ga0187886, IMG submission 133001) | Peatland microbial communities from SPRUCE experiment site at the Marcell Experimental Forest, Minnesota, USA - June2016WEW_20_150 | ecosystem: Environmental > Terrestrial > Soil >... | reverse complement strand
GGGGTTAGGTCTGCACTACAACGCGGTTGACGTCAGTGGCTCCGCAAACAAAAGACTTACGTTTTGTCTTTGCCCGATTTTCGCCTCGAAATCCGGGGAACTGCGAAAGTAGGGCTAGCGCGCATTCCTCACCAACAACCTGCTGCGGCGCGCGATAGGGCCGCATCTACTGCGTTGCGCTCGACCGCCGTCCTCGACGTACTGTTCAAGTACGCCTGCGGGCGCCGGCCTTCGCGCGCCTTGTATCTGCGGCCCTCTCATCGCGCCTCGCTACGGTCGCGGTGAGAAATGTGGGCTAGCCCGCTTTCAGGGTGTTCTTCGCATCCTCTCGTCCTCCGGCGGCCTCCGCCCCCTTGGCGTAGCCGCCGCGAGCCTCAATTCGCAACCACCGTGTACTTCACGCTTCGCTCGAGCGATTCGGCGCCCTGCGTGGCAATGATCCTCAGCTCACAGTTGCCCGGCTTCGCAACCGAACCGAACAGCATCGGCACCGCACCGGCCGCGTCTGCCGCGGGCAGCTCCTGCGCCCGCTTCGCCAGCACCTGGCCGTTGAGAAGGAACTGAATCTCAATGCGCGGCTTCTCGGAGCTCGCCTTGTCCGGATAGACCACAAAGTATACGTACGGCTTCGCGCTTGCGCTCAGCGTCGTCGCCAGCTCCGGCGTCACCCGATTGTTTCCAACCCGGAAAGGATCGGTCGCGTCCGGCGGCCCGGTCGCGGCCTCCACTTGCCTCACCAGCATCACGCTGCTCAGGCCGATCCCCTTGCTTTCGGGATTGTCGAACACCACCTCGTTCGCAGCCGCCCGGTTGCCCTCCCGGTCGAGCACGGCGGTCTCCACCGTGTAGCGCCCCGGAGGAAGGCTGAGCAGGTGCGCGTAGGGAATCGAGGCGGTCCCCAGCGCCGCCAGCTTGTCGTCCGGAATCTCGTAGGGGGCGTCCTGGCTGAACTTGTCGACGACCTGCCCGCTGGCGTCCTTCACCAGGCCGACCAAGGAAAGATGCAGCCGACGCCTCTTCTGCTCCGGCTCGGGCGTCGCCGTCAGACTGGACGCCGGCACGTCGTACGTAACGGCGTATTGCGCGCTTTCGCTGCCCGGCCGGAACTGAAAAGCCGCGGAGCGAAAATCGAAGGCATGCGGCCACGGCCGGCGATCCAGGGCCAACAGACCGAGAACATCGAAAGGCGTCAGCGGGGCAGAGCTCTTGAGGTCAGGCAGGGCAAAGTATCCGGGACGGCTCTCCACGCTCAGGTCGGGCCGCGCCAGCTTCACCTCGATCTTCCGCAGACGGCCGTCGTATTTGTCCGAAGCGGGCCGGTACGCCGCTTCGTAGTGGGCATCTATCTCTTCGACGACGTGTTGGAACGGCTTTTTGAGATCGTTCGTGCTGCCGATCAGAAAACCGCCCGTCCCTTCCGCGAGCGCGCGCAGGCTGGCCTGCGTGTCCGTGGTGCGCACGGCGCTGAGCAGGTAGTCGTCCTGCCGCATCTTCTCAACCATGACGGCCGGACTGTCACCCTGCCGGCCCTGGGACTTGCTCAGGGACGCGACGTGTCGCACGGCCGCAACCGAGGCCGCTACGTTGGAGTTCTGGCTGAGCCCGGTAACATCGATGGCAAAGATGCTGATGCCGGCTCGGTTGGCTTTGTTGAGGATCGCTTCGAACCGGTCCGGATCGCCCGTGGTCGCCAATCCCGGGCTGAACAGCAACACCGTCTTCCGGCCCGGCAGCTTGGCGAGCTGCTCGACGGTCAGAATGATCTGATCGGTCTCGCGCATGCCTTCGATGTGGCCGAACTGCCGCCGCTGGCTCACCAGGTCCCCGCGCCTCATGTTGGCGCCCCCGGAGGTGGCAGCATCCGCGCCGTTTATCGCCTGGCGATTGAGTCCGCCCCCGGTGATGGTCAGACCCGCAGTGACGGTGCCGCCGGGACCACCATTGCCGCTCAGAGTCACGGTCGCCATGATCGGTTCGGCGCTCAGAAGGGTTTGGGCGGCGCCCATGAAGTCCAGCCCTGTCCCGGTGGAAGCGTTCCTGACCGCCTCTACCATCTCCTGGCGGCTGGTCGTGAACGAATGCAGTGGGATTAACCGGTCGCTAAGGCTGAAGATTCCCACCCAGGTGCCGGGCTGCAAGTCGTCCTTCAGGAACTCCTCCGCGGCTTCAACCGCGTACTTCCTGGTGAATGGATCCAGATTGTGGAAGACGATGCAGACCACATTCAACGCGCGCAGCGAGCGGGCCGGCGAGGCCGCCGGGCGGCTGGGGACGGTCGCGTCGCGGCGCGCTACGGGTGTGTCGCGTTTCCCCTCGCTCGCGCGCCGATCTTCGACGCCATGGGGACCGGCCTCCAGCCGGAAACTGAGGATTTCCCTGCGGACGCCATTCTCGTAGATCTCCACTTCACCGGGCTTCAGGTTCTTGACCAGGCGGCCGTGCTTGTCGCGCACGACCAGATCCAGCAGCACCTCGTTCACGGTGGTATGGATCGTTACGCTGGGCTCAGGCGGCGGGGCATTCTGTCCCACCGCCAGGCCGTGGAGCGTCAAGCATATCACAATTCCGGCGGTCGGGACGAATGTTCTTCGCATCCTCTCGTCCTCTGGCGGCCTCCGCCCCCTTGGCGTGGCCGCCGCGAGCCTCAATTCGCAACCACTGTGTACTTCACGCTTCGCTCGAGCGATTCGGCGCCCTGCGTGGCAATGATCTTCAGCTCGCAGTTGCCCGGCTTCGCAACCGAACCGAACAGCATCGGCACGGCACCGGCCGCGTCTGCCGCGGGCAGTTCCTCCACCCGGTTCGCAAGCAGTTGGCCGTTGAGCAGGAGCTGAATCTCAACGCGCGGCTTCTCGGAGCTTGCCTTGTCCGGATAGACCACAAAATACACGTACGGCTTCGCGCTTTCGCTCAGCGTCGTCGCCAGCTCCGGCGTCACCCGATTGTTTCCAACCCGGAAAGGATCGGTCGGGTCCGGCTGCCCGGTCGCGGTCTCCATTTGCTTCACCAGCATCACGCTGCTCAGCCCGATCCCCTTGCTTTCGGGACTGTCGAACACCACCTCGTTCGCAGCCGCCCGGCTGCCTTCCCGGTCGAGCACGGCGGTCTCCACCGTGTAGCGCCCCGGAGGGAGGCTGAGCAGGTGGGAATAGGGAATCGAAGTGGTCGCGAGCGCCGCCAGCTTGCCGTCCGGAATCTCGTACGGGGCGTCCTGGCTGAACTTGTCGACGACCTGCCCGCTCGAGTCTTTCACCAGTGCGAACAAGGAAACGTGCAAGTGGTGTCTCATTTGCGGCGGCTCGGGCGTCGCCGTCAGACTGGACACCGGCACGTCGTACGTAACGGCGTATTGCGAGCCCTCGCTGCCCGGCCGGAACTGGAAAGCCGCGGAACGAAATTCGAAGGCATGTGGCCGCGGCTGGGCATTCAGCACCATCAGGCCCGCCACATCGAGAGGCTTCAAGGGCGCCGAGCCTGGTATGTCGGGAATGGCAAAATAGCCCACGCGGGTTTCGACGGTCAGGTCCGGCCGCGCCAGCTTCACTTCGATCTTCCGCAGACGTCCGTCGTACTTGTCGGAAGTCGGATGATACACCGCTTCGTAATGCGCGCCCACATCCTGCATGAGCTTCTGAAACGGCTTTCGGAGATCGTTGGTGTTCGCAATCAGGAACCCGCCCGTCCCTTCCGCCAGCGCGCGCAAGCTGGCCTGCGTGTCCGAGGTGCGCACGGCTTGATGCAGGTAGTCGTCCTGCCTCATCAATTCAGCCTCTTGACCGACGCCGCCGGTGGTGCCCGCCGCGACGGGCTTCCCTTGCTGCTGGCTCAAGGCGACCACGTGCTTCAAAGCCTCGTTCCCAGCCTGGACGTTGGAATTCTCGCTGAGGCCGTTCGTGTCCAGGGCATAGACGGTGATGTTCGCCTGGTTGGCGCGGGTCAGAGTAGATTGGAAGAAATCGGGATCGCCCCTGGTGGTCAGGCCCGGGCTCAGCAGCAGGACTGTCTTGTGGCCCGGCAGCACTCCCAGTTCCTGAATCATTACATTCATCTGATCCATCTGGCGCATTCCTTCAATCCCGCCGAACTGCCGCTGCTGGCCGACAAGGTCCCCCCGCTGGGCGTCCGCAGCCAGGCCGGTTGTAGCTTCCACCCCGGTGATGACGGCGGGATTGAGTCTGCCCGTCTGCAGCGTCTCGGTTGCTCCGCCCGACCTTCCGCCCGGCGCCGTGAACCCCTCGATCACATCCAAATTGGGAGTGCCGTTCAGAACCGCGTCCGCGACCCTGGCCAGTTGGAAAGTCCCACCGCCACCGGTGAAGTTGTTCGCCACGGCGCGTAGAAGGTCGGCACGATCGCCGGTGAAGGGGTGGAGCACCGTCAGGCGCGAGCCGAGGCTGAAGACTCCGATCCAGGTGTCGGGCTGCATCTGGTTGCCGAGGAACTCCTGCACGGCCTCCAGCCTGTATTTCTTCATGGTCTGGTCGAGGTTGTCCTGATTATGAAAGACAATGCAGATCAGATTGACCTTTCGCAGCGTCTGGGGCGTCGAGGTCGTGCGTACGGCGGGCGCCTTCGCCGGCTTGGCCCCCTTCGCCTGCGATTGCTGGCGCTCCTGCGCCTCATAGCCCTCCGCCAGGCGGAAACTGAGGATCTTCTGGGGGACGCCGTCTTCCGAGATCTGTACTTCGCCGGGCTTCAAGTTCTTGACGATCTTCCGGTGCTTGTCGCGCACGACAAAATCGAGGAGCACCTCGTTCGCCGTGGCATGGAGGGTGGTGCCGGATTGGGTCGGGGTCGGAGTCTGAACTCCGGCCAGTCTGCCGAACTGCGTGAACGACAGCAACGCAGCGGCAGGAATCAGCAGCTTCCACATGGGCTCAGTTTAACGCCTCCAAGCGCCATCCGCACCTTCGAAGCCGCAGCCACTGGACACGGGCAGAGTCGCGCGCGATTATGGAACAATGTCCGTAAGAGTCTCGGGTCCGAAGGAGTGAGGAGGACGCATGGCAATGAATAGAAATCTCGTTTACTGCCTGGTGTTGGCTGGCTTCGCACTGTCGGCGCAAAGTCCGTCGCCTACGGGAGCGCCCGAGCCCATGCGGCTCGTGCGCCTGAGCGTCGATGCGGCCGACGATCAAGGCAAGCCGGTGGCGGATTTGAGCGCCGACGATTTTCGGGTAACCGATCAGGGGAAACAGCAGCGCATCGTTCTGTTCCGCCGGGATGCGACTGCGGCGCCGGGGCCTAACGAGTTCTCGAACCGGCTCAGCACAGTGCGGCGCCCTGTCACTGTGCTTCTCCTGGACCTTCTGAACGAAGGGCAAAGCGAGCAAATGAACTCCGTGCAAGAGATCAGCCGTGCGCTGCAGCAGCTCGAATCGGGCGATTCTCTGTATCTCTACGTGCTGACGATGGAGGGTGCCCTCGACCCCATCCGCCCCATTGGCGCGGTCCCGGCGGATAGCCAATGGAACAAGCAGGCCGACAGCCTGCTCGAGAAGGCCCGGAAGGATGTCGGCCGGACCAGGCCCCGTGGGTTCACGCAGGAAGACCGCGTCAAGAAGACCTACCTCGCGCTGGAGACGCTCAGTTCGCAACTCGCCGTGTTCCCCGGCCGCAGGAACATCGTCTGGGTGACCAATGAGCTGCCCACTATCTGGCCATCGAACGCTACTTCGAGCGCCGGCGCCCCTGAGAACCCCTACGGCAAACCGATGGGCGGATTGGCCCCGCGGACGGCTTGGGCGGAGGGCGACTCGAAGTGCACCGGCGACTGGATGGGGTGCTCGCTATACCTGCCCCACTTGACCGTAACGCTCGAACGCGCCAACGCCGCCGTGTACCCAGTATCGTGCGCGGGCGCTTTGAATTCCAACGTCGCTCGCACTATGGAGGAGTTTGCCAATATGACGGGTGGACGCTCCTTCGTCTCCAAGGCTGTTGAAGCCGCCATCAAGCAGGCGGCCGACGACGCTTGCGGCGGTTACTCGGTTGCATACGCTCCGCCCCAGCAAAACTGGGATTCCAAGTTTCACAAGGTGGCCGTAACCTGTGCTCGCAAGGGCGTTCGCATCCAGGCAAAGCAGCGCTACTACGCGCCTCCGCCGGACAATAGGCCGGCCGACGCGAAGGAGCAAGCGGCTCTGGCGACGACGTTTGCCAAGCCGTTTGATGTGGACGATGTGGGTCTGCGCGCGACTGTCTCGCGCGCCGCCGATCAGAAAGCGGTCCGACTTACGATCCGCGTGAGCGCGGAGGACGTGGTGCTGGCCCAACAGGGCGACCATTTTGGCGGTCAGGTGACGGTTGCGTGGGTAAATTACGGCGCCGCAGGGCCGGTGGGCTCGCCCGGCATGGCGCGCCTCGCTCTCCAGCTTACGACCGCCCAGCGCGAAGCGGCGGCGAAGGAAGGCATCCCCATCGTTCAGGATGTGGCGATCGACGACGGCATCTTGGGAATACGCTTGTTCGTGGTCGATCGGAGCACGGATGTGGCAGGCTCACTGACCATTCCTGTTCCGCCCAAGAGCTGAGCCAGGTCTGCCCCAAGCGCCCTCGATCGCCTTCGCCGCGATGTCCTGAACCTGCCGCTGGGCCTCGGCGAGCTGCTTTTCGAGGGCCTCGAGCCGTGACGACTGGCGCGCACCGCAGCGGAGACGGCGCGGTCCGCCTCGGCCTTCAGACGATCGGGGAATTGCCAGACCTGCTGGCGGAGGCTCTCCATCTCCCGCTCTGTTCGACGGAGAGCGGCTTCGCGCTGGCGCTGCTTCTTGAGCGCCTCTTCCCGTTCGCGGCGCTCGCGCTTCTCGCCGGCGATCGCTTCGCGCACGGTGCCGAGGTGATCGACCTCCTCCACCAGTTTGGCGGAGATGCCAGCCAGGGCTCTGGACACTTCCAGGCCCAGGGCGGAGATGTGCTCCACCACTCCCTCGACGGACACCCCATCGACGGCCTGGCGCACCTCAGCTTCGTGGACTGCGGCGGCTGGAGCGGTCTTGGCGTCTGCGGACTCATGCGAGACCTCGACCTCGGACTGAATGCTCTCGAACTCCTGGAACACTTCGGCTTTGGGCTTGCGCTGCCGCGCGGCCGGCTTGGCGGGTCTGGCTGGCACCTCGGTCTCCTTTCTAAGTCCCAAAGCTTAGCGGGGTTGCGGGCGCAAAGAAGCCGCCAACCGCTCCGTGTACACTTCGAAACCGCGCGCGCTATATTCAAAAGGAATGCGTTGTCTAGTTCTCCTGTTTTGCGCCCTCCTGCTGGCTCTGGCGGGAAGCGCGGCGCTCGGCCCGATCACTTTCGAAGACATCGCGGACCGCGCCGGCATCCACTTCGTGGCCAACAGTTGCCCGACGCCTCTGAAGCACCAGCCGGAGACCATGCTCGCCGGCGTGGCGCTCTTCGATTACGACGGCGACGGCTACCTGGACGTCTATTTCGTCAACGGCGCCGACATGCCGTCTCTGCTGAAGATCGACGGCCGGTACAAGAACCGCCTGTTCCACAACGACCACAACCTGACCTTCACCGACGTCACCGACAAGGCCGGCCTGGGCGGCGCCGGTTTCGGGATCGGCGCGGCCGTGGGAGACTACGACAACGACGGATGGCCCGATCTCTACGTCCTCAACGTCAACGCCAACCAGTTGTTTCACAACAACCACGACGGCACCTTCACCGATGTGACGGCCAAGGCGGGTGTGGCCGGTGCCAGCTACTACGACCGGAAAATGTGGTCTTCGGCCGCAGCGTGGGTGGACTACAACAACGACGGCCTCCTCGATCTTGTCGTGTCCAACTACTGCCACTGGGATCCGGACACCGAGCCGCCATGCCTCATCAACGGCCAGCGCGTCTCCTGCAATCCGCGCCTGTACAAGCCGCTTCCCAATACCCTCTACCGCAACAACGGGGACGGCACCTTCACCGACGTTTCCGCCGAGACCGGCATAGCGGAGCATCTGGGCCGCGGGATGGGAGTCGCCATCGCCGACTACGACGGCGATGGTTTCCCCGACATCTTCGTCGCCTGCGACGACATGCCCAACCTGCTCTTTCACAATCTCGGCGGAAAGCGCTTTGAAGAGGTTGCCCTGAAAGCGGGCGTGGCTCTGGCGGAGGGCGGCAATGTGATTTCAGGGATGGGCGCGGATTTCCGCGACCTTTTTAACCGCGGCGTGCCGGATATCTGGATGACTGCGATCGAAAAGCAGACCTTCCCTCTGTTCCGCAATGCGGGGCGCGGGTTGTTCGCAGAAGCCACGGCGGCGGCCGCCCTGGGGCTGGACACAACCCAGATGTCGGGCTGGTCCAACGGCGCCTTCGATCTGGACAACGATGGATGGAAGGATCTGTTTGCGTCGCGTTCGAACACAATCGACAACATCGCTCTCTTCGCTCCCCGGCAGTACGAAGAGCCGAATGCAGTCTTCCGCAACCTTAGAAACGGGAAGTTCCAGAACGTGAGCTCAACGGCAGGCGAGAGCTTCCAGATCGCGGCCGCGCACCGGGGCGTCGCTTTCGGCGACCTGGACAACGACGGGCGCATCGACGCGGTGGTGTCGGTGCTCAATGGCCCGGCCCGCGTGTTTCACAATACCACGCGAAACGCCAACCATTGGATGCTGCTGAAGCTCACCGGCACGAAAAGCAACCGCATGGGGATCGGCGCGAAACTCCGTTTGACGGCGGCGGACGGTTCCGTCCAGTATAACCACGTCACCACCAGCACGGGGTACGCGTGCTCGAGCGACTCGCGCGTGCATTTCGGTCTGGGCTCTTCCGCCTCGGCCAAGGAGATTGAGATCGTCTGGCCGAGCGGCATCCGGCAGACGCTCCGAAACGTGGCCGCGGACCGCGTGATGGCAATTACCGAACCGCGCCAGTAGAACGGCCAACCGGGCTCGGCAGGCTGAGCGGGTCCTCCTGCGCTTTCAGGCGCAGGAATTCGGCCCCTTCTCTGTCGGCGTCGGCTTGCCTCCCGGCCTGGCGATAGGCCTTCTGAAGGTAGAAATGCAGTTGCGAGTTGCCTGGCTGGAGTCTGGTGGCCGTCTCCAGTTCCGGGATCGCTTTCTCGAGCCGCCCGAGGGCTAGGAGCGCGTTCCCCATTTGAGCGTGACAAACCGAACGGTGCCTTTCCGGCACCACCTTGGCGGCCCGCTCGATCAGTTGGATGGACACTTCCGGTTCACCCCGCTTGAGTTCGAGGAGGGCGCCGAACAGGAGCGAGGGCCAGTGAGCAGGATCGGCCTCGAGTTCCCTCTGGAACTCGGCGAGAGCTCCGCGCTGATCGTTGTCCATCAGGTACATTCCGTAAGCGTAGTGAACCCCCGGCTCCTGGGGGTACTTCTCCAGTAGCTCGCGGAAGGCGGACGCGGCTTCGCTGGGCCGCTTGCTCATGTTGGCCCAGAGCGCCTTGCCCGCCAGATTGATCACGGGGCGCTTCGACGCCGGAAGTTCCGAGGGCAAGCGCGGTATCGCAAGCGCGCAGAGGCCGAGGGCTTCGATCACGGCCGGAGAGTCCACCTGAAACTGCACTAACAGAGGCCGCAATTGCGCGATCGCCGCCTCGTCAAAAGCCGTAGCGCGGATCAGAATGAGGGCGGCGCGAACCCGCACCGCGGTCTCGAACTCGCGGTTGCCGCCGAGCCCCAGGGCCTCTCCCTTCTTGATGTCGGCAAGCGCCTGATCGTAATCGCCCAGCTCGTATTCGCAGAGCCCGAGAAAACCCCATGCCGTGCCGTTGCGCGGAGCCAGAGGGATTCCCTTGCGGAACGCGTCGCGCGCCTCCTGGTAGCGGTTCAGTTGATACAGATCGCCTCCCAGGTAGAACCACCCCTCTCCCCACGACGGCCGAAGCGCGAGCGCCTGCCTGAACAGGGTCACGGCTTCGGCGGGATTGCTGTCCACGGCCTCCTGGGCGCGGCGCGCAAGCTCCTCGAAGCTGGGGGTCTGGGCCGGCGCGCGCACAAGGCAAGCCGCGGCCACCAGCAGGCACAAAAACCGAGCGGTCCTCGTGTTGCGAGAGGTCACGGTAAGCTTGATTTTAGCCTGCCAGCGGCTATGCCGGCGATGATGGTAGTGCACGTCGCGCTCCTGGCCGTCGGCGCTGTAAGCCACTCGCACCGGCAGACCGATCTCCTCGAACTTCCCGTTGCCCCGATTGACGTAGAGAAAACTGGGCACGGCGTGGTTGGCGACAAACAGATCCATCAGGCCGTCTCTATTGACATCGGTGGCGGCCACGCCATGGCACTTCCCGGCGCTCTTTCCGATGTCGGTCAGGCGCCCCACCTCGGTAAACGCCCCGCCGCCGTGGTTGTGGTACAGGGAGCCGCAGCGCGAGTCGAAAATCGTCGGAACACAGTAGTAGCGCTTCTTGGCCTGGTTGTGGTCGTGGTCGTAGTCCAGGAAGGAAGGCGCAGCCGGGCTTGCCTCGGCCCGGTACTATCCTGTAAGGTGATGCGCATTGCCGTTCTGCTGATCGTTTTCGCCGGCCTCGCCTGGACTCAGGGCTCAGGACCCGAGCAGCTATTCCGGGACGCAGTGGAGGCGCAGAAGCGGGGCGACGATGCGCTGGCCGTTCGCAAGTACCAGGAACTGGTCAAGCTCCGGCCGGACGTGCTCGCGGTGCGCGCCAATCTCGGCGCCGCGCTGGCTCACTTGGGCCGCTTCGAGGAAGCCATTGCGCAATACCGCGCCGCGCTGGCCCTGGCCCCCGGCCACCCCGGCCTGCGGCTGAACCTGGCGCTTGCATACTACAAGAAAGGCGACCTGCCCCATGCCGCCGCCGAACTGAGTTCTCTCCACGACGGCGATCCGGGCAATCTCCAGGTAGCCGTGCTGCTCGGCGCCTGCCATGAGGGCCAGGGCCGCCACGCCGACGTGATCACCGTTCTCGCTCCCCTCGAGGCGGCTCACCCCGGCGATCTCGACCTGGCCTGGGCGCTGGGGTCCGCGCTGATTCACGCCGGCCGCCTCCGGGAGGGCCTGACGCGAGTTCAGAAGGTCGCCGAGCGGGGCAACCGCGCGGAGGCTTGGTTGCTGGCCGGCGATGCCTCGCTTCGCCTCAATTTCTTCGAACAGGCGCGCCGCGACGCCGATGCGGCCGTCCGTCTGAACCCACGGCTTCCCGGCGCCTACACCTTGCAGGGAAGGGCGCTCCAGCATCTGGGCGACAACGAGGGCGCCGCCGCCGCGTTGCGGAAGGCGCTCCAAGCCAGCGCCGGCGACTTCGAAGCGCAGTTGAACCTGGGAGCCGTTTTGACCTCGACACGGGACCTGGAGGGCGCGCGGCGGCATCTCGTCAGCGCCCTCCGCCTCCAGCCCTCCTCGCTGCTGGCCCGCTTCGAGATGGCGCGCCTGGAGCGCGCCGAGGGAAAGCTCGACGCCGCCGTGAAAGACATGCAGGAAGTCGTGCGCGCCGATCCGGACTGGCTCCAGCCGCACATCGAACTGGCCGCCCTGTACTACCGTGTGAAGCGGCCGGAGGACGGCGCCCGGGAGCGCGCCATCGTCCAACGCCTCACCGAGCAACAGCGGCAGCGTGAGCTGCGAACGCTCGCTCCGCCGGCTCCTTCACCTTGAGAACGCGATCGCCGGCCACGTTGCGCAGCGTCTGGACGATGCCGGATGGCCAGTGGATTTCGAGCGATTCCGCGCTCTGGTCCGCGCCCAGCCCGAAGTGCACCGGGCCATGGCTGGAGGAGGCGAATCCCACGCAGGTGGTCATGTGATTGTACTGCGTGCCGCCCTTGGCAACCAGCTTGATGCGGGCGCCAATGCCGTCCCGATTGCTCTTGGTCCCCTCCAGCGCGATATCCAGCCAATGCCCGCCGCCCGGGCTGCGGTTCATCCAGATCTCCGCATCGGCGCCCAGCGCCGTGGTCACCACGTCCACGCGCCCGTCGCCGTCGAGGTCGCCAAATGCGAAGCCGCGGTGACGCCCCGCCGGAGCCGCCGCAAGCCCCGCCTCTTCGGTCAGCGCCTGCCATTTCCCGCTGGCGCCCAGGTTCCGGAACACCGTGTTGTGCTGATCGACCACGGTGTTGGGCGAAGGACGCGAGAGCACATCCCCGCGCGTCACGAACAGGTCCTTCCATCCGTCGTTATCGAAATCGAACAGGCCGGGGCCAAAACCCGACTTGGACCAGCTCAGCGCCCGCATCCCGCTCCCGGCCGTGACCTCTCGGAAGCCGCGCCCGCCCAGGTTCTTGAAAAGCGGGAAGGTCTGCCTGTTCAGCGCCACGAACGCGAGGTCGGGATAGCCGTCGTTGTCAAAATCTCGGAAATCCACGCCCATTCCGGAAATAAAATTCCCGTCCTCCGTCAGAGCCACGCCGGTATCGAAAGCAATCTCCTCGAATTTGTCGCCCAGATTGTGGAAAAAGAAGTTATATTCCGCGTCGTTGGTGACGAACACGTCGGGCCGGCCATCCAGGTCGTAGTCCGCCATGCCCGCGCCCATGCCCTTGCCAATGTGAGCCCGAATCCCCCACTGCTTCGAGACGTCCCGGAAGGTCCCGTCGCCGTGGTTCAGGAACAACTGGTTGGGCAGCCCCTGGTAAAACCTCGGGCTGCAATAGTCGGACGCGCCCTTGTACTCGCACAGCGGTTCGGTGGCGTAGTCCCACTTCAGGTAGTTCACGATGAAAAGATCGAGCAGGCCGTCGTTGTCCACGTCCACCCAGACCGCACCGATGGCCCACAGCGGGCCGTGTTCGGGGTCCGGCCGGTTGATCCCCGCCTTCTCCGTGACGTCGGTGAAAGTCCCGTCCCGGTTGTTGTGATAGAGCGTGACCCGGTGCGGGCCGCCCACGAACAGGTCGGGGTAGCCGTCGTTGTCATAGTCGCCCGCGGCCACGCTGCCGTCGTAGCCGCTCCCCTCCAGGCCGGCCGCCTTGGTCACGTCTGTGAAACCACCGTTGCCGTCGTTGCGGAACAGCCGGTCTGAGTACTTCGGCGAGTCCTTCTCGAGCGTGGCGAGGTTCGCTCCATTGGTGAAGAAAATGTCGGGACGGCCATCTTGGTTGTAGTCGAAGATCGCCACGCCGCCGGCCATCGTGGCCGGGACGTGCCGCGCCGCAATCTCGCCGTGCTCCAGGCGGAAAGGGATCGGCTGGAGCGAGAACCGGATCGCCGGAGACGGGCCTTCCGGATGACTGGACACGGCGGACCCGCCCAAAAGGGCGAGGACGGCCCCGGCGGGCGCCCACGGCGCTCGCCGGCCGGCACAGAGGAGCGCGTGGACCACGGAGAAACCCTCCCACACAAAAAACGGGGGCAGCTTGCACTGCCCCCTACATTGTACTGCGCGGTCCTTAAGACCGGTCTAGAACATGTACTTCAGACTCAACATCACCACGCGGCGGCCGCCACTGTTCAACGCCCTTCCGGTGGTCAGGGCGTTGACGTTGGTCTGGCTGATGTTGTTGTTATTGTTGAAGCTCAGGTTGAGGTCAGCGCTGTTGAGGCTCAGATCCGCGTTGGGATGGTTCAGGAAGTTGTAAGCCTGCATCCTGAACTGGATCTGGTGACGCTCCTTGAACGTGAAGTTCTTGTAGAGCGAGAGGTCGCTGTTGATGTAGCCCGGGCCCTTGATATACGGCCAGATGATGTCGCCATTCTGGCCCCGTACCGCCGGCGGCGCGAAGCAGTTGGGGTTGAAGTACTGCCCCGAGCTCAGGCCGTTGCGCGGATCGCAAGTCACGCGCGGAACCACGCCCGCGTTCGCGTTCATGTTGGTGCCGAGCCAATTATTCTGGGAGTAGGCGCTTGGCCAGTTCACATTCAAGGTACCGCCCGTATTGGGCTGAATCGGCGCGCCACTCTGCAACTGCGTGACGCCGGAAAACGCCCATCCGTTGACAACACCCTTGAGGAACGCGTTGTCGTGAACGGGGCTGGGCAGGTTGATCACATACGCAGCATTGAAAATGTGCGAGTGGTCGAACGCAAGGACGCCGTAATTGGTCTTCAGGTTATAGCCGTCGATCGCGGCGCCCTGGCCGTTTCCGTTGTCGGTCTGGCCGTCACGGATGCCGAGGACCTTGCTGAAGGTGTAGTTCGCCGTGAACGTCGCCCGGCCAGTCTGCTTCTGCCACGTCGCGATGAACGCGTTGTAGTTCGAGTAGCTGCCATGGGTGACAAGAGTCATGTTCGAATTGCCGTTGGCAGTATAGCTCAACAGCGGATAGTAGTCGCGTAGGTCGATACCGTCGGTGCAAGTAGGCGCCATGGTGGCGCAGGGGTTGGCGCCCGTCAACGGATTCGGCTTGAAGTACGCGCCGAACGGCGTCCGGTTGTAGTTGCTGTAGTTCCAGTTGCTGTCGATCATCATGTCCCGGCTGCGATTGCCCGAGTACTGGAACTCCGCCACGGAACTCCACGCCACCCGCTGGGAGATGGTGACGTTGAAGGTATAGGTGTGAGGCGTTCTGGTGTCATCCTGCTGGAGGAGTCGGTCGATGAAGCCGCCATGACCCGTCGTCTTCCCCACGCCGGTGGATTCGGCGGTGAAGGCTTCGCTGGCGGCCCCGAACCCCGTGTAGCCAATGCAGTCGGAGCACCACGTGCCCCCGTTCGCGAGGTAACCCAGCGGAGCGGTGAATGCCCCGACCGAGACGCTGTTATAGGCAAGCTGGTAACGGTACTCGCCGAACCCGCCGCGAAGGACCGTCTTGCCGTTCCCGAACAGGTCGTAGGCCACGCCGATGCGCGGCTCGGGGAAGAAAGCCTTCGACGGGAACCCGGACATCGGGATCTTGCTGTCGATCGCGTGGTACAGCATACCCGTCCACGCCGGTGAGTTGACCGAGCAACCGTTGTTGCCGTGGATCTGGTCGTAAACGCTGCACGAGGCGGTGGCGGTCGGCTGCTTGTAGCTGGCCGCATCCCAAACGGCCAGACCGGGACCGCTGGCAGGAAACCAGTTGCCCATATGGTCGAAGCGGATACCGTAGGTGAGGGTCAGCCTGCGGCTGGCCTTCCAGGCGTCCTGCAGGTAGAACGAGTATTGGTAGTACTTGAAGTCGGACGTCGGGAACCCGTTGCCCTGCATCTCCTGGGTCCGGCCCGTCACGAAGTCGGCCATCGTATTGCCGGAGCTGTTGGGGTTGTAATTGAAGAAACTGAACGTGCCCTGCCCCGATGTTTGGGGGCTGCCGTTGGTCTGCCAGTTCCGGTTGAAGTCCCAATAGAAGCCGGCCTTCATCGTGTGCGTGCCCCAGACCTTACTGATGTTGTCGGAGATGTTCGGGGCCTGAGACGTCTTGCCGAAGTCGGCGATGTAGCCCTTGATCCCCATCGTGTAGGCGGAATACCCGGGAACGCCCGGCGAGCTCGCGGAGTTGTCCCAGCTACCGAGAATGTTGGGAAGCTGATCCTTGTAGGGGTAGGTACCCGAGAACAGATTGCTCATCTTGAACCCGAGTTTCGCTCTGCTCACCGCATCCGGATTGGTCAGGTTGATCGGATTGACGAAGATGGCGTCCGCGAACACGAATTCGTTGGTCAGCGTGGGGGAGAAGACGTGCGTCAGGTTCGCGCTGTACACCGTCGAAACCTGGTTCGCCGGCATGCCCGACGGATACGGCAGCGCCGCGCCCATCTGCCACCAAATGTTGATCGGGTTCTGGTCGGCCTCGGCTTGGCGGTTCCAGGAGACGAACAACTTCGTGTTGTCGCTGATGTTGTAGTCGCCGCGAAGCCGGAGCTCCCACCGATTCTGGGGTGGATTGATGAGCGTCTGGTAGTTGGCGCCGATGGAATTGCCCGTCGTGGCCACATTGGGCTTCGGATACGTCTTCCAATAAATCAGCGAGTTCGGATCGATCAAACTCAGTGGGATCATTCCGCCGGGGTACAGAGACGGGCTGCAGTTGGAGGTGTTGGCGCACGGGATGACATTCTCGGAGTTGCCGCCGCCGTACTTGTTGTTCCAGGCCGACCCGAGGCTGGCGAGGTAAGCCGGCGTGAAGTCCCCATAGCCCTTGCCCGAGGCCTGGCCCATCATGTCCGCGGTGGGCAGGAAGTAGCTATGCAGAGCGCCCGAAGTCTGCTGCCGCATATTCTCATATGCGGCGTAGAAGAACAGCTTGTCGCGGTTCTTGTTGAAGCCGGTGCCCGGAATCAGAACCGGCCCGCCGAAGTCGCCGCCGAGATAGTAGTAGTGGTCATCCGGCTTCGCAACCTTCTGGCTCTTCAGGAAGGAGTCGGTGGAGTTGAGCACACCATTGCGGGCATACACGTAGCCCTGCCCATGGAACTGGGCTCCGCCACTCTTGCCGATGGCCTGGAAGGTGACCGGGCCCTTCGCGAATTCAGCGCCATACGCGGAGCTCAGCAGCGTCACTTCCGCCGTTTGGTCCGCATTGATGTTCGCGACCTGCGTCCCCTGGTTGCCGGGATCCAGCAGGTTCGCGCCGTCCGACGTCATGGTCATACCACCAAAGGGCTGGGTTCCATTGGCGGCGTACATCCCGATCGGGCCTGAGTTGTTCGACGTGCCCGTGGTCGGGTCGAAAGAGCTCCCCTGTTGGAGGCCGTGGTTGAAGCCCATACCCGGCATGAGCTTGATCAGCTCGGCTGCGTCGCGGCCCGCGATCGTCATCTGGCTGATCATCCGGCTGTTCAGCGTGGTGCTGGTCTGGCCGGTGTCAACGGGCACGATCATGTCGGCGCCCGATACGATCGTGACCTCCACCGTGGTCCCCTTGATGGCCAGGGTGATGCTCGGCAGAGTGACGCTGGCGCCCTGGTTGATCTGGATGCCCCTTCCTTCCCAGCTCGCAAACTGAGGCGCGGTGACCGTCACGGTGTAGGAGCCGGGCGGAATCGCCTGGAAATCGAAATAGCCGCTACTGTTTGTGACCGATTCGCGGAGGGAGTTGGACGCCTCATTCTTCAACACGACTTTGGCGTTCGGGATGACCGCGCCGCTCGCGTCGTAGACTGTGGCGCTCAACCTACCGGTACCGACCTGACCAAAAGCGGGTAGTTGAGAGAAGATCAGGACTGAGATCAGCAGCCCTGCAAAAACCATCTCGTATCTACTGGATTGATGCATTTGGACCCCTTCTTTACACTCTGGTTTGAGTTGCCCGGTGCGGAACGAAGCCAGCGCATCGTCCCCCCTGGCGGTACCAAGCCAGACACCCGGGCGTAAGAGCCGACCGAGGAACGGCGCGCTTCCAGGGCCAGCTCCGGTCG
>Ga0187886_1001981_pt1 | contig 17211 bp, 17 predicted proteins | sample June2016WEW_20_1_FD_133001 | JGI IMG/M metagenome (GOLD analysis project Ga0187886, IMG submission 133001) | Peatland microbial communities from SPRUCE experiment site at the Marcell Experimental Forest, Minnesota, USA - June2016WEW_20_150 | ecosystem: Environmental > Terrestrial > Soil >... | reverse complement strand
TTCTTCCTCAGCAATCTTACCGACGGCGGCTTCGTGGGAGAGGTCGATTCCGGGCAGATTGCCTTTAAGCTCGGGGATGGCGTGAATAACGCCATTTTCCCCCAGAATCAGGCCGCGGCACTCTAGGTGTCCTTTTACGTCAACGGCATTTCCTTCAATGTATCCCCGGGCGATTATATTCCCGCCGGTGGTGATAGCGCGGGAGACAATTTCCGTCCTGGCGTTTTTAGCATTGAGGAATACCCTCGAACCCACGTCTATAGAAGTACCCTTTCCCGCTACCAGAATGCTGTTGTACCGGACGGTAGCATTTTCACCCACGCATCTGGAGGTAGGATACATCTGCAGTGAATTGACCGGCTTCATCAACAGGTAGTTGCTCAGGAAAAGGCCGTCTTCCTCGATGAAGGTGGTGGTGCGGGGACGCACGGCTGTTTCCGGATTCCAGCTGTGTATCATGGTGAAGGTAACCTTGGCGCCCCGCTTGATATAGAACTCGGAAACCCCGATATGCAGTCCGGGTTCATCCCTGGAAGCCGTGGCGCAGCCGGTAATGATGTGAAGCTCCGAACCTTCCTCGGCGATGATAATGTTGTGCACGTTCTGAACGAGCCTGGCCTGGGCCAGATAAAGGCAGGCCTGGACCGGAAAGACGGTTTTCTGGCCGGGCAAAGCCCTGATGAAGTAACCGTCATTCTGGTTCAATTCGACATTGGCGGTGTACTTGTCTGAATCTACGGCGACTGCCTTCCACAAATAGTCCGCCAGCCAGTCATACTTATCCAGGGCCTGGCTGACCGCCATCACTTCCACTCCATCCTGCCGGATAGAGTAGTGTATAGGTATATTGTCCATCTGGAGGTAAGTACCCGACCTCTGGCTGGGGTCGTCCAGCATGACGCCGGCGCTCAACATCTGCTCCTTTGTTTTAGGCGGGAGCCGGGAGGGGTCAGCCTGATAGGGATGTTCTTCCCCGGAACTTACGTATTTGTTTAAATCTATATCCTCTCCGTAAGCGGCGGCTTTGCCGGTGGCAGCTTTAGCCTTGTCCTTAAAGGTCTTGGATGCATTAATTTTCTTCATGTCCCGGTATTCTCCCCAGGTAGCATTTTATACACTCATCATAGCCTCTCTCCCTGATTGTCGCCAGCATCTCATGGGGGTCGCCGACGCAACCGATGGTGCCGTCGCACATGACATAGCCGGTGCGGGCATTGACATAGTCCAGTATATGCCCCGTATGGGTGATGATAAGGCCCATGCACTTGCGGTACTGTATCGGGCAATTCTTCTCCAGCAGGTCATTCATAAGCTCGCCAATCAGGGCGATGTTCACCAGGTCCACCCCTGATTCGGGTTCATCGAGTAGTGTCAGTTCCGGCTTCTGGGCCAGCAGCTGCAATAGTTCCGAGCGTTTGATTTCTCCCCCGGAAAATCCGTAGTTGATATCCCTCTCCAGGAAATCTTTCAGGTCGGCCCTCTCCGCCAGCTGTTCTACGGATTCGCCATCACCATGCCCTTTGAGGCAGGCCGCTACCATGTCGCGCGTCTTGACTCCCCGCACCACCGGCGGCCTCTGGAAGGACATACCGATACCCATGCGTGCCCTCTCGTCCACACTGAGTCCAGTGATGTCCCTGCCCTTGAAGCTGATGCTGCCACGGGTTACCCTGTATTTCGGGAAACCCATAATCGCCATCAGCAGCGTGCTTTTACCGGCGCCGTTGGGTCCGAACAGGACATGTGTCTCGCCGTTTTGTATGGTCAGGTTAACGTCATGGATGATTTCCTTACCCTCCACCGCTACCGACAGGTCTTGAATTTTCAGCATCTTGGCACCTCTGCAAGCAGAATTTTATTACTTTTGCTTCACGATTAGCCCCCGTCAACAGACGTGTGCTCCTTCTGGACAAACCAGCCCGCCGGGTTCCTGAGGAACTCGTAATAGTCAAGAAGAACCCGGTGATGTTCGCCTTCTTGGATAGCCAGAGCTTCATATAATTGCTTTTCGGCGTCGAAAGTAGCCACGCTACCCCGGCTCTTATAGAAATCGAGGGTCTTGTTTTCCATGTCCATGCCTGTTTGTATGGCGTCGAGCTCGGTGGGGATGGATTTTACATTCTTATCCATTTCCTCCAGCACCCTGGCAAAGACTGTTCTCAGACTCCGGCCGCCGTCAGCGACAAATTTTTCTCCTTCGGGCCAGCCTTTTTTATTTTTAATGGTATTATATATATTTTGAAAAACTCCACGGTGTATGTCTTCTTCCGCGGCCAGTTTCTTCAGCAGTTCTTTACCCAGTTTGTTGGTGCTTAATTTGCTGGATTTCAGATAGAATTCCTTGCCATCGATTTCCATCTGCAGAGCCGTCTGAAGCGCACCTAGTGTCGTATCCTGTTCCTTTGGCATAACTCACCTTCCGATTTCGACTGTATTAGTACCTCACATGTTAAACCTGATGGCGTAACGAATAATAGAATGAAATTATCTCTCTGTCAACTTTTGTTTCTGTTTATTACTAGGCATTCTACACAATGATAGCATTAAATGTATGTGACAAAAGTTTCATTGCCAACGGTGATGCGTTTAATGACAGTAAAAGTATATCATATATCGATGACATGAAACCTGTTGCCCGAACGCAGGCAAGAATGTCGTTTTCTTTTTATTTGACATCATCAATATACGATAATATGATTGAAGTAGCAGATGAAAATTCTCGAACAAGGACAGGCAAATGGCAGATAAGAAAGTAATTCTCTATTCCACCCCGACCTGACCCTGGTGTACCAGAGCGAGAGAGTATCTTTCGCAGAAGAAAATCCCCTTCGAAGAACACGACGTAGCATCAGACAGGGATGCCGCCAGAGACATGGTTGAAAAAACAAAACAGATGATGGTGCCGGTCTTTATCATCGATGATAAAGACATCGTGGTAGGTTTCAGTCCGTCCAAACTGGACGAGCTGTTGTCACCGGTGCAAGGGCAATAACACTGCCGATTATAAATCTTTTTTAAGCTGTTCGAATTGTTCCCGGGATATCTCGCCTCTGGCATAACGCTCCTTGGCTATATCCAGCGGACTCTGTTTCCCATTAAAGCGGCTGTGTCTGGCCAACCTGCTTATTCCCCACACGATAAGGGCGATAAGACCGCCCCAGAAGATTATCATCCAGATACCCCCCAAAACCATCCACCATCTCATACCTTCATGCATGTACCACATATAAATGCCTCCTCAATAATGGAAGGAAATGTAATTCCATTTACATTTATGATAGCTCTTTGTGTTGAAAAAGCATGTGATATATATCACATACGCCAGGTCGTAGATTCATTAAAATGTTAATAAATAATGTAGAAGGAGTAATTAAATGAAGCTAGTTCGCAGAGTGGCAATTCTGGTAGCGGTTCTGGGCTTGGTAGCATTTATATTGGGCGGCGTGTTCATCGGCGAGGGCGTCGCTAAAAACAATCTTATCGTGGACAGGATGAAAATAGAGAAAGTCACCCTGGCCGTGGACCCCAATAACCCTAGTGTAACCACCCAGATAAACACTGCGTCTGAAGCGCAGAAAGCCGCGGATACCATCGCTGGGCACCGTCGCGGGATAGCGCCTTCTTATCAGGAGCTGCTGAACAAAGGCAACGGTAAATTCGACCCGACAAATCCCACCGATTTGACCTATGCGCAGGCAATGAACCTGGAGAACTACCTGTACATGGCCGTTACCGCCTTCGGGCTTATCCAGGTGACTATGGCCAGTGGCGTCTTCATGGTTGTCACCGGTCTGGCTCTGGGTGGTACCGGCCTGGCTCTTTATCGTGTCGGACGCTTACAGCCTTAATAGAGCATTTTCGTAATATACCTCCCTCATATTTCTTCTTTACGGACTAAACAGGGAGGTATAGTTCTATCTGTATTGTCTATGTTATACTGGTTCTGGTCGTTAATTGACCGGCATAGCATATAGTGTCTTGAAAATAATGAGGAGGCAGTCTTTATGGATGAAACTCTGCAATTAATCGACCAGCTTATCGCTGAACACAAGGTAATCAATGAAAAGGCCGGGTCTTTAGAAAAAGCAGCTAATGATGCCAGCTTGCTTTCGAATTTAAAAGAAGCCAGAGATACTTTTATGCCCGGTGATATCACCCAGAGTGAGAACCTGCAGAAACTTGAAGAAATGCTGAAGGCAATCTCTACCTGGCTGGAAAAACATTTTGACCGCGAAGAGAACGTCCTCCTGCCAGCCTTGAAAAAGCATGGCGACGAGAAGCTTGTCTTAGCCCTTAACTCCCTGCTTTTTGAGCATACCGACCTCAGAGACAGGTTGTCCCATTCCCGAAAGCGTGTTACCGAGCTGTTAAGCGGGAGGCTGGCCCGAAATCTCTGGGATGCCACCGCCAGCGATATACGAACCTACCTCGGCCATACGAGAAAGTTGCTCACCACACATGCCGCCAGGGAGAACCACTTCTTTGCCGAACTGCGCCGGCATTTAAAGAAAGCAGACAAACGAAAGGAGAAAACAGAGTGACCAGAAAAATAGAACTTTCCGTTAATGATAAACCCATAAAACTCGATTACTTTGTCGCGGGGTATGTCGACCATGTCATCGGCGGCATCATCGCCAGTCTGAAAGATACCGGGGAGATAAAGACCCTGGAGCTAGCTATCGATAATGACGGCCAGGTAAATATTATTTTAAACGGTGCCGACGTGCCCCTCACCCCCTTCCCCGTGGAAATAATCAGGAATACCATTACGGGTATGGCCGCGACGCTTAAGGGTGTGGATAAAGGCGTTGACAGGCTGGAGCTAAAAATTTCCAGATGAGTATGTCCGAAAATGTCTTTCTGAAGGCGCGAAGCAACTGAAGAATCCGTTTCCCCAAATGTAAAACACGGATTCTTCGCTGTGCTCAGAATGACAATTCACTGTTTTCGAATAGCCTCATACGGAAGTTTCACAGAGTTTCACGTCTCCCCAGACGCCGATATTGCTTCCTATGATAATGACGATACCCCTCAAGCCGCCGATGCTCCGGCCGAGTTCAAGGGCGCTGTTGATATCATCGGGTTGGCTGACTCTATTACCGATAGCTGTCGCGGCGGCATCGGCCAGAGTAGCGGAAGCGGCCACCACGACCACGGCATCGGCCTTGCCGAAGCTCAGGGAATGACCTACCGTGCCCGATGATGTGCAGACCCCCAGGGGCGTATCCTGGGGATTGATTTCCAGCCCGACTTTGCCCGTCAGGGGAGAGTCCCCGGCATATATGCCCACGACTCTTTTGTGGAGAATCTTGAGATAAATATCGCCGCCGTTTTCCACGATAATCTCCGGTGAAAAATCAAGCAAATCCTGCCCTACGCACTCAGCGATGGCGCCGGCTACCGCCGCCATCGGGCCGACATTTGCTTGACGGCCTGCCTCTATCATATCCTGCACGATACGCGGGGCGTGCTCCGGGATGGATAATGGCTTAAGTGATGTCAGAAAGTCGTGATTCTGCTCGATGTACTGCTCTAATTGGTGGCGGTATTTAAGCACCAGTCGGTTAGCTTTTCTCTGCAGATTGGATGTCGCCCGGATATACAGATCGGTCTCTTTAACCGTCACGTTAAACGAGACCAGGTCCTTCCCTTCAATCCAGTGGCGGTATGTCCTCGGTTGATAGGTGTCTTTCTTCATATGTGGCTCTCGTCGGGGAAGCTCGAAGGGGTTAAGGGGATAGGTTACTATATCACACACTTAGTATTAACGAAAGTTAAAAATGTACCTCCATCGCCCTCGGGGGACAGGCGGGGATACACAGCCCGCAGGCGATGCACTTCTCATTATCGAATATCACTAGCCTGGTCTTCGGCTCAAGGCCAAAGGCGCCGGTCGGGCAAACCGTGATGCAGGCGCCGCAGTGGGTGCACCTCTCGTCGTTGCGCGTCACGTCCTGGCTCAGAGACTGAATTTTCACGCCGGCTTTAATCAGGAAATCGATGCCTTTATCGTATTCCGTCTGGTTTCCCTTAAGCTGCAACACCATCACCCCCTCCTGCTCCGGGGTGATGGAAGCCTTGAGAATATTGAACTCGAGGTCATAGTCTTTTACCAGCCGATATATTATGGGCCTTTCCACGAGACGTTTGGGAAAACGCAGCACGATTCTTTTTGAAACAACCATTGTTTACACCTCAACCTAATATTCGATAGGTCGCTCCTTGAGCGGCCTGAATCTTACGCCGGACTCCACCCCGGGCAGTGGTGCCACCGGTTCGGTGAGGAAAAACTTGCCCGTTTGTATCCAGTCCTTCAATATGTTGGCTATTTCCACCGCCTTCGGATAGCTGGAGCGGGAAGCGGTCGGCACATCCTTTCCCTTTACCTTTATCTTACCACTCTTGAGCTCGGAATAGCTGACCTCGGCCAGGACATCCGGCTTAAGCTGGGGGAAGGCATCGGCATAATCGATGACCGGGGCCCTGATATCCTCGTCGGTTACCATCGTATATTGCAGGATTTCCTCGGACAGTATCGGAATCGGCACGCCGACGCCTACGGTAAGGCTGCAGCCGTAACCCAGCACGCTTGTCCCCACCAGCCAGCGCGGGCTCATTTGCTTGAGGTCGCCGATAACCGCCAGCGTTGCCGCCCCCTCTCTGGGAATGCCTTTCTCGGTACGGGGCACATCGGGATTGTGCTGTGTGCCCTGCCACGCGACAAACCCGGTACCGCCACCCAGGAATATCCTGGTGCCGATGCCGATGGTCTTATAATAGGGGTCGTTGAATAGCGGTGAAAGCTGCCCCGCCGAGGAGTAGTTGGCATTGCCCAGTTTGGGCTTCAGCACGCCCATATACGTATAGATAGTCTTATCAGACAGGTTCACGGCCACATTATAGTTCTGGTAGGCATTCCTCACGTTGAAAAGCACCGCCTCATTGAGGTCTTTGATATTTATCAGCGTTTCGAGTCGTTTCCGCGGATAGCAGTCCGTGCCGTAGGCCGTGGCCACCAGCCGGATGTCCTTACCCGCTACCAGTTCTTCGATGACATGCCCCCCGCCGTAGTTGAACTCCCCGGGATAGACCCTATTTCTGGGGTCGTCATCGGACAGGGCATTGGCCCCCAGGAACAAGTCCACCGCCGCCAGCCCGGTATAGGCCGGAACGTCATTAAGGTAAGCCCGTCCGCCCCCTAGCTTCAAACGCGGCCGGGAATGGCCGATATTAAAGTAGGCGCCGGAGGAGCACATAATGCCGAAGGTGCCTGTCGTGACCACGTCCACTTCCCGGGCGGCTTTTTTCACGCCTTTTTCTCTGACCACCTCGATAATCTCTTCAGCTGTGAAGACCACTGCCTTGCCAGCTTTGATTTTCTCGTTTATTTCCGCTATTGTCCTGGCCACGCGATTTAACCCTTCATCCCGTAAATAAAATTCGGGGATTACATAACATTCTAGCAGAGCTATCGCTCTAATACAACTGAGAACGGAATCAATGTTGAAGCGCCCATCCGTATAAGCTATAATCAAAAGTGAACCCCCTTTTAACAGGAGACGATTTTGTTCAGGACTCACACCTGTGGTTCTCTAAATAAAGAACACGTTGGCATTACAGTGTCTCTGGCCGGCTGGGTCAACCGCCGCCGTGACCACGGCGGACTTATCTTTATCGACCTGCGGGACAGGGAAGGCATTGTCCAGACTGTGTTCAACCCGGAAATATCAGCCACAGCACTGAAAATTGCCGAAGAATTACGTAGCGAGTATGTCGTCAGGCTCACAGGAGAGGTGGCACTGCGTCCCTCAGGCACTGAAAACCCCAGATTACCTACCGGGTACGTCGAGGTCATCGTTAAGGAAGCCGAGATTCTCAACAGGTCGAACACACCTCCTTTTTATATCAACGAAGAGGTCGATGTCGATGAGAACGTCCGTCTCAAATACCGCTATCTGGACTTACGGCGACAACACATGAAAGAAAACCTGATTTTACGCCACCGGATAGTCAGGTTCATGCACGATTTTCTGGATGCCCGGGGATTCATCGAGGTGGAAACGCCCATCTTCGTGAAAAGCACCCCCGAGGGGGCCCGAGATTACCTTGTGCCCAGCCGCTTACATCCTGGGAGCTTTTACGCTTTACCTCAATCACCGCAGCAGCTTAAACAGCTCCTGATGGTCGGCGGCCTGGAAAAATACTACCAGCTTGCCCGCTGCTTCCGTGATGAAGACTCCCGCGCCGACCGCCAGCCGGAACATACCCAGCTTGACGTCGAAATGAGCTTCGTAACTCAGGAAGACGTTCTTCAGCTGATTGAAGAGCTTTATACCTCTCTGGTAAAGACGATTAAGCCCGAAACACATTTAATAAAACCATTTCCCCGGCTGACTTATGCCGATACTATGTTGTGCTATGCCTCTGACAAACCCGATTTACGCTACGGTCTCGAAATCGCCGACCTTACCGATATCGCGGCGAAGACTGACTTCGCTGTATTCAAATCGGTAATATCTGCGGGCGGTAGAGTCAGGGGTTTAGCCGTTCCCGGCTGCGGCGATTACACCCGTCATCAACTGGAAGAGCTTAACCAGCTGGCATTAACCGCCGGCGCTAAAGGGCTGTTGACAATCTCTCTCGGTACGCCGGGAGGAAAGCTTTCAGACCTTACCCATGATATGGTGAAATCCGTCGCTGCTAAGTTCCTTACAATTGAGCAGGTTAAGGAAATAGCTAAATTATGCAACGCAAATAAAGGTGACCTGCTTCTTATCGCCGCCGGCGAGCCGGAGAAAATTTACCCGACACTGGATACCCTGCGCCGTGAAATGGCGCGCCGCCTGAATCTTGCCGACCCCAATGTGCTCTTTTTCGCCTTTATCGTTGATTTCCCGCTTATCACTCGCAATCAGGACACCGGGCGATGGGAGGCGGTTAACAACCCCTTTACCCATCCCCGTGATGAGGATATTCCACTTCTGGATAGCGCCCCGGATAAAGTGCATGGGAAAAACTACGACCTTGTTTGCAACGGATGGGAACTTGCCAGCGGCAGCATCAGAATCCACCGGTCTGAACTCCAGAGAAAGATTCTAAAAATACTGGGACATAATGATGATAGTATCAACAGACTTTTCGGGCACATGCTGGAAGCCTTCGATTTCGGAGCGCCACCCCACGGCGGCTTCGGCGCCGGAATCGACCGTACCGCGATGGTGCTGGCCGGAGAGGAAAATATCAGGGAGGTAATGGCTTTCCCCAAGAACCAGAGCGCTATTGATTTGACATTTAATGCGCCTTCACCGGTCACCGAAGAACAGCTGGCCGAACTGCACATCAGTCTGCGTGAAGAGTAGCCTATCGGGAGGGAATTTGAAAGTCACTAAAGAAAAGGTAGAGAACAGCCAGGCATTTTTAACTATCGAGATGGAACCTGCCGAAATGGAAACGGGCATGCAGGATGCCTACCGGCAGCTTGTTCAAAAAGCCAGTATTCCCGGCTTCCGCAAGGGTAAAGCCCCGCGAGTTATTGTGGAACGCACTCTGGGAAAAGCCAGACTCCTGGAAGAGGCGATGGACCATATAATTCCCCGGGCCTACCAGCAGGCCCTCAAGGAGCAGGAAATAGAACCCTATGCCCAGCCGGAGGTTGAGATAACCCAGGCCGACCCGCTGATATTCAAGGCTAAAGTGCCCCTGACACCCACCGTAACACTGGGTGATTACAGAAGTATCCGGATGTCGCCGGAACCGGTTGACATAAAAGAGGAGAATATCGCTGCCGTTCTGGAGGAACTGCGTCACCAGCACGCCAACTGGGAACCCGTCGATAGACCGCTGAGCTATAACGACATGGCCGTCATCGATATCAATGGCAAAGTCGAGGAAAAGCCTTACGTTCAAAAAGTGGCTGCCCAGTACCAGGTCCTAAAGAACGCCATTGCACCGGCGCCGGGATTCGTCGATCAGATAGTCGGTATGAAAAAAGAAGAGGCCAAAGAGTTCAATCTGAGCTTCCCCGCGGATTACCCCAACAGCCAAGTAGCTGGTAAGGAAGGCCATTTTAGCGTTAAACTGCATGAAATCAAGGAGGAGAAGCTCCCGGAACTCAATGATGATTTTGCCGCTCTGGTCTCGCCCGAATTCAAAACCGTCCCGGCGCTCCGCGAAGAAGTTACCAAGGGACTGCGGCTGCGCGGCGAGGAACGCGCCAGGATGGACTTTGAAGAGCGTGTTATCAATGCTGCCATCGAGCAGGCAAAGATAGAATACCCGCCGGTCCTGCTGGAACTGGAAATCAACCGGATTCTCAATGACCAGGCCCGGCAATTGCAGTTAACGGGTCGGGGTATGGATGAATACCTGCGCAGCATCAATAAGACCGCGGAGCAACTTCAGGAAGAACTGCGCCCGGTCGCTACGAGAAATGTTACTGCTTCGCTCGTTCTGGGAAAAATTGCCGAGGTGGAGAAGATAGAAGTCAGCGAGGACGATATTAAAAATGGTATTAACAAAATGTCCCGGAGCATCGGGGAGGAAAAAAGGGAGGAGATGCAAAAGTTCCTGGACACGCCGCAGAACCGCGAATCAATCGGACAATCGCTCAAAACGCGTAAAACCATCGAGCGATTGACGGAAATAGCTAAAAACACGGAAAAACTCATTCAAGAAACAAAGGAGGAAGGAAAATGAATAGTCTGCCAGTAAGTAATCTGCCGTTGCCCAATCTGCCGGCGAACATCATACCCGGTGTGGTCGAAAGCGGTCCCAGGGGTGAGAGGTTCTGGGATATATATTCCCTGCTCTTGAAAGAGCGCATCATCATGCTGTTCACCCCCATCACCGACCCCGTAGCCAATACCCTGATTGCCCAGCTCCTCTATCTGGAAAGGGAAGACCCGGAGAGGGACATCAATATGTATATCCAGAGCCCCGGCGGGGTCATCAGCAGCGGCCTGGCCATTTACGACACCATGCAGCTTATCCGCCCCCACGTTTCCACCATCTGCGTCGGCATGGCGGCCAGCATGGCCACGGTGCTCCTCTGCGCCGGCTCCAAGGGCAAGCGCTATGCCCTTCCCCACGCCACCATCCACATGCACCAGGCTATCGGCGGCGCCCAGGGTCAGGCGGCTGATATCGTCATTGCCGCCCGTGAAATCATGCGCCAGCAGGACGTTATCAAGGACATACTGATGAAGCATACCGGCCAATCCCAGGACAAAATAACCCATGACACCGACCGTGATTTCTACCTCAACCCGGAGCAGGCGGTGGAATACGGCATCATTGACGAGGTACTTGGCAAAACAGCCGTGGAAAAAGGGGAAAAAGGCAAGAAAGAGAAGAAATAGGATTGATAAGTAACAAGTAGCAAACAGAGGGAGGGGTTTGTTACTTGAATTTTGATACTTGATACTTGCTTATTGAATTAAGGTAGCTTGTCCTTAACCGTCCGGTCTATCTCTCCGGTGAGGTCATAACCCTTGATTACATGGCCGGCAGCGTCAACCACCTGCCGGTCTTTCGTTATCCTGACCTTACCCTGGCTGAAAGCCCTGATGGTGGCTACCGTCAGCGGCAGTTCCCGAACGGCGCCGTGCTGGCGTATGGTCTTGAATAAAGCGTTTTCCACGCCCTGTTCCCTTTTAATATTCTCGACCGATTTTCCTTTTATCTCGTCCCAGTATCGGTCGAAGGCTTTACCGCGAATGGAAAAAAGACAGTAGGTCGCCGTGGGGCCCATGTCCAGCTCCGGAATGGCTACGTGCATCTTCACGCCCTGCATATCCGCTTTACTCTCGATGAGCTTCCAGATAACCTGCTGCCAGGTGCCGGCCGGACCGCCCGGCGCCGCTGGGTGCAGGTTGATGATATTATACTTCTGGCACATCTCCGGGCCGGTAATCAGCATAAAACCGGCCAGCATACACAGGTCGGGATGAAACTCTTTCAGCCGTTTCATGACCTCTCTATCGTAGTCGATTCGCCACTGCGGCAGGGGCGCCGATGGGTCAGGATTGGGCATATCTCTCGATGCCCGGTATTTCTGGTAGGAAAAACTGACCAGGGGAATGCCGTAGTCTTTGACCATATCGAGGTACTGGTCGGTGGCTTCCGTCTCGCCGCGCTCACGACTACAAAAAACGAACTCTATCTCCGCGTCAAGCTTCCTGGCCTTAATGCTGTCCTGGGTTGTTTTCAGCAGGCCTTTGGAACCTGCCCCCCTGCCCGTAGAGAACCAGCCGATTTTATAGCGTTGGCGCACGCTTACTCCTCCTGCGCAGCCTGGTTTTCACCTTTGCCCAGGTGCTGTAAAAGTGCACGAAAATTCCCGAGTGACACCCGTAAATCTTACCCTGGGCCAGGGCTTTGAGGAATTCTTCCTTGCTATTGAATTCCGGTATCTCGATATAGGCATGGCCGATTTCATTAATAGTATGGGCATCGCTGCCGGCGCCCCCGGGTATGCCGTGCCTGGCCGCAAACTCCCTGGCCTTATTGGAATTGGCCGGGAAAGGACTCCGCGAATTAAGCACCTCCATCAGGTCGATTTCTTCGGCTATTTCTTCGATAGTCTGGTTCTTTAATGCGGAGCCGCGTATTGTCTCAAAGGGGTGCGGGATATTCACCAGTCCGTCCTGGGCCCGGATGCATTTTATAGCCTGTTCCGGCGTGATACCGCTGGGGATGGTCGCTTTCAAGAACATGCCCATGATTTCACCCTGGGTAGTCAGGATTTCCTCGGCGACGATAACCTTGAACGGGGCCATTTTCTGTATTTCTAAAGCGCCCTCGGCGGTGCCGTGGTCGGCTATGGCGATGCAGTTTATCCCCAGCTCCTGACAGCGACTGATAATCTTATCCAGAGGCGTCTGGCAGTCCATGGAGTATTTGGTGTGGATATGTAAATCGGCTTTCAACAAGGTGGCTCGAAATTTCTCCTCTCAATGGTTAGTAATTACATCTTCATCTTTCGGGCGTGAGTGAGCATTACCACTTTACCCTTTTCCATGACCACCGTGTCTTCAATCCTTACGCCACCCCACCCTGGTAGATAAATGCCGGGCTCTATCGTGAATACCATGCCATCGGTAAGCCGCTCGTCTGAGCCGGGGCCGAGGCGGGGTAACTCATGTTCCGCCAGCCCGACACCATGTCCCAGCGAGTGTCCGAAGGCCTCACCATAGCCAGCCTTCTGGATTATCTCCCTGGCAACGCTATCGGCCTTATTCCCCGTCATCCCCTTAGTAATTATAGACATCGCCGCCGTCTGGGCGTCAAGAACGGTGCTATAGACCTTCTTGAAAGTGGCGTCGGGAGTGCCGACGCAGATGGTGCGGCTGAGGTCGCTGGCATATCCAACGGACTTGGCTCCCATGTCTATCACGATAGGCTCGCCTTTGTTGATGACGCGGTCGGAAGGCTTGTGGTGAGGCAGGGCTGCGTTCGGCCCGGAGGCAACGATAATGTCAAAGGGCAGCGGCTGGCTGCCCTTTTCGCGGAGGGCTTTTTCCAGTTCCCAGGCTACCTGTTTTTCTGTCATGCCGGCTTTAATGGTGCCTTCGACAAACTCAAAAGCAGCGTCGGTGATGGTCGAAGCCTTCCTTATAAGCTCGATTTCCCCCGGTTCCTTCACCGCCCGCAAGGACTCCACCAGCCCTTCGATGGGTACCAGTTTTGAGGAAACCTGTTTCTTTTTCAGGGCGTCACGCAGCTGACGGTGGAAGCTAAATGTAATATCCCCGACTTCGAATCCCGGATTCTTTATGCCCGAATCTCTGATAAGACCGGGAAACCAGTCGGTAAGGTTACCGGTAATACGCAGAATTTCAAAGTCAGGGGCTTCGGCTTTAGCCTGTTCGATGTAGCGGAAGTCCGTGGCCAGGACCGCCTTTCGTTTTGTAATGAACAGATAGCCGGCGGTGCCGTCAAAGCCGGAGAGATAGCGCCGGTTATCCGACTGCGTGATAAAGATGGCGTCGATTTTCTTTTCCGCGAACATGCGGCGTAGCTTCTGTAGTCGTTTATTCACGGTTGCCGCTTTCTCCCCGCGCCATCGGATGGGCGGCGAGGTATATCTTGCGCGCCTGGCTCTGCGTGACATGGGTGTAGATTTGCGTCGAGGAAAGGTCGGCATGTCCCAGGAGTTCCTGGACGACCTTGAGGTCGGCCCCGCCGTCGAGTAAATGGGTGGCGAAGGTATGGCGCAGTATGTGGGGGTGCACCTTTTTATTGATATTCCGCGAATATTTTTTCAGGATTTTTTGCACCGTTCTGGCCGGCAGACGCCCGCCGTAGCGGTTGACGAAAAGGGCATTGTTCTTTTTAGCGCCGAGAAGCTCACGCCGTCCCTTGCTTATATAGCTATCCAGCGCCCGGGCAGCCTGGTCCCCTATCAGGACGACCCTCTCCTTGGCGCCCTTGCCCCATACGCGTATTTCGTTGCTCGCCAGGTTCACCTGCTCCATGTTTATATTCACCAGCTCGCTGACGCGCAGGCCGGCGGCATAGAGCAGCTCCAGCAGGGCGCGGTCGCGCTGGCCCTGAGGCCGGGAAAGGTCGGGCGATTCCACCAGGCGCTTGGCCTCTTCCACGGTGAGAAAGACAGGCAGGCGTTTGTCCAGCTTGGGTGAAACGGTGGTGGCGGCCGGACTCGCCGATATCATCTCCTCGCGCATGAGATATCGGTAGAAAGAGCGTATCGCCGAAAGTTTACGTGCGATACTGGATTTAGCGTAGCCCTGCTCCATCAGTTGCGCCAGGTAGCTGCGCAGCGTCAGTTTATTGACGTCCTTTAGCGTATCAATACCTTTACCGCTGACAAAGCCGAAGAACTCCAGCAAATCGTTCCTGTAGTTGCGCACCGTATACACCGAGACATTCCGCTCTGCTTCAAGATAAGCGATATATTTACCAAAGACTTCCTGCATTCTACTAAACTACACTTTTCTATTCTTTCAGGCTATTTCACCTCACCTCCTTTTAAATCCCCCTTTCCGTCGACGTAGAGGGGGATAGGAGGAGAGGTCTATGACAATACTTTCTCCTTCGCCTTTTCTTCCTCTATCTTCCCCTTATATGCACACTTAAAGCACCAGGCCTGTTTGCCATGTTGGGTCAGCAAGCCGCCGCACTGCGGGCAGGATTGGGGGAGAGGTCTGAAGTTGGTGATAAACTTACAGTCGGGATAGCCGGTGCAACCGTAGAAGGTGCGCCTTTTCTTGCTTATCCTCTGGATAAGCTCTTTGCCGCACTGCGGACACTTGGCCCCCAGCTTTATCTGGAAAGACTGCGTATATTTACACTCGGGATAGCCGCTACAGGCGATAAACTTACCGAAGCGACCCGTTTTAACCACGAGTGGCTTGCCGCACTTGGGACAGGCATCGCCGGTCGGCTCATCTGCCAGCTTCACCTTCTCCGCTGTCTTGATGGCCTCTTGCAGGTCTTTATCAAAAGGTACATAGAAGTCCTGGATAACGTCCGGCCATTTACGCTCATTGCTGGCAATTTCGTCAAGCTCATTCTCCATGTCGGCGGTGAACTTGATATTGATGATATCCGGAAAATGCTGGACGAGCAGGTCATTGGTGGCGAAACCCAGTTCGGTGGGCTGAAAAACCCCCTTTACCTTGGTAATATAGTCGCGTTCCTGAATGGTGGAAATCGTTGGCGCGTAGGTGCTGGGGCGGCCTATGCCATTTTGCTCCAGCGTCTTAACCAGCGTGGCTTCGGTGTAGCGAGGCGATGGCTGGGTAAAACGCTGCTCCGGGAAAATTCCCAGAAATTCGAGCTTGTCACCCTTTTCCAGTTGAGGGAGGGTAATTTTACCCTCGTCTTCAGCTTCGTCTCTACCCTCGCTGTAGAGAGTCATGAAACCGGGGAAGGTATTAACCGAGGCCGCTGTCCTCAGTAGATAGTCCCGGTGATTTTTGGCCTCGATATCGACGGTGGTGTTGTCGAAAAGGGCCGCCGCCATCTGGCTGGCTACCATCCGTTTCCAGATGAGGTCATAGAGTCGTAACTGGCTTGTATTAAGGTATTTTTTTATCTGAGCAGGTTCACGGTGAGCCCTCGTAGGGCGGATAGCCTCATGTGCCTCCTGAGCCCTCACCGCGCGAGTGGTAAAGGCTCGGGGTCGGGGCGGCAGGAATTTGGCTCCATATTTATCATGGATATAAGAAATAGTCTCGGTTATCGCGGACTGCGCCACGCGGGTAGAATCGGTACGCATATAGGTAATAAGGCCGACGTTACCTTCATCGCCGATCGGGAGACCTTCATAAAGCTGTTGGGCGATGGCCATGGTCTGTTTGGCCGTAAAGCGAAGCTTACGCCAGGCTTCCTGCTGCAGGGTGCTGGTGGTGAAGGGCGGGGCTGGTTGTCGCGTCACCTTTTTAGTGATGACCTTGAGCACATCATAGGCCGCCTGCTCCAGTGCGCTTTTTATGCTATTTGATTCTTCCTCGGTATGAATATCGAGCTTTTTACCGTCGATAAGACCTACCAGTGTCGCCCGGAAGGAGGGCTTTTCCTTCTTCTTGCTAAGCTCGACCTCGATGACCCAGTATTCCTCGGGAACGAATGCCTGAATTTCACGCTCACGGTCGACGATAATTTTGACGGCAACCGACTGCACCCGGCCAGCGGAAAGGCGTTTCCTTACCTTCTTCCACAGCAGCGGGCTGATTTTGTAGCCGACGAGCCTGTCCAGGATCCGCCGCGCCTGCTGGGCATCTACCAGTGGCATATCTATAGAGCGGGGGCTCTCGAAGGCCTGTTTTACAGCCTCCTCGGTTATTTCACGGAAAACAACACGATGATATGTCTTCTTTTTGTCTCCGGTTACTTCGGCCAGGTGCCAGGCGATAGCCTCCCCCTCGCGGTCGGGGTCGGTGGCGAGGTATATGGCGGAGGCATCTTTAGACGCCTGCTTGAGCTCATTTACCAGCTTCGTCTTGGCCTTGGGCACAACGTACTTAGGCATAAAACCGTTTTCTATGTCCACGCCCATCTGGCCTTTGGGTAAATCCCTCACATGCCCGAGTGAAGCCTTGAGGTTATAGCTTTTACCGAGAATTTTACCAAGTGTTTTGGCCTTGGCCGGTGATTCGACGATGACAAGTTTTTTACTCATATTTATCAATCAACTCTCACTCTATATTCCTGCCGCATTTCACGCGACAGCACATAATTCATGGTACC
>Ga0187886_1001980_pt1 | contig 17218 bp, 18 predicted proteins | sample June2016WEW_20_1_FD_133001 | JGI IMG/M metagenome (GOLD analysis project Ga0187886, IMG submission 133001) | Peatland microbial communities from SPRUCE experiment site at the Marcell Experimental Forest, Minnesota, USA - June2016WEW_20_150 | ecosystem: Environmental > Terrestrial > Soil >... | reverse complement strand
GATGTTCCACGAGCGCGCTTTCCACCTCGAACGGGCCCACGCGTTCTCCTGACGTCTTTATGACGTCATCAACGCGCCCCATGAACCAGAAATAGCCATCCTCATCCCGAAATGCGCTGTCGCCCGTCTTATACCATCCCGGAATCTCGAAGTAGCTCTTGTACTTCTCCTCGTTTTTCCAGATAGCCCGCAGCATTGCGGGCCACGGCGGCTTGATGACGAGGTTGCCCGGCGTATTTGGGGGGAGCTCGTTGCCCGCGTCATCGACGATCGATGCGGTGATGCTCGGGAACGGGCGCCCCATGGAACCCTCGCGAATGGACATGCACGGATAGTTCGCGATGAGTATCTGGCCTGTCTCGGTCATCCACCAGTTGTCGTGGATGGGCAGCTTGAAGGCCTTCAGTCCCCAGCGTATCACTTCCGGATTGAGCGGCTCACCGACGCTTGTGATGTAACGCAGGCTGCCGAAATCGAACTTGCTCACAACGTCTAGCCCGTCTTTCATGAGGAGCCTGAGCGCCGTCGGCGCGGTGTACCAGATCGTCACTTGATACTTATCGATGATGCCGTACCACGTAGCGGAGTCAAAACGGCCGCTGTATGAGACCTGCGACGTGCCGTTCAGCCACGGGCCCCAGCACGCGTACGAGGTGCCCGTAACCCATCCGGGATCTGCCGTGCACCAGTAGACGTCGGACTCCGTGACGTCCTGCACGTACTTCGTCGTGATGTAGTGCCCGATCATCGCGTTATGGACGTGCACGACGCCCTTCGCTTTGCCCGTCGTTCCCGACGTGTAGTGCATCATCACAGGGTCTTCGCGGTCCATCCATTCCGTCTGGTGCGCGGTTGAGGCACCCTTCATCTCCTCTTCAAAGCTGACCGTGCGGTCGCCGGTCAGTTCGACCCCGTCCGACTTAGCGACGATCACGTACTTGAGCTCAGGAAGGCTATCGACGATCTCGTCGACGCTCGACACCTTGAGATCGGGGGTCGTGACCAAGGCCGTGGCGCCGCTGTCTTCGAGCCGGTCCATAACGGCCTCCGCCCTGAATCCCCCAAAGAGTGGCCCCCAAACGGAACCGTTCTTGACCGTGCCGATCGCCGCGATGTAGAGCTCGGGGTCGCGCCCCATATACGTGAAGACGCGGTCACCACGCGCGATACCGAGGCTCTTGAGCACGTTTGCGAATTGGTTTGAGAGGAGCTTCAAATCGAGAAACGTGTACTTGCGCGCACCGTCAGGGCCGTCGGAGTAGAGCGCTACCTTGTTCTTCCTCCACCCCTCGACGTGCCGGTCGATCGCTTCGTGCGCGACGTTCACCCGGCCCGTCTCGTTCCACGTGAACTCCTTTTCGACGTCTTCGAAGCGAAACTTAGCACAGGCCTCATCGTAGTCCGGCATGTTGCCCGGCCAGTGCTTCTCGATGACCTCTCGTTCGCCCACGGTCTTTATCGTCCATTCCCTATCCGCTTGGTTTGCCAATGTACCACACCTCTTTTGAAGACCACCTTCAGTCAGCCACTAAGGCTCGATCGTCAAACTATCACTATTAATGATGTCCTATGCTCGCGCTGTTTTTACTTATATTTTGTGATGTTAATAGTAGTCGCCAAAAAGACAAGGAGCTCGTAGCGCCAACCAAATCCGTAAGAGTTAGCCGCCTAGGCGCTTTCCAGCACAAAAAAAGAGCTAAACGGTCATCAACGCGACCACCAGCTTCACTTTACCGCCGTTGAAGCGCGACTATCTGCAAGCGTTTTCGGCAGAGAGTTTGTCGTGCTCCCTGGGTTAAGCGTGCTCGTCGTGATAATTGCAGCCAAATCAGCATTGCCCGGCGAGTTGAAGTGCACGTGAACGCTGTACGTTCCGTTGAGATACGTTATCGGAGCGTCTTGCACAGTCCACGTGTTGTTCCCGGCGGGTTTTACCAAGACGTAGAGGTACTGGTTGCGTCCCAGTCCCGCGTACGTTCCGGTCAGATACGCGTCGCGGCTCGCCGTCGAAGGCACGCTAAGCGATACTGACGCCGCGCCCGCAGGGGCGGTCGAGGCGCTCGGAGAGGGGGTCGCCGTCGGGGCGGTCTGAACCTGGAACGTCGTTGTCGCATTCGAAGCGGCGTAATCATAATCACCGGCAAAAGAAGCAGTGAGAACGTGCTTGCCGATCGACAGACCTTGGGTCTGATCCATCGTCAAGTTGAAGGTCGCAAATCCCCAAACGGTTTGCGAGGTCCCTTTGTTCACGTTGTCAATTGTCCAGCTGATCTGCTTGTTGTCTAAGCCCTGACCACGCGTCGCGTTGAGCTGGCACGTAAACGTCGCGTACTGACTGCGGCTCACCGCGGCCGGCGCGGTGACATTGAGCGTGCTGGTGGCAGCATAGTTCGCGAGTGTGGGACTCTCGTGCGCCTGCTGTAAACACCCGACAGTGAGCGTTACAAGTAAAATTGAAGCTGCGACGGCCAAGAGCTTCAGCATCACACACAATACCCCCATTTCAAGAGATAAAGATTGTGAATACTTCGCCGAGCACCATGCTTTATGTAGATGAACACAGACTTGTAGCTGGCTGCGCAGACCCGGCGACCAGCGAACGACGGGTAATGATGAACGAATATGACACAGACGAAAAGACCCTTTGACGTGTTATCCCGCAATATCGGCAAGAGTGTTTCCGTACGCTTGAAAGGCGCGCAGGTGTACAAGGGGACGTTTCTGGGGTACGACCCCCACTGGAACATTTCGCTTGCCGAGGCCGAGGAATGCAGAAACCACAGGCGCGTGACACTTGGCAAGCTCATACTGCGAGGCAACAACGTGTTATACGTTTCTGAATTGGACCACGACTAGCGCCCCGTTTGCAACGCATCCTCGAGAGAGGCTGTTAACATGGATCTCACTCACGACGTAATGGCGTTGCTCAACGATCGCGAGGCCGTCAAGACGCTCGCGACGATTGCTGAGGACGGAACGACGAGTCTAGTGGCCGTCAAAGCAGTCAGAGCGCCTGAGCCAAATGTCATCGTGCTCGCTCAGACCGCAGCGAAACAACTCGATAGTGAGCTCCTGCGCCATATGGACACTGGCAGCCTGGTATCGATCTTGTGCGTCTCAACGCGCGGAGAGCTTCAAGTCGCCTATCAGATAATCTGCAGCGTCAAGGAGTTCCAAACCACCGGTCCCCTCTATGAAAAGTTTCTCGATGAATTACGGGCCCGTACCATCGATCTCAACGGCGCCTGGGTCCTTGAACCAGTTGACGTCGTAGATCGGTCTGCCAGTTTCGGTCCCGAAACTCGAGCGATATAGCAAGCTGCGTGGCGAAGCGCGGCCGCGATGTCGGAACCGAGACAACGTACCTAATAAAAAGAGAGGTGATGGGCACGCCATCACCAGCCGCGCCGCCTAAATCGCGTCGTGGTCTCGTTCGCCCGTTCTAATCCGCACGACTTGTTCGACATTCATTATGAATATCTTGCCGTCGCCTATTTCGCCCGTGTGTGCCGCTTTCTCTATCGTATCGACGACCTTGCTGGCAACGTTGTCGGGGACCACGATGTAGATTTCGAGCTTCGGCAGCAGGTCGATCGCGTACTCGCGCCCCCGATAGATTTCGGTTACCCCCTTTTGCCGGCCGCGGCCTTTCACTTCCGTGACGGTCAAGCTGGGACAGCCGATATCGTCGAGCGCCTCTTTGATGACCTCGAGCTTATTTGGTCTGACTATCGCCATGATTTTCTTCATTTTCCACCTCTATCAAATCCTCTCTAACGCATACGCGCCCGAAGGCTATATGTGATACGCTGCCTCGTCGTGCAGCGCCTGATCCAAGCCCTGAACCTCTTGCTCCTTGCTCACGCGCAGCCCGATGGTAAGGTCGATCACTTTGGCGATGATCAACGTGGCCACAAAGGAGTAGGCAAACGTGGCAGCCACCGCCACGGCCTGTATCCCCAGCTGTGCGGGATTGCCATACGCGAGACCGGCGCCCGCCGCGTTAATAAAGGGACTGGCGAAGATTCCCGTCGCGAGTGCACCCCAAATGCCTGAGAACCCGTGCACGCCAAACACGTCGAGCGCATCGTCGTAGCCAAGCCGCGGCTTGATATAGGAAATCGCCGTGTACGACACGATCGAGGTCACGAAACCGATCACGATAGCCGCAGGGATATTGACGAATCCTGCTGCCGGCGTAATCGCAACCAAGCCTGCGACAATACCTGAGGCTGCGCCCAACATGGTCGCTTTGCCGAAGCGCAGGTATTCGATCAGCATCCACGAAAGCATGGCGGCGGCCGCGGACGTATTCGTTACGATGAACGCTGAGCCGGCAAGCTGCCCAGCAGAGAGCGCGGACCCCGCGTTGAAACCAAACCAGCCGAACCAAAGTAGACCAGCGCCTAAGATGGCATATCCGAGCTGGTGTGGCAGCAGGCTTCGTTCTTTTCGGCCTCTGAGCACCAGGATGAGGGCTAATGCCGCTACGCCGCTGTTGATGTGAACGACGGTGCCGCCGGCGAAATCAAGAACGCCGAGTTGTGCGAGCCACCCGCCGCCCCACACCCAGTGAGCGACCGGAAGGTAGACAAACGTGGCCCACAGCGGAATAAACAGCATCCACGCGCCAAACTTCATCCGTCCGATGATAGCTCCCGAGATAAGCGCCACGGTGATCGCCGCAAATGTCATTTGGTAAGCCGCGTAGACGCTGGTGGGTATCGACCCAACCAACGTATTCGATTCCACCACATTATGGAAGAAGAAGTCCCCTGGAACGCCGATAAACCCGTGCAGGTCAGGGCCAAACACCACCGAGTAGCCATAAGCGAACCAGATGATGCTCACCACAGCGTACGCTGAAAAAGAAAGAAAGAGGGTATTTAAGACGGTTTCCTTTTTTACGAGCCCGGCATAGAACAGGGCCAATCCAGGAATGGTCATCAACATTACGAGAGCCGTGGACATAAGCATCCAAGCGGTATCTCCCGAACTGAGAACGGCAGTAACCATGTGTTCCTCCGTGTCCGAACAAACAAATCTATCGTGTGCAGAACGTAAGAAGTAGGAATCCTACTTCCGTCACTCAATAATATTAAACTGTATAAAAGCATTTCTCTGAGCTCCGGAAGACGGAAGCGTTAAAAAAGCAGAGTACTATCGCTCAGAACGAATTGAACGGGCCAAAAAAGCGCGTCGAATGTAGGCCGGCTAGTTTTGTGATACAGTCATTAGCCGCTTGACGTGCTCACTGGCATGAGGAATGTGCTCGATTGTTTTCGAGCCTTCTGCACCTATCCTTTGCCTCGTATTATAGGCATATTCAAAGACGATGTTGTTAAGTTCATTCTCGAGTTCAGCGGCAAGGTGCACAAGCTGTCGCGGCTCGTACCGTAACGCCGGGGTTAAAGCGACGCGAATTGCCGGCAAGAGTCCTCCATCGTCGACGACCGTGATTGAATCGTTAATAAAATATCCATGCTCAGCGCAAAAAAGCGACGCGTAACTTTTCAACTCCCGTTCCATTTCAGACAGTATAGCATCGAAGAGCTGGTGAAGTCTTTCAATATTCATTAGGTGTGCCTCGATCGTAAATCGTTATACGTCGTAGTACCGCCACGTATTTAGTGCTGAGCCCATTCTAGCGTAAACAACCGAGGCAAAACCGAGGATTACGCAAGCTTGCGCGCATATGCGCTCGCAAAAAGCGACTAAGACATATCTGCTCTAGACCCTTCAAATGCGGTTTGTGCTACTATTCTCTGTCGAGCTCGCCCGCGTCCGCGCCAATCTGCCGTGCCACCGCACTCAGCCTTTCGAGCAGCAAGATGTAGCCATCACGCATCGCGTCCTGCAAGCCTTCCCGTATACGTGCCTTGCTGTACTTGTAGGCGACAAATTTTTGCCAGTCTTGCTCTAAAAGCAGCCGGTCGTCTGAGAGCGAGGGTGCCGCAACGACGCTTTCGTACTGTTTGGATTCTTCCATGAATTTTTCTAAACCCAAAAACTCATCGACGAGCTGATTAAGGTCAATCTCAGGGTTCATCACGCATGAACCTGTCGCACCTCATATATAATCCTCTGCACAGGCCCGGCTCAGAAACCGCGGTCACATGCGTGCCGGCGCACCCAGCACCACGCCCCGGCTTCTGTCCACCATCGCAGCTCTTCCATTGGAGCACGACAAAGCGGAAGAGGTTCGCTCCTCTGCGGGCGCTGTCTCCATAGAGGCAAGAACGCCTTTTTCTCGACTTACGAGCAAAAGACAAGGTTTAAATAGGATCTACAATGCTATTACGAGAAATGAATTGTCAAGCATCGACCTTTGAGACCGAGCTCTTTGGACTTGAACAAGAAGAAGATTTTGAGAATTTTCTAGATCTGATCGACCTTAAGAATCCCAACTTCTCGCGGTACGTAAACGAGACGAAGGTTGATTGAAGGTCGACGATACGCGGAAATACCCCCGTTGCACGTAGGAGCGTGCTTGCGTGCTTATCACCCTCTTTTTACGCATTTGCAAACGAATAGAGGCGTCTTTAAAGCGCCGAATGGCGTTTCAATGCGCTGCTTTCGTTAGATCGGTACGGAGGCGTTGACGACGGACTGGTTTGAAACTGTCCCCTCTAGTACACCAGTCGCCGTAATTATTAGAAAAGAAGTCGCCGTACTGCTCTCATAGGCCGCGTCGCCGTAGAAATTCACCTGCATCCGGTGCGTGCCAAGACCTAAGTTGCCAGTGTACTCGCTGGTCAAGCTCAGCGTCGTAGTGCCGTTTTTCATTTGGCTTCTGCCTATTGATCCGCCATCTATAAACCATTCGACGACCTTGCCGTCCAACACACGTCCACTGCTGTCCTTCAAGACCGCTTGTACCGATACCGGCTCACCTAACGCGGTCGATGCTGAACTCAGTGAGAGTTCTGACGCTTTCAAACTGCTCGATCCTTGGCTACTTCCGTTCTGACTGGACGTGTTACCTACGCAGCCGCTGACGAAGCAACCACATAGCACGATGCAGAGCGCCAGTGCAATCGTTTTCCGCACGCTCCGTACGAAGGACGCGACTGAGATAAAGCTTTCTGTAACGAGTGCCGCTCGTCGTACGCGCGCAAACAACAAGAACCGCCGAACCCTGAAACGAGAACGGCTTTGGCCCTCTTCGCCGACCGACGTCGACGTGTCTTTCGGCGGCGCAGCTAACCCCCCACTGCACGAGACGGAAAGCGCCGCAGCTCTTGAAACTCCTGTTCTAACGCGCTCGGAACAACGACACATCGTTTCTCCGCGCCATGCGGCAAGCCGACGACGATCTCACCACTTTCAAACTGGACGAGAACCTCCAAAACGCGCGTTTCGATGGACAGGCGCGACCAGGCCGGCACGTAGCGTTCAAAGCGATCGAACCGCTTGACGTTTATCAAGACCTTTGGCACGTGCAGCGACCCGTGTCGGGCGAGATCCGCAGCCTCGTCGATCTCGTCTTGGCTAACTGCACCGACGTCAATATCACTGATCGGCAATCCGTACTCAATAAGAGCAGCAATCATGAGAAGCTTTGTGAGCTGACGCCTGCTCTCGGCCAGCCGTTTTTGTCTCGTGCCGCGCGTCGTCATATGCCTCCCGCGTCTCGCTCGTCAAGCACATCGGCCTTGATGCAGCACTCGGCCCGCGAGCTTCTCGCAGTGATCGTCTTATTAAGTTTAGAAACGAATAAATATAACTCAACCTCTGTCATAAGCGGCATTGCCGCTGGGGGGATGTTATGCGAGAAATTGCGTATTATGAGCATCCTTTGGATTACAAAAGAATTCTTGACGTAAAGAAGACAGCGACGCTCAATAAGTCACTGCGAGAGGGCATGGGGTCGCTGAAGCGCTTTCCGGCAAGTCTCGACATGCTTAATTTCCTTCCAGCACAGCTGCATCACTTTCCCTTAAACGCTGAAGAGTCGGTCAATACCGCCACCACTGTGGGAAGAAGCTCAAAGAAGCCAATATACCTCGAGACGCCTATTATGATCTCTGGCATGAGTCTTGGCGCCTTGAACCAAGAGCAAAAAATCGCGCTGGCAAAGGCTTCGACGCTCGCCGGTACGGCCACGAACACCGGCGAAGGCGGGATGCTCGATGAAGAACGCGAGTTTGCAAAGTACGTCACGCTGCAATACTCGACCGGCCACTTCGGCGTGTGGAATGAGCGACTCAAAGAAGCCGACATGGTAGAGTTTCGGATCAGTCAATCGGCGTATCCTAGCACTGGCAGTTTCGTTCCCGCTAGCAAAGTGACCGAGCTCATCGCTAAGACGCGCGGCATTCCCGTCAACTCCGACGCTCGAAGCCCTGCTCGGCACCCGGACGTTAATAGCGCGGAAGACCTCAAGCAGAAGATCGATACGTTGCGAGACTTAACGGAAGGCCGGCCCATCGGCATTAAGTTCGCAGCCGGGCGCGTCGAGAAGGACCTCGACGTCATTGTCTATGCGGAGCCCGACTACGTCGTCGTTGACGGTTTCGGAGGCGGTAGCGGGGCTCCCCCGAGCCACATCAGGGATAACTTCGGGCTCCCCCTTATCAACTTCCTCCCTCGAGCACACCGGTATCTCGACGAGATAGGATATCGGGCACACGTCGAGCTCATCGCGGCGGGGGGATTACGAACGTCAGGGGATTTTGCCAAGTGTTTAGCGCTCGGAGCCGACGCCGTTTATGTCGCGACGGTTGCGCTCTGGGCAATGTCGTGCGAGTACTACCGCATATGCGAGACTAACCAGTGTCCGACGGGAACGACGACGAACGATCCCAACCTCATCAAACGTTTTAACGTTGATAGGGGCGCTCAGAAGCTCGCCAACTTCATTCGCGTCTCATCCTCAGAGCTTGCCGATATTTCACGAGCGTTAGGCAAAGACGACGTGCATAGGCTAGACACGAACGACCTCGTCGCTCTCACGCGCGAAACAAGCGAACTTTCAGGCGTGACCTATCCGACAGTGGCGTGATTAAGTGTCGACTCGCAAGAGACGTCGGCACGTTACGCTGCTACGCGTCACGCGACGCGGCAGCAGTGCTCCTAGTATGAAGTCTTTACGCGTTTTAAGCGTCTTTTGTAGCCCTGCGACGCGGCTTCGCCCTCTGAGCTATGCCACTCTGGCTTTTTCGCGTGAAATCCTTAAGTAATCAGAGCAGCTGTAAGAAATCAGTAGAGCCCAACAGTGATTTGACGTGCAGCAACTCAAGATTTGTTCACGCAAAACCATCTTTTTCGTTTGTGGCGAAACCGAAAGGAGTTGATATATAGTGGTTGACGAACCCGCGCAAAGCCGATCCGAACGATTGGTAGCCGACGCGATAGTTGAGCAACTTGTAGAATGGGGCGTAAGTCAGGTCTATGGAATTCCTGGAGAAACGTCACTCGCAATCGTTGACGCAATTAGGAGACGAGGGGACCGCATACGCTTTGTTCTCGTACGGCACGAAGAGGTCGCCGCTTTTATGGCATCCGCGTACGCGAAGCTCACCGGTGAGTTGGGCGTATGTCTTACGATAGCTGGACCCGGAGCGACGAATTTAATCACAGGGCTGTACGACGCAAAAATGGATCGTGCGCCGGTTCTTGCTCTTACAGGACAAGTTGCGCTACAATTCTTGGGACTGGGCTCGTTTCAAGAGATCGATCAACACGCCTTGTTTGAGGCAGTCGCCGCTTTCAACGAGGTTATTGACTCGCCGGACCAAGCCACTGAGCTTCTCGCCCTGGCAATGAAAGGAGCGATAGTTGGGCGAGGGGTCTCTCATCTCGGCATTCCGACGAACGTGCAAGCGCTGCCTGTTCTTCCCAACATGAAAATCAAGCCAAGAGAGGGCCGTTTGCCCGATTTACGACTGATGCCACATCCGGAATTGATTCAAGCCGCAACACAAGCTATAGATTCAGCGGAAAGGCCCGTATTGGTCGTTGGATACGGCGCTCGAAGACAAAGAGGCGCTGTTTTGTCGCTAGCGGAAAAGATCAACGCTCCAATCGCTACAACGTACAAAGCAAAAGGCGTTATCCCCGAAGACCACCCTCTGGCCTTGGGGGTCACGGGCGACATCGGGACCGATCCAGCCAAGCGGATGGTATTTGGCGCGGATTTACTAATCACGATCGGATGTTCATATTCAGACAAGACGGCCGTGCCTTCGTATATACCACAGGTTCAAATTGATCTCGACCCGATGACGATCGGAAAAAAGTTCCCCGTACGAGTCGGCATCGTGGGGGATGCCGCAATGGTCCTGCCCGCGCTGCATGACAAAGTGGTGGATAAGCGCAACGACGCCTACTTAGATCAGTTGGGGCAGATCAAGAAACGCTGGGAGCAGAAGAAGCAGCGAGAGATTATGTCTGACGTTCCGCCCGTGCGAGGGCCGCAAATAATGCACGCCTTGCAAGAAGTGGTCGATCGCGATGCCATCATAGCAAACGACGTCGGCGATAATACCCTTTGGTTTGCTCGTAATTTCGTCGCGAGCGATCAAGATATCTTGATATCAGGATATGTCGCCTCAATGGGGTTTGGGCTGCCAGCAGCACTCGCTGCGCAACTCACTTACACGACGCGACAGGTGGTCTGCACGACTGGCGATGGCGGGTTTACCATGGTTATGGGTGATTTTGCCACCGCAGTGGCTAACGAGCTGCCTATAACCATTGTTCTACTCGACAACGCCAAACTTGCAATGATCGAGCACGAACAAGACGAAGCGGGTGTCCCACATTTTGCTACTGATTTACATAGAATTGACTTTGCACGTTACGCAGACGCATGTGGAGGAGAGGGATTCCGAGTTGAAGATCCCCACGATCTAAAAGACGCATTGAAAAGTGCTCTCTCCGCGAAAAAACCGGCACTGGTAGACATAGTAACTGATCCCCGACGTCGATGGCCATAGCCAGCAAAGCGCCGCGCCAGAGCGAGCAACCCGTTTCAAAAAACACTTGGCTTTTAGCAAACGGCCATCATAGAAGTGACTACACAAGCATCCTAAACTCTTACGAACGACTTGGAGAGCATAACAGCGAACGGAGCATTCTTGCCCTTAAACCGGCCCCGCTCGAACGATCGGCGCTTAGCAGCAGAACCGCTCAGATCATGACGAATTCTGTGTAGGGTCTTTCTTTCTCCTGCCACTTAACCTTGACATCTTTGACGATTGCCGCTCGCGGACCCTCTCGCAGCTTCTCGATCAAAGATGCGAGGTCAGCTTCAGCGCCAGATGCCAAAACTTTCACTGTGCCATCAGGCAGGTTCTGTACAAAGCCGGTGACGCCGAAATGGTCGGCATATCGTTTGGTAAAGAGGCGGTAACCCACCGCCTGCACATAGCCGAAAACGAGAATCTCTGCAGTTTTGTGCATGTAGGTACGTATAGACAATTTTAATTAATGCTTTGCCCATTAGTGACGTGCGCGTGTGAGGCTTCACGATGTCAAGAGCCGTCGTTTTGCTGTCAGCAGGCTTAGACTCAGTCGTATCGTTCAAGCTCGCCTATGACAGCTACGATGAGATAACATGCTTAACGTTTGATTATGCGCAGCAGGCGCACAGCGTAGAAATCGAATATGCTGCCAAAATATGCGCGATGTACGGCGTTAACCATCAAATCATCAAACTGCCGTGGTATAAGAGTTTTGTTGGTGCCCTTACAGAAAAGACTAAACTGCCACAGCTGAGCGACAAGATGCTAGAAGACTTAGCAACAGTGCATGACTCGGCAAGAGCAGTTTGGGTGCCTGCGCGCAATGTAGTTTTCCTGTCAATAGCCGCTGCATTTAGCGAGAATTGTGACTGCAAAACTGTCATCGTCGGATTTAACAAAGAAGAGGCCAAGACATTCCCAGATAACTCAGCCGATTTCGTAGCTTCCTTCAACCAAGCGTTAAAATACGCCACCCTAACCAAAGTCGACGTTTTTGCGCCACTGATAGAATACGAAAAAGCAGAGATCGCGTCACTCGGGTTGCGTATCGGAGCGCCTCTCGAGTGGTCGTGGTCCTGCTACGCTGGAGAGAGCGCTCCGTGCCACGTGTGCGAGTCGTGTCTCCGCAGAAGCCGTGCCTTCAAGGCAATATGCAAGGAAGACCCCTTGTTGAAACGGCTAAGAAGTCGTTGATCCGAGTCCGGGAAATGACAGCCAAAGCAAACGTGTACGAAGTGTTTGACTCGATACAAGGCGAGGGACCTTACGTAGGGACCCGCCAAGTCTTTGTGAGATTTCAGGGATGTCCGCTCACTTGCGTCTATTGTGATTCTACGAGTGCGAAACCCTTTGAAAGCGCCCGTCGAGTGACGTGCAATGCCATGCGTTCTTTTCAGAACCCAGTTTCAGCGAACGATCTCGCAAAACTCGTCGAAAGCCTGTGGAGTCCTGCGACAAAATATCTCAGCCTGACCGGCGGCGAACCATTGCTGCACACCGAGTTTATCTTAGAGCTTGCAGACGAGTTCTTCGGGCCCCTATACCTCGAAACTAATGCGATGTTTTCGCGCGAGGCCCAGCGGCTCAAGCACGCTGTGCATGTTGCCGCGTGCGACGTCAAGCTGCCCGAGCACAGAGCTACCGCCACTTACGACTTGTTGCTACGCGAGGAACTGCGCACTATCGAATGTTTTCACAATTCTCAAGCGCAAGCTTTTGCTAAAGTCGTAGTGTTGAAGGAAACGTTGAGCGAGACGATTGAACTTGTGGCGCAACGCCTCGCGACAATTGACAACAATCTGCTGCTTGTACTCCAGCCGGTCACGCCCCTCTTCACGACTCTCCCACCGGATAATAGTCAGCTCTTGCGACTCATGGATGCTGCTGCTGTGCATTTAAATCAGGTGAGAGTCATACCGCAGATGCATAGGCTACTAGGAATTGCGTAAAGCACATGAGCGGTTATGGCAGAGATTACTCGGAATATCCAGGTGAAAGAAACGGCGTTACCGAGCTCTCACCGTCAACGCCCGAGTTCGCTACAGCTGTACGCGCGTTAGATCGACTCATTGAGAAAGCGCGACGTTTCTACCAATCAGGGGACTTTGAAGAAGTCGTTCTAAATGCACGCCAGATCAAAGAATTGTATCAGCTATGCCTGCGAGATGAATATAGAAGGCAAGGACGTTACACTTTCCGCCCGACTTTGCGTGCCCAAATAGAAAGAAATGTAGATTCGTTGGACTACTGGTGGGACACGGGCATCGTTGCCTTTCAGAAGATCAAAATCGGCCCCGAAATTGCCAAGACGGCCTTAGCGCTCTCAGAGGAGATGCGTGATTATCTTAAGAGTTACGTCGACTATAGCTCCGGCGCTGCGTCACGTGCTTCACCGGTCGCTCACGACCGCGCTTTTTTCAAACCCCAACTAGGCAAAAAACCCGTAAGCGCCCGTCCTGCGTATCCAGTCAGCAAAGGCGGATTGAAGATCGATGATGACGAGCTCTTGTATCTAGGACGACCGAGTATCGTCGGTTGCGTGCTGGAGTACAAGGGAGTTATACTGCTCTTGGCGGCCCTTCTCTTCGGGTCTTTTTTTGTGGGTAGCTTTATTGACGTCAGTCTGATCGCGACTGCGCTTAGGGGGGTGGCGGTGTTGCTTTTCCTCTTTGTCGCTGGCCGAACCGGCATTGCTGTCCGTTCAGAGAGATACGGAATCACTGCCCGCGATATATACATAGAAAAAGGCCTATTTTTCAAAAGCACAGCGAATATACCGCTAAATATGGTTTCGAGACAAACTAAAGAACAGACCGTGTCTGGAAGGCTGTTAAAGACGGGAAATCTGGTCATTCAGACTCATAGTGGTCACATAATGGCATTAAAAGAGATCTATGATCCAGAAGAGGTGTTTCAGCTAGTCGCCGAGTTACGCAGCAGCAAGACGTTTCGTCAAGACTGATCGAACCTCGAAGCTGCCTCGATGAGTTCACGCACCTTCTTAAGGCGATAAGCGAAGAGTCGAAATCCTACCTTTTCAGCGATCGTAAAATGCAGGTTGCCACCAGCAGCGTGTGGATGCCCGCCTCCATCAAACAGCATTGCAATTTGGTTGCTCACGGGAGCGACCGTTCTTACAGAGAAAACACCATTAGCTTTCAACAATAGCTCCGTTCTTGACTGATATCGGTCCCTCAGCATCGCAGCTACGTCACTCGAGTACCCCCTGCTAATTGTAACAGCTGTATGATCAAACCGAGCCGACTGTCGTAACGCCTTGTCAATAACCTTGTTCTTCCGGGTCATTTGCACAGTATATATGCCCTCGATCTCGGCATCTGTGAAAATTCCGCGCGACATTTTCGATGCAAGCTTCTCTCGCGACGCATTATCACTTATCGCCGTCGAGAGTACGTCAGAACGCCGGTCCTTGTTAACCCAAAAATCCCTGTCCCTCCCGATCGCTGCTATTTCTTGAGCGATCGGGTCGCTTTCTAGCAGGTCCTTGCACGCGATTTCACAGGCACATAATTGGCGATTAACGCACAAATAGTCGATTGTCTGTGCAACATCCTTGAAAACGCGCACGTCCCAAACGTGATGGTCGCGCCACTCAATACGCCACCCATTACGTTTTAGCCGTGCAACTGATTCAGCTGCACCCCCCCAGCCGCCAAGGTCGGACAGACATAGCGTGAGGTTCGTCGCTCTTTGAACCTGGGCAAAGAGGTCTAAATATGAGCTGTAATCTTGAACTGAAGAAAAAATCGTCAGCACATCTCCGTATTTCCTTCGAAAAATGGCGTCACAACAAACTGCATCCAAATCCGTGTGAGTCAAGTGAATAATATTTCCGTTGAATCGGCTCAACGCCTTAAGAATCTCCTTGCCAAGTTTTCTACGCATCTCGCTTAAGCTCCTCGCTTTTCGCTATATCGAGCGTCCTTGGACGTATCGCACGTCAGCCTCAAATCCGCGGCTCACGCCGTTTTATCTGCTAGGGAATACAGTATAACCTCGATTACGCCTCCTGATTAGCGGCGCTGCGAGATGCCGTCTCGCTGATGGTGTGACTTCATATGCTCCTATCGTGACTGCTCTTTTTTCCGACATTTGACCCCTATGTCGTGCTTTCTCTACGGTCTTGCACCTGACGCATCTAAATCCCTGCTCACGCCCGAGTGACTTCATGCTCTTGTTGCAGCAAATGAGATTTGCGCTTTTGTATTGATCGTTCAGTTCCACGACTTGTAGCTTCTCCAAGTGAAGGCAGCTTTCGACGTAGCTGCCCTGAACGATAACCTCATCACCAAAACGCAATTTACGAACTATGGCTCTGAACTGTTTCGTCGGCTCGAATGCGGCGCATAACAACGTGCCTCTGTCGTCTTTCACTCGGACAAACGTATGTCCGCCAGCTATTGTGTACGGTTCACCAATTACCGTTGCAGTCACGATGTAGGAGCGGCCTTCTTCCAGATCTCGAATTTGAGCGCGCCTGACGTGTGCATCTGTTCCCTGATTTGTTCTGTAAAGTGTTAGATATTCGAAGGGTTCTGAAATAATCTTGCTCTGCGCCGAGAGTATTTGATGGGGATCTTCTCCTCTGATCCCATATAATATCGGATCAGAAGAGTGCGGCGCGAATACGATCGCTTTATTCTTTCGATCAACGGTGTCCCACGTATAAGGATAAGTAGCTAAGTCCGCGCGGCGGGCTGAGTGCGCATTTATGTATCGTTTTTTTCCAAAATTCTCCTCAAAGCGATACGCAACAAGCTCATACGTAGACTCCTCGCCAAGAGTGGCACCTATAGCAGCGAGCGCCCCGATCAAGCCTCGACCGTTCTTAAACGATAAAAAATCTAACCCGTACTTTTCGATAAGTGCGGTCGCCTCGCCTATGCTTAGCTCTGCGTGCATAGCATCCTGCGCGAAGGACTGGATATCTGGCGGGGCTATTTTATCATCAAAAAACACTGCACCTGGATGCGTACCCTCGTCGTCAAGATGTGCCATTCCTTCAATGTGCTTGCGCACGATATCAAGCACGTCATACGAATGCTTGAGGCACATACATATCGAGGCGTTTCCTCTGGTCTTGAATCGTATTGTTGGATTGAGCCGTACTAAGCGAAGCTCAATATGCTCGTTCAGTTCCCGCTCAAGCGCTTTTTTTAACACGGTACCCAGGTAAGTCGTACACATGCCACGCTTCGAGTCGGTATCGTCAATGCCAATCAGCATGTTGGTGAAGTGCCTCGTTTTTTTATCGATAGAAGTATATAAGTAGCTTTTTGAACATATAGAGCCAGGTGGAGTAGTCAGTGAGCTCGAACAGCTAATAAGCGCCTAGGAGAACAACAACAATGCGCCAGGATCTCTTGGTGGATCAAACAACAGAAGTGCTACATACGGCTGGATTCGTCACATCGAAGAGATGCGATGTTCGCTCCAGATGTTTCGATATCACCGCCAGAAGAGGCACAATCCTGCTTTTTCTAAAAATGCTTTCAAATATCGACGGATTAAGCGAAGATACCGCGCTAGAACTGAAGAAGTTGGCCGAGTACTTCTATGCATCGCCTTTGCTGATCGGCGAAAAAGCACGAAATCACGAACTCCAAGCGGGCGCCGTCTATGTACGTTATGGAATTCCTGCGGTTAACGTCGACACGCTTTCAGACTTTTTCATCGATGAGTTCCCCCCACTCATCTATGCCGCTCCTGGGGGACTGTACGTCAAACTAGATGAGCAGGCTCTCTACGCGGCTCCCAGTCGTATGAATCTTTCTTTGGGAGCAATAGCTTCGCAGCTCGGGGTTTCGCGTAGAAGTATTCGTAAATACGAAGAAGGAATGGATGCTAAGGTGGAAATAGCTATAAGGCTTGAAGCAGTTCTCGACGCACCGCTTGCTGTGCCGATAAGCCTTCTTACGCACCACGCTTTTCATGCAGAAACAACGAAGGCTGACACGTTGCCACCCATCGAGAAACAGGCCATATCACTGCTCGTTGACTTAGGCTTTACCGTGTTGCCCATGTTTCAAGCGCCGTTTGACATGTTGTCGCAGACCAAGGAAGAGACCCTGCTCACGGGAATCAGTAAGAATGCGAGTCTAATGGCAAAACGGGCTGAACTTATGAGCAGCATATCGCGAGTCGTTTCCGCTCACTCACTATACATCACCGACGAAGAACCTAAGTGTCTAAGGATTTTTGACACCGTTATCGTGCGCTTGCAAGAGCTT
>Ga0187886_1001978_pt1 | contig 17220 bp, 13 predicted proteins | sample June2016WEW_20_1_FD_133001 | JGI IMG/M metagenome (GOLD analysis project Ga0187886, IMG submission 133001) | Peatland microbial communities from SPRUCE experiment site at the Marcell Experimental Forest, Minnesota, USA - June2016WEW_20_150 | ecosystem: Environmental > Terrestrial > Soil >... | reverse complement strand
TGGCGAAGAAGAAGTTCGAGCGGACCAAGCCGCACGTCAACATCGGCACGATCGGCCATATCGACCACGGCAAGACGACGCTCACCGCGGCGATCACCAAGTACCTCGCTCTAAAGGGCGGGGCCGAGTTCCGCGCGTTCGACTCGATCGACAACGCTCCCGAAGAGCGCGAGCGCGGCATCACCATCGCGATCGCCCACGTCGAGTACGAGACGGCCAACCGCCACTACGCTCACGTCGACTGCCCCGGTCACGCCGACTACATCAAGAACATGATCACCGGAGCCGCCCAGATGGACGGCGCCATCCTGGTGGTCGCCGCGACCGACGGCCCCATGCCCCAGACGCGCGAGCACATCCTGCTGGCGCGCCAGGTGGAAGTCCCCTACATGGTGGTCTTCCTCAACAAGGTCGACGCGGTCGACGATCCCGAGCTGCTCGATCTCGTCGAGCTCGAGGTCCGCGAGCTGCTCACCAAGAACCACTTCCCCGGCGACGACATCCCGATCGTCCGCGGCTCCGCCCTAAAGGCCCTCGAAACGACGGGCGGCGTCGACGATCCGGCCTACGGCTGCATCAAGGAGCTCCTCGATGCGGTCGACTCCTACATCCCGACTCCCGAGCGCCCCATCGACAAGCCTTTCATCATGCCGATCGAGGACGTCTTCGGCATCAAGGGCCGCGGCACCGTGGCCACCGGGCGCATCGAGCGCGGCATCGTCAAGGTCGGCGACGAGGTCGAGATCGTGGGCATCCGGCCCACCAGAAAGGTCGTCGTGACCGGCGTCGAGATGTTCAAGAAGCTCCTCGACGAAGGTCGCGCCGGCGACAACGTGGGCTGCCTGCTGCGCGGCATCGAGCGCGACGACATCGAACGCGGCCAGGTCCTGGCCAAGGCGGGCAGCGTCAAGCCCCACACCAGGTTCGTGGCCAGGGTATACGTCCTGTCCCGCGAGGAGGGCGGCCGCCATACCCCCTTCTACAACGGCTACCGGCCCCAGTTCTACCTGCGCACCACCGACGTCACCGGCGCCATCGGCCTGCCCGAGGGAGCCGAGATGATCATGCCCGGCGACAACGTCGACATGACCGTCGAGCTCATCACCCCCATCGCCCTCGAAGTCGGCCAGCGCTTCGCCATCCGCGAGGGTGGCCGCACCGTCGGCGCCGGGGCCATCACCTCAATCGCCGAGTAGCCGATGGCCAAAGTCGACGCTCGTCCGATCATTCAGCTCGCCTGCACCGAATGCAAGACGAGGACGTATACGACCCGCAAGAGCAAGAAGAACGATCCAGGCCGACTCGAGCTCCGCAAGTACTGCCCTCGAGAACGCCGCCACACCCTGCACCGCGAGGCCAAGTAGCGGATTCCGCAGGCGCCTAGCTCAATTGGTAGAGCACTGGTCTCCAAAACCAGCGGTTGTGGGTTCGAGTCCCGCGGCGCCTGCCAGCCAAGTCCAACTCCGATAGCTAGAGAAACTGCCGTGTCGCGCATCCAGCGCTTCGTTCAAGACTCGTGGCAAGAACTGCAGAAGGTCAACTGGCCAACGCCGAAGCAGGCTCGGAACCTCACAGTCGTGGTTCTGGCCGTCAGCACGGCTATCAGCATCTATATCTCGATCTTCGACTACGCCTTTGGCTTCATCGCCAAGGCCATCAAGGCCGGGTGATCTCCAGCATGAAGACGGAGCAGGCCGGCGAGATCGTTCGGCCGCCCGAAAAGCGCTGGTACGTCATTCATACGTACTCGGGTTACGAGAACAAGGTCAAGGCGAACCTCGAGCACCGCATCGAGTCGATGGGCATGGACGACAAGATCTTCCAGGTCCTCGTGCCGATGGAGGATGAGATCGAGATCCGCCAGGGCCAGCGCCATACGGTGCAGAAGAAGGTGTACCCCGGCTACGTGCTGGTTGAGATGATCCTCGACCCGGACTCGTGGTACGTGGTCCGCAACACGCCTGGCGTCACGAGCTTCGTAGGGGGCGGCAACATCCCGGGCGTCCGGAGCGAACCGATCCCTCTCGACGAGACCGAGGTCAAGCAGATCCTGCGGCAGATGGGCGTGGAGACGCCCCGCTACCGCGTCGCTTTCACCAAGGGCCAGAACGTCCGCGTCACCGACGGCCCATTCGCCGAGTTCATCGGCACGGTGGACGAGGTCAACCCAGAGCGCAACAAAGTCAAGGTGCTGGTCAGCATCTTCGGCCGCGAAACCCCGGTCGAGCTCGACTTCCTCCAGGTCGAGAAGCTGTAAGCGAAAGGAAGCCGAAGGTCCGTGGCCAAGAAGATCCGCATCGTCCTCACGCTCCAGCTCGACGCCGGCAAGGCGACCCCGGCGCCGCCCGTCGGCACGGCACTCGGCCCTCACGGCGTCAACATCGTCGAGTTCACCAAGTCGTACAACGAGAAGACCGCCGACAAGGTGGGTCAGGTGATCCCGGCCCAGATCACGATCTTCGAGGATCGCTCGTTCACCTTCGTCCTCAAGACCCCGCCCGCCCCGGATCTCCTCCGCAAAGCAGCCGGGATCGAGAAGGGAGCGGCCACCGCCGGGCGCGAGAACGTCGGCCAGGTGACCCGCGACCAGATCCGTGAAATCGCCACGATCAAACTCGTAGACCTGAACGCCAACGACATCGACGCCGCCATGGCTCAGGTCGAGGGCACTGCCAGGAGCATGGGCATCGAGGTGGTGGGATAGCTTCACTTGCGGGCCGGCCGAGAGGCTGACCCGGCGGCGGCCGATCGCGAGTCGGCGGCCACGCGCTCCGGCCACGCGAAGCCGGACGTTCACCCCGCGCCAGGGGGAGGTCGAGAGCCGGCTTCGCCGGGCAGGACCGATGGAAGGAGATCGAGATGGCCGAACGCGGCAAGAAGTATCAGGAAGCGGCGAAGCTCGTGGACCGGACCAAGCTCTACGGCCCGGCCGAGGCCGCCGAGCTTGCCCGCAAGACCAGCTACGCTGGCTTCGATGCCAGCGTGGAGGCGCACCTGCGCCTTGGCGTAGACCCTCGCCATGCCGACCAGATGGTCCGCGGCACGGTCGTGCTGCCGCACGGCACGGGCAAGAAGATCCGCGTCGTCGTCTTCGCCCAGGGCGACAAGGCCGCCGAGGCGCTGCGCGCCGGAGCCGACGAGGTTGGCGCCGAGGATCTCGTCAAGAAGATCGAGGCCGGCTGGACCGACTTTGACGTGGCTCTCGCCGCCCCGGATGTGATGGGCATGGTCGGACGCCTCGGCCGCATCCTCGGCCGCAAGGGCCTCATGCCGAACCCCAAGTCCGGGACGATCACCTTCGACCTCGAGCGGGCCATCAATGAGGTCAAGTCCGGCCGGGTCGAGTTCAAGGTGGACAAGGGCGGTATCATCCATGTCCCGTTCGGCAAGGCGAGCTTCGAGGCCCAACAGCTCGTCGACAACCTGGCTGCCCTGCTGGACGCCATAAACCGTGCCCGTCCGACAGGCGCCAAGGGTCAGTACCTGCGGACGCTGACCATCGTCCCGACCATGGGGCCCGGAATAAGGGTCGACATCCCGGCCGTTCTCGCGGTCGCCGCGGCGTCCTGACGCCGTCCAACATATGAGGCCGGGCCGTGGCGACGCGGACCCAGCCAGGCGGCGAAGCGCCGCGCAGGCGCCCGACGCCACCAATCGAATACGACGGACCGCCGCAGACAGCATGCGTCCGCGACGCCGCGCAACGGCCGAGTGATCGGCAGCTGGCGGCGCCAGGCTCAATTCGCCAGCCGAAACGCCGGCGGGCATGCCGAGGCAGGGACCAAGCCTCCATCCGCGTGGGTGGGAGCGCCCCTGTGGCGATAGGCCGTCGCAGGGGCGTTTTGGTCGGTGCCGTGGCCCGGCCCGACCGGCCCACCGCCGCGCGCCGGCTGCGCGCAGCAGTCCAAGGAGGTATCCATGCCCACCGAGGCCAAGCGTGAGACGATCGCCGAGCTGACCGAAGAAGCTCGGTCGGCGACGGTGATGATCGTCTCCGAATACCGCGGCCTCAAGGTCTCCGAGATCGGCGAGATCCGTCGAAACCTGCGCAAGCAGGGCATCACGTACCACGTCGTCAAGAACCGGTTGATGAAGATAGCGGCGCGAGAGGCCGGGTCGGAAGCCCTTGGCATCCTGCTCGAAGGTCCCACCGCCGTCGCCTTCGTCAAGGGCGACGAAGGGGCTGCCGCGAAGGCGATCCTCGACGCGTTCCGGCCATTCCGCGTGGTCAAGGTCACCGGAGCGGTGCTTGGCGATCGAGTGGTCGATGCCGAAGGCGTCACCCGTCTCGCCGGGCTTCCGGGTCGCGACGTTCTCCTGGCCCAGGTCGCCGGCACTATCGCCGCGCCGATGGCGACCGTGGCCGGTCTCTTCGATGCCCCGCTTCGGGACATTGCCGGACTGGTCCGGGCCCTCGCCGACAAGCAGGCCGCCTGAGCGGCGCCCCAACCGAGACAACCAGCTCGGGCCGGAACGGCCCGAGCACGAAGGAGCAACCGACCAAATGGCAAAGTTGACCCAGGACCAACTGCTCGACGCCTTTGCGTCGATGACCGTTCTCGAGCTCGCCGACTTCAAGAAGGCCTTCGAGGACAAGTTCGGCGTTACCGCTGCCGCCCCGATGGCCGTCGCGGCAGTCGGCGCCGCCCCCGCCGCCCCCGCCGCGTCCGCCGCTGCCGAGGAGGAGCAGACCGAGTTCACCGCGATCCTGTCGGACATTGGCCCGAACAAGATCCCGGTCATCAAGGTCGTTCGGGAGCTCACCGGGCTCGGCCTCAAGGAGGCCAAGGACCTCGTCGACGGCTCCCCGAAGCCGGTCAAGGAAGGCGTCAACAAGGACGAGGCCGCGAAGATCAAGGGCGCGCTCGAAGAGGTGGGCGCGAAGGTCGAGATCAAGTAGACTGGTCTCCGGATGCGGTGGGGCGGGGAGACCCGCTCCACGCGGTTGCCGTCCGGATGGCGGCCGACGGTCGGGGTTCTACAGATGCGCCCGCTTGACACCGGCCGAGAGCGCGGTATCCTACTCCTTCTGTGAGCGCGGCCCTCCCCCTTCTCCTCCGTCAAGGAGCGATTCATGCTGTCTGTCGCTGAGTCCTCTCGCGCTTCCGCGATCGCGCCCCGCCGGCGGTATGCGCGAATCCCCGAGGTCCTCGAGATCCCCAACCTGATCGAGCTGCAGCTCAGCTCGTTCGACTGGTTCGTGGAGAAGGGGTTGAGGGAGCTGTTCGACGAGATCAGCCCGATCAAGGACTTCACCGGCAAGGTGATGGAGCTCCACTTCCTGGACTACGAGTTCGGCGCGCCCAAGTACGCCGAGCTCGAATGCCGGACCAAGGACCTGACCTTCAGCCGGCCCCTCTACGTGAACGTCGAGCTCCTCATCAAGGAGACCGGCGAGATCCAGCGCCAGCGGGTCTACATGGGCGACTTCCCGTTCATGACGGACCAGGGGACGTTCATCATCAACGGCGCCGAGCGCGTCGTCGTCAGCCAGCTCGTGCGCTCGCCGGGCGTCTACTACAGCGCTCTGGAGGATCCGACGAGCGGCCGGACGCTCTTCTCGGCCAAGGTGATCCCGAACCGCGGCGCCTGGCTCGAGTTCGAGACGAGCAACAAGGACCTCTTGTCGGTCAAGGTTGACCGCAAGCGCAAGATCGCCGCGACGACCCTGCTGCGAGCCGTGGGCTACGAGAGCAACGACGAGATAAGCGCCATCTTCGCCACTGTCGATAGCGACCCGGAACATCAGTACATTGCCTCGACGCTGGACAAGGACCTGACCAAGACCCAGCAGGACGCCCTGATCGAGGTCTACAAGAAGCTGCGGCCGGGCGACCCGCCGACCGGCGACAACGCCCGCCAGCTGGTCGAGAGCCTCTTCTTCAACTTCCGCCGCTACGACCTCGGTCGCGTCGGCCGGTACAAGTTCAACAAGAAGCTGGCCCCGGTGGCCGAGCGGATGGGGATCGAGCTGAACCGCGAGGAGCGGATCATCACTCGTGAAGACATCGCGGCGATCGTCGGCCACCTGATCGAGCTGAACCGCGGCCTGGGCGCGCCGGACGACATCGACCACCTCGGCAACCGCCGCATTCGCGCCAACGGCGAGCTCATCCAGAACGCCTTCCGCGTTGGCCTGCTCCGAATGGAGCGCGTCGTCCGCGAGCGCATGACGATCCAGGAGATCGACAAGGCAACTCCGAACGCCCTCATCAACATCCGCCCCGTGGTGGCGGCGATGAAGGAGTTCTTCGGCGGCAGCCAGCTCAGCCAGTTCATGGACCAGACCAACCCTCTGGCCGAGCTGACCAGCAAGCGACGCCTCTCGGCGCTGGGCCCCGGCGGACTTTCCCGTGAGCGTGCCGGCTTCGACGTCCGCGACGTCCACCACAGCCACTACGGCCGTATCTGCCCGATCGAGACGCCGGAAGGCCCGAACATCGGCTTGATCGGATCGCTGGCCACCTACGGCCGCATCAACAGCTATGGCTTCATCGAGACGCCCTACCGCAAGGTCAAGCGGACGATCGCCTGGGACGATCCCGAGATCCGGCGCCACGAAGCCGGCGTGGACCTCCTCGGCAAGGATGGCAAGGTCATCCTGAAGGCCGGCGCGAAGTTCAACGACGCCGCGATCGCCGAGCTCAAGCGCCAGAAGGCGCAGGCCTTTCAGGTTCGCCCGGTGGTCACCTCGGAGATCGAGTACCTGGCCGCGGACGAAGAGGAGGAGCACCACGTCGCCCAGGCCAACGCCGCCCTCGACGCGGAAGGCCACTTCGTGCGCGACCGAATCCCGTGCCGCTACCGAGACCAGTTCCCCGAGGCGAGACCCAGCGCCATCGAGTACATGGACGTCTCGCCCAAGCAGGTCGTCTCCGTGGCCACGGCCCTCATCCCGTTCCTCGAGCACGACGACGCCAACCGCGCCCTGATGGGCTCGAACATGCAGCGTCAGGCCGTGCCGCTCCTGGAGCCGGAAGCGCCGATCGTCGGCACTGGCATGGAGTGGCGTTCCGCGCTGGACTCGGGGCAGGTCGTGATCGCCCGCCGGCCCGGCGTCGTCACGAGTGTTACCGCCGACCGCATCCAGATCGAGACCGATACCGGCGAGCTGGACGAGTACCTGCTGCAGAAGTACGTCCGCTCCAACCAGGGGACGTGCATCAACCAGCGCCCCATCGTGGACGTGGGCATGCGCCTGGAGAAGGGCGATCCGATCGCCGACTCCAGCTCCACCGACCACGGTGAGCTGGCCCTCGGCCGGAACGTCCTGGTGGCGTTCATGAGCTGGGAAGGCGGCAACTACGAGGACGCGATCGTCATCAGCGAGCGCCTCGTCAAGGAGGACTTCTTCACCAGCATCCACATCGAGAAGCACGAGCTGGAATCCCGCGACACCAAGCTCGGGCCCGAAGAGATCACCCGCGACATTCCCAATGTCGGCGAGGAGTCGCTCAAGGACCTGGACGAGGAGGGCATCGTCTACATCGGCGCCGAGGTCCAGCCGGGTGACATTCTGGTCGGCAAGATCACCCCAAAGGGCGAGACCGAGCTGACTGCCGAGGAGCGACTGCTCCGGGCGATCTTCGGCGAGAAGGCCCGCGAGGTGAAGGACTCATCCCTCCGCCTGCCTCACGGCGAGCGCGGCAAGGTCGTCGACGTCCGCATCTTCAGCCGCGAGGAAGGCGACGAGCTCATGCCCGGCGTCAACCGCCTGGTCCGAGTCTCCGTTGCTCAGAAGCGCAAGGTAAGCGTCGGCGACAAGATGGCCGGCCGCCACGGCAACAAGGGCGTCATCGCCAAGGTTCTTCCGGTCGAGGACATGCCCTATTTGCCGGACGGCACTCCGGTCGACATCGTGCTGAACCCCCTGGGCGTGCCGAGCCGAATGAACATCGGCCAGATCCTTGAGACACACCTCGGCTGGGCACTCCACGAGCGCGGGATGAAGGCCGCCACGGCGGTCTTCGACGGCGCCTCGGAGGAGCAGATCCGGCAGGAGCTGCGCGACGCAGGACTGCCCGAAGACGGCAAGATCGTCGTCCGCGACGGTCGGTCCGGCGAGCCATTCGACCGACCGATCACGGTCGGCTACATCTACATGCTCAAGCTCCACCATCTGGTGGAGGACAAGATCCACGCCCGCTCGACCGGACCCTACAGCCTCATCACGCAGCAGCCTCTGGGCGGCAAGGCCCAGTTCGGCGGCCAGCGCTTCGGGGAGATGGAGGTCTGGGCGCTCGAGGCCTACGGCGCGGCGAACATCCTGCAGGAGCTGCTCACGGTCAAATCGGACGACGTCATGGGTCGTGTCCAGACCTACGAGGCGATCGTCAAGGGCGAGGAGATACAGCATCCCGGCGTTCCCGAGTCGTTCAAGGTGCTCATCAAGGAGTTGCAAAGCCTCGGGCTCAACGTCGAGATCCTCAACGAGAACGACGAAGAGATCCGCTTCGCCGAAGACTCCGGTACCTATTCGATGCCGGATCTCGGTGGCATCAACCTCGCTGGGTTCGAAGACTGATCCAACCGCACGCATGACGCGTCGCCTGTGACCGGCCAGCCAGGCGCCGCCGATCCACGGTCCGAACTACGCCACCGAGCCAGGCGGCGGCGTGGAGGAGAGGAATGCTCGAGGTCAACAACTTCAACGCCATCCGGATCTCGCTCGCGAGTCCGGAGCAGATCCGCGATTGGTCGTCCGGAGAGGTCACCAAGCCCGAGACGATCAACTACCGCACCCTCAAGCCGGAGAAGGACGGGCTCTTCGACGAGCGCATCTTCGGTCCAACCAAGGACTGGGAGTGCTACTGCGGCAAGTACAAGCGGATCCGGTACAAGGGCATCATCTGCGACAAGTGCGGCGTGGAAGTCACCCGGTCCAAGGTGCGCCGCGAGCGCATGGGCCACATCCAGCTGGCCAGCCCCGTCAGCCACATCTGGTACTTCAAGGGCACGCCATCGCGGCTGGGGATCCTGCTGGACATCAGCCCGCGCAACCTGGAGCGCATCCTCTACTTCGCCCTGTACATCGTCACCCACGTGGACGAGGAGGCTCGGCGACGCGCCCTGGCCGCGCTCGAGGACGAGGCCGAGGGCAGGGGAGGCAAGGGCGGCCGTAGCCTGAGCGACCTGGAAGACGAGCTCAAGGGCCGCTTCCACCGCCAGAAGGACGAGCTCGATGCCGCTCTGGCGACCACCAAAGGCGAGCTCGAGCAGCAGCGCACGACCCGGACCGAGGAGATAGTCGAGGCTGCCCAGCAGGTTGAGCACCTCCTGAAGGCGCTCGGCAAGAGCGCTGCCGCCGAGGCGATCGCCTTTCCCATCACGGGCGAGGTCGTCGTCGCGGCCGGGGCCACGGCCGGCAAGGAGGCCACCGCCACTCTCCGCAAGATCGTGGCTGCCGAGACGGAGCGGGTCACCGCCGAGATCCAGGCGCGCGAGGCGGACGAGGAGCGGAGCGTCGCCCAGAAGGTGGCCGACCTGCAGCTCGCCAACGACGCCGAGATCGAGTCTGAGCGCGAACGCCTGCGCCGCGACGCCGAGGGCGCCAAGGACGAGATCCGCAAGCAGCGCGACGAGATCGAGTCGATCAAGCCGCTCATGACCCTCTCCGAAAACGACTTCCGCTACCTGGACGAGCGGTACGGCTCGGGCAGCCGCGGTAGCCGCATCTTCCACGCCGCAATGGGCGCCGAGGCGGTCCGCGACATCATTGGCCGGATGGACCTCGAGGAACTGGCGCGCTCGCTTCACGTCGAGGTCCGGACCACCTCGGGCCAGCGCCGCAAGAAGGCCATCAAGCGGCTGCGCCTGATCGAGGCCTTCCGCCGCTCCGGCACGCGGCCGGAGTGGATGATCCTGTCGGTCATCCCGGTCATCCCGCCGGATCTTCGGCCGATGGTCCAGCTCGACGGCGGCCGGTTCGCGACCTCGGACCTGAACGACCTCTACCGGCGCGTGATCAACCGCAACAACCGACTCAAGCGACTGCTCGAGCTCGGCGCCCCGGAGATCATCATTCGCAACGAGAAGCGGATGCTCCAGGAGGCCTGCGACGCGCTGATCGACAACGGCCGGCGCGGACGGGCCATCGCCGGCACCGGCAACCACCGCCTCAAGAGCCTGTCGGACATGCTCAAGGGCAAGCAGGGCCGGTTCCGCCAGAACCTGCTCGGCAAGCGCGTGGACTACTCCGGCCGCTCGGTCATCGTGGTCGGGCCGGAGCTCAAGCTCCACCAGTGCGGGCTGCCCAAGAAGATGGCGCTCGAGCTGTTCAAGCCATTCGTCATGCGACTGCTCGTCGAGAAGGGCTTCGCCCACAACATCAAAAGCGCCAAGCGCATCGTCGAGCGCGTCCGGCCAGAGGTCTGGGACGTCCTGGAGGAGGTCATCAAGGACCACCCGGTTCTGCTGAACCGTGCCCCCACGCTGCACCGGCTCGGCATCCAGGCCTTCATGCCGGTCCTGGTCGAGGGTTCCGCGATCCAGATCCACCCCCTGGTGTGCACCGCCTTCAACGCCGACTTCGACGGCGATCAGATGGCCGTTCACGTCCCGCTCTCGACCGCGGCTCAGGAAGAGGCGCGGACGCTCATGCTGTCGACCGCAAACCTCCTCTCCCCGGCGGACGGGAGCCCGGTGGTGGCGCCTACGCAGGACATGGTCCTGGGGTGCTTCTACCTGACCATGGAAAAGCCCCTCGCCGAGGGCAAGCAGCCGCGCCTCTTCTCCAGTGAGAGCGAAGCGATCCTGACCTACCAGCTCCGCGAGGTGACCCTTCACGAGCCGGTTGTGGCCATGGTCCGGACCTGGGACGAGGAGGCCGGAGAGACCGTCGAGCGCCGGGTGCAGACCACCGTTGGTAGGATCCTGTTCAACCAGATCGTGCCGGATCGGCTCCGCTTCAAGAACGTGAACATGAAGCGGACGGAGCTGCGCCGCCTGGTGGACGAGTGCTACCGCGTCCTCGGCCCCGAGGAGACCGCCCACGTCGTCGACGGCATCAAGGCCGTCGGCTTCGAGTACTCGACGCGTGGCGGGATGACCATCGCCGTCACGGACATCGTGATCCCGCCGGACAAGGCCAAGCGCCTGGCTGATGCGGACACGGCCGTGGATCAGATCGACCGCCAGTTCCAGCGCGGTCTCATCACAGACGACGAGCGCTACGAGCAGGTCGTCGACGTCTGGCAGAAGACCACGAACGACCTCTCGACCGCGATGATGGACGGCCTAGACGCCTTCGGCTCGGTCCGCATGATGGCGGACTCCGGCGCCCGAGGCAACAAGGGCCAGATCAGCCAGCTCGGCGGCATGCGCGGCCTCATGGCCGACCCGTCGGGCCGCATTATCGATGTCCCCGTGCGGAGCAACTTCCGCGAGGGGATGACGGTCCTCGAATACTTCATCTCGACCCACGGTGCCCGCAAGGGCCTCGCCGACACCGCCCTCCGCACCGCCGACTCGGGCTACCTGACCCGGCGCCTGGTGGACGTGGCCCAGGACGTGATCACGCGCGAGGAAGACTGCGGCACCCAGGAAGGCAGCTGGATCACCCGCGCCGAGTCGGCCGAGATCGCCAGCAACGAGAAGGGCGCCTACCAGAAGCGAATGGTCGGTCGCCTCTCGGCTGCCGATCTGCTCCACCCGGAGACCGGCGAGCTGCTGATCGAGCGCAACCAGGAGATCACCGAAGCGATCGCGTCTGCGATCGACGAGTCGGGGATCGACGAGGTCCTCGTCCGCTCACCGCTCTCGTGCGAGGCACGCCACGGCGTCTGCCGGCTTTGCTACGGCCGCAACCTGGCCACGGGCACGCTTGTCGGAATCGGCGAGGCGGTCGGCATCATCGCCGCCCAGTCCATCGGCGAGCCGGGCACGCAGCTGACGATGCGGACGTTCCACATGGGCGGCGTCGCCGGCCTGGACATCACGGCCGGCCTGCCGCGAGTCGAGGAGCTCTTCGAAGGCCGCGTCCCCAAGGGCAAGGCCGAGATGAGCCACATCGACGGCATCGTGGAGATCATCCGCGGCGATACCGGAACGCGCGTCAAGGTCACGAGCCGCGAGCAGTACGACACCCACGTCGCCCTGCCGGCGGGCGTGGAACTGCTCGCCGCCCCCGGCGATATCGTCGAGTCCGGCCAGGTCATCGCCCGCGCCGACGGCGCCGACAAGTCGTCCGACGTGACGGCGCCCGCCAAGGGCTTCCTGGTTCGCGAGGGCGATACCCTGGTGGTGCGCTCTGAGGATACGGTCGAACGCGACTACGGAATCCCCCACAACGCCAAGCTGATGGTGGAGAACGGCCAGGAGATCCGCGCCGGCGACGCCATCACGGACGGCCCGATCAACCCGCAGGAATACCTGGAGACGCGAGGCAAGGACGCCGTCCAGCGCTACCTGGTCAAGGAGGTCCAGAAGGTCTACCGCAGCCAGGGCGTCACGATCAACGACAAGCACATCGAGATCATCGTCCGCCAGATGCTCCGCAAGGTTCGCATCGACCAGCCGGGCGACACCGATCTGCTGCCGACCGAGCTGACCGATCGCCTCGACTTCGAGGAGGTCAACAACCGGGTCCTGGCCGAGGGCGGCGAGCCGGCCACGGCCCAGACGGTCCTGCTCGGCGTGACGAAGGCGTCCCTCAACACTTCCAGCTTCCTCGCAGCGGCCTCGTTCCAGGAGACGACGCGGGTGCTGACCGAGGCGGCCATCAACGGCGCCAAGGACCACCTGATCGGCCTCAAGGAGAACGTCATCATCGGCAAGCTCATCCCCGCCGGGACGGGCGCGCCGGCCAACATCGCCGCCGCTCGCGAGCGTGCCCGCCGGGCCGCCGAGGAGGCGCTCGCCGGCGAGTCGCTCGAGAGGCTGCGCGGTCCGGAGTACGAGTACAACCCGTTCCTCGAGGAGGCCGGAGCTCTACCTTCCGAGGAGACGGCCGACCTGGCGACGCTCCTGGCGGTCAGCACCGGCGAAGAAGGGGGAGACGAGACCGAATTCGTCAACCCGTTCCTCGAGGCGCTCGGCGGCGAGTCCGGTGGCGAAGCTGACCTTCCCGACACCGCCGGCCTCGATGAGATTCCGGGCGAGGCGAAGAAGGACGAGAAGTAGCGATCCGGCCCAGGCGGTCCGGCCAAGCGATACCACAGCGGGCGGCAGCGATGCCGCCCGCTTTCTTTGTGGCGGCGGGTTGCGCGGTGCCGGGGGCCAGCTGGTCGCCCCAGGTCGCCCGCCCTTACGCCGGGGACCGGCGGCGGCACGGACGTCGCGCTACGCTGCCGAGCGTACAAGTCCCATCGGCCGTGACTCAGAGGAGGGCATCCATGCCTGGTCTTTCCAGGGCGCTGTCGATTGTCTTCGCATCCATCTCCTGTCTGCTGCTCGTGGGTACGCTGCTGTCGCTCATCTTCCATCTGGACCTGATGGTCACGGCCATGTGTGCGATCTTCGCGGTCGCGACCGCCTTCAGCGCCTTCACCTACCGCGCGGGGGCCAACGAGTAATCCTGCCCCAGGTGGCCGGCTCGCCGCTCGGGTGCGGCTGCCCCATCCCGCGGCGGGCCGCGTACGAATGCGCAAACGGCAAGCGTCGCCCAGTACCGATGCCACGGCGACGGCGCGCGCTCATACGCCCCCTTCTTTCGCCCCTCTGTCGGCCTTCTTTCGTTTGACGCGCGTACGAGGCCGCTGGTAAACTCCGCGTTCGTGGCTTCACTCGGAAGCTGCGGTTGGCATGCGCCAGTCGCGACTCGTCGAGAAGCCATCCGGAAGGCGGAAACCGAACACGAAACCGGCCTCGGCCGGGGGCGCGGCGGCCCGCCAGACCATCGAAGCGATTTGCGCCAGACAGATCGCCTCCATGTCGCGACCGGTGCCGCCGTGGCGGCCCATCGGACGCCGGAGGCCACCGAGGCGGCGCAGGCTCCCGTCGATCGGACTCGCACCGGGGCCCAACCCGGGCGCGACCAGGTGTCTACGGCGGGATCGCTGACCAGACAACGACCAAGCAGCCGCAGGAAGCGAAAGGAGCAGCGTCTCCGTGCCGACGATCAGCCAGCTCGTGCGGCATGGCCGCCAGGCGAAGATCGGTAAGATCAAGGCCCCGGCCATGCGCAAGAACTGGAACAGCCTTCGCCAGCGCCAGGTGCCCGTTCCCGGTGCGCCTCAGAAGCGCGGCGTCTGCCTGCAGGTGCGCACGATGACGCCGAAGAAGCCGAACTCGGCTCTCCGCAAGATCGCCCGCGTCCGTCTCACGAACCAGATGGAGGTCACGGCCTACATCCCCGGGATCGGCCACAACCTCCAGGAACACTCCGTGGTTCTGGTCCGCGGCGGCCGGGTGAAGGACCTGCCGTCGGTCAAGTACCACATCATTCGGGGCACCCTGGACGCAGCCGGCGTCAAGGATCGCAAGCAGGGCCGGTCCAAGTACGGCGCGAAGTCCCCTCAGCAGAAGGGCAAGAAGTAGCGATGCCCCGCCGCCCGACCGTCGCCCGCAAGAACAAGTACCAGGGCGCGCCATCCACCCGCCTCTCCAGCCGCTTCGCGACCAAGCTCATGACCGATGGCAAGCGTCACCTCTCCGAGCGCATTCTGCGCGAGGCCCTGGCCCGTGCCGAGGCTCAGGCCCGCCGGCCCGGCATAGAGGTCCTCGAGTCGGCGATGCGCAACGCCACACCCATCATCGAGGTCAAGCCGCGCCGCGTCGGTGGCGCCACGTACCAGGTCCCGGTCGAGATCCGGGGCGATCGCCGTATGTCGCTCGGCGTGCGCTGGCTCGTCCAGGCCGCCCGCAAGCGCAACGGCAAGAGCATGTCGGAGAAGCTGGCCGCCGAGCTCGTCGATGCCATGAACGGCCTCGGCGCGGCAGTCAAGCGTCGTGAGGACACGCACAAAATGGCCGAGGCCAACCGGGCCTTCAGCCACTTCAAGTGGTAGACACCCGCTAGGGAGCACGAGAGACTCGTGGCACGTCAGGTTCCGCTCGCCAAGACGCGGAACATCGGAATCATCGCCCATATCGACGCTGGGAAGACCACGGTCACCGAGCGGGTCCTCTTCTATACGAAGAAGATCTACAAGATCGGTGAGGTCCATGAGGGCGCAGCCACCATGGACTGGATGCCCCAGGAGCAGGAGCGCGGCATCACGATCACTGCCGCGGCTACTACGTGCTTCTGGGACGATCACCGAATCAACATCATCGATACGCCCGGGCACGTGGACTTTACGGTAGAGGTCGAGCGCAGCCTGCGCGTGCTCGATGGCGCGGTCGTGGTCTTCGACGGCGTGGCCGGCGTAGAGCCCCAGTCCGAGACGGTCTGGCGCCAGGCCGATCGCTATCGCGTGCCCCGCATCTGCTTCATCAACAAGCTCGACCGGACCGGTGCCGACTTCTGGCGCTGCATCGACATGATCCGGGAGCGCCTCGGGGCCCGGCCCGTGGCGATCCAGCTGCCGATCGGGAACGAGGACAAGTTCCGGGGGATCGTGGACTTGATCGCGATGAAGGCGATCGTCTATCGGGCCGAGGATCTGGGCGCCGAGTCGGAGGTCATCGACATCCCTGCCGACATGGTCGAGGCGGCGCGCGCCCAACGGGAGAAGATGGTCGAGGTCGTTGCCGAGATGGACGACACGCTGACTCACAGGTACCTCGAAGGCCACGATCTCAGCCCGGACGACATCAAGCGCGGCCTGCGCCTCGGCACCCTCGAATACCGGATCGTTCCCGTCCTGGCCGGCTCCGCGCTCAAGAACAAGGGCGTCCAGCCTGTTCTCGACGCGGTGGTCGACTACCTGCCCTCGCCCCTGGACGTTCCGCCGGTCATCGGCGAGCACCCGGTGACGCACAAGGAAGTCATCCGAACCGCTAACGACAGCGAGCCCTTCAGCGCCCTGGCCTTCAAGATCGCCGCGGATCCGTACGTCGGCAAGCTGGCCTACTTCCGGGTCTACTCCGGGACGCTCAACGCCGGTTCCTACGTCTTCAACGCGACCAAGGGCAAGAAGGAGCGGATCGGGCGCATCCTCCAGATGCACGCCAATCACCGCGAGGAGATCGAGGCGGTGTACGCCGGCGACATCGCCGCAGCCGTCGGCCTCAAGGAAACCTTCACCGGCGACACCCTGAGCGATCCCGACCACCCGGTCGTGCTCGAATCGATCGTCTTTCCCGAACCGGTGATCGAGGTCGCGATCGAGCCCAAGACCAAGGCCGATCAGGACAAGCTGGCAATGGCTCTCCAGCGCCTGGCTGAGGAGGACCCCACGTTCCGGGTCCACACCGACGAAGAGAGCGGGCAGACCCGAATCGCCGGCATGGGCGAGCTGCACCTGGACGTGCTCGTCGATCGAATGATCCGCGAGTTCAAGGTCGCGGCCAACGTGGGACGTCCCTCGGTCGCCTACCGGGAGACCATCCGGCGCGCCGCCGAAGGCAACTATCGTCACGTCAAGCAGACCGGCGGCAAGGGCCAGTACGGCCACGTCGTCATCCGGATCGAGCCGAACGAGCCCGGCAAGGGCTACGAGTTCGTCGACAAGATCGTCGGCGGCACGATCCCACGCGAGTACATCAAGCCCATCGACATGGGCATCCGCGAGGCCCTCGAGACGGGCCCCTACGCCGGCCACCCCATGGTCGACGTCAAGGCGACGCTCTTCGACGGCTCCTTCCATGAGGTGGACTCGAGCGAAATGGCCTTCCGGATCGCCGCCTCGATGGCCCTCAAGGAAGCCGTCGCAAAGGCTTCTCCGGTGATCCTCGAACCGCTGATGCGGGTCGAGGTCACCATGCCCGAGCAGTTCTTGGGCGACGTCATCGGCGATCTCAACTCTCGCCGGGGTCATGTCGAGGCGATGGAGTCGCGCGGCTCCACGCAGGTCGTCCGGGCGCGTGTGCCCCTGGCCGAGATGTTCGGCTACGCAACCGACCTGCGGTCGATGACCCAGGGCCGCGCCAGCTACTCGATGGAGCTCTACCACTACGCCGAGGTCCCCGCCAACCTGGCGGCCGAGCTCGTTCAGAAGTCCCGAGTCTGACCAGTCAACTAGAAAGCCCGCAGTAGGAGCGAGGGAGCAGCCGCGATGGCGAAGAAGAAGTTCGAGCGGACCAAGCCGCACGTCAACATCGGCACGATCGGCCATATCGACCACGGCAAGACGACGCTCACCGCGGCGATCACCAAGTACCTCGCTCTAAAGGGCGGGG
>Ga0187886_1001977_pt1 | contig 17247 bp, 13 predicted proteins | sample June2016WEW_20_1_FD_133001 | JGI IMG/M metagenome (GOLD analysis project Ga0187886, IMG submission 133001) | Peatland microbial communities from SPRUCE experiment site at the Marcell Experimental Forest, Minnesota, USA - June2016WEW_20_150 | ecosystem: Environmental > Terrestrial > Soil >... | reverse complement strand
GAAGGGGACAAAATTAAATCACTCTTTTTCCACATTTTTGATATTTGCTTTTTGCTATTTGATTTTTATTTCCGCGTCGGGGCCGCGGATGTAATTGGGGACGAGGGTGAGCGGGTCGGCAAATTCGCCTCGCAGGGCCTTTTGCCGGCTGAGCTTATGAACGTTCGCGGCGGAGGGATTCCAGTATTTTTCATCGAGGATTTTTATATTGGGGCTTTTGAAATTATCCTTGTAATACACAAGCCCTTCGCCGATAAGCGTTATTTGCTTATCGGAAAATCTTTCCAGAAATTCATTTGACGTCATTAAGGAATCGGGAAGAGTTTTGTTCCAGTGCAAGTCGTGTGTTCTTTCGTAAACAGCGGTAAAAAACTGCCCCCTCTTGGCATCCAGAATTACCGCGAGCCGTGCAATTTCCGGCAATCCGATGACATTGGCGGCGATGCAATCGAGGGTATCGACGGCGACGATTTTTGCCTGATTGGCCAGGGCCATTGATTTTGCGATTGTAACGGCGATGCGCAGTCCCGTGAAGCTGCCTGGGCCGATTGAGATGTAAACCTGCTCCAAATCTGCCGGCTTTTTACCGTGCTGTTCGAGCAGGCCGACAATGTCGGGAAAAATCTCGGCGCTATGGCGCATAGGGCCGGAGAATTGTTTTTCGCCAAGCAGCTTTTCGCCGGCTGCCAGCGCGACCGAGCCGAGTCGGCCGCTGGTCTCGACGGCTAAAATCAGGGGCAGTTCCGAAGAGCCGGAACTCGTCTTGTCAATTTGGGCAGTCATTTTTAACGGAGATGATATTATCCTGACAAAGGCGCATCCGTCAAAGAAAAATGGTTTTTCCGGCAAGCCAAGGCTTGTGTGTCAGCATAAGGGGGACTATAATAATCGCGATGAGGAAATTAACCAAAAAACCTTCGAAAAAATAATTTCAGATTGAGGAGAATTGCTATGGAATCGTTACTTGGACAAGTGTCTGCCGGCCTCGCGGGTGGTTTACCCCCTTTTTCCGCGACGCCTTTATATTGGGCGCTGGGTATTTTGGTTTTAATCGTGCTGGTTTGGCCTTCTATAAGGATAATCGGGCCTACAGAAGTGGGTCTGGTAATGAAACGATTTTCTTTTAAAAAGCTCAGAGAGGATAACCCAATCGCACTTAACGGTGAGGCGGGTTACCAGGCGGATTTGCTGATGCCCGGATGGCGATGGAAGTTCTGGATTGTTTACAGCGTTCGCAAGTTCCCGTGGGTTCAGATTCCGGCCGGCCAAATCGGCGTGGTGCTGGCCCAGGTTGGTCAGCCGCTGCCCATAGGAGCAAAATCGGCGGTCTTTAAAAAGGAGTTTGCCGATTTCAGTGACGTTCGGCTTTTCATAGAAAGAGGCGGGCAAAAAGGCGTGCAGAGACCCGTGCTTTCTCCGGGGACGCTTGTCCCGATGCACCCGGTCGCGTTTCTGGTGATTACAAAATGTCAGACATATGGCATTCCGATATCACCGGACATGGGGATACTTGCCGGCAAAAGCGACAATCTTACCGTTGCGTCATTCGGGCTTAAGGCGGAGCAGTTGAATGTGGTTCGGATAGAGGCGCAGTCGCGCGGGGACAAGGGGTTGATTGACGTAGTCGGGATTGTAACAACATACGAAGGGCAGCCGCTGCCATCGGGAAGCATTGCCGGCCGGCTTGGCGGCTTTTCTGATATCGAAGACCTCGAAAAAACAGGGGCTGACGATTCGCAGCTTATTGAGGTAGTGCTCGGAAGCAAAAACGAGCTGCACAATAACTATCAGGACTTCCAGGCGTTCCTGGATAACGGCGGCAAAATAGGTCTGCAGCACGACCCGCTGCTTTACGGCGCATATAACCTTAATCCGTTTCTCGTCTCGGTAGAGCTTGTTCCGATGCTGGTTATCGAGCAGGGCGAAGTGGCGGTGATTAAATCGTACGTTGGTCTTGTTTCGGAGGACACTTCCGGTGTCGAGTTCAAGTTCGGCACGCTGGTAAAACCGGGCCACAGGGGAATTTGGGAGGAACCAATTAGAACGGGCAAATACCCGATTAATCCTCATTGCTACCGTGCGGAAATCGTCCCGACGTGCATCCTGACGCTTAACTGGGCGGAGGCCGTTTCGGAGGCACATAAGCTTGACCAGCACTTGAAATCAATTGTCGCAAAAAGTCGGGAAGGTTTCGTATTTACCATTGATCTGCAAGTGCAGATACATGTGGCTGATACAGAGGCGCCGAAGGTCATATCGATTGTCGGGACAATGGGCAATCTTGTCAGCGAGGTCCTGCAGTCCGCGGTGGGAAATCATTTCAGAGACAAGATTCAAAGTATGCCCGCTATCAGGTTTATTGAGACGCGCCAGCAGGTTCAGGAAGAGGCGTATCAGCACATCGAATTGAAGCTGCGCGACTACAGGATTGAGACAAAGGGCGTTTATATTCAGGATGTTATCCTGCCTGAAAAACTTGTCGGGGTGCTGACCGACAGGGAAATCGCAAACCAGGAAAAAATGACGTATAAGATGCAGCAGGAGGCACAGGAGCAGCGAATTCTTACCGAGAAATCGAAGGGCACAGCCGATATGCAGGCAGACCTTGCCAAGTCGCAGGTAGGAATCGACATCAAGACCAATAACGCAAACGCCCGGCAGGCCGAAGGCCGGGGCGAGGCGGCTTATATCGAGCAGACGGGTAAGGCACAGGGCGCTCAGGTCGAGGCAATTGGTATGGCCCGCGCAAAGGCATACGAGGCACAGGTTAAAGCGCTTGGGCAGACGCAGACGGCGATTGTCAACGTCGCGACGGTGCTTTCGGACGGCAAGGCGAAATTTATGCCCGACGTTCTTGTCGCGGGCGGCGGCGGCAGCGTAGAAGGCCTGGCCGCAACGTTGATTAAATATCTTGATAAAGGTTCCAGCCAGCAGACGGTTGCGATGGCAACACCTACAAAGTCAGATGTGAAACGAATGTAATTATTAACCACGGATTAACACGGAGCTTTTAGCGGAGTCTCGCTTCGGCGAGACAGATTTCACGGATTTTTGTTTATCTTGTGTCTTAGGTCTGTTAGACGCTATCTATCCTTGACAAAAGACATCTTTGAGCGGAGAATAGAGGGGTAAAGTTATAGCTATGGAAGATTAAGGATAGTTATGGCAAAACACCCGGTGAAACCCGTTCGACAAGCTCAGATCAAGATGGATGGAAAGTCAATAAGTCCGCAGAAGGAATTGGCGGAACTTCTCAAAACACAATTCCCTAAAATACTTGCTGAATATAAATTATTCCATAGCAGCTTAAGAGCAGGACTTTATGGGATAAGAATAATATAACATGACGGGAGAACTGCACCAAAATCAAAAACCACTCGCATCGACAGATAGCCCCGTCATTCTGCATATCAGCGACCTACATTTCGGCTACAACGAAAACCCGCAAACAAAAGATGATAGGAATCTAGCGTTAAACTGTCTTGCGGACCGGATAATAAGCTTAGGCAAAGTGTGGCATCCAAAATATATATGTATAACCGGTGATATTGGCTATTCCGGTGCTGCTTCCGATTACATACTTGCTAAAGAATGGTTTATTAAATTCATAGGGAAGCTTGAAGTCCCTGTTAATTCTGTATTTATTTGTCCCGGGAATCATGATGTGAATAGGCAGATTGCTGTTAAATACGCTAGGCCAAATTGTCCAGATGAGGCAGACAAGATGCTATGCCTACCTTTAACTCCTTGTTTTAATAATATCTTTGCGAATTACATGGGTTTTCAAGATAGTGTTGGTATTCAAAAATATCAAATTGGTACCGATGATAAACTTGGTTGTTACTTATATGGAGTGCGTCAAACAACTGACGGGCTTCGATTTATCTGCTGCAATTCATGCTGGTGTAGCAAAGATAATGATGATAGAAAAAAACTATGGGTAGGTGGCCCGTTGCTCAGGTCGTTAGACTCCCAAGAATTGATTTGCAAGCGTTCAGATTCTCAGACAATAGATATTGCATTAATACATCATCCCAAAGATTGGTTAGCAGATGATGAGTCAAATACTTGGGACCAAAAGCGACGTGCCACTTTTGATTATCTGGCTAAAATGTCACATATCATATTGACTGGACATACCCATGCAGATTTGCGAAAATGGGATCAGAATGAACACGAAGCTTATGTGTGCGGCGGAGGTGCTTCTTGGGTGTCAATTTCACGCTCGAATACATTTAGATTAATACGAATCGATAGAGGAAAGCGGATATTCGAGTACAAGTCCTTTCAATGGGATGCATCACAACATAATTGGCAAGAGGTTTTAACAAATGAACAAAGCAAACGATTCTTTCAAAACAGAGTTGAAGAAGATATAGATTCGGTTTGTAAATCGCAAAGCGGATCATTAAGAACGACCAAAGCATCCCAAAAGAGTAAATTAAAGGCACCAAGAGATAGGCTATCCTATAAAACAGGAATTGAAAGAAATAATAAAGCGGTTCGTGTACCAGCAGGGGCCCGTCTGATTAACGCAGAAACTATTACAATTAATAATGCTGCGAGGGGTATTATAAATGAACTCAATAAACATAAAAGAGTTGTTAATTATTCCAAGGCTGCTGAATGTTGGAAAGAGAATAAAAAGTGGTTTAAAAAAAATAAGGGCAAAATGGATGCCGCACTTGTAAAGGAAATTGAACTTTTAGTTGAAGAAATCTTATTGTTTATTGAGTAAATATGATAAAAATAGACGAACAAACATTTAGGATTCAATTGATAAAGCTTCTTAAGAAAAAGACAGGGTCTAAGGCGCTATCGCTTTTAAAAAAGCGAGAAATCAATGAAATATGGTGCGATAAAGCAGTCGCGGTGTATATGGCCTGTGGAGAAAAAGCAAAAGCTCTTGGAATAATCGGATGGGCCAAGGATAACTCACGCGATATAGCTTCATATAGAAGATGTCTTCTAGAATATGCAAGTAGCCTTTTAACAAAATATGCCCAAATACCAGAAGAAAAAGCAATATATTTTGGCCAATCTACAATAGAGAATAGAGAAATATTCCAAGAGGTTATAAGCATATTGACGCCTATAGTTGACCACATAAAAGCAAATGAAAAAGTTTCCAATCCTCTTGAATTAAAAGCATTGCTACAAACGCTCATTGCCGCCGTTGCCTTAGGTGATGCCGGCAAAGTTAATACTTTAGGCCCTCTGTTAAGAAAATATGAAAATATTCCTTTGGAATACGTCAAACTTGTTCTGGGCGGCCTTATACCAGCGGTCGATCCCATAAACATCGCAGAAAGGATTCGTTCCGAACACAAAAAAAGCTTTGAAGCAAATATTCTAGCATTAGCTGTTGAGTCAGAACTTTGCGGGAAAGCAAAAGAAGCGATTGAAAAAGGCAAACAATTAAAAAACATAATTAGTTCCTCTTCAGAAAAAAGAGAATTATGCGGGTTGCTCTTCCAGATTTCGCAACAAATTGATATTGTTGCGATGGAAGATGCCAACAAGATTGCAGAAGAACTGCTTGGAGAGAAAGATAACCTAACTAATGTCATAGCAGCAGCAATCCAATTAAGACAAGGCAAGATTCAGCTAGCAAAGGATATTTTAGAGAAGAACAAAAATGAAGATAGTCCGCTATGGTTGCAGGTATATTCATATTGTCTATTTTCAGAAAATAATTTTAAGGATGGGCTGACATACTTTACAAAGGCAATCGAGAAGATTCCCACTTATGACATGTATAAGGTTCTTGGTGAGGTAGCTTTTAAAGGTGGCTTTATTGATAAGGCAATCTTAGCTTTTGAAACAATTCTTAATGCTACTCCTTCCGATGAATACACAAGAGTAAAAGTAGCCCAATTGTATCTTAGAGCGGATGATTATCAAGGTGCAGAACCGCATTTAAAAAAACTTTGGGAAATTGACAAAAATAATATTCCATATGGGATAAACTATGCCGTCTGCGTGGCAAAACAAGGTAGAGTAGATGATGCAATTGAGATATACAAATCTTTGTGCAATCGAGCTAAGCCGCCTGTAGAAGCAGTCGTTGCAGTTGCCCAACTATATCAAGTAAAGCATCAGCCTCAAGAAGGATTTAAGTTTATTAATAATTATAAGGATGCTTTCTGGGATAATCCTGGATTTCTGATGACTTATATGAATCTCGGCTATGCAGCTAATCAGGAAACGGCAGCACATGAAGCTTTTGTCAGAGCATTGGAATTACAAGCTACAGGAAAAGCGCCCACTGAAATAATCCAAAAAAAGACCTTAGATGATCTGCTTCAACATCATAAACAATGGACTGAAAAGACGGAGATGATATGTAAGAATATCTTACAAGGCAAATTCCCATGGCTGACAGCAGACAATCTACTTAATCATGCGGCATTTGAGGGCTGGACCATACGAACACAGCCACTCACATGGCTCGTTGACGATGTCGTTTCCCGTGCATCCTATGCAATATACTCGACTAATAGTTTTCATCCGAGAGAGACCAATGGCAGACGAAGCTTGGAACCTTTAGCAATACCAACAAAAGGGAGCGAAGTCGTAATAGATTTATCTTCGCTAATAACATTATATCGCCTGGACTTGCTAGACAAAGCACATGAATTCTTTGGTAAAGTTCACATTTCTACCAGATATGCCCCTCATCTTATCATTGATGTAAGTCACTTAGAGTTTCATCAGCTTTCACATATAAAGTCAGCTAAGTTAATAAAGCATGAGATAGATTCAGGAAACATTTCGATATTGGATAAGGCAGATACTGCTGATAACAAATCATATCCTTATATACATGAATATACGGAAGATGAAAAAGAACATTATTACCGACTTATAGATGTCTGTAAGATATTGTCTGATAAAGGAACAATAGCCAAAACGAAGAACGCCGAACTTCTTAGAATCGCAGCCAAAGGAAGCGGTGTTGATGATAAACATCCACCCTTGCAATATTCCCAACAAATAATCGTGGAACTATCTACTCTTAGAACACTGATAAACTTCGATGTTTATGATGCCTTAAAAGATTCATTCAAAGTCAGTATTAATCGAGAATCTAAAAATTCTCTTGATGCGGATATTAGGACTATTGAATACCAGGAGCAAATTCAACATTGGAATGATGACCTTATAACCAAACTGGGCGATACCTCTTTTGAGAAGTTAGCACCAGCATATGAAAAGAAAGAGGATGAATTAGATATATCTCTGGATGCTTATTATTTAGCTAAAAGCAAAAATATAAATTTGTTCATCGATGAGAGGATAATGCAGGTATTAGCATTGAATGATGATAAATTTAAAAGCGAAGTGTTTGGTGTTGACTGCTTTCTGAGAGCACTTGAAAAAGAGAAATTTCTGGATGAATCACAGATTACAGAAGCTTTTTTGAAATTAATACGATGGAGATACCGTTTTCTTATTCCAACCGTTGACATGCTTTTATATCTTTCTAAAGAGGTAGATAATCCACCGGGTCAAAAACTAAGAGATATAGCATATTATGTTCATGACTGTATGAGAGACCCGGGATTATTCTCAGGTCTTGAAAAAACAGATCCACCAGTACCTATGTGTGGTCGTTTATTTACGGCTTGGCTCAATGTCGTTTTCAAATTTATTGTCCGACTATGGGCTGATGAAAAGATAACTTCTGATGTGGCTTGTAAATATACAGGATGGGCTTTAGGAGAACTCATGCCTTCTCCACCTAAAGCATTTATTCAGCAGGGAGAACAAGGAGCAAATATAGTTGATGCCACAACACGATTATCTATTGAGGGGGCACTTGGTGAATTTGCGATTTTAATTGATACATCACGAGCAAGGATAGCAATATCTGAAATCAGAAAAGCTCTTTACATGTCAGATAGAGAATTTTATCGAATATTTACTGATACATTGGATTTAATGGCGAAGAAACATGGCAAAGAAGAAGATTAATCAAGATTTGATGAGGTTAGTAAGAAACAGGCTATGTGATATATGCCTTGATGATAAGGTAGATGCGCGAACATATAGTTTCCTTTTTAAGCACAAGCTGGTAAAAGCGAAAGACGAATTAGAAGATGTCAAAATGGTTGCTAAAGCTTTTCAAGAAACTGCATCATTTTGTAATACGGCTGGTCCATATATATTCACTACGAGTGATACAAAAAAGAACCGTCGTGAAGCGATCAGTATTTCCGTTTTACTTCTTAGCCATAAGGAAAAAATCAGAGAATTAGCTTTAGATTATCTTTTGCAGAGTACCATTGTTTCATTGATGTGTTCGAGCACACAAAATATAATAATTAAGAATAAGCAGGCAATCTTAAGTGAATCGCGAGAAAAATGGGTATCAGCCGCAATAAAGGTTTCTGATTCGATAGAGAAGGATTGGCTATTTAATTGTCAGGGAGCAGTGCAATCATTAAAAACGAATTATAAGCAAGGTATTAACGATTGTCTGGCCAAACTATTGCGACCAGATATTTCTTCTCTTGTGATTTTGAATAGGGGCATTCTAACGCCAAATCAGAGTCAAGATGAAATCATAAAGGGGATAAAAGAGATAATAGAGAAAACCTCGGCATTCCCTGAAGCTTTAGAAAAGTATTACACGACTTATGGATATATTCCACTTGCGGACGATTTTTCTGTCTGTGCTCTTTACGATAACTGGGTTCAAAGCAAAGGGACTATTGAAAATATATGGCAATTGTTATGGGAATGGGCAGATAGTAACCATAGTCCTATTCGTCGTTATCATGTCTGCAATTTACTTATTAAACATCCCTCGCTTATTCCTAATGATGGCAAAGATAAACTTCTTTCGGAAATAATGCCTATTATTTGTTTTTCCGAACAAGAAAAAGAACCATGGTACAATTCATGGGTGATTCGTTGTGAATTAGCAAGATATTATTGTGAATATCTCGAAGCTAAGCTTCCCGGAGCTAATGGAGATAAAATCGCCTCCCAATCTTGGTGGTTGGCAGAAAAAGTGAGCTCTATTTTCCAAAAAGAGGATGAAATCGTAGAATTTAGAAAAATGATTGAGCCAGAAGAAAATCAAATGAGCGTTATATGGCAATTAGCTAGATTAGGGATGGAACCTTCTGTTTTTAGGTACGCAACATTGTATGTAAGAAACTTATGGTCTATTTCTCTGATAGCTCAACTTGGAGAAGAGGTATTAAATATGTTGCTTTCATCTGCTATCGACCCCCAAAAAGAATCTCTAGTTTCCACAATAACTGGCAATATGTCAATATTATTTCCAACGAAGCAATCCAACGATAAGCTCGTCTTTGGCTTTGATTGTGGATGCATTGGAACTGCACAGAAACTAATAAATATTGGTTATCAGGGCAAACAAAAAGGACTGCTCCTTGTATTGATTGAAAGTATAGAAAAACTTACAAATGAATCCCAGATAGAAACATTTCTTAAACGCCTGCCGGAAGGAAATCAAGGAGACCAAATATTAACGGTGCGCGCAATTCATATATTGGCTGGTATGAATAAAGCGCCAGAGAATATTATATGGAATTGTCTGATCGACAAAGAGTGGGTAAAAAAAGTCTTTTCTCAATTAAACGATTTATATGCAGAAAATCTATTCGATGGTCTTCATGAAATGCAAATACGTAATAAAGGCAAATGGGATGAGCAGCTTCCGCATGTTTATGCGTTTCTTTGCGAAGAGATGCACAAAGATAAAGAAAAACGGAAATTATATTTTGCCTGTACTATTATTAGTTCACTAGCAGCAGATTCAATAAGCGCTATTGATAGATTACTAAAAGGGAAAGATCGATTTGATTATCAAGACGAAGTAATTCATTGGCGGAAAAAATTTGAATTAGCAATCCCTTGTGTTTCTGAATTGAACCGTGCTAGATTTAGGGGCCTATTAGCTAATCTCTATACTTAAGATTTTGTTGAAGGTTTCCTTTGTTTTCCTTATCTATAATCTGCATCAATCTTCGTTAATCCGTGTCTAAAAATTATCTGCGGTCTCTGTCTCGCTAAGGCGAGACTCCGCTCTCGCAAAACGAGATTCCGCTAAAAGCTTCGCGTCAAAAACCTTGTATCTTCGTGGTAAATCATAGAACAACACTAACGGTATTCCCCGGCATACTTTCGCCGGATGTGTTAATCGCTTTAACCCGATATTCTAATTTGCAGCCGGTTGGCTGGTTTTCGGACTTAAAGAACCCTCTTTGAGCATGAAACGCGGTTTTTACGCTGAAAACAAAGGTTTGCGTATTTACATCGTGATTCCCGTCTTACGAAAACGGTTTTCGTCTTAGCAGAATGGTTCTCGTCTTACGATATTGAATCCCGTCTTACGAGAACGGCTTTGCATATTTACATCGTCGTTTTCGTCTTTGTAAAAGCGTTTTGTAAGTTTACATCGTCATTTTCGTCTTACGAAAACGGTTCTCGTCTTACGAGAAAGGCGTTGTAAGTATGCAAAAGGGTGTTGTAAATATACAAAAACGGTTCTCGTCTTTGCGGATTGAATCCCGTCTTACGAAAAGAAGACGGGATACCGCGAATAGATTAAGACCATTAACTCTCTCGCCCTCAGCTCTCATAAAGCCGGATGCGGAGCAGTTAGGCGCCCCGATTCAGCCAAACCCAACGCCGACACCTCCCGGGAAAAGAGCGACCTCCCTGCCGAATTACCGCCTGAACTGGCAAGCCGGTTATTATCGGCCTTGGCAGCAGAAAAATGAGGGTATGTTCAAAAAAAAGCACGAAAAAGCAAAAAAATGCTTGCATTTGAACCAATTATGCTTATTTTCGTAAGTAATTAGGGCGAAAATAAGAGAAAAACATTCAAAATAAAGCCAACTTACCACTAAATGAGGTGTAGTTATGAAACTAAAACAAATACGAGTGGATGGATATAAGAACCTGATAAATGCGGTTCTCGACCTCGGCGATTTTAATGTTTTAGTCGGCCCGAATAATAGCGGCAAGTCAAACCTGCTTGAAGCAATACAGTTGATCGGGGGTCTGTGTTTAGGCTCAGACAAACTCAGAGATATGATCTTTCATGGTATAACACCGCCATCGAGAAATGGCACATCAATTAGTCACTTGAAGAAATACGAAAGGCAAAATATAAGAATTGGGATATCAATGTTGATTGATTTGAACGGCGAGATATGGATATCTAACTATGATACTACTTTCAAATGCGATGCAGATGATAAGGGAGATCGTGGATTTATTTCAGAAATTCTAACCGCAAAACGCCCTGTAATGACAGGGCAAGCAACAACCTATATTGAACGAAACGAAAAAAATTTAATAGTCAAAGGAGAAAGTGGTCGCGAAAAATCTCATGGTATATCTAATGATAACTCTTCTATATCAGCCATTCGCTCGTTATATCCTGATTATCAAGGATTGCCTCTTGAACTAAAAAAATCTATACAAGGATTAACTGCAGTGGGCACCACTAGTATATTTTCCATTTCTGCAGAAGATATGCGTCAATCACTTCGCCAAGGCAAACCGATCGAAGGGATTCATGTTCCTTCTTTTGATTTGTCGTATGTGCTAGATAAAATGAAAGAGCAATCAATCGACTATAATCTTTTTGAGGAAAATTTATGTAATATCATGGACTTGGAGGCTCTTAAAATCGAACCAATTGAAGTGCCAAATTCATCTGAAAGTAAAAAAAATCAACCTCCAAAAAAGATAAGTTTTCTACTTGCCAAACGCAAAGGTAGTGATTTTTCACTTATTGATGAGTATTCAGATGGAACCTTTGCTGCTGCAGCATTATTGGCAATACTTATTTCTGAAGGAAACAAAAGACCTATTTTGTGCATTGAGGAATTAGAAAATTATTTGCATCCAATGGCTTTGGAGAAATTGCTTCGTTTTTTGCAAGACCATGCAGACAAATGGCCGGTCTTGATAACAACCCATTCGCCCTATCTACTTAACGGTGTAAATCCGGAAGATGTTAATGTTGCAGTTGTGGATGACGATGGAGCAACACATTTTGAAAAGGTCAAGAACTCAAAACAATTGCGAGATTACCTAAATAAAGGATTTATGAGTTTCGGTGATTTGCTTTCTTCCAATTTCGAAAATGTGCTTGGGAGAAAGTAATCGTGGCAAAAGATAATAAAGAGAACCATGGAAGGTTGATATCGCTATTATTGGTCGAGGGCGAGACAGAGGTGGTTTTTTATAAAAAAATCCAAGCTACTTTTTTGAGAAGTTGTCGAAGTACAATATACGACCTCAAAGGGCTACTTAACGTAAACAAAAAGATTATTAATCGCCTTGTGGGTTATACAGAAAATCACGAGGATGAGAAAGTCAGGGTGTATTGCTGCCTTGACAGAGAATCAAGATACGGAGAAGTCCCTGGATTAAACATAGGGAGAATAAAAAAACATATCAAAGATGAGCGAATCGCAAACGTTTTAAGTGTTGACCTTATCAGAGCAACGCAGCAAATAGAATCTTGGTTTTTATATGACATTGAAAATATATACGGTTTTCTAAAAGTGCCTAACCATGAAAGAAATCCAAGGGCTTATAAACCGCCCGAAAGATTTAACTATAAGGATTTGCATAGGTTGTTGGAGCGGTATGGCAAAGCTTACAGTAAGGGAAAAAGTGGGGAGAATTTTATAAATCATCTCAATATAGAAAAAATCGTTAGAGAATGCAAAGAGTTGAGAGATGGAATTGAATTAATAAGAGCACAGACCAATGATTTTATGAATCACATCTCCAGCGACAAAAGATAAGTGGCAGACCACAAATAAAGAAGGGAGACACACGCTCCTTTAGGGTACGCAATAATTTGCCGGGCGGTCTCCCTGTAATTGCTGAAGTCGTCCAGTGACAAAATTCCCCGTTCCCGGCGCCTGTTTCGGATACACAGAAAGAATCTTTCGATTCGGTTTCTGAAGGTTCTCGCGCCAATCCGCCTTGGATCTTTATAATGGAAAGGAAGGAGAACCCCGATAATCTAAAACAAGCGCCGGCTCATCCTCCAAATAAAGTATAAGTAAGATTCCGTAAAAGCAAAACGGGTGATAAAAACCCGGGGAGTAAAACAGAAACATTAAACGGCCCCGACGGCAGCCAATAACAGAAAGAGAGACGATAGCCGCAATTTCGCCCCTCACTTTCTTTCGACAGGCATCGTCTCTCTTTGCAATAGCCGATTGTCGTCACACGCGTATTGCAATATGTCTCTCCAGTTAAAGTATAGATGACTTTTAGCGGAACCGTTAATAAAAGTGAAAAAATTTCTTTACCAAAGGGCATTGAACATTGATAATTGTTTAGCCGTCGCCGGGACGGCGAAGGAAAAATAGAAAATAGAAAATGGAAAATAGAAAATGAAGATAGCGATTGGCTCAGACCACGCAGGGTTCAAATACAAAGAAGAAATCAAAAAATGGCTCATCGAAAAGGGCCATCAGGTCAAGGATTTCGGCACCAACTCCGATAAGGCCTGCGATTACCCCGATTTTATAAGGCCTGTCGCAAAGGCCGTCGCCGCCGGCCTATTTGAACGCGGAATCGTCCTGGGCGGCTCAGGCAATGGCGAGGCCATTACCGCCAACCGCATAAAGGGTATCCGCTGCGCCATCGCCTGGGACCTTCGTTCCGCCCGCCTTAGCCGTCAGCATAACGACGCAAACGTCCTTTCATTGGGCGAGCGGATGATGCATATTTCCGAGGCCCTCGAAATCGTCGAACTCTGGCTCAATACCCCCTTCGAAGGCGGCAGACACCTCACGCGTATCCAAAAAATCGACGCCGAATGAGAGGTTCCTTCGTTTTGTGATAAATGAAAAAATGGAAGTAATTCAAATAGACATAGAAAAAGAAATATCAGGGGATTTATACTGCAAAGTTCTCGATTTTGCGGTTGGAAGATTTCCACTATTTTTATTTGCGGTAGACTGGAAATTCAGGTTCAGCGATAATGAACATATAAGGAAAATAGTAGAGGAATTAACGCCCTTTTTAGTAAAGCGATTTCATAGTAACAAATGGCCTGGCACGGAAATTCTAATGGGACAAATAGAAGTTTTTCATTACAACTTAACTAATGAAAGCACATCTATATTAAAAAAATACGCTTCATCTTTTTATCAATGGGATCAATGGGAAGCTTCAGATTTACCAAAAGATTTATGTATTATGAGAAATGCTGAACAGCCGTGGCTTTGTAATATTGCTCATGAAAAAATTGTGCAGATTTTTGTCACGCTGGAAGAAAAACTTGATCTTCTCAACTCTATTCCTGAATTAACTGATTATTTTGGTGAAGAAGGAAAACCAATAGCTTATTACGTGTAAAGTTATTATTAATAACAGAAGTACTTTCCATTAATTCTCAATTCAAATTTCTTAATTCTAAATTTTCCCGGAGGCACTATGTCTAATCAACTGATTACTACGCAAAAAAACGTAAAAGATGTTTATAAATCTCTCAGAATCACTAGGCCCGCGACAAAACAGGACCTGAAAAACTATATCAAGGTCTTTCTCGGAATCGACGTGCCCGATAAACAAATCTGCCCGGAACATAACAGTCCTATGGATTACCTCTGGCACGCATTTAATTGCGATTTCGCTCAGCCCAAACCCGCAAACGGCGACTGCATCGTCTGGGCCAATCGCGGCGGCGGAAAAACCGACCTCGCGGCCATAGCAACGCTTCTGGATTGCGTATTCAAACCCGATTGCCAGGTGCGAATACTGGCCGGCTCAGAAGACCAGGCAGGGAGAATGTATCAATACCTCACAAACTTCCTTCGCAACGGCTTCGAGAAATTCCTCGACGGCCCCGTCCGCAAAACCGGCTGCAAATTCCTCAATGGCTCAACAGTTGACGTCCTCACCCAATCGCAGGCCAGCGTTCGCGGCCAGCACGTCCAGAAACTCCGCTGCGACGAGGTCGAGCTTTTCGACCCCGACGTTTTCAACGCCGCAAAATTCACGACGCTCAGCTCGAACAACGTCATCGCCGCAATGGAATCCATTAGCACAATGCACAAACCTTATGGCCTAATGCAAAAACTCGTGTCGGCGGCGTCGAAAACCGATATACACGTTTTCAAGTGGTGCGTATGGGAAACAATCGAATGTTGCACCGACCGCAACTGCTCAACCTGCCCATTGTGGTCCGATTGTGCGGGCAAAGCAAAACAGTCCGCCGGCTACCTCAAAATCGACGACTGCATCACGCAGATGCGCCGTTCCAGCCGACAGGCGTTTGAAGCCGAAATGCTATGTATCAAACCCAATCTCGAAAACGTCGTTTTCGACCAGTTCGACTCCGCCGTTCACGTTAGGCAGGTCGATTACGACGCGAACCTGCCCTTGTATCGCTCGCTGGATTTCGGCTTTGCAAACCCGTTTGTATGTTTGTGGATTCAGGTCGATAACGCAGGCGTCATCCGCGTTATCGACGAATACATTCGCAGCAGGGCGACAATCGACGTTCACGCCGCTGAATTGAAAACCCGAACTCCCGCAGGCGAGTCGCGCGTCATCGCTACCTTTTGCGACCCCGCAGGAGCAGGCGCAAATGATGTAACCGGCACAAGCGCCGTTCGTGAATTGCGCTCGCTGGGTATCAACGTCCGTTTCCGTAGAAGCGGCATAGCCGAAGGTATCGAGCTAATCCGCCGGGCAATCCGCGACGGCTCAAATCAATCCCGTTTCATCGTCTCCCCCAAATGCCCCCGCCTCATCGAAGCCCTGACCTGCTATCATTACCCCGACAGTCCCGCAGGCGACGAACTCCCCTTAAAAGACGGCGTTTACGACCACCCCATCGACGCCCTGCGTTACTTCTTCATAAACTATAGTTGTCATGGGAAAACATCAAATCGAAGATACTGAACAATACCATTGAAAAACATTGATTGATTTACTTTCTGCCGGCAATATAATCAATTCATATCACTTTTTCAGATCGTATAAAATGGCAGAATCAGAACAAACATCGCAGGAGAAGAAATTAACCGACCTCACATGGTCTATCGGTTTCGGATTAGTAACACTGCTAATATCGATACTTTTTACTTACAGTGCATTTTTTGAAACGGACACGCAAAATAATTTTCCGATTTTATTTTTAATAACTTTTCTTGTGCTTACCTGGTCTCTTACTATCTGCTGTTTTTCTGAATTATTCAGAACTCCTCTTATAAGGCGTATACATCAATGGAGCGGTTTTACTTCCGGAGCTTCATTTGTGATTTTCCTCCTGTTAATTATTTCAAAACAGATGCTCGCAAGAGATGACCGGCATATGAAATCCTTCAATGGAAACGAGACCTTTTTTGTGCTTGTAGTTGCTTTTATTATTATCGGGCTTTTTCTTTTCTTCACTTCTAAATATAAGAAAAACAAACAGTCACAGGATTCAACTTCTGACTCGATTGCCTCTTCTCCTCTTATTATAGTTTTTTGGCCGATTATTATTCCCCTGCTAAATCCTCTCTTTTTATTTTGGCTTTCGTGCGTTATCGCTTTGACAATTCTTGGCAATTGGATTGGCTCAAAATTTGCTTATCCGTTAATTGGTGCTGTTTGCGGATTTGCTCTGCTGCCGATTGTCATGTCATTACTGCTTGCTTTTATCTTCCGGAAAGATCGAATAAAGCGCGATTCTCAGAAAAATACCGAAAATCCACCTCAACCTTCCCAAAAAAATCAAACTTGACCACTTATTAAACCCTGCGAATTTCAAAAGATTCGTATCAGAGGTATTAAGAATTGAGAAAAATTGCGAAATCTGCGCAGAAAAAAACAGGACTGGGTCGGAGGGAGGGGAGAAAGCGAGATATCCCAGCCCTGTTGTTGGCTAAAAACAAATCCCCGCACATAGAATCTACCAAGTGCGGGGCTTATTATAAGGTAAATTCTCGTCTCTAATTCAAAAACTATTATATCACAACATTAAAAAGACCGCAAGAGGAAATTTTGAAAAAATGCATAAATTTTTGACTTTCCACCCCCTCGAATTGCCCATTTTGCCGGCAAATCCGCCCAAGACGCCGTTATGGCAGCGTTTCACCCCTGTTTTGCCTCCTATTTACCATTCTCAAAAAGGCCGATTTATGCGCAAAAAAATGGGCTGCGGTCAGGAGGGAGGAGAGGAGAGAATTACCGCAGCCCGTGGTCATCAGTATTGTCTTACGGATTAAAAAGAAACAG
>Ga0187886_1001976_pt1 | contig 17253 bp, 14 predicted proteins | sample June2016WEW_20_1_FD_133001 | JGI IMG/M metagenome (GOLD analysis project Ga0187886, IMG submission 133001) | Peatland microbial communities from SPRUCE experiment site at the Marcell Experimental Forest, Minnesota, USA - June2016WEW_20_150 | ecosystem: Environmental > Terrestrial > Soil >... | reverse complement strand
GGACGAAATGGATGAAGAGACTGAACGGAGTGGACAAAAACACGAAGGGGTCGTCAACTCCCAATTGACGACCCCCCTCAGTCCTGCACGGAGGCGACGGGTATTTCCGGCAGACTTAGTTTGTCAGAGTCAATGTCACAGTCTTTGCTGTCGAGGTAAGCACACCAGCGGAAGCAAGCGCACCGAAGGTATAGGTGATCGTCTTGTTCGCATCGGCACCCAGAGCAATCGCCGTGACAGCATTCAACGCACTGGCCGGGGTCGTGGCAGAGATATCGACGGTTCCTGCACTCGTTCCCTTGACACTCGCCAGGTTGATCTGCAGCGTGTAGCCAGCCGGAAGAGCTGCATCAAGGTTCGCAGTAACCTTCACGGTCGAAGCGAAATTCTGTGTGATGCTGTAGTTTGTGGAAGCGTCGGTGACTGACGTCAGAGTATTGTTTCCGGCAGTACCGGTCGTGATGGTCATTGCACCGGGGTTGCCAGAGGTCGCAATCTTATAGACTGCGTTGACAGCCAGATTGAAGGTTTGAGTAGCACTGGCTTGTGCCATTGCGTTTTGGGCAATTGCGAAGCTCAGGACTACGAGGGCGATAACTACGATTGACTTTTTCATTGTTGACTCCGAGTTGGTATTTTTCGTTTGTGGTTTCATAACTGCATTACACTTACTCAAAGCCCGTGCCAAATAGGAATTCCACAGTAAAATCGATGTGATTCGAGGTTTTGAGCCAATACAGTGTATCAACTTGAGCATTCTGACTCATCACGGTACACGCCATCAAAGGATCACATTGGTCGTTTAAAATCGAGATTTTTTCTGGTATATTGCTCTTGATCGGTGTCTTGAGATATGTATTGATCTCATTCTGAGACCAGACCCTGCTCGCACCGTAATCACATTCGCGTTCTATCGTTTCTTTTGCACGATCTTGGGACAGAAATCTTCTGGCATATCAATTGTCTTTAAGAAGGATTGAAGCAAGATTCTGTCATGTCGTGCTGCTCATTCGTTCTCTACAATCTCCTTGAGCTGCACAACGCAATAACGTGCAACAACTATCTGATTGGCGAGACTACCGTGACTATGAACGCGACTGTAGGTGAGGATCTCTGGAAGTCTGAGTTCTTGACTCGCATCTCGCATGAGATGCGGACCCCACTGACCACCATCATTGGGTATTCCGAGGTCATGCTAAGCGACCCAAAACTTCCCCCCGAAGCAAAGCAAGAGTATGTAGAGATCATACGCGATGCCGGGAGAAGACTATCGGAATTCCTCGACAAGTTTCTCGAGTCGGAGACTATTGAGCGAAATAAAAAGCTCGTCGAGAAGCGCCGGGAGGACCTATCGCTTCTGACTCAGCGGGCCTTTGAAGGTATTGCATCGAGGGCTTCGGAGAAGGGGGTCACCATAGAACAACATTGCGAGCCAGGCCTCTACGTGGACAGTGCAGACCCTGAGCGACTCGTCCAGATCCTGGAGAATCTTCTTGCGAATGCAATCGTCATCGCCCCCGTTGGAGGGCACATCGAGATCACAGCAGTCCAACATCCGCAGTCGATTCAGATAGAGGTCGTAAACCGGGACAGAGGATTCCTGAGCGTCTCTCCAAATGCAGTCGGCAAGTCGTTTCGATGGATCCAGTCGCCGGGAATCGAGATTCACCACGAAGGCCTCGGCCTTGCATTTGCGAAACATGTTGTTGAACTTGAGGGTGGATTGTTGAATATTCAGGTGCACGAACAGGGACTAACATTTACTCTTCAATTTCCGCGGAGTAGCGACAACTAGGCGAGAAGGATGTATCTATGGCTCAAGAACGGCTCATGTACATTGTAGACGACGAAGAGACGATTTCCAAACTTTTGGAACACTGGGCAACAAAGAAGTGGGGATATCAGGCGCGATGCTTCCCGACAGGTGAGGCATGTCTGGAGAGCCTGAGTGTGATTCCAGATGTCGTCCTTCTCGACATTATGCTTCCTGGGATCGGTGGGGTCGACACGCTAAAGCAGATCAAGGCGCAGTACCCTGACGTCCCGGTAATCATGCTCTCTGCACAAGGGAAAGTGGATGTCGCGATCGAGACCTTAAAGATTGGAGCGACCGACTATTTTTCGAAGCCTGTCGACTTCGCGAAGCTCGAAATAAGCGTCAAAAATGCTATCCAGATGCATGACCTCTCACGGGAAGTCGCGCGCTTACGCGAAGCCGTGGGCAAGCCGGTGCATTTCGACAATATCATCTCCGATAATGGAGCGATGCAGGAAGTGTTCAAACTTGTTCAAAAGGTCAAAGACAACGACATTTGCGTCCTGGTTCTTGGTGAGAGCGGGACAGGAAAGGAATTGATCGCGCGTGCCATTCACTATAATGGTTCGAGGAAGAAGGAACCATTCGTCGTCGTCAACTGCGCCTCCATTCCTCATGACCTTCTCGAGAGCGAGCTCTTCGGCCATGAAAAAGGATCTTTCACCGGAGCGCATCAGCGGCGGATCGGGAAATTCGAGCAAGCGCAGAGTGGGACATTGTTCCTTGACGAAATCGGCGAGCTTGATCTAAGCCTGCAGGCAAAACTGTTGCGCGTCATCCAGAGCAAGCAATTTGAGCGTGTCGGCGGCAACGAGACACTCACGACGAGCGTGCGACTGGTCTCTGCGACGAACCGTGATCTCGTGAAAGCTGTCGCTCAGAAACAATTCCGGGAAGACCTGTATTTCCGTCTGGCCACCTTCCCGATCATGCTTCCGCCTCTGCGTGAGCGCCGCTCGGACATTTTGCTACTTGCTGAGACTTTTCTGAAAAAGTTTTCCAGCGAAGTCTCCAAGGCCGGCCTCGGCTTCTCGAAAAAAGCACTCAAGCTCCTCTACGAATACCCCTGGCCCGGAAACGTTCGAGAACTTGAGAACGCTATCCAGCGTGCGGTCCTGATGGCTGACGGTGCCGCCATCACTGACAAGGACCTTCCGCTCGCCGTTGTAACCTTCGGCTCCCGTGAAGAAACCAACACGAATTCACCGCTGACACTGGGTCCGGAGCACGTGCGATCACTCGAAAAGGTCAAAGAGGAAAGCCTTCGTCAGGCACTCAAGGCCACCGAAGGCAACATCGTCGAAGCAGCGAGGCGGTTGAAGATAGGTCGGGCGACGATGTACAGACTGATGAAGAAGTTCAGAATTAACGATGATAAGTAGAAGATCCACCCAACGTGGCTATTCGCAGGCGGGATATCACGTAGCAAGGCCTTCTCCCTCGCTGATGATGCCATGCTCGATCGCATAGCGAACCAGGTTCGCCAGGTCGTGGATGCCGAGTTTCTGCATGATGTTGGTTCGATGTGTATCCACGGTTCTGGGGCTGATGAAGAGTTGATCTGCAATCTGCTGGTTTGTCAAACCGCTCGCTACCAACGCCAGGATCTCCCGTTCCCGTCTCGTCAACGGCACATCCCCCTTTGGAGCATCCGGACTCCCCTTCTCGACACGTTTCACGTATCCTTCAGCCATAAGCTGTGATATTCTTGGACTGAAAAACCTTTCCCCCTTCGCCACGGCCCGAATTGCGGCCGCCAGCTCGTCTTTTCCCGCACTTTTCAGCACATAGCCTGACGCACCGGACTTGAGGATCTGGTACACGTACTCTTCATTCTCGTGCATGGTGAGCACGAGAACGTTTGTTTCCGGATACCGTTTCTTAATGATCCTGGTAGCTTCGATGCCGGAGAGCTTTGGCATAGACAGGTCGATGACGACCACCGTCGGGCGAAGCTCGCCCGTCTTCTGCACAGCATCTTCACCATCTTCCGCTTCACCGACGATGGAGAACTCCTTGATGCTCTGAAGCAAAGTGGCAATACCGCTGCGAACCATTGTGTGATCGTCTGCAAGGAGAATGCGTATCTTATCCATTACTCTCCACATCCATTCTTGGTATTTCGACAATGATTTCCGTCCCCCGGCCGGGATGCGAATCAAGCACAAACACCCCTTTGAAAGACGCTGCGCGTTCACGCATACTCACAAGACCCATTCCTCGACGCTGGTTCGTTCGCGGCTCAAATCGGTTGATGTGGAATCCCTTGCCGTCGTCTTCGATGATGAGCCTCATGGAGTTCGAATCTCCGATGAGCTGGACATTCACTTCATGGGCATCCGCATGTTTGGCAATATTGTTGAGTGCTTCCTGTGCAATCCGGTAGAGTCCGACTTCAATTGATGAGTCAAGTCGTCCCTCCACTCCATTGGTATGAACCTGGACATTGAGCTGGTTTCTCTTCGAGAATTGCTCTCCCAGGAATTGAAGGGCGGGCACAAGCCCAAAGTCGACGAGCACGCTTGGCATCAGGTTATAAGAGATCTCCCGGGCTTCCGACATCGCGTTATCGAGCAGCGACTTGATGTCCGTGAGCCGCTTTCGGTCCTCCTCCAACTGGAGGCCAGCGGCATCCTCGAGGATTTCAACATTGAACTTGATTGCCGTGAGCATCTGGCCAAGGCTGTCATGGATCTCGCGGGCAATGCGGCGCCGTTCCTCTTCCTGCGCCCGCACGCGCTCCCCCGACAGCAGCTCCAACTCCTTTTCCCGGGAGAGGAGGTTGTCATACAGTTGAGCGTTCGCCAGCGCTATGGACGACTTCTCAGCCAGGGAGGTGAGCAGACGCATCTCGCGGGCTGCAAATTCGTGCGCCCTCCGATAACCGATGACCAATTGCCCCCGTATTTCGTTTTCTACAAACAGCGGAAACCGGACCGCCGAGACGATCTTCTCTTCCTCGAAGGGCGGGAACTGCTCCACAGGAAAGTCCTCTGAGGCCCCAAGATCTTTCATAACGACAGGTTCCTTTGACCGGACGATCGCGGCGTGCACCTTTTCAAGCTGGAGCGGTTTGTCCGGCATCGGCACCCTGTTTCCCGTCACTGCGCGCCAGCGGGCAAGGTTTGTATCCAGATCCACCATGATAACACCGGCCCAATCTGCCCGCGTCAGTGCCTTGGCGTGATAGGAGATCGCGTCAAGCACTGATTGCAGGTTCACACTGGAGACGAGTTGGCGGTCAATCGTGCTCATGGTCTCCTGTTCCCAGAGCCAGAGGGCCTGCTCACGTTCGAGCGATTTTCTCTTGGTAATGTCACGGAACGATGCCTGCACTGCTGGCTTTCCGTTCCACGAGACCAGCTTCGCATTGACTTCGAGGTCGATCACTCTCCCCTGCTTGCTCAATCCCTTCATTTCGAAGTTTCTCAGCACATCTTCCCCGATCGCCCGTCCCTCGTATCCTTCGAGAACCAGGAACCTGTTCGACGGCGCGACAGTGTCCACGAAGTCTGCATCCTTCATATCGCCCGGCGAGTCATAACCGAAGATTTTCGCGGAAGACGCGTTGACGAAGACCATCTTCCCTTCCTGAACGATGACGATTCCGTCCAGCGAGCTTTCGACGATATTCTGGTATTTCTCCTGAGACTCCTCGAACTTTCGGGCAAGCTCGCGCCGCTCTGTGACATCATGATGAATCCCGATAGCTTCCAGGAGACGACCGTTCTCGCCCAGGACGGGCGAAATGATCAGGAGCGTGTAGCTCATCTCACCATTGCTTCGCAGGAGCTCCACTTCTCCCGACCACGCATGACCGGATTTCAGCATATCCGAAATGAGGAGCCAGAGCTCATCTGTCGCTTCGCTGTGGCGGGGGACACGCATGCCTTCAAAGATCGATTGCCCGAGGAGATCGCTCGCCGTCAACCCTCTCCAACGTTCGAACGCCGGATTGACATAGAGGATCTTCCCGTGGATGTCGACTGCCTCGATCGGGTTGAGGGATGCCTCCAGGAGCGTTTCGTAGCGCCGTTTGCGCTCTTCGTTTTGTTGCCCGCGCGAAGCGATGATCACCGCCAGCACCGCTCCCAACCCAAACAGGAATAACGCGATAAAGAACCCGCGATAAGTAGTCCGCTCCGTCTCCGCACGCATCCGTTGGACAAGACGAAGGTCCTCCTCCAGCTCGGCACGCAATGCCCGATCAAGATTCTCGCGCAGTTTCCTGAAGAATTGGTCAGGGTCGCGGAGAAACGTCGGAGGAGATTGTTGAACGGTGAATGCTCCGGGAGCACCTTTGGAGATCAGTGGTAATGGTGAAGACGAGAATGCCTTTGTGGACTTATCGACCAGGTCGTCAAACATGAACCACAGGCGCGCGAAATTGTCAACGAGCCGCTCTTTGTCGGAACCTGACAACTCCGTCAGGAGATTGACATACGCTGTCCCAACACTGTGGAGGGTTCGAACCTTATCGTCAAATATCGGGCGCAGCGAGTCGCGCTCGGCAGGATGGAGGTATGCCTCCTGGGCCACATAGAACAATCGGACAGATTGGTCATATCCGGAGAGTACCAGCGTATCGCGGGCCGTCGCGGAAACGAAGATTCGGTTTTTGTCTTGTGTTGTGATCCAGAAATCAGAAATGAGATAGGCGAGGCCGAGGCAGGTGAGGATAAGAACCAGCGCGAGTGCGGAGACGAACGTCCGCTGAGACCGACTGAGTTTCCAGAACAGTCTGAACACCGATTGTGCGTCAGCCGGATTCTTCATAGTGGCTCATCATTGACGTCTGGCTCAACGCGAGCACTCCCCAGCCAAACAAGCCAGGGAAGCCGCAGGTTGGTGAGTCAATGTAGAGAAACTAGGCCCGACTTCCAAGAATCAAGCGAACTGGGAAGTACCGGGCACTTCCCTTACTTGGCTATAGTCTTCTTGTATGCGGTGGCATCGAACAGGCCGGCCAGCTCGGCTGGATTCCCGATGCGCATCTTAATCATCCATCCTTTGCCGTACGGATCCTTGTTCACGGCATCGGGGCTGGTTTGTACGTCCTTGTTTACTTCAAGAACCTCCCCTGACACCGGAGCGTAAATATCCGAGACTGCCTTTACTGCCTCTATTGTGCCAAAGGACTTGCCCTGAGCGACCTTTGTACCGACTGCCGGCAGCTCGACGAACACCACATCACCCAGCTCACTCTGCGCATAGTCGGTGATGCCCACCCATCCAGTATCGCCTTCAACGCGGAACCACTCGTGGCTTTTTGTGTATTTGAGGTTGTCGGGAAAATTCATTGTACCCTCGTCTGGTTAGCTTCTGGGGATCGTGCGCCCGGGCGACCTGCCCCCGGCGCTCCAATCCGTCAGTCTTTGTAGTTGAATTGCTCCATGAACTTTGTATCAAACACACCGCTTCTGAACTGCTCGTTGAGCATCAATTTCTTGTGGAACGGTATGGTGGTCTGGATTCCTTCGATGATGAACTCATCCAACGCGTGGTACATCTTCTCCACGACCTCCTCCCTCGATTTGGCCTTGACGATAAGCTTCGCCACGAGGGAATCGTAATACGGCGGGATCTCATATCCAGCATAGGCGTGCGAGTCCACTCGAACGCCAAACCCTCCCGGCATGTGGAACGTCACGAGCCTTCCAGGCGACGGGCGGAAATCGAACGCAGGATCTTCGGCATTAATGCGACACTCCATCACATGCCACAGCGGCTTCGCATTCCCCTTCTTGAGCTTCTCGCCGGCAGCCATCTCGATTTGCAGCTTCACCAAGTCGATCCCCATCACTTCTTCTGTCACAGGATGTTCGACCTGAATGCGGGTATTCATTTCCATGAAATAGAAGTTCTTGTTCTTGTCGAACAGGAACTCGATTGTTCCGGCTCCAAGGTAGTGGACACTCTTTGCTCCTTTGACGGCAGCGATTCCCATGGCCTCCCGCACTTCCGATGTAAGTCCCGGAGACGGAGATTCTTCGACCAGTTTCTGATGGCGTCGCTGAATGGAACAATCGCGCTCGCCAAAATGGACCACGTTTCCGTAGCGATCACCCATCACCTGAATCTCGATGTGCCGGGGCTCCTCGAGGTATTTCTCGAAGTAGACGGACGGATTCCCGAATGCCTTCTCGGCCTCATGGCTCGCCGTTCGAAACGCATTCTCCAGCTCCCCGTGCTCACGTACGATGCGCATGCCCCGTCCACCGCCCCCCGCCGTCGCCTTGATGATGATCGGATAACCAACATCGCTGGCAATACGCTTCGCGTCGTTGAAATCGGAAACGATTCCGTCGCTGCCGGGTATGACCGGAACGCCCGCCTTCTTCATCGTCTCTTTGGCCAATGACTTGTCACCCATTGCTGCGATCGAATCGGGTTTGGGACCGATGAACGTCAGGCCTGATGTCCCACAAATCTCGGCAAAGCTCGCGTTTTCCGACAGGAATCCATATCCGGGATGGATGGCATCAGCGTTGGTAACTTCGGCTGCTGCGATGAGACGGGGAACATTCAGGTAGCTCTCTTTGCTTGGCGGAGGCCCGATACAGACCGCTTCATCGGCAAATCGCACGTGCAGTGAATACCGGTCCGCCTCTGAGTACACGGCAACAGTCTTAATGCCGAGCTCGCGGCAAGCGCGGATAACGCGCAACGCAATCTCCCCCCGGTTTGCTATGAGCATTTTTTTAAACAATTCGATTCCTTACGTAGAAGTTTTCCAGGTTCGGGCGTGAGGGTGAGCGTCTAGCAGCGAGTGCGCGATAGACTACGGTTTTTCGATCAGGAAGAGAACCTGATTGTACTCGACCGGCTTGCCGTTCTCTACCAGGATTTGCGTTATCCTCCCGTTGACATCGGATTCGATCTCGTTCATCAATTTCATCGCCTCGACGATGCAAAGCACCGACCCGACGCTGACGGTCTGTCCGACTTCCACATAGACCTCCGCATCAGGCGCGGGAGCGCGATAGAATGTGCCGACGATAGGAGATCGGACTTCATGGTATTTGGTTTCCGGTTTGGCGGCCGGAGGAGTTGCAGCGGAAGCTGAAGCGGGGCTGGAGATGACTGGCTGAGATTGAAGAGAAGCAGTCGGGCCCTGGGAGGCAAGCTGGGCTACGTACACCGGCTGAGAATTCTTGTGCTTCGCGACCCGTATCTTCTTTCCCTCTTCCTCAATTTCAATCTCGTCTACTTCGCTCTTCTCTATGAGCTTGATGACCTTCTTGACGTATGCAAGATCCATGAATATCCCGGGGTTATGGTTTATAACGAGAGCGTTCGAGCTCGTTCGTTGCACTCTCGCAAACTCTGAGAGCGCGGAGCATTGCCCCCTAGCTTTTTACCCGTTCCAGATAATCCCCCGTTCGGGTATCAACACGAATAACATCACCTTCATTGATGAATAACGGAACGTTCACCACCGCGCCGGATTCGACTGTTGCGGGCTTTGTTGCTCCAGACGCGGTATCGCCCCGCACGCCTGGAACAGTGTCCACAACCTTCAGCTCGACGTTGAAGGGAATCTCACACGCCACGATGTCCATTCCCACCATCATCAACTGCACGGTTTCTCCTTCTTTGAGGAACTTGGCTCCATCCCCCAAAACAACGTCGGAAACCGGCATCTGCTCATATGATTCTTTGTCCATGAACTGATAGCTGGCCCCGTCATGGTACAGGTAGGTGAAGGCCTTCTGCTCCAGACGGACTTCTTCAACCTCTTCGCCTGACCTGTAGCGAGTCTCCGTAACACGGCCAGATTTGAGGTTTCGCAGCTTTGCCTGCACGAATGCCCGAAGGTTGCCGGGAGTACGATGAATGTATTCGTCGATTCTGTGAAGTTCGCCATTGAACTTGATTATCATACCAACACGAAAATCTGCAGTTGTCGCCATAAATCCTTCCAAAATCCTCACGTTTTTGACAAAAATACCCTCGTTTTGCACAAAAATTGGGGTGAAATTATACAGAAAAGTAGTGCCAATGTCAAGACAATTCCCGATTCGCCCATTCGCCAACTCTTGCCACTCGATCATGAGTGAATTGATGAAAGTTGCTCAACTCCGCCGGTTTCTTTTCTTTTCCATATGATTAGTGCTATATTTTGACACTTTTTTGATGAAGATTGCGGAAAATTGCAGGGATTGCGCCGCGGTTTGATGTGATTGAGTATTTCTCATAATAAGCGCGGATGACCGCGGATCAACGCGGATGGGAGCGGATCCTCGCGGATAGGACAGCAGATGGTCGAACTATTGTTCAGTGATATCACTGAAAAAATCATCGGAGCGGCGTTCGGGGTACACAATGCTCTTGGCAAACGATTGAGTGAAAAGACCTACGAGAACGCACTCGCATTGAAGTTGCTGAATCTCGGCCTGCGCATTTCTCAACAGAAGGAGCTTCCGGTCGTATTCGAAGGCCAGAAAGTCGGCGAACAGGTTGTTGATCTTCTTGTAGAGGAATCTGTCGTCGTCGAGATCAAAGCAGTTCAGAACATATCAAAGTCCCATGAAGCTCAGTTGCTTGGCTATCTCAAGAATACGCACTTCCAGGTCGGACTTCTGCTCAATTTTGGTGACAGAGTTGAATCCAAACGGTTCGTTTATTCCATCGATGGTCGTTAGACTGACAATTGCGACCATGGGCCAATCCATCCGCGAGTATCTGTGAGCATCCGCGTCCATCCGCGAAAGAAAGGATCTACCATGGGGTTTTCCACCAAAGCAATTCACGCCGGCATCGAACCCGATCCATCAACCGGATCGCTGATGACACCTATACACCTGACCTCCACATACGCTCAAGAAGAACTGGGCAAGAACAAGGGCTATGCCTACTCCCGCGTTGCGAACCCTACCAGAACCGTCCTCGAAAAAAACATCGCAGCTCTTGAGAATGGCAAGGAAGGCCTTGCGTTCGCATCCGGAATGGCCGCAGAGGCAGCTGTCTTCCACATCCTGAAAGCCGGAGATCATGTCATTGCTTCACGAAATGTGTACGGTGGCACGTACCGGATCGCCAAATTCGTGCTTGAAGACTTCGGACTTCAGTTCGACTTCGTCGACACCACCGATCTTGCCGTCGTACAGCGGGCGGTGAAGCCGAACACAAGAATGTTCTTCATCGAAACACCGACGAACCCAACGATGGAGATCACGGACCTGCGGGGAGCGGCGAAGCTCTCCAGAGCCCACAAGCTGATATCCGTTGTAGACAACACATTCGCCACGCCGTACCTTCAGAACCCTCTCGACCTCGGCATCGATATTGTCCTTCACAGCGCAACGAAGTATCTGAACGGTCACAGCGACATGTTGGGAGGTCTCGTGGTGCTCAACGACCCGAAGCTGGTCGAGCGATTGCGGTTCGTCCAGAAATCTGTCGGCGGAATTCTGAGCCCTTTCGAGGCGTGGATGTGCTTGCGCGGGATCAAGACCCTTGCCGTCCGGATGGCCCGGCACGACTCAAACGCTATGGAGGTCGCCAGCTTCCTCAACTCGCACCGGAAGGTGAAGAAGGTCAATTACCCCGGCCTCGTTTCACATCCACAACACTGGCTGGCTCAGAAACAGATGAGGGGATTCGGGGGGATGATCTCCTTCGACCTTGGAAGCCTCGACAAGGCGAAGAAGTTACTCAAATCCGTCCGCCTCTGCGCGCTGGCCGAGAGTCTCGGGGGTGTCGAGACGCTTATTTCGCACCCGGCCACAATGACACACGCTTCCGTCCCGCCAGAAGAACGCCGGCGGATCGGAGTCACTGACGGACTCGTCAGAATCTCCGTCGGCATTGAAGATGTCGAAGATATCATCGCCGACCTGAAACGGGCGCTCAGCGGACTCTGATCATTCACGCTTCAGAAATCGGAAGCCATGCGCATGAAGACATTCACATCGTTTTTTCTTCTGCTTCTCGCCACATCCCCCGTCTGTTCACAACTTCTCCCCGAGGACAGTACTTGGGTTGAGAAAACCCTTAAGTCCATGACGCTGGAGGAAAAGATCGGGCAACTTTTCTTTCCGGCAAGCACTTCCTCAGGTCGTACACTGGAATGGATTCAGAAATACAACATCGGGGGCATTTGGTTTGCGAGGGTTGAGGCGAAGAAGATCGCCGAGGATCTCAACGTGTTTCAACGGGCTTCCAAGTACCCCATCCTCGTCACAGCGGATTTCGAAAAAGGTGCCGGTACGTACGTCGATGGCGCAACTGATCTCCCTATTAACATGGCACTGGGAGCATCACGCGATCCGAAGTTGGTGTACGAAGCCGCCAGGCTGACGGCCAAGGAAGCCCGTGCCCTCGGCGTGCATTTGAATTACGCACCGGTCCTCGACGTCAACAACAATCCTAAGAATCCGGTCATCAATACGCGATCCTATGGCGAAGATCCCCAGCTTGTAGCGACGCTTGCGGCTGCGGCAATCCAGGGGTACCAGGAACATGGCCTTCTCGCCACGGGGAAGCACTTTCCCGGGCACGGCAATACCGGGACGGACACCCATAGTAAAATCGGTATCGTTGCGAGTTCGCCGGGGGAGTTCGAGTCGGCAGAGCTTTATCCTTACAAAGAAATACTGAAGAAGGCAAAGCCCTCCAGCATTATGAGTGCCCACTTGTGGATTCAATCGGTCGACACGGACACCATCCCTGCGACACTCTCAAAAAAGGTTATGACTGGAATTTTGCGCAACCAGTTGAAATTCGACGGACTTGTTTTCACGGACGCGATGGTGATGGGTGGTATCACAACCCGGTATCCGTTCGGCGCCGCAACAGTGAAGGCCATTCAGGCCGGATGTGATGTGATCCTCTTCCCGGGGGATCTTGAGAAAGGAATCAACGCCGTCCGGGAGGCGATCAAGAGCGGCGACCTCCCGGAACAACGGATCGATGAGTCTGTCAGGAGGATCCTGCGTGTGAAGACAAGAGTGGGGCTCCAGAAGAACCGCCTTACGGATGCCGACAAGATTCTGGAAAGGGTTGGGACTCCCGCGAATTATGAAATCGCGAAAAAGATTGCGGCCAGGTGCCTGACGCTCGCGAAGGACGATGCCCGGCTGGTACCTCTGCAAGCGTCACAGAAGGTGCTCGTCCTGACGATGAGTAATAAAGAAGGGAATTCGATGATGTCCCGCGGACTCGTGACATTTCCGGATGAGATTCGGAAACTCTCGCCGGGGTCGACGGAATTACGCCTGAGCGATTCCCTGACATTTGATGAGACCGAGAAAGCGCTCTACCTTGCCCAGAAGGCGGAGGTCGTGGTGATCGCTGCGTATGTCAGAATTGTCCTCAGCAGCGGCACTGTCGATCTGTCACCCGCTCAAGCTACATTTCTGAATCAACTCACTTTGCAGAATCAACGAACAGTCTTGGTTTCGTTCGGCAACCCGTACATAGGAGCCAGTGTCCCTGAGATCCCGACATACATCTGCGCTTATGACAATGCGAAAGTGCTTCAAGAAGCAACGGCGGAAGCTCTTTTCGGAAAGACACGCTTTACGGGAAAGCTGCCAGTCACAATCTCAGAAACGATGAGGTTTGGGACGGGATTGGAAAAGTGAGATGGGTGGATATTTCAATAGGTGTTGAAAAGGCACACCCCTACTGAGTGAGTTTTGACAGGAGTACTTCACACGCGTTGTCGTAGCAACGCGTTATCTGGATTTTCCCCTCACTGATGACGCTTCGAATCTTGTGCATGGTGATGATCTCACCGTCGAGCACAATTGCCACCCTTCCCCCCAGATGCGCCTTCGTAAAATCTTCAAGTGTCCTGATGTACTTCCTGGAGAGGGTTACGCCCAACAGCGTGCGCCCGTTCCCGTCCTTGTTTGTGGTGGGAGAGCCTTCGAGGACAAGTGGGACGAAAAATGTCGTGTCGAGAGCGACATAGCTTGGAGACGCGGACTGGATGGAGTCAACGTACTTGCCGTCGTAGACAAGCACGATATTCGGAATGCTATCCGTCCGTGCTTCATCGCGTGAATTTGCTTCAATCAATACCGCATAGAACCCATTGGGGATCCTGGCGGGCGATGTCTTCTGTGAGGACGCGGGTCCGGCGACGATCAGCAGCAACAGGCCGGCAAAACAGATCGTACGAATGCAGGATTGTCGCATGGTTCTTTCCTTCTTCCCTCTCCGAAGATAATCAAAAACTCATGGAGAGGCTACCCTCAGCTTGTAGGTCCTTCAGATCATCCCATCACTACGACGATATCATGAGATGAGCCCAGCTGTTGTTGAGGGATTAACTTGCTCGCTTTCTGACCGTTCAGAGTGACTGATTTTACTCCCTTCTGAACGCCATCCGGGTTTTTCACGATGATATTATATGTAGCCCCGCGCCAACGTCGCACAATCTCAAACTCTCTCCATGATGCAGGGATACAAGGATCAAGGACGAGGCTGTCGTAATCGGGTCTGACACCCAGGATCCAGTGTGTTGCCGCAGTGTATGCCCACCCAGCGCTTCCGGTCAGCCACGGGTGCCGTGCCCGCCCGTACGCCGTGTGATCCTTGCCCATGATGAACTGGCAGTAGGAATACGGTTCGGCCTCGCGGACCTCAATAGCATCGTTTTGGTTGTACGGAAGAAGTGCGTCGTAGAGTTTCATGGCAAGATCTCCCCTTCCGAGCTTGCATTCCGCGATCATCGCCCACGGATTAGGATGGCTGAAGATTGCACCGTTTTCTTTGATCCCCCTATAAACCCGCGTCACATATCCGATGTCATCGTTCGGTTTCGTATACGTCGGCCAAACCAGGTGAATGCCAAAGGGAGAAGCAAGGTACTTGTGGACCGCGTCCATTGCTCGCCGCGCCCGGTCAGGAGAAGCAGCTCCGGAGAGTGCCGCCCAGCTATTGCTTTCAAGAAAAATCTTCCCTTCGTCATTGTTCTTCGACCCGATTTTGATACCGGCCCTGGTCACCCCCCGGCTGTACCAATCTCCGTCCCAGAGTTCCCGTTCGCATGCTTCGCGCACTTTTTCCGCCATTGCCGTATAGTGCTGCACGTCGTTCATGCGGCCGAGAAATTGCGCGGCAGCGATGAATTCCTGAAGAGCCCAGAAATGCATAAACGACACCATGGCACTCTGACCACCCCCCAGGTTCAGGCAGTCGTTCCAATCAGCACGGAGCCCGAGGCAGATGCCGTTCGGCCCGACCTGTTTCGCGGAAAAATCAAGTGAACGCTTCAGGTGTTCGTATACTGTCCCTTCGCCTTTGTCGGCAAACGGGATCACGGTGTCGAAAAACGGGACGTCCCCGGTTTCTTTCACATACTCACAGACCGATGCGATGATCCACAGCGCATCGTCAGAACAGACGTCTTCCATACCATGAATGATGTCCGCCGCGCTGGGAGTCGGAACGACTGTCGGCAATTTGACACCGGGAAGCTTGTCTTCTTTTGGCTTGAACACATCCGGATCGAACAGATGCAGGCCGTATCCCGCACTGACCTGTCCATGCAACAATTCGATCATGCGCTCCCTGCATTTATCGGGATTCGTATGTGGAACAGCCATAACGTCCTGGGAGGTATCTCTATACCCGAGGCCCGCTCGACCACCTACCTCGATGAACGAAGCGAATCGCGACCACACAACGCACGTCTCTGCCTGGAGAAGTGACCAGGTATTAATCATGGAATTCAGTCCGACGTTCGGGGTCTTGCATTGGAAGACGTCCAGCTTCCTCTTCCAATACGCCTTGAGGTCCATGAAGGCCCGATCTACCGACGAGAGATCGGAGTACTTTTTCCGGATCGTTTTTCCTGCAGCCCGATCCCCCACGCCGAGCATGAAAACAAATCGCGCTTCCTTTCCTGCTCCAAGCGTGAACCGCTTGTGCAGCGAGGCGCAATGGTTTCCTCCCAGCTCACTGGAGTTACTGCAGTTACCCTTCTCGACCGCAATCGGGTTTGTTTCCGTCCTGTAGGAGCCGAGAAACCGGTCACGAAGACAATCATACGAGTCGGGATCAAAGCTCGACGTAAAATAGTGGTAGGTCCAGGGCTCATAAAAGAAGTCGTACTCGACAATACCGTCGGCGTAGCTCGAGCCGCTCGCATAAAGCGACATTTGGAGGTTCTGATTGTCGATTTCTATATGATGAAACGAAAACTCGACATACGAGAACACGCTGAGTTTTCTCGGCCTGTTGCTCGAATTCCGGATCTTCACATCCCACAACTCGACATCATCTTCAAGGGGGATGAAGATCAGTTGCTCGGCTTCGATTCCCTGATAGTCCGCGCGAAACCTGGAGTAGGACAGGCCGTGACGGCATTCGTATTTCGCTTTGCCTAAGTCCTTTCCGACGGGTTGCCAGGACACGGACCAGTATTCACCCGTCTCATCATCGCGGACGTAGACATAGTGCCCCGGGCGATCGAGCGGGACGCCATTTTGGCGAAAACGGGTGATGCGGTGATGTTCCGCAGATTTATAAAATGAATATCCTCCGGCATTGTGCGAAAGGACCGTACAGAGGTCCTTCACACCAATGTAGTTGGTCCATGAAACAGGAACATCGGGTCGATCAATCACATACTCACGGTTGTCGTCATCAAAAAAACCATATCGCATTGCATCTTCCTTTTGTTGTCAGGATCCACTTCTGGGTTGTCCCTATTGCTTTTTCTCGGCTGCGCCGAACTTCCTCGAGATAACATCGAGAAGCGGCGTCCCTCCGTCCGGCATAGAGTCTCCGGTGATTTCCCAGACAATCACCCCTCCGGCATTCTTATCCAGAACGTACTGCGCTTTGTGCCCGACCGACTCTTCGTCGTCGTATGAAATAAAGGTTTTCCACTCCTGGCTGACAAGGTATGGCACTTTTGCCCGGTCATCCCAGAAACGCGTAAACTTGTCCATCGAGTGAACGATGTCGTAGTAGAAACACCCGTGGGCTGAAAAATGAACCGTGTCAGGACCGGAGTGTGACGCATATGGCGCTGTGCAATTGGCAAATGTATGTCCATAAAAAGGGACTCCGATGTTGACCTTTGAGGCAGGCACCTTGTGCGTAACCGTGAACAGTCTGAATGCGGCGTCGATGTTACGCGAGCTGTCACTGTCGTTGGGAGAGAACAACGGTGCGTTGTGTCCGCTGACAGGATCCCAGGTCCCACTCAGATCGTACGTCATCACATTGAGCATGTCGAGTAGATCTGTCACCTTCTCCAAATCGAAATTGGACAGGTTCGATGCTCCAGCGGGGAGAGCCGCTGTCAGGAGGAGTTTCTTGCCCGTTCGAATCCCATGCGCCGTCAAAGAATCGCGAGTGATCTTGAGCAGCAAAGTCAGATTCTGCCTATCCTCTGGAGTTCCCTTGTGATCGACGTAACCGGGGTATTCCCAGTCGATGTCGATGCCGTCGAAGTCGTACTCGCGGATTTTGCT
>Ga0187886_1001975_pt1 | contig 17255 bp, 17 predicted proteins | sample June2016WEW_20_1_FD_133001 | JGI IMG/M metagenome (GOLD analysis project Ga0187886, IMG submission 133001) | Peatland microbial communities from SPRUCE experiment site at the Marcell Experimental Forest, Minnesota, USA - June2016WEW_20_150 | ecosystem: Environmental > Terrestrial > Soil >... | reverse complement strand
GGTTTAATTGAGAGGTTCGGCAAATACAACCGTTTTGCCTCACCTGGTTTTAACTGGATTCTCCCTGTAATTGAAAAGATATACCAGGTAAATATTACCGAGAATATGGTGGATGCCGAGCCGCAGGAGATTATCACTAACGATAATCTGAATGCCAAGGTAGATGCGCAGGTTTATTTTAAGGTAAAGCCCGATGAGCAGGATGTAAAAAGCGCAATCTATAATGTATATAATTATCAGTATCAGATTGTAAACCTCGCCCGGACTACCTTAAGGAATATTATCGGCACCCTTACGCTTAAGTCCGCTAACAGCGAGCGCGGTAAGATTAATGCGGAGTTACATAAGACATTGATGGAAGAAACTTCAAATTGGGGAATTGAGATTGTGCGTACCGAGCTAAAGGAGATTGACCCGCCTAAAGACGTCCAGGAAACGATGAACAAGGTTGTGAAGGCGGAGAACGAAAAAATCGCAGCCGTTGATTTTGCCACTGCCACAGAAACCGCTGCTGACGGCCAGAAGCGCGCGGAAATCAAGAAAGCAGAAGGCATTAAACAGGCGCGGATATTGGCGGCAGAAGGCGAGGCAGAGGCGATCCGTCTCGTCAATGAAGCAGCAGAACATTATTTTGTCGGTAATGCCCAGGTTTTAAGAAAGCTTGAAACAGTAGAGCACGCGCTTGCTAATAACGCAAAAATCGTCGTGCCGGCCGGAAGTGAATTAGTCAATGTCATCGGCGAAATGGCAGGCGTGTTGCCGTTAAAAAGGGAACCGAAGGAAGACGTCAAGAAATAGATTGCTGCGCTAAAAACGGAGGATAATATGGGTATGTTATATGTTATGCAAAGCACGATTGTTTCCGTAACAATGTTTTTAACCGCCAGCTTCTTTGTGTTATTTGCGGCGCGTAAAACCGATGCGCAGGGTTTAAAGACATTTGGCTATATCGTGGCAGTGCTTCTGTGGATTTCTGCGGCTCTATCGCTTTTTACAACAATATCTGCATATTCAGCCAGGCAGCAGATGATGCAGATGAAACGCGGTACGATGCAGGGGCAGATGCCTCAAGCGCCGATGATGAAGCAGCAAGCAAAATAATCGCTCTTTAATTTCGCGGGTCCTACTTCGATTTCCGTCTTTGTCTCCGCGCGCTGAAAATTTTCGCCGTGCACTTCGGTTTACGCCTCGCTTTTGTGTCGTCTTACGAGAATAACAATCGCACACCGCTCGGCGTAATTCCTTGTGCACGCCAAGCTAAAAAACGTTGTGCCGAAAATTTTCTAATGCGCGCTCCGTCAAAGCCGGAAATCTTCAGGGTAGCGAATCGCGCCACGCCACCCGCGCAAAAATTAGTTTGAAAAGTACCCGTGATTCGTTAAGTAGAGAACGAGAAAATAAGATACGATGAAAAGACTACCGTTTTGGTTTTATCTATATGGTTTTATTGCCGGAGGCGCGGGTATAATCTTATTTTCTTTTCCTTTCAGTTTTGGCCTGCAAGATTCATCTTGGTGGATGTCTAAGCTCGATAATTTTACTAGCGCGGTTTTATCGCTTAGTATCTTTTGTGGTGTGGTATCGCTTATATTCGGATACCTCTGGTTATTCTTTGGAAGTATTGGCGCAGCCCTGAATAAAATCTGGGGCATAACATTATCTTTACTGGGGGTCAAATCGATTATATTCTCATTTTTCTTTATTATTACAATAGATTTCATAGGAGTCTTAGCTACTGATAATTCTATTCTTGAATTATTAATATTTTTATCTATAAATACTATAATTATTATTCTTGGTGTTATATCAATTAAGAAAGCAACTAGAAAATATGGGTAAAAAATAGGGGACGGTTCTATTTTAGCTGGTGGCAGACAAAGACGGAAATCTAGGCAAAGCCTATTAAAGTAAAGAGGTAGAACGATGGAGAAGAGGGCGTTAGTGAGTTGGGTTGGCAGCGTTATATTGTTAATGTTCGGCTTTGTCGTTTCGGTTAACAATTTATTTTTAGTCATTCAAAGAAAAGCCACGATTAACTATTATGGAAACAAAGGGTATCTTTTTATCTATATATTAACTACGTTAATAGCCATTTTTCTTACTCTTTCGGGGATCTTAATTTTATTATTTAAATTCCTCCGCGATAGAAAAAAGGAGCAGCCCAGGTAATTATGAGGATATTAATCATTGGTTCTGGCGGCAGGGAGCATGCGCTTGTCTGGAAGATCGCGCAGTCAAAATTAGCGGATAAGATTTTCTGCGCCCCGGGAAACGGCGGGATTGCGCAAAATGCGGAATGCGTCGATATAAAGGCTGAAGATATCCCGCGCTTAATTGATTTCGCGCGCAAAGAAAAAATTGATTTGACGGTAGTCGGGCCCGAGGCGCCGCTTGCCGCAGGGATAGTCGATGAATTCAGGAATCAGAAATTAAAGGTATTCGGGCCCAATAAATCAGCTGCGCGGCTTGAGGCAAGCAAGGTGTTTGCCAAGGAGATCATGGCAAAATACAAGGTGCCGACAGCGGAATTTGAGATTTTTGAAGATGCCGACAGCGCAAAAAAATATATACGCAAAATCGGCGTTCCTTGTGTAATCAAGGCAGACGGCCTGGCAGCGGGAAAAGGCGTTGTGGTCGCAAAGACCATTAATGAAGCGGAGGCCGCGGTAAAGGCGATGATGCAGGATAGGATCTTTGGCCTTGCCGGCAATAAGGTAATCATTGAGGAGTGCCTGGAAGGGCAGGAGGCGTCCATATTGGTAATTACGGATTCACGGGAAGTAATTGCCTTATCCGCTGCCCAAGACCATAAAAGGATTTTTGATGATGACCAAGGACCGAACACAGGCGGGATGGGGGCGTATTCCCCGGCACCGGCAGTGACTTCCCCGGTTTTAAAAGAGATATTGGAGAAAATAGTTTACCGCACGATAGACGGGTTGGTAAAAGAAGGCATAGAATATAAAGGCGTGCTTTACGCCGGAGTAATGCTTACCGAAGACGGCCCTAAAACCCTGGAATTCAATGTGCGCTTTGGGGACCCGGAGACGCAGGCAATATTGCCGCGCTTAAAATCCGATCTCCTGGAAGTAATGCTGGCGACAGCAGAGGGGAATTTATCGCGGATAAGGAGTTTGATGTGGGATGAGCGTATCTGTTTATGCGTCGTTTGCGCTTCAGGCGGATACCCGGGAGATTATGAAAAAGGAAAAGAAATTTCCGGGCTTAGTGAAGCGGCAGGAATGAAGGATATAGTCGTATTCCACGCCGGCACAACCAAGTCACCAAGTCACCAAGTCACCAAGTCACCAGTAAAATATTTTACTAATGGTGGACGGGTATTGGGCGTAACCGGCCTTGGCAATACGATAACAGAGGCTATAACTAATACTTATCAAGCAGTAGAGAAGATTCATTTTGAGGGAATGCATTACCGTAAGGATATCGGCTATAAGGCAATTATGCGTTAGTCACCAGGCCACAAGGTCACCAAGTCACATGTAAAATCTTTGTGACGTTGTGGCTTTGTGTACTTTGTGACAAAGGGGAGGATTTATGAATAATAAAATCAGTATAATCATGGGAAGTCAGTCTGACCTGGAGACAATGCAGGAGACAATAGATACCCTAAAGGAGTTTAAAGCTCCTTTTGAGGCAAAGGTTTTATCCGCGCACCGCACTCCCAAGGAACTATCAGCTTATGTTGAGACAGGAGAGAAAAAAGGGGTTAAGGTTTTTATCGCGGCTGCCGGGATGTCTGCTGCTTTGGCTGGCGTCGTGGCTGCGCATACCGCCCTTCCTGTCATAGGAGTCCCCATAGAGACAAAAAATTTAAAAGGCCTGGATTCACTTTTATCCACAGTGCAGATGCCTCCGGGAATTCCCGTTGCCTGTATGAGTATCGGCAAAGCAGGCGCAAAGAATGCCGCGCTTTTTGCTTTAGAAATACTTGGCGCAACGGATAAAAATATCCAGAAAAAGTTATCCGCATACAGGAAAGATATGCGTAATAAAATTAAAAAGACAAGAATTAAACTATGACCCAGGCGCGTATCCTGAAGATAGACCCCCAAAATCCCCAGCAGGGAGTAATTAAAGAGGCGGCGCTAGCCATACGAAAAGGCCAACTCGTGATTATCCCTACTGAAACAGTATATGGGATTGTGGCTAATATGCTTAATAAGGATACGCTTAATAAGCTGTATGAAATAAAACAGAGGCCGCTTGACAAACCCTTTTCAGTGCACATCGCGGATAAATCACAGGTAGAAGATTTTGCAAAGGATATTCCGCCGGCTGCCTATAAACTTATGGAAAGATTCTGGCCAGGCCCTTTGACATTGGTGCTCAAGGCTAAAGAAGGAGATACGGTCGGCCTGCGCATGCCGGATAATGCAGCAGCTTTAAAAATCATCGCAGAAGCAGGGGTTCCCGTGGTTTGCCCTTCGGCAAATATCTCCGGAAAACCCGCGCCTGTTACCTTTGCCGATGCGATAAAGGATCTTGAAGGGCTGATAGACCTTGCTTTAGATAGCGGGGATACAAAACTTAAAAACGAATCTTCTGTTGTGGATCTAACAGTTGAGCCGTTTAAGATATTGCGCCAGGGCGCTATTAAGGAAGAAGATATACGGACAGCGGTAAAGAAGAAAATAGTGCTTTTTGTCTGTACCGGAAATTCCTGCCGTTCAGTAATGGCAGAAGGGCTCCTGAAGAAAAAAATGCAGGAGAAGGCAAGGGAAGACGTAGAAGTAATTTCTGCCGGTATGATGATGTTAAGCGGCTTAGGCGCTACAGAACCCACGCGCCAACTCCTCAAAAAAGAAGGTATAGATGCTTCAGGCCATCGTTCCCAGCAGGTGACCAGGGATATGGCAAGGAAAGCGGATATTATACTGGTGATGGAAAAGATACACGAAGAAAAATTACTGGCTATGGCACCCGAAGTCAAAAATAGGCTTTTTTTATTGAAAGAATTTGCTAAAATAGATGATACTAACCTTAATATCGATGACCCCATTGGCAGAAACGCGCAATTTTATGAACAGACTTTTGCAGTTATTAAAGAAGCGATAGAAAGGGTAAGCGCGATAATATGACAGATAAAAAAATACTCATTGCCTCCGACCATGCCGGATTCTCCCTGAAAGAGAAAATAAAGGCATACCTTTTAAAGCAGGGCCTGCGCATCCAGGATTTAGGCACCTATTCCAAGGAGCGCTGTGATTACCCCAAATTTACTTATGCCTTAGCAAAAGAAATCAGCGGCTCTAGGCAAGGCAAAAGCGGTATTCTTATCTGTAAGAGCGGCATAGGCAGTTCTATCGCGGCGAATAGGTTACCCGGCGTGCGCGCCGCACTTTGCTATAATGTAAGGGCGGCGCTACTCTCCCGCCAGCATAATGACAGCAATGTCCTTGTGTTGGGTTCGGCTTTTGTCCCGGCTAAATTGGCAAAAAGGATTGTTAAGGTGTGGATGGAAACGGAGTTTCAGGGCGGCAGGCACAGAAGGCGCCTGGACCAGATAAAAGATATCGAGAAGAAAATAAGGAGCTCAAGGTGAAATATTTAAAGAAGGCGGACACCGAGATTTTCGATGCTGTTGTAAATGAGATAAAAAGACAGGAAGAAAATCTGGAGTTGATTGCCTCGGAGAATTTTACGTCTCTGGCGGTGCTTGCGGCACAGGGGTCGGTCCTCACCAATAAATACGCGGAAGGTTATCCTGCTCATCGCTGGTATGGCGGATGCGCCTATGTTGATGAAGCAGAACGCCTGGCTATCGAGCGGGCAAAAAAACTATTCGGCGCAGAACATGTAAATGTCCAGCCACATTCTGGTTCTCAGGCAAATATGGCGGTTTATTTTTCAATGCTTAATCTTGGAGATACGGTGCTTGCGATGGATTTATCTGCCGGAGGACACCTCACGCACGGGCATCCCCATAATTTTTCCGGGATGTTTTACAAGATGGTCGGCTACGGGGTAGACCGTAAAACCGAGATGCTTGATTACGGCCAGATACTTTATCTGGCGAAGAAGCATAAGCCGAAGATGATACTTGCCGGAGCATCCGCTTACCCGCGCAAGATTGATTTTAAGGCCTTGCGTAAGATTTGCGATAAAGTAGGCGCATATTTATTTGTGGATATGGCTCATATAGCCGGCCTCGTCGCCGCAGGGGTGCATTCCTCTCCGGTTCCCTATGCTGAATTTGTTACTTCTACTACCCATAAGACCTTGCGCGGGCCGCGCGGAGGATTTATCCTCTGCAGAAAAGAATTTGCCAAAAAGATAGATTCAATGATTTTTCCCGGGATACAGGGAGGGCCGCTGATGCATGTTATTGCTGCCAAGGCCGTGACCTTTAAGGAGGCCGCGACCCCTAAATTCAGGAATTACCAGCGCCAGATTGTCAGGAATTCGCGGGAATTAAGCAGGGCGCTAGCCGCTAAGGGATTCCGCATTGTTTCCGGCGGCACGGATACGCATTTAATGCTGGTTGACCTTACGGAGAAAAGAATCACCGGTGCCGATGCATCGATAGCGTTGGAAGAAGCAGGTATCACCGTGAATAAAAACCTGATACCTTTTGACAGGAAGAGCCCGGCAGTAACCAGCGGCATAAGATTAGGTACTGCGGCAGTAACTACCAGGGGCATGAAGGAATTTCATATGCGTAAGATTTCCCAGTATATAAGCGATGCGATAGATTCTAGCGATGATTCTTTGAAGCTGGCTGGAATAAAAAAAGAGGTAGCGGGCCTTACCAAGCAATTCCCCCTCTATCCTGAACTGCTAAAATAGCCTATGCCTAAGAAAACAAAAACAGAGAATCGTACCTCCGCCATTAGGGCTTCGGCGGCGGATGGCCGCCAGAAGATTAGTAGCAGGCGTCCAACCTGGGATGAATATTTCCTGGAGGTAGCAGGCCTTGTTTCCAAAAGGGCAACCTGCCTGCGCCGCAAAGTAGGCGCTGTCTTAGTAAAAGATAAGAGAATTTTGGCCACCGGCTATAACGGAGCACCGGCAGGCCTTAAACATTGTATAGATATCGGATGCCTCAGGGAGAAATTAAAGATACCTTCTGGGGAACGCCACGAGCTCTGCCGCGCCTTGCACGCGGAGCAGAACGCGCTTATCCAGGCCTCCTTATACGGTATAAGTGTAAAAGATAGCATCCTTTATTCCACGACGCAACCCTGCGTTATCTGCGCAAAGATGCTTATTAACGCCGGGATAAGAGAAGTCGTTATTTCACATGGGTATCCCGATAAGATGGCGATGGATTTCCTTCGCCAGGCAAAGATAAAAATAAGGCGAGTAAAAAGATGAGATGCCCTTACTGTGGTTACAAAGAAGATAAAGTCGTGGATTCGCGCTCAACAGCAGAAGATTCAGCGGTCAGGCGCAGGCGCGAATGCCTTAAGTGCGGCAAACGTTTTACTACTTACGAGTATGTCGAAGAGGTTTCGCTTGCCGTGACAAAAAAAGATGGCAGGCATGAGCCATTTGACCGCAAGAAGATCGTAGCCGGCATAATGCGGGCCTGCGAAAAAAGGCCGGTGAGTATCGAGAAGATAGAAGAGATAGTTACGCAGGTTGAGCGCGCCATACAGAAAAAAAGTGACCGGGAAGTAGCGTCTTCGCGTATCGGCGAACTCGTAATGGAAAAACTTAAGGCCCTCGATGATGTCGCCTATGTGCGCTTTGCCTCGGTATACAGGCAGTTTAAAGACGTAAACCAGTTTATGAGCGAATTAAAAGACGTCTTAAGCAAGGAAAAAATAAGGGCAAGAGTTAAATCAAGATAAGGGGAAAATTTCTATGGTTGAGATGGAGCTTAACAAGATAGTCATTGATGAAAAAAGGCATGACCAGTTGATTGTTTTAAAAGAGAAGGACGGCAACAGGATCCTGCCTATTGTTATCGGCCTTGCGGAGGCATCGGCGATAAAACTGAAAATCAGCGGCTTTACGCCTCCCCGTCCGCTTACGCATGACCTCTTGCATACCGCGATAAAAGATTTAGAGGCAAACATAGACAGGATAATTATCGATAAACTGGAAGAAAGCACCTTTCACGCAAAGATAGTCCTAAAGACCGCTTCCGGGCAAGATAAAATTATTGATGCCCGTCCATCCGATAGTATCGCCCTGGCAGTGCGTGCCCACGCGCCCATCTTTGTGGAAGACCAACTTATAAAGCAGGCAGAAATCTTCAATAAAGAAAAGTGATGACCGGTAAATTCTTAAGGTTTTCTCTTCAAGAAAGAAAATTACTTAAAGGCCTTTTGGGTTTTGCAAAGGCAAATAAGGTAAATCTATACCTTGTCGGAGGTATCCTGCGTGATGAGCTCTTAGGCAGGAGGAAAGATGACCTTGATTTTGATTTCTGCCTGAAACATAAGGCTATTTCTTTCGGTAGGAAGTTCGCCCGGCAGATAGGCGCCGGATTCGTAGTCCTGGACAAGGAGCACGGTTCCTGCCGCGCGGTTAAGAAAGCAAAGGATGCGATTTATACTTTTGATTTCACCGATTTCCGGGGGCCAAACTTGGAAGAGGACCTTCTTGCCCGCGATTTCACCATAAATGCTATTGCCCTGGAACTGGATAAGTTATTTTGCGCAAAAACATACGATTATCTCATTGACTATTATAATGGCAGGCAAGACCTACAAAATAAGGTTATCAAAGTTGTGCATAAAGATGCGTTTATAGAAGACCCCCTGCGGATACTCAGGGCCTTTAGCTTTGCGGCGGTGCTCGGATTCAGTATCGAGCCTAAAAGTATGACGCTCGCAAAAAAAGAAAGAAATAAACTAAACACTGTGTCGAGTGAGCGGGTGCGCGAAGAACTGTTCAGGATTATGCATAGCGAAAACTCTTACGAATGCCTGAAAACACTTGCTGAGCTAAAGATACTCGAGATTATCTTCCCGGAAATAAGAAAGATGCGTGGGATAGGGCAGGGGCCGTATCACCACCTGGATGTCTGGGAGCATACCCTGGAAACTGTAAGGCAGCTGGATATCCTGCTTCGGGATTTTGGGCGTAATATAGATATAGTAAATTATCTTAATGAGTATGTTACCGCGGACAGGAAGCGCATTGCCCTTTTAAGGTTTGGCGCTTTTCTGCATGATTTCGGAAAGCCCGTGACCTTAAGGCACATAAAAGGAAAAACAGTATTCCACGGCCATGAAAGAGCGGGCACCAAAATTGCGAAAGAAATCGCAATGCGGCTAAAACTTTCTAATGATGAGACAGAGGCGCTGGTAAAAATGGTGCTATGGCACCTTAGACCAGGATATTTAGCGGACAGTGAAAATCCCACGGCGCGCGCAAAATTCCGCTATTTCCGCGACGCAGCAGGTGAGGCATTAGGCATATTGCTGTTATCCCTGGCAGACCAGCGTGCCACTAAAGGCCCGTTAACTACGGGGAAAGCAGCCCTGCAGCATGAGAGGGTTGTAGCCAGATTAATAAAAGAATATCTTACCGAGAAAAAAGAAAAAAAGCCCAAACGGCTGATTACCGGAGATGACCTGATAAAGAAATTCGCTCTTAAGCCGTCACCTCTTATAGGCAGGATTTTAAAGGAGATGGAAGAATTACAGGCAATAGGCAGGGTTAAAACCAAAGAAGAGGCATTGCGTTACGCCAGGAAGATGATATGAAAAGGACGCTCATTATTATTTTTGCCGTTATCCTCATTGTTTTAAGCGCAGGGATATTTTATCTGAACAATGTATTCCTGCCGCTCAAGATTAAGTCAGCCATTGTTAATACGCTTCAGGAGGCAACAGGGAAAAAAGTAACTCTAGAGCGTTTGCGCTTTAGTATTTTAAAGGGGCTGGTCCTGAATGACCTGGTTATCCAGGATCAAGGTAAGAGGATCATTGTTTTAAAAGAGGCAAGCTGTGGTTTCTTTTTTCCGGCAGTATTCCAGAAAAAGATTATTATTCCTGTCATTAACCTGCGCCAACCGCAGGTTTTCCTGGAAAGGAGAAAGGACAATACTTTTAACCTGCAAGACCTTTTTCCCAAAAAGACTGTTTCAGGCAAAAGCAAATTCAGCGTTATCTTGTATAAGGTAAAGATAACGGGTGCAGTACTTGCCTTTCAGGATGATACTTTTAGCGAGCCATTCACCAAGATATTGGATGGCATAAATCTTAATGTTTATCTTTCTCTTCCGGCCAGCGTGAAGTTCAATATATCCCTGCCTAAGACAGCCAACAACCATTTTACTATAAATATTTCAGGCCAATACCGGCTATTGCAAAAGGATTTCCTGGCAAAGGCAGTATTAAAGGGTATCCTGCCGCAGGAGTTCGTCAAATATTACGAAGGCTGCGGCATAAAAATAAACGCAGGCACTATTGATGCCTCGTTAATTTTAAAAGTTAAGGATGATTTCTTATATCTGGATGGAGAGGTCGAAAAGAAAAATCTTGCGCTGGAAAAAGAGAATATTTCCATAAATTTATCCGGCCGCACTGATTTTAAGTTGAATCTTAACCTGAAAGATAAAACTTATAAACTAGAGGGAAAGGCAACGATACTGGATTCATCGCTTGCCGGATTACAGGCGATTGACAGCGTCACCAAGATTAACGCAGAAATTAATTTCAATGAATCCACGCTTTCTTCTTCCAAGTTTAGCGCAGAGGCATTAGGCATACCGTTTACGGCAACCTTTAGCCTGCGCGATTTCAGTAAACCTGCGCTGGAAGCCGTTATAGTTTCCCACCTGGATCTTGCTTTAACCAAAGGTATTTTACAGGAAAAGTTTAAGTTAGCAATCCCTGCCCAGATAAAAGGAGAAGGTTCGCTTAAACTGGAAATAAAATCTGGGCCAAACCAGGAGCCGCCGCAATTAAAAGGCCTGTTGGATATAACGGGTGCATCGCTTAGCGCGGAGAAATTTAATTTTATTGCGCAGGATATTAAGGGAAGGGTGGAGTTTACACGGGATTCTTTAAGCTTTGCCCCGTTGAATTTCAATTATGGCGGGATACCTTATAAACTGGAGGCCACATTAAAAGACTTTAAATATCCAAATGTCCGGGCGAGCCTCTCATCCGCGCAGTTCCTGGCCAAAACCGCTTTCTCTGTCCGGGATAAATTAATGCAGATAACCGAAGGCGACCTTAAGATTTATAATTCGCAGTTTTCTTTTACCGGCTCCCTGGATATCACAAGGCCCGAGGCGCCGGCAGCGGCCATAAATGGCCAGGCACAAATAGATTTAGCAGATACTCTTAAGTTTAATTGGGGTTTTAAAGACCGGCTACAGAAGGCTTCCCCCAAAGGAGCTGTTAACGCGCGTTTTAGTTTAAAAGGTGCCCTCAAGGATTTAAAATCCTGCAGTATTCAAGCGGATCTTTCCGGCTCAAGGATTTCTTTCTATGGGATAAACGTCTCCCAGCTAAATATGGATTATCTTCAGGAACAGGGTTCTGCCGATATCGCCTCTCTACATATGGCTATGTATGACGGCTCGATAGATTCTTCTGTAAAAGTTGACCTTAATTCCAAAGATCATCCTTACAGGATAAATGCCGTCGCAAGCGGAATAAAGATAGAGAAATTGAAACTCGATACCCCGGTAAAGGATAAGGATATTTCCGGCACCATCAATGTCGACGTAAAACTAACAGGCCTATTAAGCGATATTTCCAAATTAAACGGAGCAGGGAACATAGCGATCAAAGACGGCAAGATATGGAACCTTGACCTTTTTAAAGGGCTTGGTTCTATTGTTTTTACCCGGGATTTCTCCAGTATTATTTTTAATGAGGGGTCATGCTCTTTTATGGTCGCCCAAAAACATGTATTTACCGAAAACCTGCTGTTAAAAAGTAACATTACCAACCTTTCCGGTAAACTGAATATAGGTTTTGACGGCTCGCTAGAAGGCTCCCTGGATGTGCAGGTCTTAAGTGAAATGGTCCCAGTCTCCGGAGGTTTTCGCGACCTGACTACGGCGATAATGGGGCAGTCAGGCTGCTGCGGCACAATAAAAATAAGCGGGACCCTAAAAGAGCCAAAATATAAATTTAAGACCGCGGTGATAGATATCCTAAACGGCATAAAAAAGAGTATTTTCGGAGAATAGCCGGCAACCTTTTATATTGACAAAAAAATAAAACAGAGTTAGGATTAAAATAAAGAATGTTACCAAGATCGCCGCTTAAAAACAAGTTAAAAAGCCTTCGCTTACAAGCAATATATATAGTATTGCTTGTGTCGTTATTGCCGGCTATAGGCCTGCCTGAAGAGAAAAAACCCGCCGTTACCTCCAAGAATGCAAGAGAAGAGTCCATCGAAGCGACGCTTGCAGAAGCTACTCCGCAAAGATCTGCACCGGAATATGGATTTGTATCTGGAACTAAACTACAGGTCGCCTCCTGGACCGAAGAGAAAGAATACACCTTTAAGAGCGATTCCTACTTTCAGTACACGCCTGCCGAGAGTGCAGAAGTAACGTCCGGAAAAGTGGGGCTTATGAAGGCGGCTTCAGAATACGAGTATACATATAAGGTTGGCGGTAAGCTTCCGGTTAAGTTGTCTGTGGGTTCCGGATATATAGGAATATCCAACACGACACCCGTTGAGTTACCGGCGCATCTGGTGGCTGTAACCACGGATATAGAGACGACCTTCCCCTTTTTTAATGCAAATAATACGTATCTACGCCTGGGCGTCAGCCCTTCTTTCTACGGCGACGACTGGAGCTTGCCTACTTCCAGTTTCCGCATTCCTTTTCGTTCATATCTTATTTATATGCCAAACGAGAAATGGACCTATATCCTGGGTGTGGCGGTATACCCGGATTTTAAATACAATGTCCTGCCTATTGTCGGTTTCGTCTATAAGCCGAATAAACGTCTGGTGTTTAATATTGTCCCTACCCGGCCAAACATTACTTATGCCTTGACCGAAAAACTGGCTATTTTTGGGGAAACCGGGGCTGCGCTGGATAACGAATTCGAAGTGACAAAAGATAATCTCAAGAATGTTATACTGCGTTACAACGAGAAATACGTAGGGATGGGTCTACAGTATGATTTAAATAAATATATCCGCGCTTCGTTTTCTACAGGTTTTGCTTTTAACCGCAGGTTGACATATGACGATGAATTAGGCAAGGTTCAAGTAAAGGACGCAATTTATTCACAAATCAGGATTCAGATAGTAATTTAAAGCACAGATAGCTCGAAAAGGAGAAGATATGAAAAAGTATGCAGGATGGTTATTGAGCCTGGTATTGATTTTTATTATCATTTGCCTTTTCTGGCAACTGTGGGGCACAGCCGAGCAGTATAAAATAACCAACGAAGCTTTGACTAAAGAGAAGAAACTGGAAGCCCTGCTTATGAGCGACAATGAACAGCTCGCGGCTCAGTTACTGGCATGTGAAGGTAGGGGCGGCAGAGTGGTGTCTAAGCCGAAGAAAAAGAGTTCGGCGGCGGCGTCCCAAGAAACGGCAAATAAACCGCAGGAAGAAATCGTCGGTAACCGCGGCTATATTACAAAGGACGGCGTTTTAACCTCCCGCTAAGTGAGCGTTATCTTAGTTTATCTTTAAAGTGCCCACCAGTATAATTAAAACGCTTAACCTTATAAAAAGACAGGTTAAGCATTTTATACTTCCTTCTGTTACCAGGATCTCTTTCCAGAAAGACCCATACCGCGTTCTTATTTCCTGCATATTAAGCCTTCGCACCAAAGATAAAGTTACAGTTAGCGCAAGTAAGAAATTGTTTGGCCTTGCGGATAATCCTTACGATATGGTAAAATTATCAGCCAGGCGTATAGAAAAGGCAATCTATCCTGTAGGTTTCTACCGTAACAAGGCAAAGAGTATTTTAGGGGTAAGTAAAACGATAATTTCTGATTTCAGGGGTAAGGTTCCAAATACGATAGAAGAGCTGTTGGGGTTTAAGGGGGTAGGCAGGAAAACAGCGAACCTGGTTTTGGGGTTAGGTTACAATATACCCGCGATATGCGTGGATATCCATGTGCACAGGATCTCAAACCGCCTGGGTTGGATACGCACCTCGACCGCCGAAGAAACAGAAGAAGCGCTAAAGAAAATTATCCCCCGCAGCCGCTGGATAGAGTTAAACACTATAAAGGTTCGCTTCGGCCAGAATATATGCGTGCCGGTTTCTCCTTTTTGCAGCAGCTGTATGGTAAATAGGCTTTGTAAAAAAGCAGGGGTAAAACGTTTTCGTTAAAAGTCGGTAAAGATTACCGGAGAATAAAGATGAAGATAAAAGAAACTGAAATAAAGATTGTCCGCGGCGACATTACTGAATTGGAAGTAGATGCCATTGTAAATGCCGCGAATAATAAGTTGGTGATGGGAGGCGGAGTCGCGGGAGCTATAAAAAAGAAGGGCGGAAAGATTATTGAAGATGAGGCAGTTAAAAAAGGGCCTATTGAGATAGGTAGTGCAATCTTCACTTCTGCCGGCGCTCTTAAAGCAAAATACGTGATTCATGCCGCGACGATGGGGATGGATTTCGCAACCGATGAAATAAAAATCAGGAATTCCTGCCGCAATACCTTGCAGATTACCCAGCAGTTAAAGATTAAATCCATTGCTTTTCCCGCGCTTGGCTGCGGCGTGGGAGGGTTTCCTCTGCTTGCCTCGGCTAAGATAATGGCGCAGGAGGTATTCCGTTACATCAAAGAAACAGAATCCCCATCTCTTAAGGAGATAATCTTCTGTCTTTATGACAAAGAGGCATTCGAGGTATTTAACAAAGGAGTGGTGACTTACCTGGAGCATATCATACACAAACTTCAGCAGGGGCCTTTTACTACCGTAGATGCCATCATTGAGACCAACGGCGGGATCGTCGTCATAGAACGCAGCAACCCGCCTTTTGGTTTTGCGCTTCCCGGAGGCTTTGTAGATTACGGAGAAAGTTTAGAAGAGGCAGTTATCAGAGAAGCAAAGGAAGAGACGGGTTTGGACTTGCTGGAATTAAAGCAATTCCATACATATTCTGCGCCTGACCGCGACCCGCGTTTCCATACCATTGGCACGGTTTTCCTGGCCAGGGCAGAAGGAAAACCTCAGGCAGGCGATGACGCCAAAGCCTTAAGGATAGTGAAATTAAGCGAAATAGGGAAACTCGATTTCGCCTTTGACCACAAAAAGATTATTGAGGATTATCTAAAGTATAAAAACGGCAAGAGCCCTTTTAGCAGTTAGCCTTCCCGCAATTGCTTCTCCGCGTCTACGATATCGCGGTTTATCACCTTTATGGTTTCTCTTAATCTTTCCTTTAAAAGAGCCGAGGCAACAGGCGCGCCATTTATCTCCCTTAATATCTGCACGCTCATCCTGAAATAACGCACTACTTCCCCTTCATCGGTATCGGTGAAACGCAGGATTTTATCAAAGGTTGTGCCGCGAAGCCAGGCTTCCATGCCAGGGGCCAGGTGGAAGGCAGGGGGTTTGCTAAAGGGATAAATTTTATAACGCCGCTCTTTAAATTTTATTTGCTCGTAAATCTCTTCGCAAATTCTTTTTACCTGGCGCACGGATTTGGAGATCCCGGCGGGAAAAACCTGGTTTTTGCGCGGCTCAAAGACGCAGGCGCAGGCAACAACCCCCAAGGCGAATTCATCTAATTGCTCCAATACTTCCTGGCCGTATAATTCTGCCAGCAGCAGTTCGTAGCCGTAGACGGTCTTAGCGAAATTTCCCTTTTCTGTCAGGTTATCGCCGCTTATGTATCCGGATTCTTTTAGAAGTTTAAGTTTTGCCGCAAGTAACCTTAAAGCTTCTTTCTGTTCGTTTTTGCGCGATTGGAAATAATGCAGCGATAGGGGATAGACCTTAAATAATTCATCCTGATATTTTTCATACAGGTTAAGTATGGTTGCGTAAGAGGTATTGAATTGGCTTTTTACTTCTTCGGCAGGGCCGTAGATGATGCGCCTGGCTTCATCATAGTGGATTTTATATGGGTTGACGCGGCAAAAGACGAACCCTTGCGTGTCAATACCGCGCCTGCCTGCGCGGCCCGCCATCTGGTAGAAATCGCGCGTTTTTAGGTTACGCACGTAACGGCCGTAGAATTTGCGCAGGTCATCGAAGGCGACCGAACGGCTGGGCATATTAATGCCTAAGGCAAAGGTCTCGGTAGTGAAAATAACTTTCAGAAGCCGGCTCGTAAAAAGCCGCTCTATGACTTCTTTTAAAGTAGGAAGCATCCCGGCGTGATGATACGCAATGCCGCGCTGGATAAGAGGCCGCATCTCCTGGGCTGTCTTTTCTCCGGCCAGGTCAAAGCGTTGGCAAAGGGAAAGAAACAATTCGGTTATTTTTTGTTTTTCATCACCGTTTAAGAAGTCAAAGTTCATGATCTCCCATGCCAGCTCTTCGGCTCGGCGCCTGCTGAACACAAAATATATCGCAGGCAGCGCTTCCTTCATATGCAGGTAGTTAATCAGGGTATAGAGCTTATTGGGTTTACCATACTTTAACCTTTTGATCTGTTCAAGCTTATCCACGATTTGATTGCCGCATTGAAAAAAGAAATGTAGCGGCACAGGCCGCTTTAATTCAATCACGGTCTTGACGGGCTTATTGTGTATGGATTCTATCCATGCGGCAAACTGTTTTATGTTGGGAATCGTGGCGGATAACCCCAGGATTTTTAGGTGGCTGGGCAGGAAAATCAGCGACTCTTCCCATACCGTGCCCCTCTCAGGGTTATCTATATAATGGATTTCGTCAAAGATGACCCATGAATATTTTCCTAAGCTTTGCGGTTCATCAAGGATTTTATTGCGGAATATCTCGGTAGTCATAATGAGTACGGGTGCCGAACTGTTGATTGAGACATCCCCGGTAAGTATCCCTATATGGTCCTGGAACTGTCCCTGGAAATCGCGGAATTTCTGGTTGGAGAGCGCCTTGATGGGCGCCGTGTAGATAACCCCTATATTCTTTTGCAAGGATTCATTGATGACGTATTCTGCGATAGCGGTTTTCCCTGCCCCGGTAGGCGCTGAAACAATGACAGAGTAGCCCTGATCGACATAACCAATGGCTTCCTGCTGGAATTTATCGTAAAGCATAGCATTCATTATAGCTAAAATTATTGAATTAAGAAAAGGAGGTAAGGACGAATGTAATGCATTATAGCAGAAAAAATATTATAAGTAAAAATAAAAGCCCTTTCTTCCTGGAGAACTCCTGGAGGATAGGGTTTTTTATTCTC
>Ga0187886_1001973_pt1 | contig 17258 bp, 10 predicted proteins | sample June2016WEW_20_1_FD_133001 | JGI IMG/M metagenome (GOLD analysis project Ga0187886, IMG submission 133001) | Peatland microbial communities from SPRUCE experiment site at the Marcell Experimental Forest, Minnesota, USA - June2016WEW_20_150 | ecosystem: Environmental > Terrestrial > Soil >... | reverse complement strand
GTCGAAGGCGCGTGGCCGAACCTTACGTATACCCTCGACACAACGCCGAACGATCCGTACGCCTCGCAGGAGTCGGGACTCAGCGCGCCGAACCAGACCCCTACCCTCGCTAATACTCTCGCTACAACGCCGAACGATCCGAGTTACGTCGACGAGTGGGGACTCAAGAATACTGGGCAGACGATTAATGGTGTCGCGGGAACTCCCGGCGCTGACATTAACGCTCCCGTTGCATGGGACACGACCACGGGATCGTCGAGCGTCATCGTCGCCGTGGCTGACACCGGCGTGGGGCCCAATCATCCGGACCTCAAGGCGAACGTCGGACCTGGGTGGAATTTTATCACCAACACCGCCGACACGACTCCGTTAAACACGGAGGAGTCGTGGCACGGCACCCACGTTGCCGGGACCATCGGCGCTGTGACGAACAACGCGCTCGGTGTCGCAGGTGTGGACTGGCACGTTACGATCATGCCACTGCAGGTCTTTAACGCGAACGATCTTGCTAGTACCTATAACCAAGCACAAGCGATCGCATATGCTGGACAGCACGGAGCGAGCATCATCAACCTTTCGATAGGCGGCTCCGGCTATGATGCCTTTTTATATCAAACGATCCAGCAGTCTCCACTCCTCGTTGTGGTCTCAGCGGGGAACGCAGGAACCAACAATGATCAGACTCCCACGTACCCGGCAAGCTATGACCTTCCGAACATAATCTCAGTGGCGGCGAGCGACAGTAACGACAACCTCGCATCCTTTACACATGGGGCGTCAAACTATGGTGCGACATCAGTCGATCTCGCGGCACCTGGAAGCTACATTTATAGCACGTACTACCGGTACGACTATGGGTATGGGTATATGTATGCAGAAGGCACGTCCATGGCGGCGCCACACGTGGCTGGGGTCGCTGCTCTCGTAAAGGCAGTTCACCCTGAGTACGGGTATTCCCAGCTTAAAAGCGTGATTCTCAGTACGACCGATGCGAAACCCGCGTTTGCAGGTAAAATGACCACTGGCGGTAGGCTCGACGCTAGCAAAGCGGTCTCCGGTTCGGCTCACGGCTGGGACTCCCTCAGCGGCTACCTCACCTCATCACCTGCCGCCGTCTCCTGGGGCACTGGTCGAATCGACGTCTTCTCACGCGGCACCGACGGCGCCCTCTGGCAGAAGGCCTACCAATCAGGGTCAGGCTGGTCCAGCTGGACTTCCCTCGGCGGCTACCTCTCCTCTTCACCCACCGTGAGCTCATGGGGTGTGGGACGACTCGACGTCTTCGCCCGTGGCAGCGACGGCGCCCTCTGGCACCAGGCCTACCAATCAGGGTCAGGCTGGTCCGGCTGGGAGTCCCTCGGCGGCTCCCTCACCTCATCACCTGCCGCCGTCTCCTGGGGCAATGGTCGAATCGACGTCTTCGCCCGTGGCACCGACGGCGCCCTCTGGTCGAGGACCTACCAGAACGGCTGGTCCGGCTGGAGCTCCCTCGGCGGCTACCTCACCACATACCCCGCCGTGAGCTCATGGGGTGCGGGGCATCTCGACGTCTTCGTCGGTGGCAGCGACGGCGCCCTCTGGCACAGGTCCTACGAGAACGGTTGGTCCGGCTGGAGCTCCCTCGGCGGCTACCTCTCCTCATCACCTGCCGCCGTCTCCTGGGGCACTGGTCGAATCGACGTCTACGCCCGTGGCAGCGACGGCGCCCTCTGGCACAGGTCCTACGAGAACGGCTGGTCCGGCTGGGACTCCCTCGGCGGGTACCTCATCAGCGGCCCCGGCCCCGCCGTGAGCTCGTGGGGTGTGGGGCGACTCGACGTCTTTGTCATAGGCGCAGACCAAGCCCTCTGGCACTGGTCGTAGGGCGGTCTTGTATCCGTTCGTTTGATGCCGGTAGGGGGGAACGTCGGCCGCGTGGACTCCTCCCCCCGCTGTCGTCAACGGCGTCGTCTACGTGGGGAGTTGGGACGGCAACCTCTACGCCAGCGGCAACCGACCTACGCTGCCCAGCCCACGCCTACGCAGATAACCCTCACCACGTCAAACCCCCCCGCAGGCAGGGCAGCAGTTTACGCTCTCAGGAGCCCTCATCGCGGATAGTGGGATAGTAACACCGTCGTATCCGTCAAAAAACAGTCGCAAGCACCGGCGTTGCTGTCCAACCGACCTACGTTCAAGAATTCCTACCCGGAAATCGTTTACTTGTTTGCGGCCCCCACGCCCCTATAGATAAAGCCTAGCCTCGCGGCTGTCTCAGGGTCGAAGACGCGCCGGCCATCGACGATTATCGCCGTGCGCATGATCTTCTTGATTTTTGATAAGTCAAGCCCCTCAAAATCGCTGTGTGCAGTCATAAGAACAAGCGCATCGGCGCCATTAAGCGCATCGTACGCTGACATTTCAGGAGTCGCAAACTCTCGTAGGATCCCCTGCTCGATATACGGGTCAACGAGATGGACTTTGGCCCCCCTCTTTGAGAGTTCCTCGACCAGCACCGCACTTGGACTCTCGCGGTAATCTCCGACATTTTCTTTGTACGAAAGTCCGAGCACCGCTATTTTCGACTGCTTCACGGCTCTTTCATGTTCGTTGAGGGCGTCGACAAGTAACTGCAAGACGTGAAGGGGCATAGAGTCATTGATAGCCCTCCCAGCCGTCATCACTCGTGGATGGTAGCCTAACTCCTCTGCTTTGTGAACGAGGTAGTACGGATCCACAGGCAAGCAATGGCCACCGACGCCCGCACCCGGATAGTAAACGTTAAAATTCCATTTGGTCGCCGCGGCCTCGATCACATCCATAATGTCGATCTCCATTCGTTCGAAGATTAATGCGAGCTCATTCATCAGTGCGATGTTTAAATCCCTTTGGATATTCTCGATGACTTTGGCTGCTTCCGCAGTCTTGATGTTCTTGACCGAAACAACGTCTCTTGCGTTGTTCTTGTAGAGCTGCGCCGTTAGTTCCGTCCATTCAGGTGTGATGCCTGCGACGATGCGGATGACGTCGATTATGCCGTGCTGAGGATCTCCAGGGTTGTAACGTTCCGGGCAGTAGGCCAATCCGAAGTCGACCCCGGCGGTAAGTCCTGATTCTTCGAGTATCGGTTTGAGCACGTCTTCGACGACGCCCGGGTATACCGTTGACTCGAGCACGACGAGCTTCCCGTCGTCCAAACCTTTTGAAATTCTTCGGCCTGCGGCAACGACAAACGAGAGATCAGGTTTCTTGTCTGCGGTGATGGGGGTTGGCACCGTGACGATGATCACATCGCTTTTTGTGGTAGCGTCCGTCGTGTCAGTTGTTGCCGTCAACTTGTTAAGCTGAACCACTCCTTTGACTCGCTCATCGATATTTAGGTCTTTGAGGTAGCAACCTCCCTGATTGATCAAGTTGACCTTCTCGGGTGTCCTGTTCACCCCGATCACCCGAAATCCGTGTTCAGCGAAGTTCACTGCAGTCGGCAGCCCCACGTAACCCATGCCGATAACCGCAATGATTGCGGATTTGTCCCTAATTTTTTGGTCTAAATTCGTTCTCAAACCACCTGATAGTCTCGTTAAGCTCGTCCTTGAAGCTCCCTGTCGGTGCGTACCCAAACGATCCTGCCTTCGAAATATCAGCGAGCGAATGTTTTACGTCGCCCGATCGAGGGGCAGCGTGTTTTGCATGGATGGTCTTGCCTGTGAGTTCGCTGATTAAAGCGAGCAGCTGGTTGATGCTGATGCGTCGCCCGCAAGCGATATTAAACGTTCCGGTTTTTTCAGATTCGGACGCGAGGACGTTCGCGTCGACGACGTGTTTCACAAAAGTGAAATCTCTGCTCTGCTCGCCATCTCCGTATATGACGGGCGACGAGTCGTTCAGTACAGCAGTGATGAATCTTGGAATCACGGCAGCGTACTGCGAATGAGGATCCTGTCGCGGTCCAAATACGTTGAAGTAGCGCAATGCGATGGTAGGCAGGCCGTAGATCTCGTGGAACACCTTGCAATAGAATTCACCGGCCATCTTTGTGACCGCGTATGGTGAAAGGGGGTCAAGGGGCATATCCTCCCTTTTCGGCAGTTCGGGTGCATCTCCATAAACCGAAGATGACGACGCGTAGACCACCTTTTTTATGCCTGTATGCGCAGCCGCAATCAGAACCCTTAACGTTCCCGTGATGTTGCTCTCGTGGGAAGCCAGGGGGTCCTTGACGCTTCGCGGAACACTCGGCAGAGCTGCTTGATGAAAAACGTAATCATAATCTTCAAATGACTTTGCTAGATCGAGCGTCCTGAGATCTCCCTCGATAACCGTCAGCTTGTCACTAGTCATATGGGAAACGTTTTCGAGCGTCCCTGTGGACTGATTGTCGACTATTGCGACTTCGTTGTCTTCCAACAGTCTTTCTGCTAGATGTGAACCAATGAAACCCAGCCCACCGGTGACGATCACTCGCTGCCCTTTCACGTCAAACCTCGCATCATGTCTGTGAGATCCTTCTTGCTCACGAATGTCGCAAGTCTCTCAAATCTCTCTCGCGCTAGTATCAAGGCTGTTCCTCGTTTTTGCAGCAACTGCTTAATCGTTGTTTCGGTATTCTCTTATCACAGGATAAGAAAGCGACTCGTTCTGGCAGTCGAGCGCCGTAATTCGCGCGCACTCTACTCCTTCTTCGTGAGGATTGCTTCGAGTCTCTCAGCGGCGTCTTCCCACGTGAACTGCTTGACGAATTGGTGTCCGTTCTCTGCTACTCTGCCGCGCTCTTCTTCGTTTTCGATGAGCCTGCAGACGCTCTGCGCGAGAGCGCCGGGGTTTTGGATCGGCACGAGCAACGCGTTTTCGCCGTTTGTAAGATAGTCGGTGAAGCCCCCTGCGTTAGTAGCTACAACCGCACAGCCGCACGCCATTGCCTCCATAGGGGGCAGCCCAAAACCTTCGATCCAGCTGGGCACGACAAAGATGTGGGCCTCGTTGTAGAGCGCTCTCAGTTGCGCGTCAGACGTAATGGCGTGAAATTGTACCCATTCGGGCAGCTTCCGCAGCTGTCCGACCGTTGCTATCGGCTTGCGGCCAAATACCGCGAAACGGGTATCGGGGTGCCGCGTTTTGATTCGCGCGAACGCGTCGAGACCATCGCTGAATCCCTTGAACCTCTCGGGCCAGTACGGCATCAAGACGTTGACATATTCGGCCGTTGCTCGACGCTGGCCCTCTTCATAAAAGATGTCGAAATTGACACCGTTGGGGACGACGCCGTCAGTGTGCTGATCAAACTTGTCCTCGATGAGCGTATTAAGCCACTCTGAGATCGCTATTTTTCTGAGCGGTAATCCGTATGAGCGGTCCACCAGTACCTTGGACTCTCGTGCGTTTTTCTTTTTGGGCGTCACCGACGCCATGGCGAGGGCGCACGTGTCATCGCCTTTTCTGAGTCGTTTTGCCTCTTTCCAACAGGCTGGGTCGTTCAAAACGTCCCATATTTCGTAAGACTGGACAAAGTAGAACTTTTTGCCCTTCGAGTCACTGAGTACATTGACCGGGTACGCGATTTCCCACGCCGTTGCGAGGATCGCGTCGGCGTCGGGCACCACTCGTTCGACCGACTTCGCAAATCGCGGATGTAGGGTCGGCACTCTGATCACGCGGATCTCGGTTGCAAACGGTTGCTCGGGGTTTGGGCGAATCAGGTTTTGCACGTGCCGGATCGTGCTGGCCAGCAGCCACAGGGCGAACGCTCCAAAGGTGAGTCGTTTGAGATGGATGAGATTCATGGCGGGGTACACGACGCTGACGTCGTGGCCACGTTTCCGTAGATGACGTGCGTGCTCAAACACCACCCTGACCCCACCCACCCTGCCAATTGAATTGAGCACAAACGTGATCTTCATCGCACGTCCAACCTCGACACTGTTCAACTTGCTTGGGGTTCTCCGTCGTGAGACTTCACTGTTGTGGTTCGTGAGAGCCTTGTCTGCCAGAGGGCAACGGCTTGGTCACCCGCAGCTAGGCGCTCGTCGTTTTCCCGATCCGCGTTGGGATGCTAAGATTTATATCCACGGATACCCTCCTGACGTGCACGTGAGAACAACAACTGAAGAAGCGGTGCACAACGTTCTTTACATGGCTTTTATGTTTCCACCGCTTGCGGGTCCGTCATCGCGGTACAATTTGGGCACCGTGCGCGGGCTACTCGCGCACGGGTTTTCGCCAACGGTCGTCACCGCGCCCGAGGTCATCGGCACTGCGCCTGACGGGTCTCGTCCTGTCACCCTCCGTGCGCGCCAATGGCCACAAGACGAATATTTGCGGTCGCAGTTGCCACAAGAGGTGAGCGTTCTCCGGTGCCCGTGGCCTCTGGAATCTCAGCGTGTCGCGACCATGATCTCTAACCTTTTGCGACTGCCCTTACTGCCGTACTTCTTCAAAAGAGGGCGAAACCGCATGAACGACGTAGCTCGACGGGCGCTCGAGATGCGAAATTATGACCTCATCTACTCGGTGAACGGCGTGGGAGTCGAACACTCCACCGCTCTGGAGCTCAAACGCAGTACAGGGCTGCCGTGGGTGGCTGAGTTTCGAGATCCGTGGATCCATAACCGGTGGGAGTGGCATTTGATCAAGGATCGTTCCTGGCATTGGTGGTGCGCTCGTCAATTTCGGCGCGTGAGGTGGATGCTTCGTGAGATCGTCGAAACCGCCGATCTCGTCGTCGTGGAATCTCCCTTGCACGCCGAGTATCTTATCAAAGATTTCGAACTCGATGCCCAAAACGTGGTCGCGTTGGGTATGGGATTCGAACCGGCGTATATGCGCGACATGGCCGAAGGACTCGTGGCGTTTCCGACGCGACCGGTTATCGGGTTTGTTGGCCAGCCTTATTACGGCTATCAGTCGGCGATAAAAAATCTGGTGGACTCCCTGAAGGCGCTTGAGCTTAAAGGGCACCGTTTTACGCTCGTAAGTGTCGGGAGTGACACGACGTTCCACACGTACGCCGACGAGGCCAAACTGCGAAGCTTCGTTCCGATTGGCAGTGTGGACCACTCTCTCGCATTAGCCTTGACGAATGCGCTCGATTTTGGCATCGTCGCAGCATGCGAGGAATGTCTCCCGAACATCAACAGCAAACTGTGGGAGTACCTAGCGCTCAATCTGTCTATCATAGCCATCGCTCCTAAAGGGGGCTCTATGCACGCTATTATAGCTGAGGGCGACTGTGGCTATGTCCTTCCGTATGACGTCGAATCCATGCTGCCGGTTCTTGAGACAGCTTTTCACGATTATGAAAATGCACGCCATAAGCGGGCAAGCTCTGACTTTGTCCAGCGGTATTCACGCCAAACGCTCATGGCCGAATTAGCTAAAAAGATTGAAGGTCTTATTTAGTTCTCACGCCGCGGCCCAGCCGTCTCTCCGGCGCTTGATTATCGTTTGCAGTGTCGGCTCGGTAACGTCTTAAAGAGCCTGACGGTCACGCATAGCGAGATGCCCGCTTACCAAACCCTGCTCCGCGACGCTTTAGGCATGTTAGGCAAGTCGGTTCCCCAGTACGCAGCATCATCCGTTCTTCCTTTTTAGCGCACCCGTACTGAGCTGAAATACAGAGCGACCATGCGCGAGGTAATAGAATAGGCTTCCAAGCGGAACGAACGAACAAGAATCCAGTACAAAATCGCGCCAAAAGCAACCTGCAACGCTAAATGGGTAGCGGAGGACCAGGCGTTCGGAAGGACCAAGCCGAGAAGCCACACGGCAACTGCCATCGTACCTGCCCCAAAAAACGTAGGTGCCAATCTCCTTAGGATAGTGCTAAAGTCCAGTTGTATAAGGCGGGCAGGAATCACCCAGCTAGGATACCATAAAAGGAAATTGGCAACGGTGTACGCGACGGCAACGCCGAGTGCGCCCCACTGCAGTCCTACGACAAACGAGATGATGGATATCGAGCCCGCGACGAGCCCCCATCGGAACATAATATCGGTCCTGCCCTGCGATTGGTAGATCCAACTGAAAGTCGTGCCAATCGACTGAATAACTGCGAGAAGGCTAAAAACCTGGAGGATGGGAATCATTGCCGCCCACTTATCGCCGAACAAGGCCAAGACGAAGGACTGCGATAAGACGAGCAGCCCCAACGTCAGGGGAAACGTCAGCAGGGAGATTACGCTGATTGACTTGAGGTACATCTCTCTCACGCGTTCTACGTCCTTTTGAATTGCCGAAAAGGCGGGAAACATCACGTTTGAGATGACGCCCGATATTTGCCAGACCGGCACCAGAAGGATGGTGTACGAACGCGAATAAATCCCGAGCGCTGCTGATCCGACGTATCGACCGATGAGTAAGTTATCGCCGTTCCTCGTCCAGTAATTGAACGCGGAAAAGCCCAGCAGGTTTCTGCTGAACTTTGACAGCTCCTTGAGCGCATCCAACTTCAGCGAGAGATCGGGCCGCCAAGGGGCGATGATCCACAGCACGACGACGTAGACGATTGCATTCACAACGTACAGGGCGACGATGCTCCATACGCCAAAACCCGCAAAAGCCAACCATATCGCTACGAGACCGGAAAGCACCGTGCCAGTCAGCTGCGCCGCGGCGAGCGTACGAAAGTTCATCGCTTTTTGGAGCAAGGCGACCTTGACCGTCGCGAATGCGTTGATAAAGAAAATTAATGAAATTGCTACGGTGAGCGGCTGAAGTGCGGGTAACCCGTAAAAGGACGCAATGAGCGGCGCCGCAGCGGCCATAATCAGCGTAATCAACGCGCCGACGGCAAGGCTCAACCAGAACACCGCGTTCATATGGTGTTGCTGCAAATCCAATTTCTGAACCAAAGCGGCGCCGAACCCCATATCAGTGAATACGGTCGCGAAGCCTGTAAACACCAGTATCATGCCGACCAGTCCAAAATCTTGGGGGGACAAAAGACGCGTCAGAATAACTGCTATCACAAGGTATGCTAATTGTCCCCCCACCTGGGTGAGACCCGTCCACGCGACACCAGTCCGGATCTTACTATCTAAATCCTGCACTTTTTTCCGCCAAAAGTAGTCGTATTGTTTTTTGAGATGTCCCGTTTGGGTCGATCATAGTCGACAGCCGGATTTCATGATGCAACTGGAGAACATCTGACTCGCAACAGCAGACGTACTTCTTGCTATATGACGTTTTACGTTCTTAGCAAGACGGCTCCTAGTTTTTCTAGCGAACACGGTTTACAGGTTCGCCGGAAGCTTTCAGCTTGGATACTGTGGCGATCGTCTTTTGCGTCCATGGGGCCGGTTGACACGAGCGCTACTCGTTGAGTCCTTCAAAAATAGCGAATCCTCGAGGCGCCGGTCCAGTGCAAATCGATTGTTGCTGGCGATGGCTAATCGTGTTACGCTGTGTATTCGAAAAACGCGTACGCTTGAAAAACTCTTTGATTCGTCTTGTTTTTCGTGAAAGAAACGCAGGCAAGGCTGCTGTTCATCGTTCGACGCCTAACGCAATCTTTAAGTGAATGGTCGCGCACGTCAACTCGATGCCGCGCGTATCAATCATTGGAACCGGGTATGTCGGCCTGAGCACGGCCGTCTGTTTTGCCTCTCGCGGGTACGACGTCGTGGCGTCGACACAGAACGAAGACAACGTACGCATGATCAACGCGCAGCGAGCGCCATTTTACGAGCCCGGCCTGGAGGAGGCCCTGAAGCACAGCGTGCAATCGGGACACCTGCGTGCTGAAATCAGTCGGGCTAAAGCCGTGTCCGAGACCGACGTCAGTTTCATTACCGTGGGGACACCCGACCAACCGGACGGGACGATCGACCTGCGCTACGTCATCAGCGCGAGCGAAGACATCGGAAGGGCGCTACGAGCTAAGGACGCGTACCATCTGGTCGTCGTCAAGAGCACGGTCACGCCGGGAACGACTCGCAACGTCGTAAAGCCAGCGCTTGAGCGCACGTCGCATCTCGTCGCCGGACGGGACTTTGGGCTGTGCATGAACCCTGAATTCTTGCGGCAAGGTTCAGCAATCGAGGATACACATCATCCGGACCGTGTCGTGATCGGCGCGTACGACAAAAGATCAGGCGGACTGCTGGAGGACTTGCTCACTGACTTTCACGAGCGTTCAGTTCCCATCCTTAAAATGGGCCTCGAAGCGGCAGAAATGGTCAAATACGCAAGTAATACTTTTCTTGCAGCCAAGATATCGTATGCAAACGAAATGGCGAACGTCTGCGAGCGGGTTCCCGGAGTTGACGTGACGCAGGTGATGACGGCCGTCGGATTGGACCGGCGGATCAATCCCCAGTTTCTCAGCGCCGGAGCCGGGTTTGGTGGTTCGTGCTTGCCTAAAGACGCAAAAGCCCTGCTCAAATTCGCCGAAGCACACAGCTATAAGGCGCCCATGCTGCGAGCCGTTCTTGCCATCAACGTTGCTCAAGCGCATCGCGTCGCTCAGCTCACATTGTCGGCCCTTGGTGAGCCAAAAGACAAGAAGGTGGCGCTGCTTGGCCTTGCGTTCAAGCCGAATACCGACGACTTGCGCGAAGCGCCGTCGTTAAAAATCGCTCGCGCCCTGATGGACGCAGGAACGCACGTCAGTGCGTTCGACCCCGTTGTTAGACAGATCACAGTTCCAGGCTTCGAAGCACTCGAATGCGCCGGCTCGATCCCTGCCTGTTTGACAGGAGCTCACTGCTCTGTCGTGGTGACCGAGTGGGAGCACTTTAAGCGCCTTACCCCCGACGACTTCATCAAATATATGGCCCAGCCGGTGGTGGTCGACGCTCGGCGGATTTTTGACCCGGAGCTGTTTAGTGACAGGCTGACCTTTACCGCGGTCGGTTTGGGTGAGGGACCCATACCAACCGACCCGCGGTGACGCTGCAGCAACGTGCGCAAACACGAAGCGTTTTCCCACGGCCCTGGTCGCGTTTTCACGTCTGCCACTTGCACACGGTGAGGTAAGCTCGTCAAGAGCTTGCATTACGATACGAGCGCGTTCCTCGTGTGTTTGTGCGGTCTACGGGGCTCTCTTCAAAAAGTAAATATAACATATGACGTAGACTATGACGGAGGCTGCGCTGCGGCAACGACGGGTTCCTTATCTCGCACTTTCTCGATTCGTCTAACAGTACATCCATGCACGTCAGAAATCCGCTCGAAGCAAACGACTGGGACTTCGCCAGCTTTTTTGTGCTTATCGCATCTCTTCAGGCGTTGGTGTGGGTCCTCCTCGGTTTGGATGCCGTCGGGCTCCGAGTGCCGATTTTGCGCGAACTGCTCGTCCTCATTTACCTCCTCTTCGTTCCTGGCATCCTTTTACTGCGTGTCCTTAAAGTGCACGAGCTCGACAGCATCGAAGGTCTGCTGTATACGGTCGGGTTAAGCATCGCTACGGTGATTCTCACGGGTCTTTTTATGAACGCCGCATACATCAGTTTTATTCCGCGGCCGATTTCGCTCTTGCCGTTCATCGCGACGATGACCGCACTCGTCGCCGTCCTCCTCTTCCTTTGTTATCGCCGTGATCGGGCGTTCTCTCGTCCCACGGCCATTGACGTCCGGCTTCCATCGTCACCCATCCCGGTCGCCCTCTGTCTGCTTCCCTTTATGAGCGTTTTCGGAGCCTACTGGTTTAACCTCTACGGGACAAGCGTCGGCGTCATCGTCACGCTCCTCTCCGTTGCCGCGCTCATCCTCGTGTGCGGCTTTACTGCGTGGGTGCCTCGACGCTACTACGGGCTCGCTATCCTCGTGGCGGCCGTCGCGCTGCTCCTTCACAACGCCCTCATCACGAACTTCCTTTGGGGAAATGATATTCAGGGTGAATACGCCGTAGCGCAGTTTGTCGTAAGCAACGGATTCTGGGGCCCCATACCGGCCATAAATCAAACTCAGCTGAGCCTTAACTCCATGTTGAGCGTGACGATGTTTGCCCCCCTGCTTTCTATCGCGACGGGCATGAGCGTTACGTGGGTCTTCAAGCTTATCGTCCCCCTCCTGTTCGCTTTGGTGCCGCTCGGCCTCTATCGGCTGTACCAGAAGCAAACGAGCCACCGCATCGCCCTTTTTGGCGTCTTCTATTTCATGGTTACCTTCTCCTTTTATACCGAGATGCTCGCAATGGCGCGGCAAGAAATCGCAGAGCTGTTTGTTGTCATGTTGCTGCTGCTGATCGTGGACAGACAGATGAGTCGCGCGCAGCGATTCGTGCTCTTCGGGCTTTTTGGCTTCTCGCTGATCGTATCACACTACGCGTTGACCTACGTCTTCTTCTTCTGCTTCGTTCTCGCATTGCTCGTTGTCTCGTTTACCAATCGCTATGATTTGGGGGCCGTCGCACAGCGGCTGCGCAGGCGAAATAACGAGCAACAGGCACGTCCATTCCGCAGAACGCATCCACGTGCCGGAAACGTAGGCGTAAATGCGTTGCTTGCAGCTTGTTTAGTGGCCATTGCACTCTTGTGGTACCGCTTTGCGAACACCCCTGAGCCAATTGATAATTTCGTCTCCATAATCAGGCACATAACGGCGGCCATTGGCAGAACGCCGCTCATTCAACCAAGCATCGCTCCAAGTGGTGCGAACGACTCCTTCGGTGCGCTTGCAACTCCCACCTCCGGTGCGGCTGGCTCGGCCGTCACCGGACTCCAACAACTCCTCGCATATCAGCCACCGATGCACGAGGTGACCCTGTATCTGACATTGATCGCTGTCATCATCTCTGTCATTGGCATTCTGTTTGCGTACAGAGAGCGACAGAGGCTGAGCCTTGCGAGTGAGTATGTCGCACTCTCCGGCGCGAGCGCGTTACTGCTCCTCTTCTGTCTTTTTGTGCCCTATTTTGCCGCAAATCTCCAGCTTTCACGCTTCTTTCACATATCCCAAATCTTTCTATCCGTCTTCTTCGTCATCGGGTTCGCCGGAATTGTGGGCGTTCTGAATGCGCGACACAGCGCGGTAACGAGAAAAGGGGCACCGACACTCGCTTTTAGGGCGTTAGCGGTGTTTGTCGCGATACTATTCGTCTTTCACTCAGGCCTCATCTACAAAGCGACAGGTGAACTAACTAACAGCCCTACCGTTTTGGCGCTCGACAGATCGGTAAGCATCGCCAAGTTCAACGATCAGGAAATCGTTGCTGCGCGCTGGCTAAGCGATAGCACTTCTGGAGGGCCCACCTACGCTGACACCTTTCGGGTATTCGCCCTTATCGCATTCAACTTTCCCGACGTGAGGCTCTTCCACGTCGGCGAGTATTGGTGGATGCTGCCCTCCGGATCGTATCTATATCTTGGGGCGCCAAACGTGAACGGCGGCAAGCTCTTGATGAGTCAAAACCAGGTAACAATGGCCATAACAGAAGCCGATAGCACCTATTACACAGGAGGGGCCGACAACATTTACTCAAACGGTGGGGCTCAAGTTTTTGTGGTTCCTTGATGCAATAGAGCATTTAGATGCTGCGTGCGTGTGGGGGGGCGTAGCGAGCATTCGTAAAATGCTGGGTCATGATAGCGAAACGGTTAAAGACAGGCACGTTGATTTAAGTAAGCTGGTGGCGGCTCGGTTTGACGGGTGCGAGCTCCGATGCTAGCAGCGCAGCTGATAGGATGCCCTAAACAGGCTGCGGTGGAGGCGACGTGAACCGTAAGGCGATTCTGGCATTTCTGCTCGTTTCCGTAATGCTGGGCTCAACGGCTGTCGTGAGCGCCCAGCCGGCGCCAACGAAAAAGTACATCGCCTTTCGCGATGACGACGTCACACCATTCTCGAACGTCGACACGCTGCAAGCCGTCAATCAGGTGCATATCGACGAGAACATCCCGGTGACGCTCGGGATCATCCCGCACCCGAATCTCAAGGCAACGGGCAACGAATTGCTCCAAGACGATCAGTTCCTCGTTTATATGCGGTCGATTGCTACAAACCCGTTGTTTGAGTTCGCTCAGCACGGCTATTCTCACGTTGATGATCGCCTATCGGGCACCAAGAGCGAGTTCACCGGGAGACCGTACGCTCTTCAGCTCGAACTCATGCAGAATGGTCAGGCCGACATCAAAGACGCGTTCGGGGTGACGCCCACCACCTTTATTCCCCCCTTTAACAACGGCGATAATAGCACGGTGCAGGCCGCCGCTGCTCTCGGATTCACGAACTATAGCACGGGCTTTTTGGGAGTTCACGTGCAGGAGCGCTATCAGGACGGCGTGACGATCGAGGCATCGGTTCCGATCGGCGCAACGATTCCGATCGGCGCTTCGAGTGTCACCGCGTTCAATGCGAGCATTCGCGCGGCGACCAACACGACTGAGCGGTTTCTAAACGATCCGCAAAGCGGCGACACGCTCACCGTGGCGTACCACGTGTGGGCCTTTAATTCGGCCAACGGGACAGTTGACCCTCAGAAAATAGAGCTGTTTAGGAACTATATCGACTATCTTAAGACACGAGGGGACGTGCTTTTTGCGCGCCTCGATCGATCGCCATGGGACGGGAATAACGTTTCGGTGGTGCCCCCCTCAGAGGTGCAGCTGAGCGTGCTGCCGGTCAGGCAGAGCAGCCCGCTCGTCTTTGTTTTGGTCGGCTCCGTTGCCATCGTCTTGTTCGGCGCCTACGCCATTGCGTTGCGACGACGTTTGCGCCGCAGTGGACGGCGCGATTAGCAGTGGGTGCTCCGATCGTCTCTCTTCGACGACGAGGGCCAGTTTAGAGGGCGCGAGGCCGGAGCTTGGGTATAGAGCGCAAAAAAATGACCCCTAAGCGTTCTTTAAGCGGTAAAATAGCAACTTTTATGTCTAGAGCGCAGACAATATGAACGAACAGAAAGAGCGCGCACACTGATGACATCGACAAGACTTGAGGGGAATTCCGCGTATGAGGGGGTAGCAAGCGGAGACGTTTCGAGGGATACGACCCTCTCGACGGTCATGGTGGGCATTCCGTGTTACAACGAGGAAGTAGCCATCGGAAGCCTTGTTTTGCGTGCGTTCCGATACGCGGACAAAGTCGTAGTGCTTGACGACGGGTCTACCGACAAAACTTCCGAGATCGCGCGCCTCGCTGGGGCAGACGTGCTCGTTCACAGCTTCAACCTGGGTAAAGGAGCTGCCCTGCGTGATCTATTCAATTACGCGAAGCAGTGCGACGTTGACATTGTGGTCATCCTCGACGGGGATGGCCAGCACAACCCTGATGACATTCCAAAGCTTGTAAAACCACTGTTGCTTGACGAGGCCGACATCGTCAACGGAAGCCGGTATTTAAACGGTAAAAGCAAGAACACGCCTCGTTATCGCAGGTTCGGACAGGTCTTTCTCGACAAGTTCACTCGTTTGGGATTAAGCGAAGATGTGGCCGTGACCGACACGCAGAGCGGCTTTAGGGCGTTCTCGGCGAAAACGATACCGTGCTTTAAGTTCGGCACCAACGAGCTGGCGATCGACAGCGAGATGTTGCTGGATGCGGCCAACGCCAAACTGCGAATAAAGGAAGTGGACGTCGGAGTCCGCTATGATGTCGGGCGATCCTCCAAGCATCCGCTGAGCCACGGACTGCAGGTCGTGATGGGGGTGCTGCGCAACATCGAGTTCAAGCGGCCCCTGATTGTTTTTACGGTGCCCGGTTTCATCCTTATCGCTGTGGGGGCGGCCCTTGGCGTTTATGCGTATGAAGTCTTTCTCATAATGGGGAGGGTCCCGAACGGACCGGCGATCCTGACGCTTCTTTTCACGCTTACAGGGGTCTTTATGGCTTTTACGGGCATTATTCTGCATTCGGTTGCCGCGCTGATCAAGCAGTAAAATTGGCTAGACTTGTTGATTTTTGGCTTTGTGAGATGGCTTGCGCAGTCCATTGATAATTCCGCTGACGTATGTGCGCGCTTCGGCAATGCTCCGATGCAGCACCACGGAGACCAGTACCGTTCGCCACATCTCGATGAAAAAGAATGAAACGGCAAAATGCAAACGCTGTCGCCCCGAAGCGTGTTGCCTGACGAGCCAAATGATATTCCTGCCGAAGTAATAGTAGGCTTTGATGCTTTTACCCTGGGTTCTCGCGGGGACTTTGTGCCATACGCGTGCAGCCGGAACATAGACTGCTTTGTACCCAGCTCGCGCGCCCCTGATGCACCAGTCCGTGTCTTCCCAATAGAGGAAGTAATCAGGATTCAGCACTCCCACGCTGTTAATCATCTCCGTGCGAGCGAGCAAACATGAACCCTCGACGTAATCGACTTCTCTTACCACGTCGTATTGACCGTGGTCAACCGTGCCTGCACCGACATGGACAAGCCTGCCCTTCCAGATCTTGAATTCGGCCCCTGCGCATGCGAGCACGTCTTTTCTTCCATTGTAATCGTAGTAATAGATCTTGGGTCCAGCGAAGCCGATGCTGCGGTCGCTTTGCGCGACGCTTACGAGTTCGTCCAAAAAGTCAGCTTGAACGGCCGTATCATTGTTGAGAAGGAGGATATAATCGGCGCCTTTTTCAAGGCCCCACCGGATCCCCACGTTATTGCCTCCGGCAAATCCAAGGTTTGTACCCGTCTCGAGAATCGCGATACGAGGGAAACGCTGTCTGAAACTCGACACAGACCCGTCGGTCGATCCGTTGTCGACCAGTACGATATCGTAGTTTGGATACGTCACACGCTCGAGTGACTCGAGACACTCGATGGCATCCTGCTTGCCATTCCAGTTGAGAATAACAACAATAACGCTGGGTTTCACGTCTTCTCCTCGGGACACGGGTTTGTTTTCTGAAAAACAATCTGCTCGCGACTTGTTAGATTCTTGGCGAGGCCGTGCGATAGCTGCTAAGCTTCCCTGGACTTATACCTTATGTTATCGCCACCTCCAAAAAACAGAAGGAGAGCGCAAGTCGGTAGGTCTTCTTCGCTTCGATTCGGGCAGATCGCGATCATAAACCTTGCGATTTTTCGCACCGCGACGTGGCGCATATGGTAAGTGTGCGAAAAGCGCTAGGGACCGTGTGTTGCAGCGCCGGTCTGTAGAAGAATCGCTCCGGTACATCGCATCGGGTGCCCCGTTGAAAAGTATAACCGACTCGGGCGTTGATGGCGAGCGTGCGCGTGAATCGGCCTCAATTCACGAGACCCCAGATCCGAGCAGCGAGGCGCCAAACGAAAACAGTATAAGCCCATGGGGATTAGAGTCATCCCAGCAGGATTTCGTGTTCCCTGCAGGCGGCACAATGCAACCAAGCGTTGCTATTATCGGCTCTCGAGGAATCCCCGCAAAATACGGCGG
>Ga0187886_1001972_pt1 | contig 17258 bp, 13 predicted proteins | sample June2016WEW_20_1_FD_133001 | JGI IMG/M metagenome (GOLD analysis project Ga0187886, IMG submission 133001) | Peatland microbial communities from SPRUCE experiment site at the Marcell Experimental Forest, Minnesota, USA - June2016WEW_20_150 | ecosystem: Environmental > Terrestrial > Soil >... | reverse complement strand
GTCAACGTGATCAGTTCCTCTCGCACGGGGCCGGCCCTCCTCCTGTCCGGAGGAGTACCTTAGCCCAAAAAAGCGGAAATATTCACGTTGCCCAAAGCGGAAATTATCACGTTGCCGCAACATCGATACAAAAGCGAACTCGAAGGAGGCCACACGGCCGGATCATCGTTCCGGACGAACAAGAAATCGCCCAAGGGACGATCGACTCCCCGCGCTTCTCGATATCACCCGTCATGAAAAATAGTAAGGAAGGCAACGACCCTCATCATGAAGGCGCTTCAGGGACGGGAATCCGCTCGTCATTGACATCGCTCCTCGGCTGGAAATATCATGACTCCGGGACCTCTTCCGAACCCTGCCAATGGCCAAAACGCCATGCCGGCACAGCCCCATGATCAAGCGGGGCGGGAAGGTTTAACCCGTGGCGAAAGGAGACAGGCCAATGAGGACGAGGAATAAAACAAGGCGGATAGGCGGGGTCGCCATTGTCATGACTCTGCTGGGAACATGGGCCGCGGGAGCCCAGAACTCCGGCGATGCCCTCGAGCGCGGCTTCAAGAACCCGCCGGATAGCGCCAAACCGCGCGTTTGGTGGCACTGGATGAACGGCAACATCACCAAGGACGGGATCAAGGCCGATCTAGAATGGATGAAGCGTGCCGGTATCGGCGGCTTCCAGAACTTCGACGCCGCGCTCAATACGCCGCAGGTCGTCAAGAAACGGCTGATCTACATGACGCCGGAGTGGAAGGACGCGTTCAAATACGCCGCAACCCTGGCCGACCAATTAGGTCTGGAGATGGCCATCGCGGGATCGCCCGGATGGAGCGAAACTGGGGGCCCCTGGGTGCCGCCCGCCCAGGCGATGAAGAAGCTGGTCTGGAGCGAGACCCGTCTGGAAGGCGGGCGGCCGTTCAAAGGCGTTCTGCCCAAGCCGCCATCCACGACCGGACCATTCCAGAACATCGGGCGCGGAAGATCCGAGGGCGGGACATCCGCGCCTTCTCCCGAATACTATGGCAACAGCGCGGTTGTCGCTTATCGCCTGCCGGACGGCGACCTCTCGATGGCCGAGCTGCAACCGAAAGTGTCGTCGAGCGGCGGTCAATTCAACTTGGCCGGGCTGACCGACGGCGACCTAGAGAAAACCATCACTCTGCCGGCCGCCCCCGTCGACGAGAAGGCCTGGATCCAGTTCGAGTTCGAAAAGCCTCAGGCCATTCGGGGTCTCAGCATCGTGGCGAGCACTAGGAGGAGAAGCGACGGGAGCAGAGGCGAAAGCGTCCAGGCATTGGAAGCCAGCGACGACGGCCGGCAATATCGAACGATCGAAACGATTCCCGAGGGCGGATCGGCCCAACGAACCATGACGTTTCCCGCCGTCACGGCCAAATTTTTCCGCTTGACGTTCAAGACGCCGCAGCCACCGGCGGCCGGCCGGGTTGGATCGGGCGGCGGCGCGCCCGCGGCCCCGGCTGGGACGCAGATCGCCGAGATCGTTCTGCACACCGGCGCGCGAGTGAACCGGTTCGAGGAGAAGGCGGGTTTTTCGGCGGCGACCAACCTTGACAGCCTCGCGACGCCTCCCCTTCCGATCCAGGACGCCGTGCGCAAAGCCGACGTCGTCGACTTGACCTCGAAAATGCGCCTGGACGGCAGGCTGGACTGGACGCCGCCGGCCGGCCGCTGGATCGTTCTGCGTCTGGGCTACTCGCTAACCGGCGCCCGCAACGCCCCGGCTTCGCCCGAAGCGACCGGCCTCGAGGTGGATAAGCTCAATCGCGGCCATGTCGAGACCTATCTCAACAATTATCTAGGCCGGTACAAGGATACGCTGGGCGCCCTGATGGGCCGGCGCGGCCTGCAATATGTGATCACGGACAGCTGGGAAGCCGGTGTCCAGAACTGGACCGAGGATATGATCGCGGAATTCACGAAGCGCCGCGGCTATGACCCACATCCCTGGCTCCCGGTCCTTACCGGTCGCGTGGTCGAGAGCGCGGAATCGAGCGACCGCTTTCTCTGGGACTTTCGCAAGACCATCGGCGACCTGACGACGGAATATCACTATGATCAGATCTCCGCCTCCCTGCACAAGCTTGGGATGGGCCGCTATACCGAATCTCACGAATCCGGGCGGGCTTTCATTGGAGACGGCATGGAGGTGAAGAGGAACGCCGAGATCCCCATGAGCGCGCTATGGACGCCGGAAACCCCCAGCGCAGAGCCGCCCGGGTACGGCGTCGACATCCGCGAGTCGGCCTCCGTGGCCCACATCTACGGCCAGAATCTCGTGGCCGCGGAATCCCTGACGGCCTACGGCGGCGAACGGGGCGCGTGGAGTTGGTCGCCCGAGACGCTGAAACCGACCGCGGACACGGAGCTGGCGATGGGACTCAACCGTTTCGTGATCCACACATCGGTTCATCAGCCGGTATCGGACAAAGTCCCGGGCCTCTCGCTCGGGCCGTTCGGTCAGTGGTTCACGCGGCACGAGACCTGGGCCGAGCTGGCCAAGCCCTGGACCACCTATCTGGCCCGCAGCTCCTACATGCTCCAACAGGGAAAGTTCGTCGCCGACGTGCTCTACTTTTACGGCGAAGACTCCAACATCACGGCCCTCTTTGGAGCGAAGCCTCCGGACATCCCCGCCGGCTACGATTTCGATTTCGTCAACGCCGATGCGATCTTGCACCGCCTGTCCGCGGAAGGCGGACGGATCACGACGCCGAGCGGCATGACCTACGCCGTGCTGGCCCTCGATGCCAACAGCCGGCACATGACCCTGCCCGTCCTGCGCAAGATCCGCGAGCTTGTGAGCGCGGGCGCCGTTGTCGTAGGTCCCAAACCCACCGACACTCCGAGCCTGAGCGACAATCAGGCGGAGTTCCGTTCCATCGCCGATCAGCTCTGGGGTTCGGGTGAGGGCGAACGCGCTTACGGCCAGGGCAAGGTCTATGCCGGGCAGACGATCGGACAGGCGTTGGCCGCCCTGGAGGTGGAACCTGACTTCGAATACACCAAGCCGCGCGAGGACACGCATCTCCTGTTCGTCCACCGCAAGCTGGCCGACGGCGACGTCTTCTGGGTCGACAACCGCAAAAAACGCGTGGAGACGCCGGAAGCGAGCTTCCGGGTCCAGGGGAAGGATGTGGAGTTTTGGCACGCTGACACCGGAGAGGTGGAGCCAGCCCCTTACCTGATCGCGAACGGACGCACGACCGTGCCGCTGCGCCTCGATCCTTATGACGCGGTGTTCGTTGTGTTCCTTAAGCCGGCCACGATCCAGGCGAGGGCGCTGCCGCGGGAGATCGAAACGCCGCTCGGCACGGTGGAGGGTCCCTGGGCGGTCCGTTTCCAGGCCGAGCGCGGGGCGCCCGCCGAGATCACGCTCGACGCGCTGACCTCGTGGAGCGAGAGTGGCGACGCGGGCGTCAGGTACTTCTCCGGCACGGGAACCTATACCAAGGCTTTCCAGGCGCCGGCCGACTGGATGAAGTCCGGCGCGCGGCTGTGGCTTGATCTCGGCGACGTGAAAAACCTGGCCGAGGTGTCGGTCAACGGCCGCCCGTTGGGCATCGTCTGGAAAGCGCCTTTCCGGGTCGAGGTGACTGGGGCGATAAAACCGGGCCCGAACGAATTGCAGGTCAAAGTGACGAACCTGTGGGTGAATCGGCTGATCGGCGACCAGCAGCCCGACGCGGCGAAGAAGTTCACCTACACGACGCAGCCGTTCTATCGGGCCGACTCGCCGTTGTTGCCCTCAGGACTTCTGGGACCGGTGCGGATCCTGCGGTCCGCGACGGACTAGAAAGAGCCGTCGCGATACGATCGTATTCGTTCCCTTTTCGTGTATGTGGAACGTTATCTCAATCTTCCATACGAGATAGGTAGAAGTCATGCCCGTCGCAGACATCAGGCAATAACCCCGCGTCAAGCCGCGGGGGATACTGCAAAGCTTCGCTTAAGGGGAGAAAAAGATTCCTCTGGATAATATGAACATCCGCATTCGGCCACTTCAGAAAAATCCCGGGAGCAGACGTGGTGCGCGATGAGAGCTAATTTGGCCCTATCTCTGAAGCCACATTTTGCGTAAATTCTCTTGATATGGCTTCTGATTGTCTCCAGGGACACGTGAAGGCTTTGGGCCATTTCTTCATTCGTCATCCCCTGCCCAAGCAGCCGGAAAACCTGGAACTCACAATGGCTGAGACTATGGATTTTGGAGATAACCTCCTCTCTTTGCGGCCGCTCGTCGGCGAGGTGCTTCTTGATCTCGTCTATTCTGTCTTTTTCCCCGTATTTCTGCCGCAGGAAATCGTTCACCTTGTTCCTGATGACAGCATAAATGAACGATCTCGGAGGCGTCCACCCGGCCCCCAATTTTCGGAGGGTCAGGAGAATCGCAAAGTAAACCTCCGACAGGATGTCGTCACTGCAGGGGTCTCCGCCCAGCGACTTATAGACGGCGCCCTTTATCAGGGCGCCGTAATTTTTCACGATCTCCTCCATGGCGGAATTCTGTTTGGCCAAGACTTCATTCATTTGTTTTCCTCCAGCACGTTTTCCTGAATTGTTGCACTCGGACAAGCAAAGCGGGCCGCTTTACCGGCTCTCAATTAATCGTCCAAGATTCGCAAATCCAGGTTCTCGCCGACAATCTATCAGTTCAGCATGAATCCACAGTTAATGGAAAATGAATACAACATTAAATATGAACTTGTAATCGTCATGCGAATCCCATATTCTGTTCACGAAGTCTGGAGAACTATCGAAAACAATGGGGATAACTCGCGGGAGGAATCGCTATGCGGATTCTTGTTGTCGAAGATTCGAGGCGCCTTGCCAGCATCATCAAGCGGGGGCTTGTGGAGGAAGGGTACACGGTGGACAACGCTTATGACGGAGAGGAAGCCCAATACATGGCGGAGACCACACCTTTTGATCTAATTATCCTGGACGTCATGTTGCCAAAAAAAGACGGCCTGGCTGTTTGTCGCGAGCTCCGAGACAAAAAGGTGAGCATGCCGATCCTTATGCTCACCGCCAAGGACAGTGTTGAAGATAAGGTCGCAGGTCTTGATTCCGGCGCCGACGACTACCAAGTCAAGCCATTCGCCTTTATCGAGCTTCTGGCCCGGATGCGCGCCTTGCTCAGGCGCGAGATCACTCCCAAAACGCATAAGCTCCAGTCCGGGGATTTGGTCATGGATATCTGGACCCGAGAGGTGTGGCGGGGGGAGAGGAAGATAGACCTGACCGCCAAGGAATACGCCATTCTGGAGTACTTCTTGCGACGTCCCAACGCCGTCATCACGAGAACCATGCTTGCAGAGAATATTTGGAATTATGAGTTCGACGGCCTCTCCAATATCATCGACGTCTATGTACGGAGGATTCGCCGTAAGATTGACGAGGACGGGCAGAATAGCCTGATCCAAACTCTGAGAGGGGCGGGCTACCGCCTGCGTGTGCCATGACGATTTTTAATAGCATAAAATTTCGCTTAACGGTATGGTACTTGATTGCCATCCTGGTCCTTCTGGCGGTGTTCGGAACGGTCGCCTATTTCATGCTGTCGAAGAATCTTTACCGAAACCTCGATGAGGCGTTGCAGACGAGGGTCACCGAGTTGGAGGGTTCCATCAAGCTGGTGAATGGTCAGATTAGCTTCGAGCAGAAATTCAACGACCTCGTGTTCATCTATAATGCCGATGGTGCTCTGTTGCAGCGGCTGGGACCCAATATCGGATTTCCCCATATCGAGAAGATCGTCCAGCAGGCTCTTTTGGGTCAGAGCTCTTTTCTGACAGCAACAACCACCGAGGGGCAGAATGTGAGAATGTATGGAGCGCCGTTCAATGTCGATTCGCGGACGCGCATCGCCGTTATCGTCGGCCGTCTTCCTCAAGATATACAAAACATGCTGGCCATCTTTAGGAGGGTCATTATCTACTCAGCCCTGGCCGTCCTCCTCTTGGCTGGCGTCGGCGGCATGTTCCTGACGAACCGGACCTTGAAGCCGGTCGATCACATCACGGACATCGCTCGGGGGATCGGCGAGAGCGATCTGAGCAGGAGGATTGAGATTCAGAGCGATGACGAAATGGGAAGGCTGGCCTCCACCCTGAACGGGATGATCGCCCGCCTCGAGGAAGCTTTTAATAGGCAAAGGCAATTCGCCGCGGATGCCTCCCATGAGTTACGAACGCCTCTCGCCGTCATCCAGGCAGAGTCTTCCCTTGCGCTGGACAAAAAGAGAACCCAGGCTGAGTATCGCAAGTCGCTGGAGGTTGTCTCCCAAGAAGTGGCCTACATGTCGGAGATCATCGGCAAGTTGCTCCAGCTCGTTCGCGGCGACGCGAGCTCCGAACAGCTCAACCTCGACGAGGTCAATTTGAGGGATCTCTGGGCTGAACTGACATCGGATCTGGAGGCACTCGCCCAAGAAAAGGGCCTTCAGTTCCTCCAGGGGCCGATGGATAATCTCTCCGTAATGGGGGACAAGCTAACGTTGAGACAGCTGTTCTTGAACATCCTGGACAACGCTATCCGGTATACGCCGAGTGGCGGGTCCATCACGGGTTCGCTCATAAAAAAAGAAGAGAATGCGGTCGTGTCCATCAGTGATACGGGCGTAGGGATATCGGCTGAGCACCTGCCGTTCATCTTCGACCGATTTTATCGTGTGGACAAAGCGCGCTCTCGGGCCGAGGGCGGTACGGGGCTTGGCCTGGCGATCGCTAGCTCCATAGCCAAGATGCACGGGGGGTATATAGAAATCGAGAGCCAAGTCGGCAAAGGCAGCTCATTTCATATCATCCTCCCCCTCCTCGTTGCGCAAGTGGAGAAGTAGGCGCGTGATTTCGCTCGGCTATCGACCGGCCGTAGAAAGCCTATTCTTGCCGCCCAAACGCTCCCGGGGGGCTTACAACGCGGGAGGGGGGTGGGCCCCGTGTGGTAGGCAAGGGTAGCAAGATGTGTTATTCGGAGGGGGCTGGCGTTGATTCTTGTAGCTAAGACCCCTTTACCTAAAGCCAGACTGATTTAGGACTCCCGTAATTAATTGAATTATCTGGCTTACGTGGGGGGATTTGACGGTGTCGAATGAAACCATCCCTTGTTGCGAGGGATTATAATATAATAGCCTGTCAGGATGGCGTGCTGTGTTTGAGGACTGCATCCAGATTCCGAAAGCGAACGGCCGGAGCCGTTCCGGAAAGCTTATCCCGCTCGTCATCTCCGTCGTTTTTCATGTTTTCTTCGTCTACGCTCTTTATCATGCCCGGTTTCCCATCAAGATCCTCAAAGTCGGACCCACTGTCCGGAATGTCGTCATCGGGCCCCTCCTGACATCTTCCCTGCCCAAAATCGTCGGCTCCCTTGGAACTAGAGCTCCGGCCAAGGGAGCTCCGCCCGGAGGTGGCCCCGGGCCTGAAGCCGGAACCGCGCGTCCCGGCCGCCGGGCTCCCCAAAGCATGGAAAGGGCGGCGGCAGCCCCAGGCCCGCCCGGCCGCGGGACTTCCGGAGCGTCCGGCTCCGCCGTTCCGGCCCTGTCGTCCAAATTTCAGGAGTCCCTGGCGTCGCGGCTCAAGACCGGCCAGGAATCGGAGCTCAAGATCGTTCTCTCCCCGCCGGGTTCGAAGCCCGGTCCGCCCGGCCCGGCCGCAAAGGGTGCTGTAACCGACTTCTTCAGCTATCTCCCGGGGCCTGTCGGGGAGGGGGGAGGCGGCCGCTACGGGACCGGCGGGACGGGAGGGGGAGGAAGAGGGACGGGCTCCGGCCAAAGGGCCACCATGTCCATCCCCCTCAAAGGCTACGATCTCACGCCCTGGGCCCAAAAAGTCCTGGAGCTCATCGTGAGGAACTGGGACCTTCCGTCCATCGGGAATCTGCCTGACCGGACCCAGGTCAGGATCATCCTGATCATCAGCAAGAGCGGTGACCTCTCCTCCCTGGAGATCGTCGAGGGAACCGCCCTCGACGCCCTGGAGCGGGCGGCCGTGAAAGCCATCCGGGTCAGCCTGCCCTTCCCTGCCCTGCCGGCCGATTTCCCGGGAGATTTTCTCGAGGCCCACGTCGAATTCACCTATCATGATTAGAAGGATTTCCGTCGCCGGCCTTTTTTTCCTGGCCCTCGGTCTGGCCTGGGCGGCCGACTGGAAGGCCGAGCTTCTCTCCTGTCTCGGTCCCCGCCCCGATTATCTGAAGGCCATGAACCTCCTCGCCGGACAGGCCAAAAGCCTGGAGTCCGGAGACCGGCAGACCGCTGAAGCGCTCCTCCCCTACCTCGCCCGCAAGCTCCGGAGGACGGCGGAGGAGCAGGACCTGATCTCGGATTATTATGAGAAATACAAAGACAACGACCCCGAGTTCGGGTTCCTGGATGATTCCACCCACCGTGATTTCCTGGACTTTTGGATGCACTGGAAGTCAAGCTATCCGCTCGTCTCGGGGATGAGCTTCCTTCTCCGTCCCGGGAGCGCGGGGGCGACCCTGCCGGCCGGGATCGAGATCGGGCTCGACCTCCTGAATGACGCTTACTACAAGATCTCCCTAGGACCCTATGTCCTCGAGGGCGGGTTCTGGCCGAGAGGTTTCCACATCGTGACCGTTCCGGTCGAAGACTTGTTCGACCGCTCCGGGACATACGAATTCACGCTGGACCTCAAGTCCGGAGCTCTCGTTTTGAGGAAGCCCATCAGGATCGAAGTCATCGTCTCCTCCGTCGCTCGCCTCGGGCCCCTGCCGCCCGCGATGCCCACCATCGAAGACGGTTCCAAGGCCCGGACGGCCCCCCCCGTTCAGTCGAACCTCGAGGGCGACCTCTCTCTCTATGTCGGCGGCAAGCTCATCATGACCAGCCGGAAGCTCGCCGTCAGAATGCCTCCCATCAATATTCCGATTCCAGGGCCCTCCCTGCCCGGCACCAAGCCCTATCTTCCGCCCCCCAAGACGGACCCCATGGCGAACAGCGTCTCCATCCTGGACGCCCTCGCCCTGACCTACAAGACGCTGAAGGACCTGCTCTCCAAGAAACCTCCGGCGCCCTTGGCCCCGAGCTACCAGAAGGTCACCAGCCTGTCATTCTCCTTCGATCGGGCGATGGGAGACGGCACGCTCTCTGGCGCCCGGGCGGAGGTTCGACTGGACCCGGTCCGGGGCGCGATCCTACGCCGATGAAGGTCCCGGCCGCAGGCCTCAAAAAGAAAAATCTTTGACTTTTCCCGATTTCTTGATATATCCTGCATCAGAAGGATTTTTGGGAATCCGGCCCTGAGGCCCTGCTCACGGACAGACGACGAGGCCTAAGAAGGGAGGCTGATCATGGCAGACAAGGGGATCGAAAGGCGGTTATGCCAGCGTTTCAAAATCCCCGGGGCCACGATCTCCTATCGGAGGGAACGGTTCCTATCGACCCAGGTCGGGTTCGACGAGGAATTCTGCCCAGTCCTCGACATCAGCCGCGGCGGCGTCCGCTTCCTGACTCAGAAGCCTCTGAAGTTCAAGTCCAGGGTTGTTCTCCAGATCTCCATCCCGGGAGAAAGAATCCCCCTTAACCTGAGAGGGCGGGTCCGGTGGTCGTCCTTCAACCCGGGCAAGAGCTATAAGTACCAGGCCGGCGTCCAGTTCAACCCCTACGGTGAAGAGAAAGGTCAAAACTATCCCGGCAACCTGGTGAAGATCATCGCCCTCGAACAGAAGTTCAGCGAGCCGACGAACGGCGAGGGCACCGGCAAGGCCAGCGAGTTCAGCATCTAGCGCGGAGCGCCCTGCTTCGCCGGCCTCTCCCCTTCCACCACCACCTGCGAATAGTCGGCCATTCCGGACAGCATCCGGTTGATGGCCTGGAGCAGGCCGAGCCGGTTCTGCCTCAGCTTCTTCTCCTCCGCCATCACGAGGACGCGGTCGAAGAACGCGTTGAGGACGGGCTGAAGCTTGAAGATGATGCCCTGGGCCCGGACGAAGTCCCCGCAGGCGATCATCGGCGAAGCGTTATGCTCGATAATGGAGAAGGCCGAGAAGAGGTCGCGCTCCTCTTTCTCGACGAACAGGTCGGGATTGAGCTTAGAGACGGGCTGGTCCCGGAGGATGTTGTTGGTCCTCTTGGCCATGAGGATGAAGGGCTCGAACTGCGGGCTGGCCTTGAGGGAATCGAGCGCCCGGACCCGCAGGAGGATGTCCTGGATCTGGTCGATCCCCGGCCCCAGGGCCGCCCCAACGAGGTCGTAGCGGAAGCCCTGCTTTTCCAGGATGAAACGGAGCCGGCCGGTGAAGAATTCGAGAACGTATCGCTTGACGGAGTCCCGTTTCACCGTGAGCCTGTCGCCATAAGCGGTCAGGACCTTGTCGATGAGGAGAGGAAAGGGGAACCGGAACTCCTTGTCGAGGATGACCTTACAGACGCCGTGGGCGTTCCGGCGGAGGCCGAAGGGGTCGCTCGACCCGCTGACCTCGACCCCCACGCCGACGACCCCGACAATGGAGTCCAGCTTGTCGGCGACGGAGAGGATGGCCCCCGAGAGGGACGACGGTGAATCGTCCTCCAGGCCCGCCGGCTGGTAATGCTCGTAGATCGCCTGGTGGACCGCGGCGGGATAACCCTCCTCGCGGGCATAGAGGCCGCCCATTTTTCCTTGCAGGCCCGGGAATTCCTTGACCATTTCCGTCAGGAGGTCGGCCTTGCAGAGCCCGGCCGCTTCCGCGACATCCTTTTTGACCTTGGCCGCCTCGAGCTTGTCGCAGAGGTAGGAACCGATCTTCCTGAGCCTCTGGGCTTTGTCCTCGCAGCTGCCGAGTTTTTCCTGGAAGACGACGCTCCGGAGTCCCGCGGCCCGATCGGCCAGGGAGACCTTGCGGTCCTCGTCCCAGAAGAACCGGGCGTCCTCGAGCCTGGCCTTGAGGACGCGCTCGTTCCCGCTCCGGATGAGGCCCTGGGCGTCCTCCTTGGCGTCGGCGACTCCCAGGAAATGAGGGAGCTGCTTCTCGTCCTTGAGGACGGAGAAGAACTTCTGGTGCTTCCTCATGGCCGTGGACAGGACTTCCATGGGCAGGCTCAGGAAGCTCTCGGGGAAAGCCCCAAAAACGACGAGCGGGTGCTCGACGTTGAGGGTCAGCTCTTCGAGCAGGTCCGGGTCCGGGTAGACTCTGGCCTTGAGCGGGGCCAGCTTTTCCTCGATCTGGGCCAGGATGATCGCTCTCCGCTCCGCGGGGTCCACGATCACCTGGTTCGCGGCGAGCAAATCCTTGTATTCAGCGAAGCTGCCGACCCTGAACTTCTGCGGCGAGAGGATCCTGTGTCCGACGGTCGAATCGACGGCCTTGAAGCCCTCGAAGACGAAGTCCAACGGCTTCCCGTCGAAGAGGCAGAGGAGGTTATGGATGGGACGCGAGAAGCGAAATGGGCTCGCCCCCCAGCGCATCATCTTGGGAAAAGCGAGCGAGCCGAGGATCCGGGGCACGGCTTCGGCCAGGATCTCTCGCGTCGGCGTTCCCGTCGATTTCTTCTTGAAACCGAGGTATTCACCCTTGGGCGTCCTGACCACCTCGAGAGCGCTCTCCGGGATCCCCTGGGATCTGGCGAAGCCCCTGGCCGCCTGGGTGAAGGCGCCGTCGGGCCCGATGCCCACGGATTTGGGCGGGCCGGTCACAACGGCCTCGCGGTCTTCCTGTCCGGCGGCGAAATCGCCGACGACGATGAGGCGCCGGGGGGTGGCCAGGGTTTTGAGGCCGGCGACCCCGACCCGGGCCGCTTCGAGCTCCTGCCGGAACCGTGCCTCGAGCTGTTCCAGGGCCGACCGGATATGGGAAGCCGGGAGCTCTTCGGTCAGCACCTCCAGGAGGAATTCCATTAGGCCTCCTCCTTCCCCGCGGTGAACCTCCGGGCGATCCCATTCACGAGGGCCCGGATCTCGGCGATCATCTTGACCCGCTCGGTGACGCTGATCGCCCGCCTCGAGTCGAGGAGGTTGAAATTGTGCGAGCACTTCAGGCACATGTCGTAGGCCGGGAGGAGCAGCCCCTTTTCGATCAGGCGGGCCGCCTCCTTCGCCGAGGCCTGGAAAGCGCGACGGAGTGTCTCGACATCGGCCGCGTTGAAATTATACTCGGAGAACTCCCGCTCCTCGCGATGGCGAAGGTCGCGGTAGGTGACATCGGATGACCAGTCGAGGTCGTAAATATCGTCTTTTTGCTCGAGGAACATCTCGAGCCGCTCGAGGCCGTAGGTGATCTCGACTGGGACGGGCGAAAGCTCGATCCCGCCGCACTGCTGGAAATAAGTGAACTGGGTGATCTCCAGCCCGTCGAGGAGGACCTGCCAGCCGACGCCCCAGGCGCCGATGGTCGGAGATTCCCAGTTGTCCTCGTCGAAGCGGAGATCGTGGTCCGAGAGGGCGATCCCCAGCGACGCGAGGCTTCGGACATAAATGTCCTGGATGTCGTCCGGCGAGGGCTTCATGATGACCTGATACTGGAAATGCTTCTGGACCCGGTTGGGGTTCTCCCCGTACCGGCCGTCCGTCGGGCGCCGGGAGGGCTGGACGTAGCCGACCTTCCAGGGCCGGCGGTCCAGGACCCGGAAGAAGGTGTCCGGGGTCATGGTCCCGGCGCCCACCTCGAGGTCATAGGTCTGGGCGAGGTAACAGCCCTGGGCGGCCCAGAACCTGTGCAGGCTGAGGATCAGGTCTTGGACCGACATCTAGGGCTTCTTTTCCCACCTGAGGACCGGGTTCTTGGCCGCCGCCACCTCGTCCAGCCTCCGGACATAAGTGACGTGGGGAGCCGATTTCAATATCTCCGGGTTCTCTTTGGCCTCCCGGGCGATCGACTTCATGGCCGCGATGAAGAGGTCCAGGTCACGCTTGCTCTCAGTCTCCGTCGGCTCGATCATCAGGGCGCCGTGGACGATGAGCGGGAAGGACATCGTCGGCGGGTGGAGGCCGTGGTCGATTAGCCGCTTGGCGATATCGAGATTCGTGATGCCGAACTCCTTCTGGAACTTGTCCGAGAAGACGCACTCGTGCATGGAGGAGGCCGTGTATTTCAGGTGATACACGCCCTCCAGGCTTTTCCGGATGTAGTTAGCGTTGAGCACGGCGTATTCGGCGATCTCGCGGATCCCCTTGGGGCCGAGGCTCAGGATGTAGCACAGGGCCCGGACGATGACCGAGAAATTGCCGTAGAAGCTGCGGACGCGCCCGATCGTCTTGGGCCGGTCGAAGGCGAACGAATAGCGGCCTCCCTTCTCCTCTATCACGGGCACCGGGAGATAGGCCGCGAGCTCCTTCTTGACACCGACGGGGCCGGAGCCGGGCCCGCCGCCGCCGTGGGGGGTCGAGAACGTCTTGTGGAGGTTGATATGGATGACATCGACCCCCATGTCGCCGGGCCGGACGATCCCGGTCAGGGCGTTCATGTTGGCCCCGTCCATGTAGATGAGGCCACCTTTGGCGTGGACGATCCCGGCGATCCGGCGGATGTCGCTCTCGAAGACGCCGAGGGTGTTGGGGTTGGTCACCATGAGCGCGGCCACGTCCTCGGTCATCTCTTTCTCGAGGCCGGCGACGTCGATCATCCCGTCCTCGTTCGACTTGATCTCCTTGACCATGTACCCGCAGATGTGGGCCGAAGAGGGATTCGTGCCGTGAGCCGAATCCGGTATGAGGACGTATTTCCGCGGGTTGCCCCGGTCTTCGAGGGCGGCCCGGATGATCATCATCCCCGTGAGCTCGCCGTGGGCCCCCGCCGCGGGCTGGAGCGTGAAGGCGTCCATGCCGACGATGTCGCAGAGGAAGCCCTCGACCCGCTTGAGGATCTCCAGGTTGCCCTGAACGAGCTCTTCCGGGGCGTTGGGATGGGAAGCGGCGAGCGGAGGCAGGCCCGAGAGCCTGTCGTTGATCTTGGGGTTGTATTTCATCGTGCAGGACCCGAGCGGATAAAGGCCCAGGTCCACGCAATAGTTTTTCTGGGAAAGGCGGGTGAAATGCCGGGTGACCTCCGGCTCCGAAACCTCGGGAAAGCCGTCGATCGTCCGCCGGAGCGGAACGTCGCGGAGAAGGTCCTTTGTCTCCGGGACGTCGAGGGACGGGAGAAGGTCGGACCTCTTGCCGGGGGCGCTGAGCTCGAAGATAAGGGGTTCGCGGATCTCCTTGATCATGATAGCGCCTCCTTGACGGCCCGGCCGAGCCGGTCGATGTCGTCCTTCCGCTTGAGCTCCGTGACAGTGACAAGAGCGCAATCCTTGAGCTCTCCATAAGCCCCTTCGAGACCGAGGCCGCCGAGGATCCCCTTTTCCCGGAGGGCGGCGTCAACCTTGACCCAGGGCTTGGGGAACTCGAGGACGAACTCGTTGAAGACGGGGCCGCTGAATTTCCTCCGGACTCCGGGCAGGGCCGTGAGCGCGTCGAGGGCATAGGCGGCCTTCTGGGCGTTCTGCCAGGCCATCTCTCTCAAGCCGTCCTTGCCCAGGCTTTCGAGGAAGATCGTGGCCCGAAGGGCACAGAGGGCCTGGTTCGTGCAGATGTTGGAGGTGGCCCGCTCCCGACGGATGTGCTGCTCACGGGTGGCCAGGGTCAGGACGAAGCCCCGGAGGCCGTCGACATCCGTCGTCTGGCCCGTGATCCGGCCCGGGAGCTGGCGGACATACTCTTTCCGGCAGGCCATGAAGCCGAGATACGGACCGCCGAAGCTCAGCGGGATCCCGAAGGACTGGCCCTCGCCGGTCACGATGTCCGCCCCGAGAACCCCCGGGGCCTCCAGCAGTCCCATGGACAGGGCCTCGGCCACCACGGCGACAGACATGGCCTTGCGGGCGTGTGCGATCTCAGACAGGGCCTGGATGTCCTCGACGATGCCGAAGAAATTCGGCGATTGGTAAACGACGCCGCAGACCTGGTCGTCCATCCGCTTCGAGAGCGCCGCGGCGTCGACCCGTCCGTCCCGGCCGCTGGGGATCTCGAGGACCTCGAGACCCAGGTTTTTGATGTAGGTCCGGATGACCTCCCGGTATTGAGGATGGAGCGTCCGGGCGACCAGGACCTTGGACCGTCCGGTCACCCGGTGGGCCATCAGGACGGCCTCAGCGGCGCCCGTCGCCCCCTCATAAAGGGAGTCGTTGGCGATGTCGAGTCCGGTGAGCTGACAGATAAGCGTCTGGAACTCGAAGATGACCTGGAGGGTCCCCTGGCTGACCTCGGGCTGGTAGGGCGTGTACGGGGTGACGAACTCGCCCCGCGAGCTCAGGTAGTCGACGACCGTCGGGACGAAATGCTCGTAGGCCCCCCCGCCGAGGAAGGACAGGTAGCGCGAATAGGAATTCCGGCGTCCGACCTCTTCGACTGTCCGAACGAGCTCCATTTCCGCAAGCGGGCCGGGCAGGTCCAGGTCCTTCTTAAGCCGGACGTCCTTCGGGATGCAGCCGAACAGCTCCTCCGTCGAGCGGATGCCGACGGCGGCCAGCATCTCTTTTTTGTCTTTGTCGCTGAGAGAGAGATAACTCATGAACTCAACCTCTTGTCATTTTTCCGGAAGGGAAGGTCAGGCTTCCAGCCCCTCCAGGAATTTCTCATAGTCGGAGACCTTCATCAGGCCCTGAAGTTCTTTCCTGTCCTTGATCTTCAGGCGGACGATCCAGCCCGTGCCGTGCGGGTCCTTGTTGAGAAGGTCGGCCGTCTGGGACAGGCCGTCGTTGACGGCCACGATTTTGCCAGCGACCGGGGAATAGACGTCGGACACCGACTTCACCGATTCCACGACGCCGATCGATTGATGGGCGGCGAGCTCGGCCCCCACCTGGGGAAGCTCGACGAAGATGATGTCGCCGAGCTGGTGCTGGGCGAAATCCGTGATGCCGACCACGCCCTCATCGCCTTCGACTTTGATCCATTCGTGGTCTTTTGTGTAGTAGAAATCGCTGGGATACATCGAAACCTCCTCTTTGATCTCAGGCGGCGGGCCCGCGGCCCGCGTGCGCTGTCCGTTTATTTCTTGTCGGCCCTCTTGTAGAAAGGCGTGGGGACGATTTTCGCTCTCGTCATTTTATCCCTGATGCCAACTTCGAATTCCGTGCCGATGGCCGTGGCCCCGATCGGAAGATAGACCAGGCCGATGGGCTTTTTCAGGAAGGGCGCAAAAGTCCCCGAGCAGACCTCCGAGACTTTCTGCCCGCCGACGTAAGCCGGGTAATGGGGGCGGGCGATGCCCCTGTCGATGAGCTCGAAGCCGACGAGCTTCCTCTTGAGGCCCTCGGCCAGCTGTCTTTCGATGACGGGCTTGCCTAGGAAATCGCCCTTCTGGAGCTTGACGATCCATTTGAGGTCGGCCTCGAGGACCGTCGTCTTGTCGGAAATGTCGTTGCCATAGAGCATGAGCTTGGACTCGAGCCGCAGAGTGTCGCGCGCTCCAAGCCCGATCGGCAGCAGGCCGAGGGGGCTGCCCTTCTCGACGATCGAAGTCCAGACGACGCCGAGATTGGGGTCCGTTGAGTAGATCTCGAAACCATCCTCACCAGTGTAGCCCGTCCGCGAGACGAGGCAGGCGATACCCGCCACCTTCCCCTTGGCCCACCAGAACGACTTCATGGCGCTCAGGTTGACGTTGGTCAGGGGCTGGAGGATCTTCTCCGCCAGCGGCCCCTGGAGGGCGACCTGGGAATAGGCGTCGCTCTGGTTTTCAACCTGGACCTCGAATCTCTTGGTGCGGCCGGCGATCCAGGCGAAATCCTTGTCCACGTTGGCCGCGTTGACAACGAGGAAATAGGTTCGGGGGTCGATGCAGTAGACGAGCATGTCGTCGACGAACGTCGATTCCGGGGTCATGAGCGCCGTGTACTGGACCTGGCCCGGAAGAAGCCGGGCCGCGTCGTTCGGAGTCAGCCACTGGACATAGGCCAAGGCGTCCTTGCCGGTGACCATCACCTCGCCCATATGGCTGACGTCGAAGAGCCCGGCCCGCGTCCGGACGGCCATGTGCTCGTCGATGATGCCCTTGTACTCGATGGGCATCTCCCACCCGACGAATTCGACCATCTTGGCGCCGAGTTTCTTATGAAGCTCATTGAAGCGGGTCTTTTTCATGGAGCCATCCTTTCTCGAAAGAACATCAAAATTATCATATTCCGCCGCCTCGTTCAAGTGCCTGATCTCGTCCACTACATTAGTGACGCGGTGGGCTGAGTATGAGTTTTAAGCCAGGCCTGATAATATTCGGCCGGCGTCAGATAATCAAGCGATTGATGGGGCCGGATATGGTTATAGGTC
>Ga0187886_1001971_pt1 | contig 17268 bp, 14 predicted proteins | sample June2016WEW_20_1_FD_133001 | JGI IMG/M metagenome (GOLD analysis project Ga0187886, IMG submission 133001) | Peatland microbial communities from SPRUCE experiment site at the Marcell Experimental Forest, Minnesota, USA - June2016WEW_20_150 | ecosystem: Environmental > Terrestrial > Soil >... | reverse complement strand
CGGCATCGCGGCGGTCTGGGACGGTGGCCAGGCCCGGGCCGACCTGGTCCGCCGGGGTCTCGAGCGCGCCGGGAAGTTCACCTGGGAGCGCGCCGCCGGCGCGACGATCGAGGTCTATGAAGCGGCGCTGGGCTGAGGCGATCGCGACCGCGCTGGTTGCCGTCGCCGCGGCCGGGTGCGTGACCTTCGACCCCGCCGGCCAGGCGGTGCCGGACATTACGGGGACCTATCCCGCGACCATCACGATGACCTTGACCAACGAGTTCGAGACGAGGACCGACACCCTCACGGGGACGCTGGCCCTCCAGTACACCGGCTACCGTGGGCTCTTCACGGGAACCTACGCCATCCCGGCGAACGATTCCGGGTCCGTCTCGGGCACCGAGTCCTTCGACGGCACGTTGATCGTGAGCACGTTCGGGCCGCCGCCGAAGCCGATCGCCGCCGTCCGGTCCATCCGGGAGCTGTACCCGTGGTGCGACTGGGCCCTCCTTGGAATGCCGGCGGTGCGGGGCACCCTGGCGGGTGACACCCTGCGCGCCTCCGTGGGTGCCTCGGTTCCCTGCCGCTACCAGGTCAACGGCACGACCGAGACCATCCACACGGATGTGGCCTTCTCGCTCCGCGGGGTGCGGTAGGCACGTGAGAGTCGTCCCGGTCGGCGTCGCCGTCGTCAACTGGAACGGCCGGGACGACACGCTGGCGTGCGTGGAGTCGCTCTGGGCGGCGGACCCGCGGCCGGCGCGCGTCGCGGTGGTGGACAACGCCTCGACCGACGACTCGGTGCCGGCGATCTCCGCGTGGATCGCGCGACACGCTGACTCCGGCTTCGAGATGCTGCGCTCGAATGAGAACCGCGGATTCGCGGGCGCCAGCAATCTCGCGCTGCAGCACCTCGCCTCCGACGCGGGTCTCACTCACTTCTTCCTGCTCAACAACGACGCCGCAGTGGATGCGGGCTGCCTCGCTGAGATCGAGCGTGCCCTCGCGGAGGCACCTTCCACGGGGATCGTGGGCCCCACCGTCTTCGAGAGCGGATCGGCACGCGTCTGGTACGCGGGCGGAGTGGTCTCGAAGTGGCGAGCGTTTGGGCGGTCGTACCACGAGTTTCCGCGCGGCGGCGCTCGCGTGGCCCCGACGGAGTTCGTGAGCGGCTGCGCGATGGTGATCTCCCGGCGGGCGTGGGACCTGCTGGGCCCGCTCCCCGAGTGCTACTTCATGTACTTCGAGGACGCCGAGTACTGCGTGCGGGCACGGGGCGCCGGGCTCGAGATAGGCTACGCGCCCCGGGCGGTGGTGCACCACCGCGTCGCCGGCACGGTGGATCGAGGGGCCGTCGCGGCGGGGCTGGGCGAGTACCGGTTCGCGAAGTCGCGCGCGCTCTTCGCGCGGCGCAACCTGCGCGGCCCGATCAGGTGGACCGCGCTCACCTACCTCGTCGTGGCCGGCTTCGCAAAGTCGGTGCTCAGGACCATCCGCGGCCGCCCGGCCCGGGCGTGGGCTGCATTCCGCGGCATGCTCGCGGGGCTACTGGCGATAGAGGGTAAGCGCGAGGCCCCCCGCCCCGCCGCCGGTCAGGCTGCCGGCGAGCGTCCGCTCATTAACCAGTAACCCGTTGAGCTGGTACGTAGCGCCGCTCGCGGTGAGCGTCAGGGTGACGGTCGTGTCGGAGCGCGTACCGGCGACCACTACGCCACTCGCGGGAGGACTCACGGTGCCCGTCCCTGTCACCGCGCCCGCGCTGTCGGCGAGATCCAGGGTGATGCGCGCGGAATCCCGTGAAGCCACCCATCTGCCGCTCAGCGACGCGGCAGAATCGAGTTGGAGCGTCACCGGAATGTGCAGGCTGTCGGTCGGAACAATGATCCAGATGCTCGCGCTGTAACTCCCGGGCGCAAGGCCCGCGGGCCGCCCCCCCACGGGCAGGAAGAACGGGACGGTGTCGCGGGTGGTCGGGAGCAGAAACCAGCTCCCGTTCACGTACGCCTGCCAACGGGTCGAAACGACGGTATCCAGGCTGATGCTGAGGTACTGGTCGGGAAGGATCGTAGCGCCGGCCCGGCCGTGGAACGCGAGGCTCTTCGGCGTCACGATCAGCCGCGGCACCCGGGACGCCGGAATGCGCGCCTCAGTACCCAGGCGGCAGCCGCACGCCAGCGCCGCGAGCGCCGCCAACCCGGCGAGCCGCTTCATGCGAGGGCCCGCAGCCGCACCGGGTGGCTCACCCACCACATCGCCCCCGCGAGAAGCACCGCATCGAGCGTGACTCTCAGCGTCCAGGCGAGCGCCGCCCCCGCGACGCCGTGCGCCCCGATCAGGACCCAGGCCGCTGCTGCGTACAGCGGCAGCTCGATCAGATGGAACATCGCGGGCAAGTCTGGGCGGCCCTTGGCGAGGAGGTACGCCGAGGGCAGGTGCGCGAGACCGTTGACGAGCACGCCCGCGGCCAGAATCGCGAGGGCCGCCGAGCCGTTGGCGGCGTACGCGCCGCCCAGCCACACGCTGAGCAGCGGATGCGCGAAGAGAGCGGCGAGGCCGGTGGGGAGCGCCAAGGCGGGAAGCAAGTACCGGAACGCCCGTCCGACGAGCCGCTCGCTCTCGCGGCCCGCTCCGCTCTGCGCGCCGCTCGCGCTCACGAGCGGGAAGAGCGCGCCCGCAAGGCTGGCCGGCATGATCTGGAGCCGGGTGACGGCCTCGAACGGCGCGGCGTAGTAGGCCACCGCCGCCACGCCGGCGAGCGAGGCCAGCAGGAACCGTTCCAGGTAGCTGAGGAGCGGAGCGATGGCGTTCGAGACGCTCACCCAGCCTCCGAAAGCCAGCAGCGGGCGAAGCACCGCCCAGCTGGGCCGGAACTCCCACCGGAATTCCGGGAGCGAGCGCCGGATCGCCACGGCTAGCGCCCAGCACGCCGCGATGCGGGCCGCGAGCAGCAGGAGCACGATCGTGCCCAAGGTGACGCCGAGCGGCGCCGCGACGGCGGGCACGGCGAACCCCACGACGGCCAGGGGAGCCCGGACGAGATTCCCCAGGTCGAAGCGCTGCGCCCCCTCGAGTATCCCCCGGAGGCTTGCCGAGAGCACGACGAACGGGACCGACGCGGCGAGCGCGAGCAGCGCGAGGTGCGCCTCGTGATGGAGGCCGGCGGGGATGCTGAGGAACCGCGTGAGCCATCCGCTGGCGAGGGCGAGGACGACCCCGCCCGTCAGGCCGAGCGCGGTCTGGCTCGCGACCGTGAGGCCGGCGACCCGCCGCAGCTCCGCGTGCTTGCCGAGCGAGAGGTACTCTGCGACGTACTTGGTGGTCGCGCGCCCCAGCCCGAGGTCCAGCGCGACAGCGGAGCCAAGGACGGCCCAGATGATTGCGAGCAGCCCGAACCGGGCGGCACCCAGATACCGGGTCGCGATGGGGATCGCGACGAGGCCCACCAGGAGGGGGATGACCTGGCCGAGAAGGTTGTAGAGAGTGTTCCGCGCGAGGGCGCGGCCGTGAGGCTCAGCAGTCCTGCTCGACGTAGTCATCCAGGCGGGTCACGAAGGCGTTCCAGGAGTACAGTCGCGAGCGCTCGACCCCGGCGGCGCCCATGCGCCGCGCGGCCTCGGGGTGTTCCGCCAGCCACGCCATCCGCTCGGCGAACACCTCGGGTTTGGGCTCCAGGAGGAAGCCCGTCACGCCGTCCAGCACCGTCTCCGTCGGGCCCGCCCGGTTCACCGCCAGCACCGGCTTGCCGTACGCCATCGCTTCGACGGGGACCATTCCCCACGGCTCGGAGAGCGACGGGAACACGAGCGCGTAGCAGCGATCGTAGAGCCGCTCGATCTCCGCGCCGCCCGGGTCGAGCCGGAACTCGATCGCCGGCTCCGCGGACGCGAGAGCGCGCAGCGAGCGCAGGTAGTCGCCGTCGAGCCGGTCCACGTCCCCAGCGACGACCAGCCGCCAACCCTCGGCGGGATGGAGGCGCCGAAACTCCTGGAAGGCGCGGATCGCCAGCTCGGCGTTCTTGGTCCACTTCACCCGGCTGAGGAAGAGGAAGTACGGCTCGGAACCCAGGGTGGGCCGCACCCGCGCGGGGTCCACGCCTGGATGCAGGACCTCCACCCGGTCACGGGGGCACAGCCCGGCCGTCTCCACCTGGCGCTGCACTTCCTGGCCGTTGACGAACACCCGCCGGTAGTGTCGCCACGCCCGCCGCGTCGCCTGGTGATAGATGCCCCGGTACGCGGCAAGTGGCAGGCGGTACAGGGGGCGCTGCTTCAGCAGCGTCTCCCGGTAGACCGCGTCGTACACCGGCCGGACGAGGGTGTGACAGTAACAGATGACCGGCTTGGCGTGGTTCCTGAGCGTGATGAAGTCGCCCAGCCCCTCGGAAGAGACGAGCAGCGCGTCGTACGACGACGCGTCGAGCTTCTCCGCGGCGATGGTCGCCGTGGCGTGCAGCGCCTGGCCGAGGCTCCGCTCGACCGCTATCCGGCGCAGCTCGATCAGGCGATCGAGGTCGCGGAACTCGGGAAACGTCCCGGCCAAGTCCAGGTGGCTCGTGTAAACGGTGTACGCGTGGCGGCTGCGCGTCACCAACTCCAGGATGCAGCGCTCCACTCCCGACCTGAGGTGCACCCACGGATAGTAGAGTGCCACGCGTTTCGTCATGCGCGATACACCCGGTCCACGATGGACGCAGTTCGCTCCCAGGAGAACCGCCCGGCGTTGGCGAAGCCACGGCGCACGAGGTCGCTCCTCAGCGTGCCGTCATCGAGCACGCGCTCGAGCTGCGCGGCCAGCTCCTCAGGCGCGTTCGGGTCGAACGGGAGCGCCGCGTCGCCGTATACCTCGGGCAGCGCCGCCGCGTTGGAGCACACGACGGGGCACCCGCAGCTCATCGCCTCGAGTACGGGCATGCCGAATCCCTCGAAGAGCGAGGGGAACACGAAGGCCGCCGCGGTGTTGTACAGCCCGACCAGCGTCTCCGTGTCAACGGACTCGAGGTGATGGACGACGGCGCCCAGCCCTTTCTGCGCCACGAACCGGAGCACCTCTTCCGCTTCCCATCCCCGGCGGCCGACGAGGACGAGGTGCAGGTCGTCGCGGCGGCGCGCACGCATCATCTCGAAGGCCCTCAGCAACGTGAGCAGGTTCTTGCGGGCCTGGATGGCACCGACGTAGAGGAGGAACTCGAACGCAAATCGGGTCCGGCGCCGGGCCTCGGCCCGGCCCTCCGTGTCCAGTGGCCGGAAGACGCTCCGGTCAGCGGCGCAGGGCGTGACCGTGATCCGCCCCTCGTCCACGCCGTAGCGATCCGCGATCGAACGCCTGGAGAATTCCGACAGCGTCAGTACGTGATCCGCGTGCTGCGCAGCGAACCGCGTCAGCCAGGTCATCCGCGCCCGCTCCACGGGGGCGTAGGCGCGCGGCAACTCCAGAAACGCCACATCGTGAATGGTCACGACCTTTCTCGCCCGAAAGGCGGGCAAGAAGTTGAATGGGACGTGCAGCACGTCGAGGTCCAGCCGCCTGCAATAATACGGTATCTCGACGGCGCGCTGCCAGTAGACGGATCGCGCCGCAAGCGGCAGGTGGGTCAGCCGGTCCCCCGGGAGGCGTTGCCGCCCTGCCAGACGGTACGAGAAGACGTAATACTCGTCGTCCGGCCGCGCGATCGTTGAAAGGTGCCTGAGGATGTTCTCGAAGTAAAGCTCGTTGCCGCCGTGGCGCACACCGACGAAGTGGGCGTCCACACCGATGCGCATGGAGGCCGGGCGCCTAGACTGCGCCGCGGCGGCGGATGACTGCCGGGACGGTCTGCAGGAGAATCTTGAAGTCCAGCAGGAGCGACCATTCCCGAATGTACCGGGTGTCCAACTCCACGACCTCCTCGAAATCGACGATGTCGCTCCGGCCGCTCACCTGCCAGAGCCCCGTGATGCCGGGCCTGGCGCCGAGCCGGCCGAAGTGGTGGATCTCGTAGTAGTCGAGATCGCTCTCGAAAAACGGTCGTGGGCCGACGAGCGACATCTCACCCTTGAGCACGTTCCAGAGCTGCGGCAGCTCGTCGAAGCTCCAGCGGCGCAGCCAGGCACCCACGCGCGTGACGCGGGGGTCCTCCATGATCTTGAAGAGCCGCGGGTCGCCGGAGTGGTTGAGGTGGTTGAGTGCCTCCTTGAGGCCGTCGGCGCCATCGCGCATCGTGCGCAGCTTGAGCATCCGGAAGGGCCGGCCGCCGATCCCCGCGCGCCGCTGGGTGAAGAACACGGGGCCCCTGGAGTCAAGGCGGATGGCAATGGCCAGCACGGCGAACACCGGCGAGAGCAGCAGCAGGCCGAGCGCTGCGACCGCGACGTCCATTGCACGTTTCACAAGGAACTGTTGCGCTCGGAGCGTCTGGGCGGCCAACTCCACGAGAGGCTGGCCTCGCTTCCAGACGACGGCCGGGCTCACGCCGGGCACCTCGAAGACGGGAGGCACAGCGTAGATATGGCAGCCGGAGGTGACGGCGTAGTCCACGACCTCGCGCAGCGCCTCACGGCTCAGGGCACCACACAGCACGACGGTTTCAACTCGCCGCTCGTGAATGATGCCGGGGAGCAATGCGACGTGTCCAAGGGACTCGGGATGCGGAGGCGCCACCACATCCACGAAGCCGAGGACGGCGTGCTCCGAGCGGTGCGCGAATGCCCGCCGGCCGCCGATGTTGCGACAGGCCGAAGCGGGCCCGACGAGGACAGTACGTGAGGACGCGGGCTGGCGACCGATCACGCGGGCGTCCACAGCCTCGAGCGCCAGGCGGAAGGCCGCGACTGCGGCCCAGAGCGTGACGGTGGTGACCACGTATTGCGCGGCGACGAGGGCAAAGCCGCGGTCCCACAGCGGCCCCCACAGCGGAAGGGCAGCGGCCAGCGCGCATCCGAGGAGGAGCCGGGTCGGGTCTCGCCTGTGGTCGCCGGCGCCGTAGTTCCCCGTGACGAGAAGGCCCGTCAGGAGTGCCGCCGCAAACTGCCAGCCTCCAAACGCCACGTCGGGGTAGAGCGAGCGAACCAGAGCGGCGAAGGACGTCCCGAACACCTGGCTCACTGCGACCAGGCGGTAAAGCGCGCGGACCACCCAGAACGCGGCCAGATCGGCCGCCGCGAGCACGAACATCCGCGCCACTGCCCGGGCGAGATGGCGGCGCAGGATGCGGGGCGCCCGGCGCTGCAGCCCCATCTTGAGGTGGCCGGCGCCGTCTTCCCGTTTGGTTGCGAGTGTCAACTCCGCCAGATCCGCCTCACATAGGCACGCCAGTAGGGTTTCAGCGCGTCCAAAGGTAACTTCCGCTGCCACGAGCGGCTACTTACGTTGCGCGCCTCTCTTGACGAACGGAGTGATGTGAAGCACATTCACTTTGCCATGCAAAGTACTTTTCCCGCATCGCAAGGCGGCCTGAACGCCATGTTGCGCCCGATCATGTCCTTGGTGGGCCTCGGGCTTGTCTTTACGCTGCAGGGGGCTGCTGGGTGGTCGACACCTGACACCTGGCACCTGACACCCGTTCTTGCCGCTCAACAGGTCCCCCAGCGCCCGGCCAACGTCTCCGACCAGCAGCTTCAGCAGTACACCCAACAGCCCGGCATGGGCGACCAGATCCGCCAGGCGATCCAGAGCAGCGGTCTGACGTCGGACCAGATCCGGGCGCGCCTGCGTGCAGCGGGCTACCCTGAAAACCTGATTGACCAGTACATGCAGCAGGGTGCGCCCGGCCAGGCGGCCCCCAACCCAACGCAGGAGATGCTCCGCGCGGTCTCCGCCCTGGGCATCGGCGCGTTCGGGACCGTCACGGACACGCTGGCCGCGCGCCGCGACTCGATCTTCCTCACGCGCGAAGATTCCCTGCTCCTCGACTCCCTCGGTTTCACGATCGGCTTCGACTCGATCCCGACCAGGCGGGATTCGCTTGGGTACCTCCGCCTGGACTCGCTGGCCACGTTCCGGCTGGCGGATCGGCTGCGCCGGCCGCGCGTCTTCGGCCTCGACGTCTTCCGGCGCGTCACGACCCAGTTCAATCCCCTTGCTTCGGGCCCGGTGGACCCGGACTACCGCCTCGGCCCCGGTGACCAGTTGGTCCTCATCCTGACGGGGGATGTGGAATTGGCGTACCAGCTCCCGGTGACACGAGAGGGATTCGTCGTCATCCCGCAGGTGGGACAGCTCTACGTCGCCAGCCTGACGCTGGACCAGCTAACCGATCTGCTATACGCGCGGTTGGGACGGGTCTACTCAGGCGTCAAACGGGGGGCGTCGGCCACGACGCATTTCTCCGCGTCCGTCTCGCAAGTGCATGTCAACCAGATCTTCGTAACTGGAGAGGTGGCGCGGCCCGGAGCCTTCTCCCTAAGCGCTCTGGGCACGGTGATGAACGCGCTCTATGCCGCGGGTGGGCCGACCGAGCACGCCGACTTCCGCGGGGTGAAAGTGATGCGGGCCGGGAAGCCGGTCGCGACTCTCGACCTGTACGACTACCTGCTGGCGGGCAATGCGCGGAACGACGTCCGGCTGGACCAGGGCGATGTGGTCTTCGTGCCGCCCGTGAGCCGGCGGGTGGCGATCCGGGGCTCGGTGGTGAGGCCGGCGCTGTACGACCTGGCCGAGGGTCAGGGTCTGCGCGAGCTGATCCAGATGTCCGGTGGACTTCTGCCGGAAGCGTACACGGGGCGTGCCCAGATCGAGCGGATTCTGCCGCCCGAGCAACGGCAGCCGGGCGGCCGTGACCGCACCGTGCTCGACGTGGATCTCGCGGCTGTGCTGAGGCCAGGTGCCCCGCCCTTCCGGCTGGAGCCGGACGACCGGATCACCATCTTCGGCGTAAGCGTCCCGGTCAGGAACCGCGTCGTCGTCAAGGGCGACGTGTGGCGGCCGGGGGCGTACCAAGTCGATTCGGGGATGAAGCTGACCCAGCTCATCGCGGAGGCCGGCGGGCTGAAGCCCGACGCGTACATGGAGCGCGCGCACATCGTGCGTTTGAACCCGGATTCAACTCGGGTACTGATCCCAATCAGCCTCGTGGGGATTCCAACTCAAGGCGCTCCCGACTCCGGGTCCCGGGCCCCGGACCGCGGATCCCGGGCTATTCCTGCCGGGCAGCTGGCCTTCGACCCCGACCTCCAGGAGTTCGACGAGGTCACGGTGTATTCGCGAACGGCGTTCCGACCGACCCGCCGGATAGCGGTGTACGGCAACGTTCAGCATCCGGGGGTGTTCGCGTTCACCGACTCCCTGACCTTGCGGGACGCCGTGATGATGGCCGGAGGCTTGAGAGACGACGCGTACTTGCTGGAGGCAGAGATCTCGCGGATCCCGGAGCATCGGACGGAGGGGGAGCTGGCCCGCGCGATCCAGGTTCCGCTCGATTCCAGCTACGTGTTCGACCCGACCGGCTACATCAGCCGGCCGACCGGGCCGGTCGCTCGGTCGCCACGGCTCGAGCCGTACGACAACATCTTCATCAGGCGGGTGCCAGGCTGGGAGCTTCAGCGGAACGTCTACGTCACGGGTGAGGTGAAGTTTCCCGGGCGGTACACGCTGGTGCGTCGCGACGAGAAGCTCCTCGACGTGCTCAACAGGGCCGGCGGGCTGACACCGGATGCGTACGTCGGCGGCGCGCAGTTCTATCGGGCGCAGGGACGCACCGGCCGCGTTGGCATTGACTTGGACCAGATCCTGAAGGACTCGACGTACAGGGACAACATAGTTCTGTTCGCCGGCGACTCCCTGCACGTGCCGCAATATCAATCGGTGGTATCGGTGGAGGGCGGCGTCAACAGCCCGGTGACGGTCGCCTATGTGCCTCGCCAGGGAACATCGTACTACGTTGACCGGGCTGGCGGCTACTCGCGGCGCGCGGACAAGGGCCGGACCTACGTGGTGCAGCCCAACGGCTCGGTCGAGCCGCGCAGCGCCACGCCACAGCCGGGGGCGCGCGTTGTGGTGCCGGAGGTGCCGCCGGGGGAGGAGAAGACGAACTGGGCGGCGATCCTAGGCAGTATCGCGACCATCCTCACCAGCGCGCTGACCATCGTGTTGGTGGTGCAGCGGCTGTAGGCGGTGGTATGGCACTCACGAGGAGGTGTGGCACACGCGTCACAACTGAGGTGCTACTTGCTCCCCCGGAATCGATCCATTGTTGCGTGACCAGGGTGCGAGATCCCTCGGCGCTTGAGGACCACGATCGGCGTAGCAGCTAGGATCAGCAAGTCCAACCACGGGCTGCGATGGTCGACGTACCAGACATCAAGCTTCAACCGCTCGTCCCAGGTTAACGAGTTCCGGCCTCTTATCTGTGCCCAGCCAGTCATCCCTGGGCGGACGGCGTGCCGGCGGGCTTGTTCCGGCGTATAGAGTGACAAGTAGTCGATGAGAAGCGGCCGCGGTCCGACGAGGCTCATGTCACCAACGATCACGTTCAGCAGCTCGGGAAGCTCATCTAGGCTGGCGGCCCTCAAGAACCGACCCAAGCCAGTCAGACGTGCGCCATCATCAGTGGAATCCTCGTCAGTCCCTACAGCCCGTCGCATTGTGCGGAACTTGAAGAGCGTGAACGGGCGCCCGTGCAATCCCGCGCGGAGCTGCCGAAACAGTATGGGCCGCCCCATGGACGACCACACGAGAACAGCGATTAGCGCTAGCACGGGAGAGATTGCTATCAGGCCGATGGAAGCCACCAGTGCGTCAGTCATGCGCCTCACAGGTGCCTGCCAGCTCTCTCACTCCGGGGAGTTGACCAAGGTCCTTGTCGAATCATACGTTAACACCGCCCGCGGGTGTCCCCGATGTCACCCGGTCGGGGCGCCGAGCCGTAACGGCCACTCTCAGGATCTGTGAGAGTGAGTCAATTTAGCACCGCGGTTCGCCCGCGGTCAGGCTTAGGTCCTGGGGAGCGTGGCTTGAGGAGCGAGGGTACCGTGCGACGGTCAGCCACCAGAATATTCCTGTCGCCGCCGCACATGAGCGGCGAAGAGCAGGTACTAGTCGCGGAAGCTTTCGCGTCGAATTGGGTGGCGCCTCTTGGACCCCACGTTGATGCGTTCGAGAAGGAGTTCGCCCAGGTCGTCGGTGCGAAGCATGCCGTCGCCCTAAGCTCAGGGACTGCCGCTCTGCACTTGGCGCTGGTAGAAGCGGGTGTTGGTCCGGGTGACGAGGTTGTCGTCAGCACGCTCACCTTCGGAGCCACTGCCTTCGCAGTCCGGTACCTCGGCGCCCGGCCCACCTTCGTTGACAGTGATCGGCGCACCTGGAATATGGACCCGGCCTTGCTGGCGCAAGGACTGGCCGATCGGAAGCGAGCGGGGGTAAGACCGAAAGCCGTGGTGTTGGTACACCTGTACGGCCAGCCCGGCGACACAGACACGATACTGCAGGAGTGCCAACGCTACGACATAGCCTTGATTGAGGATGCTGCTGAAGCGTTGGGAGCAAGATACAAGGGACGCAGCCCCGGAATTCTCGGGGTCAGTGGAGTGTTCTCGTTCAATGGGAACAAGATAATAACCACAGGCGGCGGCGGAATGCTCGTCACGGAGAAAGAAGGCCTCGCCGCCCACGTTCGCAAGCTCGCCACACAGGCGCGAGAACCGGCGGCCCACTACGAGCATGCAGAGATTGGATACAACTATCGGCTCAGTAACGTCCTCGCCGCGATCGGCCGTGGCCAGCTGCGCGCAATTGAAGATCGGGTGCAGGCGCGTCGGCAAGTGTTTGCTCGGTACGCCCAGGCCCTCGGTGATCTTCCCGGGATTCAATTCATGCCTGAGGAAACGTTCCAGCACGCCCTCAGTCGCGCTACACGGTGGCTCACTTGTCTCTTGATCAACTCGTCCGCGTTCGGCGCTACGCGTGACGAAGTACGTCTGGCGCTCGAGGCAGAGAACATAGAAGCCAGGCCGATCTGGAAACCGATGCACCTCCAACCCGTGTTCGCTGGAGCGGAGGTCATAGGCGGATCCGTAAGCGAGGCGCTCTTCCGGGACGGCCTCTGTTTGCCGTCGGGATCGGCGCTACGGGCTCAGGACCAGGATCGCATCATCGAGATCATACGCGCCACGTGTAGCGCTGGTACGCCCTAGCAGTGCCAGGATGCACAATGGGCATTGCCGGTGCTCCAGCTGTTCAGCAATTCCTCGCTAGCACTGTGACAGGGAAGGAACCCTAATCGTGGAGTGGACGCACAGAACTGCGCTCATAACGGGCGGCACGGGCACCTTCGGCCAGGCAATGGCAAAGCGGTTTCTGCAAGCCGGACTGAAGGAAATCCGAGTGTTTAGCCGCGACGAGACGAAGCAGCATGACATGCGCCAAGAGTTCAGCAATCCCATCCTGAAGTTCCACATCGGCGACGTGCGTGACCTGAGTAGTGTGCGCGATGCAATGACGGGTGTTGATGTTGTCTTTCACGCCGCAGCGCTGAAGCAGGTCCCATCCTGCGAGTTTCACCCAGTCGAAGCGATCCGCACTAATGCACTCGGCGCTGATAACGTGTTGCGCGCGGCAGAGGAAGCTCGTGTCGCTGGCGTTGTAGTGCTGAGCACGGACAAGGCCGCCTATCCCATCAACGCCATGGGATTATCCAAGGGGCTGATGGAGAAGATCATGGTTGCGCGTTCACGCTGTGCGCGACCCGATGGCACCATCATGTGCGCTACCCGGTACGGCAATGTCATGGGTTCACGTGGCTCTGTAATCCCGTTGTTTATTCGTCAGATCCTGCAGGGCCAGCCCCTTACGGTCACTGACCCCGCGATGACACGGTTCATGATGTCCATTGATGAGGCAATCGACTTGGTGCTGTACGCGTTCGACCACGCTCACACCGGCGACCTGTTCGTGAAGAAGGCGCCAGCTGCTACGATCGGCACACTCGCGGAGGCTCTGAGACGCCTGTTCGACAGTAATGTGCCGGTCCGAATCGTCGGCACACGGCACGGGGAGAAACTGTACGAGACGCTCCTCACGCGCGAGGAAAGGGTACGAGCGAAGGACATGGGTGAGTACTTCCGGGTGCCTCCTGACGCCCGCGACCTGAACTACGAACTCTACTTCACGGAGGGCGTCCGAGAGATGTCGGACGTCGATGACTACCATTCTCACAATACCCGGAGGCTCGGAACGGATGAGGTGGTGGATCTGCTTTCGAAACAGGAGTTCGTGAAGGATGCTCTGGCCGGGAAGCTCGCCGGATGAAGACGGCGCTCGTCACCGGGGCCGCCGGTTTCATTGGCCGCAATCTCACCGAGGCCCTCGGTCGGCGCCCTGACGTGGGAGTCGTCGCCCTGGACCGCGACGACGGCGAGCGAGCGCTCGCGGAAGCACTAGGGGCGGCGGACGTGGTCTACCATTTAGCTGGCGTCAACCGACCGAACGACGATGAGGAGTTCACCCGCGTCAACGCTGGCCTCACTGAGTACATCGTCACGACGCTGGAGCGGGCGCGGCGACGCCCCGCCGTGATCCTGTCCTCCTCCAGGCAAGCGGCGCTCGACAATGCGTACGGAAGGAGTAAGCGGCGGGCGGAGGACATCCTGCGGGCCTGGGCTCGCCGGTCCGGGGGCTCGGCGGTGGTGTATCGGTTGCCCGGCGTCTTCGGCAAGTGGTGCAAGCCCAACTACAACTCGGTCGTAGCGACTTTCTGCCACAACGTTGCGCGAGACCTGGCAGTGACTGTCTCAGACCCAGAGCGCGAACTGGCGCTGGTGCACGTCGCAGACGTCGTGGATGCGTTCCTTCAGGAACTCGGAGGCCGAGATAACGGGGCGCACGATGGTGAGGTTACGCCAGTCCACGTGACCACCGTTGGCCAACTCCTCGCGGCAGTACAGGCCTTCCGCGACATCAGGGAGAGCGGACAGCTGCCGGATCTGGCAGATCCCTTCATCCGCAAGCTCTACAGCACATACGTGTCGTACCTGCCGACGGATGGATTCGCATACTCGCTCCAGCAGAAAAGTGACCAGCGAGGGGTGCTCGCGGAATTCCTCAAGTCTTCGAGCTGCGGCCAGTTGTTCGTGTCTCGTACGAACCCGGGTGTCACTCGAGGCAATCATTACCACGATACGAAGACGGAGAAGTTCCTCGTGATCGAGGGCGAGGCGATAGTCGTCCTTCGCCACCGGCTGACCGGCGAAACCGCTCGGGTTCCTGCCGCGGGTAACGACTTCACGGTCGTAGACATCCCGCCAGGGTGGATACACGCAATCACCAACGTGGGCAGCGGCGACCTCGTGGTGCTCTTCTGGGCCTGCGAGCCATTCGATCCCGGTCGTCCTGACACGTATCCTGCGAGTACCAGCACATGACGCGGCTGAAGGTTGTGACGGTGGTCGGAACTCGGCCGGAGATCATCCGGCTGTCCCGAGTGATCGCTGTGCTGGACCGAGAGATGGAGCAGCTGCTAGTCCACACGGGCCAGAACTACGACTTCGAGCTGAACGAGATCTTCTTCCAGGATCTCAACATCCGCACTCCGGACCGGTTCCTCGAAGCCGCTGCGGACACTGCTTCCGCGACGGTCGGCAACATCATTCGCGCCAGCGACGCCCTTCTCGCCGAAGCGCGTCCTGATGCCTTGCTGGTGCTGGGGGACACCAACAGCTGTCTGGCGGCCTACGCCGCGAAACGCCGCCGCGTGCCCGTATTCCACATGGAAGCGGGTAACCGCTGCTTCGATGATCGGGTACCGGAGGAGATCAATCGTCGGGTCATCGACCACATCGCAGACGTGAACTTGCCCTATAGCACCATCGCGCGCGACTACCTCTTGCGCGAGGGGTTGCCCCCCGACCGAGTGATCAAGACCGGGAGCCCCATGTTCGAGGTACTGCACCACTACCGATCCCGGATCGATGCGTCAGATGTGCTCGCCCGCCTCCAGCTCGTTCCGCAAGGCTATTTCCTCGTCAGCGCGCATCGCGAAGAGAATGTGGATGCCCCCGCTCAGTTTGCCCGACTTCTGCTCATCCTGGACCGTTTGGCGGAGGAGCATGGGTATCCTGTCATCGTTTCGACGCACCCGCGCACCCGTAAGCGATTGGACGAGCTCGGTGCGACCGTGCACCGACTGGTGCAGTTTCTCAAGCCGCTCTCCTTTAGCGACTACGTGAGGTTGCAGATTGACGCGGCCGCGGTTCTCTCCGACAGCGGCACGATCACCGAGGAATCGTCTATTCTGAACTTTCCGGCGCTGAACATCCGGGAGGCGCACGAGCGGCCCGAGGGGATGGAGGAGGGGGCGGTGATGCTGACCGGGCTCTCGCCCGAGCGCGTGATGCAGGGTCTGGCCGTGCTCCGTGGCCAGCCCCGCGGCGATCAACGCATGTTGCGGACCGTCAGCGATTACACGGTGCCCAACGTCTCCGAGAAGGTAGTGCGGATCATCCTCAGCTACACGGACTACGTGCAGCGGACTGTGTGGCGCGCATCCTGAACGAGATGCGCATCCTATTGCTGACCCAGTGGTTCGACCCGGAGCCGGCGTTCAAGGGACTCGCGTTCGCGCGTGAATTGAGCGCGCGTGGCCACGAGGTTGAAGTACTCACTGGCTACCCGAACTACCCGGGCGGCGCGCTGTACCCGGGCTACCGGATCCACTCCTTCGATCGGGAGATGATGGACGGTGTACGGGTGGTGCGTGTGCCACTCTACCCGAGCCACGACCGCTCCCGGGTCGGTCGCGCCGTGAACTACCTCAGCTTCGCGGCCAGTGCCAGCGCGTTCGGCAGGATCCTCACCCGGGCGCCGGACGTCATCTACGCCTATCACCCGCCCGCGACCATCGGGCTGCCAGCCGCGGTCATCGGACGGCTCTGCCGCGCTCCCGTCGTACTCGACGTGCAAGACCTCTGGCCCGACACGCTCACGGCGACGGGAATGGTCAACGGCCGCCGTGCCCTGTGGCTGGTGGGTCGCCTCTGCTCGTGGAACTACCGGCGCGCCGCGCGGATCGTCGTGCTTTCGCCTGGCTTTCGGCGCGCGCTGGAGGGGCGGCTCGTGCCCACTGGCAAGCTCCGCGTGATCTACAATTGGTGTGACGAGCGGGGGGCCGCTTCCGCCTCTCCCGCTGCGGCCCTCGCCAGCCGGTTTGGGTTCGAAGGACGGTTCAACATCGTCTTCGCAGGAACGATGGGGTTCGCCCAGGCACTCGATGCGGTCTTGGGCGCCGCCGAGCGCTGCCGAGAGCGGCGCCCGGACATTCAGTTTGTGTTCGTGGGCGGAGGCGTGGATAAGGACAGGCTCGAGCGGTTGGCGGTCGAGAAACGGCTACCCAACGTCCGCTTCCTCCCCCGTCAGTCATCTAGCGAGATCGGGACGACGCTCGCCCTCGCCGACGGGTTGCTCGTCCACCTGCGGGACCACCCCCTCTTTCGGATCACCATCCCGTCAAAGACCCAAGCGTACCTCTTTGCGGGCCGGCCAATCATCATGGCGGTGAGAGGCGACGCGGCCGATCTCGTGAAGGCGGCCGGCGCCGGAGTCTTGGCCAATCCGGAGGACCCCGAGAGCATCGCCGACGCGGCGCTCTCCCTGGCAGCCATGCCAGCAGCACAGCACGAGGCGCTGGGCCGAAATGGGGCGGAGTACTATCGGCGGCATCTCTCGATCCGTGAGGGAGTCAGTCGGTTCGAGGAAGTGTTCGAGGAGGTGGTGGCCAACTCGAGACGGGGTGTCGCATAGCCAGCGCGACCCGACCCGGAGCCGGCGAGGCGGTCGGTCGCCTCCGGATGCCGTCGCGACGGAGCCGTCCGGTGGTGAGCCAGGCTCTTTGGTGAGGGGCAGCAGAGTGGACTCAGCGTTCAGGGAGCATGCCACAAACAGCTCTTTGTCGGCGGGTACGGCCGTTCGTCCAGCGGCGCTCCTGGCGCACGCCTGCGCGGCTGCGCTGGCGGTACACACACCGCCACGGGCGTCTCGCCGTGGTTCCAGCTCGCCGCCCCGCGAGCCATGAACATCCTCCTGACCTCCGCAGGTCGCCGAGTCGAGCTCACGCGCGAGTTCGGGGAAGCGCTGCGCCTGCTGGAGCTTCCCGGCCGCGTGCACGTCGCTGATGCGTCTCCCCTCAGCGCCGCGGCATATGCCGCGCACGTCAGACACACGCTTCCGGGCGTGCTGACCCCCGAGTACCCCGAGTCGCTCGCGGCGCTGTGCCGCCGCGAGCGCGTCGACCTCGTGGTTCCGTTGATTGACACCGAACTGCCCGTCCTCGCCCAATGCCGGGAGCTTGTCGAAGCCACCGGAGCTAAGCTGCTGTTGCCTGGT
>Ga0187886_1001970_pt1 | contig 17273 bp, 7 predicted proteins | sample June2016WEW_20_1_FD_133001 | JGI IMG/M metagenome (GOLD analysis project Ga0187886, IMG submission 133001) | Peatland microbial communities from SPRUCE experiment site at the Marcell Experimental Forest, Minnesota, USA - June2016WEW_20_150 | ecosystem: Environmental > Terrestrial > Soil >... | reverse complement strand
TTAAAGAAATGACTTTCTTATTCATTCTTTTGATTCAATTGATTCAGTTGAATAGATTTAAATCAAAGATTTCATCTTTTGTCAAGAAATATTTTGCAGAAAATAATGACATATGAAGATGTGACCCCACTTGCCCAAGAATTTTAATAACCCACCCAGTTTTACAATTTTGGTAGATTCCGCATTTGAAAAGGCCAACTTTTTTAGGAAGGACATCTTTCTACGCGAGGTCCATTTCTTAAATAACTTAACTACGTCCCCGGGGCCCTTTTTTAATTGCTCCGGGAGTCTAACTGCTTGTTTAGAGCTTTGATTGTTACCGAATTACCGACGCCTAACCCAAGAACCTGTGAATAGTGTAACCCTGACACCGGGAGTTCTCCTCAGACCCATTAAAAACTCCTGAGAATCTGTAAAAAGTCCTTACTCGTTCGTTTATCTGCTACCGAGAAAATGTCTGCATGACTTAATGATATACTATAGCGTCTTTGTATTTCGCCTCGAACTTTTTTCAACAGTTCTTTACCCGGATAAGTTTTGAGGATGAATTCAATCGTTAAGGGTCCCTGGTTTAAGTAGGTATCGATCTCTCTAATCACTACCTCTTCTGTTTTCGTTGTCCTATTAGGCAATCTTGATAGCTGGTGGTTTGCAGACTTCGCCCTCTTACGAATTCCTTCATACCATTCATATCTATTGGCTTCCGCCGTTTCCAACAGAAGACTCTTCATATCTTTTAAACTCACATCGCACCCTTTCTTTTTAAGAGCCTTCCTTAATAAGCCGGGATCAAGCAAGAAGTTTTCCATCTCATGCCGCCCTAGAAATTTAATAGTTAACCCATCAATCTCCGCTAATGTTTTCATTTCATGTATCCATGCTTCAGGCAAGCCATCAGTGTCTTGTAAGAAGATGGGGCTGATGGGATGTTGAATTATCGAGGAAATTGACTCAACAACATCTTTTTGGACTCCAAACTTAGAAATTCCTTTAGCATTTCTTATCGTGAAACGCTCAGTAACCTTAGTTTTTAAAACACGGTCGAAACCTTTAAATATGTCAGAATAACTATCTTCAAGAATTAAGCACTTTGCACTCGAATAAAGGCGAACCAGAGCAGAATTGGCTATAATACCAACCTCTGTTAATTTATCAATTTTCTCTTGATCTGTCTGCAGTCCTTGATTTGCTTGCTTTGATGAATCAATAAGAACGACGTCATTCCGTGGAAAATAATCTATCATATCGTATGAATGAGTTGCGACCAAGAGCTGCGCATGTAGGTCTGTCTGAATCCTAGCCAGAGCCGCTGCTAATCCGCCCTGTACCGAAGGATGCAAATGCGCATCGGGTTCATCAAAAAGAATAACCGCAGGAGAGGTAAGATATAAATAGGTAAAAAGCTGCACGATCTGCTGGACTCCTGATCCGCAGTCAACTATATCAAATTCCTTCCCTGCCTCCCTGTATCTCGCCATAATGTATTCGTCCTTGTGAGGATCGTAAGACGGCGATTTAAGCTCAATTCCAAAAACTTGCTCCAAAAACTCGTTCAAGGCTCGTAACCCGGCAGGCCTCCGTTCCTTTAGGTGTATCAGTGAACTTCTGAAAATCTCAGGATATCTACCTTCGGAAGCTAGAGAAGTCTGCCTGGCGGGCGAGGAATAGGCTTCCTGAACAAGCACTCCCACGAGCCCCGGCACAAAAGCCACCTCTTTTGAAAGACTATCCGCCACTTGTCTGGGCGTTATCCCCCTAGGAAGAGGACCAGAATTAAAGGAAATATGAATCTGCCCGAATCTTGCAGTAAGAACTAATGTACCCTGCCACCCATTTTCGTATGTTATAGATATTCGTACAGGCACAGTCTGCCTATCATCTCTCATGTACCAAAGTTCATCATCATTGGGAATAGGCATGAAATCTTTTGCATGAACATAATGCTTATGGAAATCAATTTGGTTATTTCGCACAGCTAATGCCTTTTTGGCAAAATAATAGAAGGTCTTAATAGCCCATAACACACTTGTTTTGCCAGAATTATTCGCACCAGCAAGAACGTTGACATCACCAAAATGAAAAGTTGTGTCTTTAAACTGCCTGAACCGGGTTAGCCTCACTTCTTTAATTCTCATTACTCATTCCTTTTCTATCCTGTGTCGTTGGGTAAATATTTTAAGCATACATAATAAGAATATATACCAACTTCATGCTATTAGTGAAATAATCTCAAGATTCTAACAAACCAACGGTGTACGTTTAGCCATCAAAAATCCCCTTCATAAATAAACCAATTTATCTTTTCTTTTACTTGTAAAAAATTGAGACCTGACCCTTCTGCTTCCTGTTCCACGAGCTGCTACACTGCGCGGGAGTGCAATCCTCAATGCATCAAGAAGGGCCGTCTTGCCCGAGTTATTTTCACCAATTAAGACGGTAGTATCTCCCATAGGGATGGTTACATCTACTAAATTACGGAAATGTTTCACTCTTATTTCCCTAAGCTTCATTATTCTACCTCTTCCTGTAGCCCAATGGTTAATGCTCCTATATTCTTCAAATTCTTCTTTGCTTGATGAGGAAGCGAATTCAAAAGTTTACCCTCCGGTCACTAGATCAAAGCAGATTAACCGTAGATCCTCACGATTGAGTTTACCGATTAGTCCAGGCTTACCGTTGCCACTAGCTGTGTGCTGTGCTCCAAACTTATTTCGAAGATCATCTATAGTAGCAAGTAAGGTTTTAATGTTCCCTTCTCGTTGGAATTCTTTATACGCCTGCCGAAGGTCACGAACTTGGATTGCCAACATGGGTTGATTCAAAAATCGTATGGTCTCTATGGCATGCCGACGGTCCACATCGGGATGATTCAAGTAACCCTGGAGGACTGTTGCCACGGTTTGCTGGATAGGGTCTACAGAACGGGGGGCTGATTCCAGAGCCCTTTGCTCTTGGAAAGAACGAATAATTTCCTCAATTACCTCCTCCTGCAGGTCAAAAACTGAGCGAAACATCTCCGGATCTACTACACGTGGTGTATCCCTATCACAGGCGATTGTGTTTGCAACGATGTATCGGTTATCTATAATCCGTTGATCTTTCAAATCAAAGTATTTCCAAAAATGGTGTACTCCTCCTTCAGATGCTGGAGCCTGGAAATAGAAAAATACACCTTTAGCTCCAGATCTAACAAGTCCAGAATGGATTCCGTCAGGTAAGGACTCGAGCATCTCCCGGCCACCTAAATCTATAAGGGTGCGAAGCTGCTGCATAAGAAACTCATTGCTGGCCAGTTCTGTAAACTGCTCCTCTTCTTCAATAACGGAACCATCCTCGTCCTGGATGCGTCGAAGGGTGTTGAAGTTTTGAGGATGGACGGTCTCCCCAAGAACGCTTGCATCGAGAAAACCTGCTCGGTCGATATCGGCAATCTTCTTACTAAGGCTCTCAACCAATCCAAGCAATCGTTCCAGTCCTTCATCTGGAAACATGTTGTAGATCCACAAGGTGTCGAAATCAGTACCGATGCGATCAATCCGGCCTGCACGCTGGACCATCCGGGTAGGGTTCCAGTGAAGATCGTAGTTCACTAGGTGGCCACAATCCTGGAGATTCTGCCCCTCAGAAAGAACGTCTGTGGAAATTAAGATGTCGATTTCCTTTTCTGTCCCTTTCCATTCCGGCTTGTCATTCGCCTTTGGTGCAAATGCCTGTATGATACGAAGGCGTTCCTTGGGATCAGCACCGCTATCCATTCGACGCATTGACACCCCTCCAAGTTGATCACAAAATTTCACAGCTTTGGGGTTATCCGGATGACCTAAATTCCTGTATAGGTAACGGGCCGTATCCTTGTAGTAAGTAAAAATCAGAACCTTCTCTCCACGTAAATCTTTAGAAAGAAGATCTTTCAACCGTTGAAGCTTTGCATCTTTCTCTGAAGTAATATTTTTTATTCGGTGCCAAACGTCAGTTAAAACATCCACATCATGCTGTACTGCCTCATGTAGCTTTCGTAATTCATAGTTCGAAGGGTCTATTGTTCCTATTTCCTCCAGGACCTGTTTTGCTTCTTCATCGGCTTCAATTTCCTCGACCATTGAGGTTGGTGTGGCATCGTCTTCTTCGTCTTCACGAGCAAGGTAACGCAGTACCTTTTGAAAGTCGGTACTCTTAAGGAGGCGGCCATCAAGGATGTATGATTCAAATGTTTTTAGGAAAGATAAAGCTCTTCGGATACTGATCCGGAATGCATCAATGCTCGACTCGAATCGTTTCAGATATCTGCTCTTGAAGATCCCTACCAAGGCCTGTTCACGACCTACTTCAAACTCATCTACTTCTACGCCAGCCTTCTTGTAAGTTTCAAGGTTATATGGCGGAAGCTTCAAACTCTCAATCCCTGAAACAACATCGTCATAAATGCCGGCATAAGTCGTTTCCAAATTATAATTGACAGTTTTGAGTCTACGTTGAGGGAAATGAATGCGCTTCCCTTCTATGGTTGCCTCAGGGTAGGCCTTCCGGATGAACGGCCGCGTACGCCTAATTACAATTTCTTCCAATAAATTGAAGAGAACAACTGCGCTGGTGTTCTTTCGTGAGTCTCGGCGAGCTCTTAGAAAATACCGGTAAAGATCGCCAATTCCACACGAAGCAAAGTAGCTTCTATCTCCACGAGTAACCAAACAGAGCTGATTATAGAGGTCAAAAAGGTCATTGTTTATGGGCGTGGCCGTCAGCAAAATTACTTTCTTCCGGCCCCCATCACGTCCACGCCCTCCATTGGACCCGAGCAAATGCTCTATACTCGCATAGCGCTGGGCATTCTGATTACGAAAATTATGAGATTCATCGATAAGAGTAACGTCGGCGTCGCCCCATGGCACAGGATCGAACTCCTGCCGTCCTAGTTCTTCCTGGGAGAGCACTGTTGCAGAAATAGTTGCACCTTGTAACTCCCTTTCCCACATATCCCGCAAACTTGCAGGACATATAACTAACGCCTTCTGCCGGAGATGGTAGGCAAAATCTTCTAGTAGTTTCTTGCCTATCCAGGTTTTTCCAAGACCGACCGAGTCTGCAATCATCACCCCATCATAACGAGAAAGAATCTTTCGTGCTTTCTTAACGGCATCCTCCTGGAATTCTGCAAGTTCAACAGCCGACCTGGTGGTGGTTGGCATTTCTGTCACCAGTTCGTCCTTGAAATACTCGTAAAGGGCCTTCATATAAACCTGGTAAGGGGTATATTCTTTCCGACCAAATTTAGAAGCGTCGAGTAGTTCAATCAACTCCTCTTTGAAATCACGTGCGTCAGCCCACTGGCGTTCGTACCATGTTTCCAGATCGATAATGGCCCTAGCACCCACTTCGCTCTTAAGAAGCTGGCGATTTTCTAAAGTGATTCGTTCGCTTGGTTTAGCGTCTGTGAGCCATGAAACGGCATAGGTAGCATCACTGTCCTCAACCTCTTCTGGATCAATCAGAACCTTATGGGTCAGATTGAGTTCGCGGTTTGACGTGAAGCCAGGAGCTGTAAAATTCGATGAGCCGACGATGGCTAGTATAGGTCTAAAACGGTCGAAGAGCATCTGTTGTCCGGGGCGGTCAGAGTAGAACAGCCAGCATTTGGCGTGAAGAAATCCTTTGTCGTGGAGGCACACAAGGACTGTATCTCTCCTTAAATAAGCGATCAAATCTTCTACGAGTTGGAGAGTTTTTTCGTCGAACGGAAGTATTTCAAGATCCTTCCTAAGCAGACCCTTGATGATCCCTGCATCAGGACGCAATCCAATTTGTTCTCCAGAAGTTGGTTCAGCGCCCAAGAGGAGGCGGAAATTTCCAAGTTGGAGAAGGCCATCCTTAATCAGCCCAAACCCTCCGACAGTGAAATAGGCCGTTGCAACGTCAAGCGACCTTCCTTTGTGCTCTTGAAGAAGACCATTCAAGATATCAGACAACCGATGATTCTGGTTATCAATGACATATGGGATTTTCATAGCTCTGCACTTTTTGCTTCAGGGCCACTGTATATCAAACGGCTTTTTCGCAAGATTTCGCCCTATCTCTCAACGTTGCATAAATTCAGTATCAGTCACAACATTTCTTTTAAACGATTCGAGATGTAATTTGCGTCATCGTCAGAAAGTCCATAGCAACGGAAAAGGACAGCATCAATTAAATCCTGGATGGGTTGAGTTTCCGGAGCCAAATGGGAACGCTCCGAACGATTCTTAAGAAACCGTTTGGCCTCAATTTGCTGAATTCTGCGGCTCATTTCCGCTAATGCCTCTACGACTGCTTTTGGCATAATGCCAGACGCCGTACAAGCTTTGCAGAGATGGCTCAACAACTTATCCCATTGGCTTCTTTCTACCAGGGAATACCAATCAAGAGTTAATTTGTTTTCCAAAATTGTCGGAACCGGCAAAACATTGAATTGGTACTCGTTGATTTTAGAGTTTGTACTGCCAATTCTGAAATACCAATCCAAGATTTTCGAGTTAAGAAAGGCAAGAAGAAGATCGAGATCTATCTCTGTTGATTCTCCAGTAACATAACTAATGGTATCAAGGCAGAAGTTACCTTTAGGTATTGGGGCGGCAATAATTCTGCGAAAGTTATTTTGGGGGGAGCTTCGCTGAAACCCAATCCTTTCCCTTTCGTATGCGAAAGCCTTGGCATCCTTCCCTTTTCCTCTCAAAAACTTCTTAATATCTACCCGAACCTCTTCTCCTTGTGAAGGTTCTCTGAGGGTGTACAAGCAAATATTGGCGCCACGAAGAGCTACCGGGGCTTCTGGTTTGTTCGCAAGGTTACCTTTTGCTCTTTCATTAGTCTCGTTGACTTCTCCTTGAAATGATTTACTAATCTCACCCAAACGACGGATCTTCTCTACATTGAGAATTCGAACTACAAGCTCCCAGTCCTTTTGTGTACAAGACGGAATTGTTACGTTCTGAGGATCGAACTTAAGTAATTCAGAAAACCTTAGCCGTAGGGTCGGAGAATCACTTTCTATGTACCGTCCAGGATGGGTTCTTACGGTGAAATGCTCCCCCACAGGATTCACTCTGGTTACGAAAACAGTGGTTGAGAGCTTGGCTTCTTGGAACACGCGATTGCGGGGATCATCCTTCTGCGGAAATGCCTCGACAGCAATAAGGCCCGTTTCTTCAATGAGAAGTCGCCGCACACCTACAGCCTGGTCATCTCCCAAAAGAGCCATAGGAACAATAAAAGAAAAGGAACCTTTAGTTCCTAAAACAGAATTACCACGACAAATGAAGAGTTTATAGAGATTTTTCTTGCCACGAATAGCAGGTTCATAGACCTTGATTGATTCATAGAAAGTCAAGTCATCAGATACATCATACCCAAGCTCCTCAGTTGCCAATACATCATACGGAGGATTCCCGATCACAGCATCAAATCCCGCTCCTTCCAGACGTTCGATCAACTGGGTTGTTCCAGGACGGGGGCCATAAAAGACCTCAGGAAATTCCAGTTCCCAATGAAAGAATCGCTTTTCCTTAGCTGCCTTTAAGGTTGTTTCGACAACACTTCGGTCTTCAACAGGAAGACCCTCTAAAACCTTGTTAAGGACCTTATCATTTTGGGCATTTATGAATGATTCAGCTTTGCGGGATTTTAGGAATTCAACCGCCGGTGATTCGGTTTGGGTATGGCCTCTCTTTGACTTCAGACTTGCATTTCCGAACCATTGACTGGTGCGAACATCCAAGATCCGTTTAAAAGGAGCTAAGGCATCTGATGCTCTTACAAATTCGGTGCGCGATTCCAGCACTTGGGCGTTTGTAATGTCTGATAGTTCTCCCACGTGACGCATTAGATCCGTTGCAAGTAGCAGACCCGCAAATCGGCTCCCAAATAGGGTAAGTTGGCTTGCTCTTGTTTCAATTTCCTTCCATTCACTCGATGAAGCAGCAACTTTTTCTTTCGCAGCAATTTTCACTTCAGGTTCAACTGCCTCTTTTGCCTCCTTAACTGAAACCCCAATGAGGGAATTTCCACATTTAAGATGGTGATCAAGAAATGAAAGCGGTGCACCAAGGGTAAAGCAGTCAAGCCATAAGGATACTTTTGCCAGTTCAACAGCCATTGGATTTAAGTCAACACCATAAATACACCGCTTCAGAACCTGCCTTTTAAGGAGGTTAACATCCGTTAGCCGTTTGCTATCTATTGTTATCCCTTGGTCATCCATCGCCTGAAGGATTGTTTCTCGCATTAGTGCTAGGTGAGCGAAGACTGGATTCCATGGGAAGGCATTTAAGAAATCAAGTGTTTTGTCGGTGATGTAATCCACGACTTCTACTAAGAAATGACCGGAGCCCATAGCTGGATCAAGTACCTTCAGGTTAAAAAGCCCGTCAACCAATTCTCTCCATTTTTTCTCAACAGCTGCCCCCAATTCATACTTGCTTATAGGTTCACCTTTCTTTTTGCCAAGGGCAACCATATCTTTATGCCATATCTGTGCCTCTCGAAGCTTCGGTCGTAACGTCTCAAACTTTTTTTGCAATACTGACCCAACAGCGTTATCAACGATATATTTTACGATGTGATCAGGAGTATAGTATGAACCGGTAGCCTTGCGCTCACGTTTATCGTTTTCAAGATAAATCTGGCCTTTTTTAACAATATTCCCCTGACGATCAGCACGGTCCTGATCTTTTTCATCAAGTTCATTATAGTGCACATACCTCTCACGCCCTTTTTCTTTAACAATTGCAAGCTTACGATCTGCAATACGTAATTTAAATTCGAGAAGGCCTTCATAGATTGATCCAAGCTGGCGAACTCCCAAGGACTTATAATCAATGAACACTAGATCGTGGCGCTTCGGGTCAATATCCCGTGCCAATAAGTCGAGAGCCCGTGCAAGAAATCGGTCAGGCACTTTTGTGGTGTTCAGGAATCTCGCATTTTTTGCTTCCTGGCTATTATCCTCTTCTTCCAGGTAAGTCAAAAATAAGCCTCCATTATAAATGGGCACATTCATCGTGGTATCGCCTTTATCCAGCATCCGAAAGAGAAGAGTCAGACGGTCGTAAAGCTCATGACGACCCACGGTGTAATTCTTCTTAAGTTTCTCTCCTGTCTCATCCGCAATCGTCCCAGCGACCTCGGCCACCTCTCGTTTCAACTTCGTCAGGCTTGCTTCGAAGTATCCTCTTATTTCTTTCACTGGTAGAAGATCCCTTGCCTCCCCATATAAAAGGAAAAGCAACCTATATAAGAAGGTGAGGGTTCCCTCGAAGATTCTGTCCAATTCATCTTGAGAAATGTCGGTACGTAGGGCATCACGCTCACGAATGTAGGCTATGAAGCCAGATGCCAAGTGCGGGAATACCTCTTCAAATACTCGCCCTTTTAGACGCTCACCTAACTCCTTTGCATAGTCTTCGCTCTCTAAAAGGAGTTGATCGAGTAAAGAGAGCGAAATCTTCCGGCCCTCTCGTTCTGTTTCAACTGGTAAAAAAGATGAAGACCGGAATAAGATCCAGAAATAGCGAAAGGTCTCAGAAGGATCAGCTACCTGGGGTCCGGCCTGAGCAAGAATTTCCTCGAGATCGACCTCATAATAGTTTGTTGCCCGGGAATGTGCACGCTGTGCATAGAGTCGCCAGAGTTTACCGTTTGTCACCACCACCCAGGGCGCTTCCCCTTTTTCAAGTAGGCTTACAACGACAGCACCAGGGTTTTCTTCAGGAGTCTCCTTGTCTCGTTGATCATCCTTACCATCCAGAGAGCGACCCCATGGGTAGACACGACAGAGTCCAATCGGAAATGCCAATTTTGCAGGATGAAAGAGGCGGAAATCGGGTTCAGGATTATCATTCCCTGCTTTCTTTCCAGGTTTAAACTCAAATCCCAGAATCCGCAGAGCCGGCTCTAAAAGTTCTTGGCGTAACAGATTTTCCCCTTTACCGGCAAAACGTGACATTGCTCCCTGGTAAAGCTTGCGAAGCCCAAGAAATGGAGGCCTTGGATCTTCAACCCACACAGGAAACATGGGCAGCCTTTCAAGAAGGTAGTAGTCCGAGAAAAGAGCTCGATTGTTGAAATATTCTTCTGACCAGTCAGCAACCGCATATGCGGAGAGCAATTTGTCGTATTGTGCGAAAGGATCGGACTCAGTCCAGGTAAATCTTCGCAGTACTCTCAGATGAACACGACTTGGCTTACGTCTTTCAACAGTCAGAACTCGAGGCCGAATGCTAACTTGCTTAGTTGCAATTCCAACAACATCCCTCTGATTGCCAGGCAGGCATTTCTCAAGTAAAACGAAGTCAAGGTGCTCGTAGTCACTGGTGAGAATAAGCAGGTAGTTACCCGCTCGATTACGGAAAGTCCTCGCCAGGGCACGTGTATGGGAAATTGTAACGCTTGTGAGTTCTAAGAGGTAAACCTGAAAGAGAGTTTCTTGATCTGCAATCAACTCAATCTTTTTAATGGGGCGGCTGGTTCCTTCGGCAGTAATTCCAAGGTTATTTGCAGTCTGTAATGTTCGAGCATCGGTATCATAGCCAAGCCGGGCAAAAAAAGCTGCCACAGCATCTGGCCCATTCAAAGCCTGAATATCGTGTGGACCAATTTCGATATCTATCATTTCTGTAGTTGAATCTTTCATTTTTAAGATTGCAGAGTAAGCTTAAAAATGGAATACTTAGAAGTGACTAGGATTATCCACCTCTCCTTTCAATTGTTCCGGGGTGGGCTCCTCAAGCCATAGCTTATAGATATTTTTCCATCCGATACAGCGCCATCTTCTGAACACCTTCTTCAACTTATCCAGATACTCGGCTTCCAGAAGATCTTTCTGAAAATCTTCACCACTCCCTGTGCAAGTTGCATTAGCTAAAAATTTAACTAGGTCTCCCAGTGCATATTAATGTAATCGTGAGTTGCCTGAACATCCAAGGGTCGAGTAGTATTCCCCGCACGAATATAAAATTCCTTGCCCCCTTTGTCAGTTATATATACGGGTTTTGGACTTGGTTCAACTCGAACAACACATACGATATGTCCACCGCTTTCCTCAAATGATACGTGGATATACTGAGTGAATTCAGCCCCTATGTAATCGACAAGAACTTGATGAAGTGTTTGCTCGAACCCATCCTTGTCACCTCTCTTCAATGTTTTAAAATCATTCTCAATTCCAATAATGGTTCCATCATTGGCAGCACCGATGAGCAGTGTCCCCCCTTCAAAGTTCATTAACGCTGCGACCGTCTTAGCGACAGATTTCTGCAGATCGGAATTCACCTGTTGCGTTCTAAGATCCCAACGTAAACTTGATTTGAATTCCAAAATTGGGTTCTCGCCTCCTGCTAACATTTGCTCAAGCGTCTGAGGCCTTGGTCGTTCGAGATCGGCTAGCAATTCGTCCATACGTTCATTAATAGCGTCAGCAATGAGTCTCCGACGGGCTGCCAGAAAGTTTTCAAAGCGATCAACTTTCCAGAGATTAGGATCTTGTGGAATAAACTGTTTTATGAGAGCCCCAGGATACCTCTTTTCAATTTTAGGTAGATACTGAGCAGGTTCAGTGTTACCCAAGCTCACGTTCGAATCTCCCGTTAGGAAAGCTCTGTTTGCAATCTCATTTACAATCTTCTTGTGGAGGTGGTTTTCAGAGTCGTATCCTCCTTGTGAGTAGAGGAGTGAGGTTGGAAATATATGGTGACTTTGAATTGCATACGAGGGACCATGTGTCGAATCGAGAGGGCTACCATTAAACCAATCGATCGCCCCATGGTCGTTTGCCATAATGAATGCGATGCGATAGAGAGGATGGTTGCCTACCCTTCCTTCCATATCACTTGGCTTTACCTCTATCCGACCACGTTGTTCAATAATAGCATCAACTAACTCCTTCCATGGACTTTCAATCCGTTGAATAATGGAAATGTCGTGATCAAGTCTTTGGTCTGTTTGGCTAGTGTATCGAGCCCATGCACTCGCCGCATACATCCAATGAATAAAGCGACGCATCTCATGATCATTTTCGAACCTTCCATTATGATGAGCGAGGTAAACTACTGCAGGAACCAGGACGTTTGTGGAATTCAAGTCGTCTGCCGAATGGATGTGAGCATGACCGGTCAAAAGAGTAACCAAGTAATCGAGGATCTTATTAAGTCGATCCCAACCTTTCTTAAGGTCCTGTGGAGGTGTTTGGTGGATCGTTTCGAAAAGCCCACGTCCGTTTACTACCCCTGTCAAGCTACGAACCATAAATGTGAGATCAAAAGTGAACCGTTTTGATTCCAACTCTCTTATCTTTTCCTTCATTACTTGTCTTGCCTGTGGCCACTTTCCAGTGATATGCGCCAAAGCAAGGTCGGCATCGGTAAGCTTTGTACCTAAACTATTGACACGGTCGAAAACGTTAATGGCATCGTCTATATGGGCGGAAGACGGCACAATTTGGATTGGGTAGTCTCGTTCCAAGATATTACGCAGTCTTGTCAGGTTATCATTGTAACATTGGGCTAATTTAAACGGGTCTTGTCCAGGCGTAAGTTTTTGCTTAGCCACCTCAAAAGGGTTGATTCGTGAACTGGGAAAGCAATCGGTCACAGCAACCCAAGTCGGGTTGTTTCTCATACGCATTGCCTGATAGTACTGAAAGTCACCCGTTTCAAGGTCGAAGTAGAGACTCCGGGGATCCGTGTTGATATCCTCTTCCCGGTAATACGGTGGGATCTCGCCCCTTGTGAGCAGGTAAAGTGTCGTAAGCCTTTGTTGTCCATCCAGGATGACTAAAGTTGTGCCAATCTTATCCCGGGGGATGGTCATATTCTTAATGTCCGGAGGATTGTCAGTCTTCCAGAAAAGGAGGCTACCTGTTGGATACCCTAAGTATAAAGATACGATTAATTGCTTGGCCTGCTCTCGTAACCATACATACTCTCGTTGGAACTCAGGCAGAACCATGTCTAGCTTACGGATCCCATCCATTAATTCACGGATTATCATAATTTACCTCGCACTCTATCTGATATATACGCGGTTAAGTTAAAAAATGGCTAATTTGCAGATATTTTTCCATCCAATACGGCGCCATTTCCGTAAAGCATAGAGCAAAGCGCATAGAGCATAGGGTAAATACTCAACCCTTCTTTCTGGGCAGCTTTCAAATCTTCGAGAGATGCAATCGCTGGTATATTCTACTCCTACCCCCTCCTTTTGGAAATAAAAAAGCTCGTTACCTTTTAAGAATAGGCTCTAATTTGACTCAAACCTCTATTTTGGATCACCCCACGACGAAGATAGCCTAATCTACCAAAAATAAAAAACAAAATCAATAAAACATTCGGCTTTTTGAAGCGTAAGGTGTCAGATGTAAAGGGTTAAGCATTCTAATTAACAAAATTGAGTTAAGGATTTTATCGTGATAGTTCGAACGATTAGCTGAACGAACAATGCCGTTGATAGGATAGGTTGATGAGAAGAAGAAAGCTCTGATCGATTGGGGGTATAGATCCGATCAGGGTTTAATGGATGATCCGGTCAGGATCCTTCCGGATCTGAAAAGGTCCCTCCCAGGGATGCTCAATCTCGTCCACAAACCGATCTCGACAACTCTTACAAAAGAGTAAGGTGAATTCTTCGTAAACCTCTTTCTCCAGCTCCTTTGAATCGGATTTCTCAATCTGATCCATGAGCCGTCTCAATTGCTTGTCGATCCCCTCTTCCGGCTCCAAAAGCACCCCATCAAACCCGGCAAAAATTTTTATGTGGATCACATAGTTCAGCCCCCCAGGTGGAAGCTCTTTGCCGCATCTCCAACAAGTGCGCTCACTCATTTTCCCATCCTTTCGATCTCACATCTATCCTTTCTTAACTCTCCATCTCCTTTTTCCACATCTTCATCTCATTCAACGCCCGCTCCGCCAAGAGCCGCCGCCTCTCCCTACCTCTTGCCTTCCCTTGGAGGGACGGAAATAGCCCAAAGTTGATGTTCATCGGTTGAAAAGGAATGGTCTGGGAATGGGTGATATAATGGATCAAGGCTCCAATAGCCGTAGTGGGAGGAGGAAAAACGGGGTCCCTCCCTCTTGCCTCGCGAAAAGCATTGATACCCGCCAGAAGCCCCATCGCTGTAGATTCCATATATCCCTCGACACCCGTGATCTGGCCCGCAAAAAAGAGGTTGGGACGATCCTTCAACTGGAGAGATTCCTTCAGTAGTCGGGGTGAATCAATGAAGGTATTGCGATGAACAGAACCCAACCGAACAAACTCGGCCCTTTCCAAGCCTGGGATCGTTCGAAAGACTCTTTTCTGTTCTTCATGCTTCAGTCGAGTTTGAAATCCCACCAGATTGAAAAGTGTTCCGAACTGATCCTCCTGCCTCAGCTGGATGACAGCAAAGGGTTGCTTCCGTGTCTTTGGATCGATGAGACCCACTGGTTTGAGAGGTCCAAAGGCCAAGGTGTCCTTTCCACGGGCTGCTAATTCCTCAATCGGAAGACATCCTTCGAAGAGATACCTTCTTTCAAAATGAAGGATCGAAACTTTTTCCGCTTGATTTAATGCATCCACAAATTGGTAATACTCATCCTCCCCCATCGGACAATTAAGATAGTCCTCTCCACCTTTCCCATATCGGGAGGCTTTAAAGACCTTCTCAAAATTGATCGAATCCGCAGTGACGATGGGCGAAATGGCATCATAAAAAAAGAGATGCCGATCCCCTGTGATCCTCTGGATCTCTCTGCTCAGGGCTTCGGAGGTGAGAGGGCCTGTGGCAATAATGGTGATCCCATTTTCAGGAATCGCTGAGACCTCGTTCCGGATGATCTCCACACTCTCCAACTTTTCCATGATCTGGGTCATCTTTTTAGAAAAGGCTTCCCGATCCACTGCCAACGAACCTCCGGCTGGGACTCTTGTCTCCCTTGCCGTTTTCAAGATAAGGGATTCTAAGAGTTCCATCTCTTTTTTTAGAACCCCTGGGCCATTCTCCAAGGATTCCGATTTAAAAGAATTACTGCAAACGATTTCTGCAAAGAAAGGAGAGCGGTGGGCGGGGGAATAGACCTCTGGTTTCATCTCATAGAGGGTCACCTTCCCGCCCTTCTTGGCAATCTGCCATGCGGCTTCACATCCTGCCAATCCGGCGCCGATGACAACAATCGGATTCATCGTCTTCTATTTTATGTGGTCTCTTTTGAATTTGCAAAATACCCCACCCCCCCTCAAGGGAGAGGGGGTGAACCATCGAGGGGAGGCGAAGATATCAAACCCGTTCATTCCGAAGCGCGGTATCCACATTCCTTATTGGGACATCGCTTCACGATCCCCATCTTTTCTTGTTTCTGTACCAAGAATGGGGAATCGCACTGAGGACACTTCTCTGGAATGGGTTTGTCCCATAGGGCAAAGGTGCAACGGGGATAGTTGGTGCAGCTGTAAAAGGTTCTTCCTTTACGGGTCCTCCGTTCAACGATCATCCCATCGCATCCCTCTTGAGGACACCTAACCCCCGTATTTAAAGGCTGAGTGAATTTACAGGCAGGATAGTTGGAGCAGGCCATGAATCTCCCGAACTTCCCATTCTTGATAACCATGGGGCTTCCGCATTTCTCACACCGGGCATCGGTCTCTCCATTCTTCTCTTCATTACCTTCTACTTCCCTTGTATATCGACATTCCGGATAACTCGAACAGGCTAAAAAATAGCCCCTTTTCCCCCACCGCTTCACCATCTTCGAACCGCATCGTTCGCAGACGGAATCTGTGGGGATTTGCTCTCTCTTCACATCCCTCATAGAAACCTTCGCCATTTCCAAGTCCTTTTGGAAAGGGATGTAGAACTCTTTCAATGTTTCAACCCACCCTTTCTCCCCATCTTCAATCTTATCTAAATTCTCCTCCATCTGGGCGGTGAACTCAATATCGAGAATATCGGGGAAGCTTACCACCAGAAGGTCATTCACCACCAGCCCTAATTCGGTGGGGAAAAAATTCCCCTTTTCCACCCGAACGTATTCCTTTCCCTTAATGGTGCTCAGAATGGTAGCATAGGTGGATGGTCTTCCGATCCCCCTCTCCTCCAATTCCTTAATCAGCGTGGCCTCGGAGAAGCGGTAAGGAGGCTGCGTAAAATGTTGTTTTGGGGTGAGTCCTAATAGTTCCAGAACTTCTCCTTCTGATAAAACCGGTAATTTCTTTTCTTGATCACCGTTCTCAGAATTGTCCTTGCCCTCCATATAAAGGGTCATAAATCCCGGGAAGAGGAGAACTGTTCCTACCGCTGTAAAAATGGCCTCATCCGCTTTTATCTCCACGGTGGTTTGATGGAATACCGCCGAACTCATCTGTGATGCTACGAAGCGATCCCAGATCAGCTTATAGAGCACCCATTGATCTTTTTCCAAATAATCCTTCACTTTGTCGGGTTCCAAATCCATCGAGGTTGGCCGAATTGCTTCATGGGCTTCCTGGGCACTTTTACCGCTTCTATAGACATTCGGTTTAGCGGGAAGGAAGGTTTCTCCGAAGCGGCCCTTAATCCAGTCTCTGACCTGGTGAACCGCTTCTGAAGAGACCCGGGGCGAATCGGTTCTCATGTAAGTAATGAGGCCGACTGTCCCCATTTGACCGAGATCCACCCCTTCATACAACCTCTGGGCAGTTCTCATTGTCTTTTGAGCCGAAAAGGAGAGCTTTCGGTAAGCCTCCTGTTGAAGGCGGCTGGTGATGAAAGGAGGAAGGGGATGCCGCCTTTTCTCGCGTTGGACTATTTTTGAAACAGTATAGGGAACAACCTCGAGGGCCTGTTTCATGGCCAATGCTTCAGACTCATTGGCCATACTCACTTCTCTCCCTTTCCATTTGGCCAATTTGGCATCGAAGGCAACCGGGGAATCCTTTCCCTTTAGAGTGGCAGTGAGGCTCCAATATTCCTTGGAGACAAAGTTTTGAATCTCCCTCTCCCTCTCACAGATAATTCGAACGGCAACGGATTGGACCCGGCCTGCGCTCAACCCCCTTCGAACCTTCTCCCAAAGGACCGGGCTGATCTGGTAACCCACCAGGCGGTCCAAGATTCGTCGCGCTTGTTGTGCTTCATATTTCGACTGCTGCAACCTTCCTGGTCGGTGAAGGGCATCTACGACCGCTTTTTTGGTGATCTCATTGAAGAGAACACGGTAAATATTTTTATTCTCATCTCCGATCTCTTCAGCGACGTGCCAGGCAATTGCCTCCCCTTCCCGGTCAGGGTCAGG
>Ga0187886_1001969_pt1 | contig 17274 bp, 13 predicted proteins | sample June2016WEW_20_1_FD_133001 | JGI IMG/M metagenome (GOLD analysis project Ga0187886, IMG submission 133001) | Peatland microbial communities from SPRUCE experiment site at the Marcell Experimental Forest, Minnesota, USA - June2016WEW_20_150 | ecosystem: Environmental > Terrestrial > Soil >... | reverse complement strand
TCTGGCAGTCAAAAAACCCGCCCTTTCGCTTTCCTTATTCTTTTTAGCAGTCTTATCGCTTGCGATACCGATGTTATATGATGACAGATCAATGACAATCTCGCTTTTTAGGGTCTATTCGACGTGGTATGACCTGATTTCAACCCCGTTTGCGATTGTGCAGAAATTTTACGACCCCTACAATCTTCAGAGTGTTTTGCATTCGATTTTAGCGGGAGGATCTTTGATAATCGGATATAAACTTTTAAGTAAGGAGGAAGAAAAGTGAGAAAAATGATTTGGCTGACAACGCTTTCTGTTTTGTTTGTTGTGCTTTTAGTGCCGGCTATTTTGGCAATGACACTTAAAATGGTTCCTGCCGGAGATCAGCCCGGATACAATTCTGACCAAAGAATTTCAATTTATGGAAAGAGGGGAGTATCTCAAGAATTCGTTTCAAAAGAGAAGAATTTAACTGCAATAGGAACTTCCATCAGAAATCCTAATTTAAAAAATAAGAAAGAAATAATACTTAGCCTGTATGATGAAAACAACAAACTGATAAGAACGTCGGTTCTCAACGGCCAAAATGTTCAGGATGGAGATTTTGTTAAATTTGTTTTTGAGCTAATTCCCGACTCTCTAAATAAAACATATTCGTTTACTATTTTTTCGCCAGAAGCGGGTCCAGAGGAGACAATTGAAGTTTTTTACATAAATTCTCCCACCGATAGTGTTCTGGAATATACCTATGATGAAATAACCTACCTCGGCGGCCTTCCAATCGTCACTTTCCATAAACCGGATAGTAAATGGGAAACCGTGAAGAGGATATATTCTAGTTGGTTTTCCAGACTTCTACACCTTACTTCAGGGTGAAATATTATAGTTTATAAAAGTTGTCGCGTATAAAAATATCGCGGGTGACAGCAAAACTAAAAGGAGCTGGAAGTGTTTGTTGGTCACAACCTCCTCAAAAGCTATAAAAACCAAAGGAAGCATAATTAGAGCGTATCTAGACAAATCTTCGTGGACAAGAAAAATTAATGGGAGGAATAAACCCAGGCCAATGAAAGCCAAATCATAAAATTTTTTCTTGAAAAGAACAATTATTGTGCCCAGATAAATGATAAAAGTATAAACAAGACCCTCTTGCCATAATACGGTAAATTTAATGTTGTTGAATATACTAAATGGGGGAAAGGTGAAATATCCCAAATTTTTCTGCTGGATGAACAGAAATGATAAGTCAGGGTAAAGGTGGTAATAATATGCAAAGATTAATAACAAGCTCAAGGGAACTAACAGAAAAGGTAAAAAATTTTTGGTAAGTTGTAGGGTATTTTTGCCTCTGGCAATAAGGAGCTTATAAAAGAAATAAAGTACAACCCCTAGAAATATAAAAATGGAGTAAGGTTTTGTGAATTGGGCAAGAGCAGCCATAATGGCAGAAAGACAGTATTTTTCCTTTCTTAGGAATAGAAGTGAAAGAGTAATAAAAAAGAGAAGTGTTGGTTCCGAACTACCTATATGGCTGACCGAGAACCACCTAGGTGTAAAAAGGATTAAGGGTATAATAATAAAACCAAATTTAGCTTTCGGATAGAGATTCCTTAGAAGGAAATAAAGGGTAATAAAATAAAGAAGCGTAAAAAGCTGGCTTACTATAATAGCTGAGCGGAAGTAGCCCACAAACGAAAAAATACGTATAAAAAACGGGTAAAGTGGAAAATGGGCCGTAAAAAAAGCAGTCGGGAGCCTAACCGTATTAGCTAATTCAACTAATGCGGGGATGTAAAAAGATTTGGCTACAACCACATAAGAAGGGGCGTCCCAGCTCTGATAAAGTAACTGGAATTTGTATGGATTAAAAAAGAAATAATATCCAAAAAACACTACGGTAGAGAGCAAGAAGCCTAAGACTATTTTTCTTATATCCTTGTCTTTTATAAGGTTTTTTAGGGACATACCGTTATTGTATTATTTTATTTTCCAGATTTCTACCTCAGAGTTTTCGTAGATTTTGGTTAACCCAACCTTGATCAGATTAATCTTCGGACCCATCGGTTTGGGGAAATATATAAATTTTGCATCTGTTTCTTTTATTTTTTCTTTAACCAAACTTGCATCAAGACTTTCAAAAATTGTTTGTTTTACTGCAAGCCGCGAGCGATAATCATAACCCATGATATCTATCTGCTCATAATCGTCAAAATAAGTTCTTCGGGCTGAAAAAGCCGAAACGTAGGCTGTATCGAACCAATCCCAGATGTTTGGTATAGGATCTTTTAGATTTAAATTTGGATCGTATGGCGGTGTAAGAATAATTACGTTTTTGTCAGTATTATTTTTCACAAAACTCAGAGCCGTGAGCTCATCGTTGGTAATTTTTGTAAACGGATTACGGCTATAAAATTCATATATTAAACCCGCCTGTGTAGGTACAGCAAGGATAATTATTATTAGTCCAATACTTAATTTTAGTGCGTTATTTTTAATTTTCTTCATCAGTCTAGAGACTGTTAAGGCAGCAAAGAATCCAAATCCCAGAATAAAATATTCTAGGAAGTTTGCGGTTCCTCCTGCTACACCTTTTTGCAAGAAAAGCAGCGGGAAAATAATTGAAAGAAATGTTATCAAAATAAAAACTTGGTTGAAATAATTTTTGAAAAATGTTTTTGCGGAACTGACCACGTTAAATAAACCAAGAAATCTCATACCAATGTTGCCAATGAGAAAGATCGAGAAGGCAATACCTTCGTACTCAATGATTCTTAAGATAGACCGAATTCCTCCACGGGCAACATAAAACTCGCGTCGCAGTTCCAAATCAATCCAATTAAGTCTGGATGGATCGGCAATCATTGCTCTGATATACCACCAGGGCTGTAAAATAAGAAATGATGAGGCCTTCCCGTAAAATGGTAGAAAGAGAATCGCGGAAATAATCCCGGATGGGAGTATTAATGAAATTATTCTGAACTTTCTTTCCCTAATTACCTCCCAGACCCCTGTAATTCCGAGCGCACAAAACATCACTATCGATGCATATATTTTGAAAACTGCAAGGGAGCCCAAAAGCATGGTTGATATGAAGAGTAGAGTTCTATTGTTTTTTTCCAGAATCTTAAGGAAAAAATAAAGGAAAGTGATCAGGATGATATCGGCAGCAATAAACGGAGGATTGCCTATGGCGCTTTGAATTTGTGAACCCCAAAAAATACTTTCACCCCCTACACCCTTGTGTTGGATTAATGTTGCTATATAGCCAAAACTACCGCCGAAATATATGAAAATTGTCGACCAAATCCCGGCCGAAAAAGACTTGCCAAGAGCTTTGCCCAAAAAATAGGCAGCGGTTCCAAGAAGAATACTATATAAAAGAGGAAAAAGCCTAAAATATAGTTCGATTTGAGGAATAAACAAATATTTATTAAAAATGGCTGGAGCAATATCGGAGAAAATATGGTAATTTACCAGTTTTTCACCGGCAAACTCGGGGTTTTGGATAACAGAACCGAAACTCATTTTCTGAATTTCATTCATTAGAGCAAAATGCCATGAAGCATCATGGGCATGACTGCTCCAGAAAAGTAGGTCTCCGTTAACGTTCCACCCGCTTGGCGAAATTATTAAAAGCTGCCCGATTATTCCGATTGTGAATACGAGAGTGACGATAAGAAGTTTCCCCCCTTTCAATATAGAGCCTAAAACGAACCTTTTTCTGAATGACTTAAGGAAATAAGAATCAACGAGTATAAAACCGGGAATGATTAATATTCCAAGACCAAGTATCAGAAGTAAATATGAAACTAGCGTGAAAATGATATATCCGACAACCGTTCCAAGGAATAACTTTTGCCAAAAACTGAATTCAGATTTTGGGATATCAAGAATCAAAACTCCAGGAATTGTGAAGAAAAGTAAAGAAAAAAATGTAAAAGGCAATATCCAAATTGGGCTCATTCTTAGATTATACCAGAATGGCAATTGGTGATAAACTTAAAACTATGAAGAAAAACGTTATCGTATTGACATTGATTTTGCTTCTTGGTTTTTTAGTTCGAATTTATAGAATTACCGCCTTGCCGATGTACGGCGACGAACTGACAATGGTCTATGATACCTATTCGATATTAAAAACTGGTAAGGATTCTACGGGTCAGATATTTCCCTTAACTTTTAAAATGGGTGCTGGGCGCCCCGGGGGGTATATTTATGCTTCAGTACCTTTTGTTTATCTTTTTTGTCCAACGGAGTGGGGTGTAAGAAGTTTATCGCTTCTTTCGTCTATGGGAATAATAGTTCTAATGTATTTTTTGGGAAAGAAATTATTTAGCGATAAAGTTGGACTTGTTGCGAGTTTTGTTACATCTATCTCTCTCTGGGATATATATCTTGCAAGAGGAGGATTTGAGGCCCATTTTGCCTTATTTTTGGCACTTTATGGTATTGTTTTTTATCTTTATAAAAAATATATACCTTGGGCAATTTCTTGGGGACTTACAATTTTTACATACCCGACCTTTAAACTTACCTTACCTCTCATGTTTTTGATTCTTCTTTGGTTTGGCGGGATGAAGAATGTCATTAAAAATAAGTTTTTCGTAGGATCTCTTATCATCCTTGCTGTTTTTGGCGGTTTAGCTATCAATGAGACTTTTAGAGGGTTAAGCGAGCAGAGATTTTTTAGCATCAACGTTTTTTCGGATACAAATTTACGGCAGCAAATAATTCAGTTGAATAATGAGGAAAGAAATTTTTCTACTTTACCGGCTTTACTAAAACCAATTTTTTATAATAAACCTCTTCAATATTTTCGCACGATTTTCGATAATTATATGGATAATATTTCTCTTAAGTTCCTTTATTTAAGAGGAGATGGTAATCCGCGTCACAATCCCGGAGAGTGGGGAATGTTGTACTTAGCTGAGTTACCGCTTTTATTTTTTGGTATAGTGAGTTTGTGGAAAAAAGAAAATAAAATTTTAGGATTTTTAGTTGCTTGGATTTTGATAATCCCTCTCGCCACAATGTTTATTAATGACGCCCACGGACTAAGAAACGCCTTAATGCTTCCTCCTTTTATCCTCCTAACCTCATATGCATTGTCTAATCTTCCCAGGAAGCTGGCAGTTTTATTGGTTATTATCATGTTGGTTCAATTAATCTTTGTGCTGCAAAGAGTTTACTTTTTAGCGCCTAATAAATTTGCAAGTTTTTGGTCGGCGGATGCAAAAACGGCAGCCTTGGCTACTATTAATAATAAGGACAAAAAGAAGGTAATTACTTTATCTACTAAAAAAATTGACAATATCGAGTATGCCTATGAAGTTTACGCAAAAGTTGATCCCAAGCTTGTTATCAGTCAGTATGGAAAATTTCCCAAAGTTTACGGTAATGTTGTAATTACGGACAACTAAGTTATTTAGGTGAAACTATAAAAAATGCTGCCGAACCGTTGGTTAAGTAAATCTTTTTGAGTAGCTCTCCGTTTTTGAAATCCTTCTCCGGCAGACTCCAGGGACTTCCGATAAAAAGCACATCCTTTTCGTATTGGTCTTTTTGCCAATCAATGTGCCGAAATGTATATTTCCCAAATTTATAATAAGATTCGTAACCCGGCATACTTGTAATTTTTTGTTCAGTCTGATAAGTGAGAGGGTCGTACTTCGTATAAAAAAGGACGTATAAGAAAGAATTAGTGATTATGTTTGGTGCAGCCACCCCACGTGCCGGGTCAAAAACTATTTCTTTATATTTATCCCGATTTACCTGAACGTAATATACCGCTTCGCGCAAACCTTCATCAAAAGATTCACCCTTGTCTCTTGGAAAATCAGCAGAAATGATTAAAAAGGCGTGGGTTAAAACAAGAAGCACAATTATGCCAAACAAGGAAGCGATAGTAAGTTTTAAATATATTTTCTTAACTTTAATTAGCAAGTTGTAAAGCTCAATTGCACCCAAAGCTGTGAGAATAATAAGTACCGGGAAAAGATAAAGAAGACGGCCTGTGTGTTTTTGATTATTTGTTATAGAGTCCGGCAGGATACCGGCAAATATCCAGATGAAAAATAGTTCCTTGAACTGGATTTTGTTTTTGATGAAGCTGGTAATTCCGGCAATAAGCAGGGGAATTTCAAAAACATACAAGATTCCAAGTCCGATTGGGCCCGGTGCTGTTGCTTCCAGTCCATTAAAGAATATAAAACTTGGGTTGAAATAGCTTAAATATCTTTTTATCCAAAAGAAAAATAGAAGCGGAAGGTCAGAGACTGAGCTAAAATATTTCAAGAGGACATAACGGCTGAACTCAATGTCGTGACTTATAAAAACCATATTAAATCTCGTTCCTGATCCTTGAAACAAAGTTGAGTAAACCATGGGTAATCCCAGAACGATACAGGTGATGATAAATACTCCGCTTGTCTTTAAATTCTTTTTGAACTTTGGAAGACTTACTATTATGGCGAGGGCAACAAATATCGGTACAAAAAGCCTTGGGGCGGGTGCGGTGTACATAGTTAAAGTAAGGAAGAATGATGAAAGAATAGCCCAAATGATCTTGCCATTTAGCATTTTGGTAAAAAACCAAATCCCCAAAAGTATGAATAAACCGGCAGTTATGCCCTCATAGGCAAACCTCGAGTAGAAAATATGCCATGCAGAAATTGAAAGAAAGAAACTTCCCAAAAGCGCAATCTTTTTCTTTTTAAAAATATCAAGAAGAAACATGAAGAAAATTGGTATAGAAACAGTTCCCAATAGAGCGTTTGGAAACCTCACCGCGAAGTCTGTAAGACCGAACATTTTAATAGAAGGAATCATAAGATATGCGGGTAGAGGATTTTTGTAATCGCCGACGGCCTCAAGAGTTAAAGGAAGAAATTTTCCATGTTCATCTTTTCCGGTTTTTAGTATCGAATAAGCTGAATAAGCGAAAGAAATTTCATCTCCTGTTAAACTTGGCGGATTTTGCGTAATTTTGTAGAATCTTAAAAATCCACCCAAAAATGTAACTGCAGCCATTATAAAAATAAGAATCAGTGTATTTTTTTTCACGGTTCGGTTATTTCATATTTATTACCAAAATATTGTACAAATCTTTGCCCCTCACGTGTCCGGATATCGCTTACGGTGATAATTAATTGGAATATTACTAAGAATAATGTAAGTATCAAAAAATTGCGGGACAACACGTTCTCTCTCTTGTTATAAAGAACGATTAATCCATATGAAATTAGAATAAATATTACAGGTGAAAAAAGTATCAGTCGATTTAAGGCTACCGTTTCATTGGCCAAAATTGAAGGTACGGTTAATATACTGGAGACAAACAGAAGTCTCTGTAAACCAGATTTCTTAAGCGCCAGATATAATCCGTAGATAAACGGAATAGCAAAACCCATAAATATTGGTGGACTAAATGAAAATCCTAAAAGTTTATATTGTGGGGTAAAGACAGTTTCGGGAACAAGCTGGGATGCATACTTTAACAAAGAATACTCAGTAAAGAAAAGATATTTGTTTTCCGAAATTCTTGAAAGATTTATTAGTCCAGTTTGGGCCGCTGCTCCCTGATAACGATTAATAGAATTAAGGAGCGATGGGTCAGAAAATATTTTTACCTCATTTGAAAATTCATTTTTAAAATTTGCCTTTTCTTTATTGATTATAAAAAGAAGCGGTAATGTAAGTATTACTAGAAGTACAACAGCAGTTTTAACGTCTTTAATACTTACAATTTTTGTAATTAGCAAAATTATGAGAGATAAAGGGACAAACACCAGAAAGAGAGATGAACAATACATCGCAATTAAACTTGCAAGAACCAGTAAAACATTTCCGAAAATTACACTTCCGGACCGAACGAGGACAATTGCATAAATAATAATTAACGTCAGGAAAAACATAAATATGTAGAAGGAATGAGCTATAGCTAGATACCAACCCCAAGGAGAGATTAAGAAAATTAGAAGCGGAATCAGTGCCAAAAATCCTTTAAATATCTTTTTACTAATTAACCAGATAAGAATGGGACTAAAAAGGGGGAACAAAATATATGGGGCATCCTCGATGTAAACCATTTTATGTAAAAGTTCTGCAAAAAGAAGGTTTTGAGGGATATAATGAGGAAACATATATGCATAGGTTATCATACATAAAAGTAATTGTCTTTATTGCGGTTTTGGTATTTACTTTTATTCTTCGTGCACACAATTATGAGCGTGTTCCCACAGCGGCAAATCTTGATGAACAACTTTATGCGCTTTCGGGAATTTATTTAGTCGAGACCGGAACTCCTGTTTCCTGGTCAACCTTGGACTATCCCAAAAGCGCAGAGGTTTTTAAAGGAATTATTTCTTATAAGGGGGGAGATCCTAAAGCCGGAGTAACTTTGTACAAACCGTGGCTCGATGAACCACCTCTTTTTTCACTTTTAGTCGGTTGGTTCGCTCATATTTATGGGGCCAACAGGAATGATTTTGTACCATCCTCATATATAAGAATTCCGATGGTTTTAATTAGCACCCTGACATCAATTTTTGTTTTTCTGATTGCGAAAAAGATTGGAGGCTTTTGGCGGGGAATTTTAGCAATGCTTGTTTACGGAACGGTTCCGATTATGGTTTTTGCTTCCAGAACCGCGATGCCCGAAACCTTGATTGCATTTTTACTGGCTCTTATGGTCTATCTTCTAATGTTATTTTGGCAAAAACCGAATTTTTGGTACATTGCTCCGATTCCGCTATTGGTCGGAATTGCGGGGTTGTCAAAACCCACGGGATATTTTCTTCTTCTCCTGGCCTTGTATTTTACGTTTGCAAAACTGTATAAAACGAATCAAATTAAAAAAGCTTTCAAGTACTGCATATATTTAACTATCGCCACCATTCCATTTATCGCAGCATACTTCCTTTATGGGGTACACTACGACGCGGGGATTTTTAAAATCATATATAGTATCCAGTCATACCGGCCGGTTGGGTTTGGAAGTTTGGCGTGGTATTTTATAACGCCGGCCATCGATACGGTTATTATAAAAGACAGCTGGTTTGTATTTTGTCTGATATCAGCGGTATATTTTATCTTTTCGGCAAAGGATAATTTAAGACAATTTGTTACGATCTCCTTTGTTTTCTCTGTCGCCGTTGTCATGTTTACCGGGGGACAGAGTGATCTTTTGGCATGGTATAGATATCCAAGCTATCCATTTTTGGCAATTTTGGGCGCTTGGGGAATAGAATTTTTGATTAAAAAGGCAAACTTTTTTGCCACATTTTTTGCGGCGGGAATGTTGCTTGGAAGTAGAACACTTCTTGTTAATGCTTTTAGGCCGGATGTTTCGCCCGGCGCGTACAGATTTTCTTTTTCTTCATTAATGCTTCCATCTTTGGCAAATACAATCGTTAATAAGGATTGGCTTATGGTAATCTCCCGTCTTATTATTGTGGGGGTAGTTGTGGTAGGTCTATGGTTTAATGTTAAATACATTTATAATGCATATGAACTCGACTGTCAGAGTAAGACGTGTTCTATGGTGCCGACAACGGCACTTTCAAGAGTTTACTATCCGTTTATCTGGCGCTTGGTTGTTTTAAAATAGATGAAAAATATTAAAAATTACAACATTGTAATAGTAATGCCTGCTTATAATGCGGCAAGGACTGTAAAGGATACTTATTCGGAGATTTCTCCGGAATATCGTAAACATATTATTTTGGTTGATGACCAAAGTAGGGATAATACGGTGGAAGTGGCCAAAAAATTGGGTATTCAGGTTTTTGCCCACCCGAATAATTTGGGTTATGGAGGAAATCAAAAAACATGTTATTGGGAAGCTTTAAAACTTAATCCCGATGTTGTTGTTATGCTTCATCCGGATTATCAATATGACGCATCAAAAATTGGGGATTTGGTGGCACCGATAATTGCAGGAAAATTTGATTTTATGTTTGGTAGTAGGATTAAGAATAGGGGAACCGCACTTGCCGGTGGTATGCCAAAACTGAAATACTTTATAAATCGTTTTGTGTGTCTTGTTCAAAATATTCTACTGGGGGAAAATTTCAGCGAGTATTTTTCTGGTTATAGGGCATACTCAAGTAAATTATTGAGAACCGTTCCCTTTCAGAGATTTTCCAACGATTTTGTTTTTGATCAGGAAATGACAGTCTCATCCATCAGTTATGGATTTAGGATTGGAGAAGTCGCAATTCCTACAAGATACCACGAAAAGGCATCCTCGATAAAATTTCTTAGAGGTGCTAAATTTATATTGGATGGATTTGGAACCATAGGTATGTATCTAGTCTATAAAGCCGGGATTATTAATGATAAGAGATTTGCTCCTGGAGGTGCAAAATGACTCCCAGGTTAAAAATAGCTCTGTCGTTATTGTTTTTGGCACTAATTATTTTTTTTAAAAAATCTAATTTTTCATTTAACTTCTGGTTGGAAATTTTTGTATTTTTCCAAAGTGCCCTGCTACTTTTTCTGATTGAGGAAAAACTCCGAAATTCCTTACTAAGAAAAATAGTTTTTTTGGCTCCATTAATCCTTATTGGTATATTTGTTATAGGAAGTGGTGTATATAAAGATACTTTTAAAGTTACGAACTTCGAGAAAAACCAATTGTGGGCAAGGCAGGAACTTTACCGAAGAGAGCTTGGCCGTTTGGGTCGAAGTAACTTTGGAAATAAATCTATTGAACAAACAAAATTGGTTCTTGATAAAATCACCCAGAAAATTACGGAACCGTATGAACTGACTCATTATTTTTCAACCGAGAATTTTTCATTTTATTCATTATTTTTTCTCCCCTTTTTTGCTTTGGGGTTTTTATTTATGCTGGCCGAGAAAATTAAACCAACCTTGTACTATCTCGGTTTGGCAACCATTGGAGCCGTTTTGGTCCCTCCCGATATGGCTTATTGGCTATTTATTCCGCTAGTTAATTTAGGATTATTGTTGGGTGTGAAAAACATAAAGAAACTTTTCAAAAGTTAAAACAAAATGAGTAAATTTCAAAAAATAATACTAATAATAATCGTTTTCGTAGCCTTTATCTTAAGATTTTACGAATTAAATCAAGTTCCTCCGGGGTTACATGCAGATGAAGCTTCTCAAGGATTTAATGCCCTCTCGCTCTTAAAAACCGGTAAGGATATGTATGGAAAAAGTTTTCCCATACTCTTTAGAGCAAACGGTTCATATCAACCGCCAATTTATACTTATCTGACAATAATTCCCACAATTATTTTTGGCAACAGTGTTTTTACAGTTAAAACAACCTCGGCCGTATCCGGCGTGTGTTTGGTTTTATTAACATATTTTTTGATAAGCAGACTCTTCCTTGGGAGTAAAAAGGAAGGCGTTACTCTGGGTCTTATTACAGCTGGAATAGTTGCCATTTCACCCTGGGCTATTCATTTTAGCAGGTTGGCAGTTGAGGCTAATGTGGGAGTTCTTATTTTTGTAGCCGGTGTCTATTTGTTGGTCAGTTCTTTGAAAAAGAATTCGCTATTTCCTCTAGCCTGTTTAGTTTTGGGATTATCAACACATGCTTATTACTCTGAGAGGGTAATAACGGTATTACTTTTGGCCTTTGTTGTTTTTGTCAACAGTAAAATTATATTGAAAAACATAAAGACAACGATACTTGGTCTGGGATTTTTTGTGTTGACACTTTTGCCGCATTTGTATTTACTGACAACAGGAGCTTTAACCAAAAGGCTTAGTCAGGTAACTTATTTTGGGACAATCTCTCAAGAAAAAATGAGTTTTGTAGGAAAAGTGCTGGAAATAGGTAAACAATTTGTTAATCATTATTTAATCTATTTTTCACCTAAGAATCTCTTTTTTGATCCGGGTAGTAATTTGGGAAGAATTGCGCCGAATTTAGCGGTTTATTACACTTGGATGTTAATACCCTTTTTAATTGGTTTGGGATATTTATTTAAAAACAGACAAAATAATTTCTTTAAAATTATCGGAGCTTTACTTTTGGTTGGGCCCATTCCGGCAGCATTAACAGGAGATCTCTTTTATCCCTTAAGAACTCTTGATTATCTTTGGGTTATTGCTGTGGTCATTTCATTGGGTTGTTGGCAGGTTTGGAAAAAGATAAAAAATAGATGGGTTAAAATGTTGGTTGTTTTGGGTGTAGTTGGTTATTCATTGATTGTTTTCGGTATTTCCTATTTTGTTATCGTTAAGTACGAATGGGCTACAGGTTCCGGGGAGCCGTATATAAAACTGGCGTCTGTTTTGGATAAATATAAAGATAGGGAAATTAGGGTAGATTTCAGCAGTCGTGCTTGGGGAGTAGGTATCATAATGACCTACCTTAAAGCAGTTGACCCAAGGCTGGTTCAGGCTAATCTGAAATCTCAACTGAAAACAAATTACTACAGCCAGGATGTAAATGCTCAGGAAATTTTCAAGACTGACAATGTCATTTTTGAACCAACAGACTGGAATAGAGCATGTGGACCAAATCTTATTTTGGTGGGGGATGAACTCTCCTTTTCTTCCCAGCAAATTATTGATCACAAACTTCAGGAAGAGTTCACAGTTCCCGATTACTTGGGGAAACCCATTCTTTTTGGTTATTCCACAAAAACAGTATGCAAGTAAGGTTATTTGGGGCATAATTATTAGTAATGAAGTGTAGTTTGTCCAAAATTATTCTTTTCCTGGTTATCACCCTGGCTTTATTCCTAAGGCTATATAAGGTTATTTCCATTCCGCCTTCATTGAACTGGGATGAAGTTTCAATAGGCTACAATGCCTATTCCATATTAAAAACCGGCAAGGATGAGTGGGGGAAATTTTTGCCGGTTCATTTTGAAGCTTATGGTGAGTATAAACTTCCCGCCCAGATTTATGCCTCAATCCCAGCAATAGCAATTTTTGGCCTTAATGAATTTGGAGTAAGAATTACACCGGTTTTTTATGGTGCTTTAACGGTGTTGTTTTTATATCTTTTAGCAAAGGAAATATTTGATAATGAGTGGATAGCTCTTATTTCTTCCTTTCTCCTCGCCATATCCCCTTGGCATATTCAGTTGACAAGAGCTTCATTTGAATCGTCATTCTCGGTCTTTTGGGTAACCCTCGGCGCATGGCTTTTTGTCAAAGGATTTGCCAATAAAAAGTATTGGATAGCGTCGATTATACCTTTTGCCATTTCTGTCTATACTTATAATGCAGCCCGCGTTTTTACTCCGCTTTTTCTTTTTGTAATTATTTTGATTTACAGAAAAGAACTTTTTAAAAATCTTAAAGTCTTCATTATTTGCTTCTTAATTTTTGCATTATCAATGATTCCGCTTATTAATTTCTTTATTAGTGGAGACGCTACAGCAAGACTTAAATTGGTAAGCATTACGGACGACCCAGGTTTTGAGCAGAGAATAAATGTAGCCAGGGGCAGTACACACCTTCCTGAACCCCTGCCCCGCCTAATTCATAATAAGGTAACTCATTACGTATATGTGTTTGCCGGAAATTATTTGAGTCACTTTACCCCGGATTTCCTTTTTATTCACGGTGCGGGGCATAAACAACACCATGTCCAGGGAATTGGAGAACTTTATGCAATTCAAGCCCCGTTTATATTGATTGGTCTATATTTTCTTTTTAGGAACAAAAATAAATGGAGATGGTTTCTTATGTCTTGGTTACTACTAGCTTTTGTTCCTGTTTCAGTGACTGTGGATAGCATTCCTAACGCCCTAAGAACTCTTCTGGCAGTGATTCCTTATCAAATAATTACGGCATTAGGTTTTTACGAAACATATAGAATACTTAACCGTAAAAATTTTCTTCGCTGGACTATCGTGGCCGTTTCGGCAATTATTCTCGCAGTCAGTTTTGGGGGATATTTGAATAATTACTACAATATTTATCCGAAACTATATTCCCGTGATTGGCAATATGGATATAAACAGGTGGTTTCATATATAAAGGAACATTATAAGAAATACGATCTGATAGTTTTCAGCAGGACTTATGGAGAGCCCCATATGTTTACTCTTTTTTTCTTAAATTGGGATCCGGGAAAGTATCAAGATGATCCAAATCTTGACCGTTTTGAGGCTAATAAATGGATATGGGTTTTGAAGTTTGATAAATTTTATTTTCCGGATTTGGGGGATGCTGGGACTCGTTTTCAAGACATTGTAAAGACTAATCCGGGCAAGAAAATCCTTTTTATAGGTAGATCCGGAGATTTTCCTGATAATTTACCAAGACTTTTGACGGTTAATTTTCTAAATGGCGATAGTGCGTTTGATATTGTTGAAAAAAATGCGAAATAAACTCATTTTTGCGTTTGTACTGATTATTTTTTTGTTTTCCAGAATTTATAAAATTGCTGATATACCCTCATCGGTTTATTGGGACGAAGCTTCAATAGGGTATAACGCGTACTGCCTCGCGACTGATTTAAAAGATGAATGGGGAGTTACACTTCCGTTACATTTCCGCGCCTTCGGAGAATTTAAACTTCCCGTTTATATTTATTCGGTGGCTGTTTTTGTCAAAGCAATAGGTCTTAACGCATATGCAGTAAGACTTCCTGCGGTGTTCTATTCGTTAGGAACTTTAATCGTTGTTTATTTATTAATAAAGAAGATTACGGGTAAGGAAAGTACGGCAATTCTGGCAAGTTTCATACTTAGCGTTTCACCTTGGTTTTTTATCTTCTCAAGAACCGGATATGAAGCCACCGCCGGACTTTTTTTCTTTTTACTAGGAACATATTTATTTCTTCTACTCGATAAATCCAAATACTTTTTAATTGTTGCAACATTAAGTTTTGTTTTGTCTTTTTACAGTTACAATTCTTTCAGGATAATTATTCCGGTTTGGATGGTCTTGCTTTTTATCTATAACTTCAGTGAGTTTAAAAAAGTTCGTAAATATCTATTTGTTTTGATTATTTCCTTGATGTTGTTTCTATTAAGTTTAATTCCGGTGTATCGGTTATATAGGTTTGATGCGGGAGGAGCGCGTTTTGCACAGGTCGAGATTACCGGCAAATTAGATTTTGTTAAAAATTATCTTTCTCATTTCAGCCCTAATTTTCTGTTTCTAAAAGGAGACATAAACCCGAGAAGTCAGATTCCGGGGCATGGACAGCTTTATTTATTTGAAATACCACTCATACTTTTTGGTCTGATTGCAATTATCAAAAGTAAAAAAATTATATACTTTTTACCTCTAGCTTCACTTCTCCTTGCTCCGATTCCTGCAGCTTTAACTAAAGAGTCACCCCATGCCCTAAGAGCGCTTCTCGCAGCTCCGTCATTCGCTATAATATCCGCATTAGGTGTTGGGTTCTTAAGGGAAAATATTAAAAAATTTAACATCGCTATTATTTTTCTTGTAATTGCCGCTTACTGTCTGTCTTTTGAATCGTATATGGTTGATTTCTTGACCAAATATGGTTCCGAGACGGCTTCCGATTGGCAATATGAGTACAAAGAAATATTTGCAAACCAAAAGAGCGGAATTATTACCGACAAATATGCTCAACCATACATTTTTGCTCTTTACTACCTAAAATACCCTCCGGAAAAATTTAGAGGAGAAGTTAAGCTTAATCCTGTTAGCGAGTGGGGATTTTCGAAGGTCGCGTCGTTTGACGGATTTCAATTTAAATAAATGGGAAAGGCAAAACTTATCATTCTGGCAGTTATTCTGATTCTGTCCGCGGTTTTAAGATTTTACAAACTTGATCAGATTCCGCCATCGCTTAATTGGGATGAAGTTGCTGCCGGTTATAATGCCTATACAATTGCGAATTGGGGAGCCGACGAATATGGAAATAAATTTCCTCTGGTTTTTAAATCCTTTGAGGACGATAAACACCCGGTACACATTTATTTGACTGCGCTTGTTGTGAAAGTGTTCGGACTTTCGGACTTCTCGACCCGGGCCAGTAGTGCGGCAATTGGGGTTCTTGCGGTTTTTGTTATTTATCTTCTTGTAAAGGAGATGCTTAAAAGCGAGACGGCGGGTCTTTTCTCCGCACTGTTTTTAGCAGTTTCTCCCTACGCCATACAATATTCAAGGGGACTTTGGGAGGCAAATTTTGCATTGGCTTTCTTTATAGCGGGGTTAGCCTCATTTTATGTAGGTCTTAGAAAAAATAACTGGTTAGTTCCGCTGTCTTTTACATTTTGGGGTTTGAGCTTTTTCTCGTATCATTCAGCTAAGGTTGTGTTTCCTCCTGTAGTTTTTCTTCTTTGCTTAATCCATGCCAGAAAATTAATTGCGAACAAGAAAATACTAATTTGGTCAGCCATTATTGTTTTGCTTTTTGCGGGCTTGACAATAAAAGACCAAAGAATTTTAGGGTTTGCCAGAATAAATCAAACCGCATTTTCGAAAGAGGTAACAGCTAAATACGGTGGTTATATTGAGACCGTGGTTAATAATTATAAAGGCTATTTTAGTTATTCTTACTTGTTTGACAAGGGGGATCAGAATCCGAGAGGTTCGATAAAGGTGATTGGGGAATTTTATAAAATTGATCTGGATCTTTCATTAGTCGGAATTTTGGTATTAGCGCGGCGTAAAAAATGGGAGGCTTTATTTATACTTTTTTTCTGGTTGGCACTGTCACCAATTCCCGGGGCAGTCTCTATGATAGAACCGAATGCGACGAGGGGAATTTTTATGATCGGGCCCATACTAATCCTATCGGCTTCGGGAGCTGCTGCACTTACCCTATTGTTTAGAAAAAAATGGATTAGGGTATGTGTTACCGGTATTCTATTGGTGTTTTTAGGTTGGGAAGTGTTTAATTATCTTAACTATTACTTTACGGAATATTCAAAGAATGAGGCAATAGAATGGCAATATGGAATGAAGCAAGTTGTTGAGTATGTTAAGGCCCACCCCGAATACGATGAGGTTTACATGACAGCAGAGAGGCAGGAACCTTACATCTTTTATCTTTTTTATTTTAAAACACCTCTTCCTTTATATTTAAGTACGGTTAAATTTAATGAAACCCCATCAAGACCGGCGAATACAGTAGCCGGGTATTCAAAATTTCATTTTGGCCTTTGGGATCCCATTGAAAGCCAGCCGATACCGCATGTTTTGTATGTAGTTACACCATCGGATTATACGGGGCTAAGGTATAAACTATTATTTGATACGGTTTACGCTGTAAAATATCCGAATGGGTCGGATGCGTTTTTCTTGGTAACGGCGAGGAGTACTTTTGATCAATGAAGAAAAAATTGTCTGTTGTGCTAGCAGTCAGAAATGAGG
>Ga0187886_1001968_pt1 | contig 17282 bp, 20 predicted proteins | sample June2016WEW_20_1_FD_133001 | JGI IMG/M metagenome (GOLD analysis project Ga0187886, IMG submission 133001) | Peatland microbial communities from SPRUCE experiment site at the Marcell Experimental Forest, Minnesota, USA - June2016WEW_20_150 | ecosystem: Environmental > Terrestrial > Soil >... | reverse complement strand
TTGCCGGTCACCGCGGTGGCGTAGGCAGGCACGCCGCTGCTGCCACCGGTGACCTGGAAAGTTCGAGCCACATGGGAGCTGAAGACTCCGGAGAGCCCTGTGCCGTTGCGGGAGTCGAGGATTCGAGTTGGGGTTAGAGCGTGGTAGGTGGCGCCGTGGACGAGATCGAAGGCATAGAGATAGCCGTCGTCGGACGCCACGTAGACCACGCCGTTGGCGACTGCGGGCGAATCTTCGATGGCGGCGCCGGTCGTATAGCTCCAGAGCGGGCTCAGGGAGCCGGCGCTGTAGCCGATGACCCCGGCCGCATCGTAGGCCAGCAGCTTGCCGCTGCCGTCCGTGACGTAGACCACCCCGTTCGCAACCGCGGGGGAAGACAGCTTTGAGGAGGGGGTGTTGCCAGGGTAGCTGGCGCACCAGCTGAACGTGAAGTCAGCGGCGGCGAAGGCACAAAGGCCGAAGTAGTCCAGCTCGTAGATCACGCCGTTGGCTACTGCGGGGGAGGAGACGACCGCTTCACCCCAGCTGTGACTCCAGAGTGGCGTGCATGTCCTTGGGCTGCCGCTGCAGTGAGCGTCTCCCCCGGCCGCGTCGTAGGCGTCGGTGTACCAGTTGCTGTCCGCGATGTAGACCACGCCGTTGGCGACCACAGGTGAATACAGCACGCCGCCGGTGGGGTGGGCGGTCCAGAGCGGCGCGCAGGATCCGCCGGCGCCGGCACACGCGACTGCGTCCCAGGCATACAGCGTGCCGTCTTCGGACCCGACGTAGACCACGCCGTTCGCGACCGCGGGCGTGGAGCGGATGGCGCCGGTGGCGGCGCCATGCCAGAGCGGCGCGCAGGTCCCGCCGGCGCTCTTGCAAGCGGCCGCGTCGAAGGCATACAGATTGCCGTCGGCGGACCCGACGTAGACCTTGCCGCTGTCGAACGTCGGCGAGGACAGGTTGTTCCAGCTGCCGACATTGGCCGTCCAGAGCGGCGAGCAGGTCTTGGGGCTGCCGCTGCAGCCGGTTACCCCGGCCGCGTCGAAGGCATACAGATGGTTGCCGGCGCCCTCGACATAGACCACACCGTCGTAGACCGCAGGCGAGGAGGCGATCCACCAGTTGTCGGTGGTAGCCGTCCAGAGCGGCTCGCACGTCGCCCCGCCGCTGCCGCAGCCCACCGCGTAGGCAAACAACTCGCCGTTGTTGCGCGACCCGACGTAGACCACGCCGTTCGCGATCGCCGGCGAGGACTCGATGATGCGCATAGTGGCGTCGCCAGCGGGATTGATGGCGCCCTTCCAGGCGACCCCCAGGGCGGCAGCGTTCGAGGTGGAGATGACGTTCTCCGAGGGGTTGTATCCGGAGTTGCTCGGGTCGTGGCGGGACTGCGTCCAGTCACCGCTGGCCGCTACGACCTGCGGCTGCGCGGGTGCCGCGACGGCCACGGCCGGAATCGACGCGGCGGCAAGCGCCGCCGCGGCAACGAGGACGAGCAGACGGGCGATACGCGGGCGGGACCGGCCGTCCGGAGAATGGCGCCCCAACCCAGACGAGGACATGCCGAAAGCGAACATCTTCATCGAACCCTCGTCCTCTCCCTACTTCCCCGCGGCCCCGCGCTTCCCACAGGAGCGATCCCTAGATCCATCGAGCAGGGTTTTCGAGATCCTCCGCGCGCCCCGCCGCTGCAGAAACCGGCGCCATTCTGCTCGCCCGGCTACTGCGAGTCCAGTGTCTCCTGGACGACAATCCCAAATCGTCGGCACCGACCCCTTGCAACCGTCACCTACACGTTCACCGACTGCGTCGCCGACTTTGGTGCTGTTGGCCAGGCAGTGCTCGACCAGGGCGACCGGCTTCATGGTCGGATGCTCGAAGCTCCTGGCCGGCCTGTCGTATTCCAAGACGCTGCCGGCGGAGTTGCCGCCATACCAGCGGGTGCCGGGATGTGCGCCCCGTCCGGGTCGTCCGGGGCCAGGGGTGTAGCCGTAGAGGATCGGCTCGTGGCGGTAGTGGTAGTCGCTATGCCCCAGAACGATGCTGTTCTTGACCCAGACCAGCTCCTGGTGGAGGCGCCAGCCGGCATCGCGAACCGCCAGGAGGAAGTCGAGCTGGCGCGGTCCGGCCGGGACCGCGGCATAGAAACGGGCGCCCAGTGCCAGAGGGGCGATCCGGCACGCTGCGGCGAAGACCGCCGGACCTTGGTCGCCGGCGTCGCCTGCCAACAACGAAGCCAGGGGATCGTGCGAAGGACCGGCGTTTCGCGTCGCGTCCGAGTCGAGGTGATTCGAGGCAGGGGTGCAAGTCCAGGTCGATCTGACTTCCGGCCGCCAACCGGCCGCGTCGGGACGCTCCGCCAATCGAGGCCGGCCGAACAGCGGCAGGCTGCCCAGCCGTGCAATCGCGGCTCCGCGTGCTACCGTAACGAAGCGGCTGGAGCACCACCACCGCGTTCGGCCAACAGGGGAGGTGTTCATGTTCCCGGTTCTCGAGAAGCAGGGTCGAGGCCTGCTCCTCATGATTGCTGCCCTGGCGCTCGGGGCGGCGGCCTGCTCGGGCAGCTCTGGCACTGCCTCACCCGCCGCGACCGGGAACGGGGCCACCGACACGCCCGCGGCGACCGGCCAGGCCAGCAACGACGGAGGCTCAGGCCTGACGGGCGCGGCTGCCAACCTGTCCAACGCCACCAGCTACAAGTTCAAGATGACCCTGGCCGGTGGCAACTTCGGGCAGACGCTGTCGCTGCTCGGCGCTGCCGGCGCAACCGGCGACGGCCCGTTTACCTTCAGCGGAACATTCGTCACCAACCCCACAAAGGCGGCCGATATCCAGATGACCGGCCTCCACCTCATCGAGATCGACGGCTACGAATACATGGACATGGGGACGGGGGGCTTCGGCAAGACGCAGGTGACCGACAAGGGCTGGGCCGACTCCGTCTCGCCGGTCACGATGTTCTCTTCGTCGATCGTCGCTTCGGTGGCCGGCAGCTACCAGAAGGTCGGTTCCGAGAACAAGAATGGCGTCGACGCGGACCACTACCAGGCCAGCTCGGCCGCCTTTGCCGAGCAGGCCTCGATCCTCGGTGTCACCAACGCGACCTGGTCGGGGGATATCTGGATCGCCAGGGACGGCGGCTACCCGATCAGCGTGGCCATCGTCGCCAAGGCCAGCGACGGCAGCGTCGTCTTCGAGATGAGCTTCGACCTCAGCCACGTCAACGATCCAGCGAACAGCGTGACCGCCCCAACCAACGTCATCGGCGCGTAGTGGCTTAGGTCGCAGCCGTTCGCGGCAAGAACCGAGAGTCCAAGAGGGGCCGCAGCCATCGGTGGGGGCCCTCTCGATGTTGCCGGGAGGCAGGCCTCCCGTGCCACGATCTTCGCACCGGGAATCGGCCGGATCGAGCATCGCGCGCCTGCCGACGCACAGGGGCCTCGCATTCGACGCCACACTCGCCTATTGTTGTGCGGCCCGCGACTCGTCTCCGGGGGTCATGGTTCTTCCATGGCCCGAAGGTCGGATAGTCGACGAAGGTCGCGGTGGACTACGGTGCGTCATATGGACGAGACCACCCACATCTGCCCTTGGTGCTCCACTCCGATCCCCCCCGGCGCCAAAGCCTGTTCCAAGTGCGGTGCCTTGGTCGAAGGTGCAGTCGCGACCGACATTCCCGGTGTGACGGTGGTAGACCCGGAGGCGACTCTCGGTCCCAAACCCGGCGTCGTGCCGAATCCGCTGAGCTGGCTTCGGGCCGGCAGCGACGATGGTGTGACCGACGAAGCGGCCTTCCAGCCTCCCAGTGAAGCGGTCCGCCTGGAGATGCGCAAGATCGAGCTCGAGACCCAGATCGAGAACGCCGGGACCGAGGTCATGGACCCGACCGGTGACGAATCCCTGGACGCCGGCGAGCCGTCCGATGAGGCCATCGCGGCCGCCGAGGCCGGCCAGCTGGACGAAACCGGGCCGGCCGGCGAGACGGACCTGGCCGAACTCGCCGGGCCCTGGGAAGACCCGGAGCTCGAGAACCGCGTCTCGCTGTGGCGGAAAGAGGGCGACGAGGAGCGCTAGACTCCGGCGTTTCGTGCGCACGGGGTGCCAAGCTCACGCGCCGAGCTACATCAGTCGCCCGACCCAGTCGCCGACCGATGGCGGGTGGATGTGGAACGCGGCCTCCTCCGCAAGTCGCTCCGCGGTGCTGGCGTTAGGCGCCGTCCCGCTCTCGATCTCGTGGCCGCGCCGGTTCAGCACCATCCAGTGCCAGCACGGATCGCCACCGCAGCGTTCCACGACCAGCTCGTAGCCGCCGACGTGAGCCCCCAGAGAGGCCCTGACGTGGCGCCCCTCGTCGCGCGGGTTAGGATGCCAGCAGCCAATCATCGGCTCACTTCCTCGGCCTGCCCCGGCCGTATCGCACCATTTCAGTATCGCCTCGAAGGCTCACGCCTGGCTAGAGCCACTCCTCCCAAATCGTCGCTCCGGAGCCGCGCCCCGATGAATGGCCCGGCGCGGCCAAGACAGGACTCGCCGGGGCCACGCCCCATTCCTTCCAGGCGTACGATTGCAACGCCAGTTGACGCGGGGCAGCAGATCCTCGCCCAGTTCGAGGTGATGAGATGGGATCCAACGAGAAGACGGGCCCGGGCGCCGACCAGCCGGTCACGAGTGGCCAGAGCCCGCGCCGAGAACAGGCCGCGCGGGCCCGGGAGCTCGGAGAGCGCTGGGTAGGCCAGCTCCAGGAGATGATCGACCAGGCTGGGCGCCAGGCCGGGCCGGTGCTTCGCGACGTGGCCGCCAAGGCCGCCGAGCTCGCCGCGGTTGCAGCCGAGAACGCCGGTCCCGTGGCCCACAAGGCGGCCAACGTGACCGAGCATGTCGGCGACAAGCTAGCGGCGCGGAGCAAGGATCTGGCTGCGGACCTCCGCCGTGCCGCCGACGCGGCCCGCGCCGCCGAGGCGGCCCGCGCCGCCCAGGAAGCCGAATCTGCGGAAGGCGAAGCCAAGCCGGGCGGCCCCAAGGCGTAGCTTCGCGCCGGGCCGCGGCGGAGCCGCCCGCCGGGCGGCCACACGCGCCGCCTCGGGTCTACAGACGGTAGACGCGCGCCCGGAAGACCTCTGTGCCGTCCTCGCGGTTGAGCCGGCAAGCCCAGCCGCCGTTTTGCGGCCACGCCCGGCCGATGAGCGGCTCGTCGCGGGCGGCGGATGCGGCGAAGTCCAGAACGTACCGTCGTGGCGTGGCCTCCAGCAGCGGGCCCTGCCCGGCGGCCTCGAGCACCTCTTCCAGGTAGTCGACGTATACGCTGTTGTTGACGTGGTCGAGTGGGTCCAGGTCGCGCCGCCCGACGCGGATATGCCGCTCGAACGCGCCCGGGGGCGTCGCCGGCAGTGTCACCTTGTGCATCTCGAAGGGTGGTGTCTCCGCGGCCACGAACCGCCGGAACTCCTGCGGCACGCGGGTTGGGATGCCTCGTTCGTTGGTCATGACCCAGTCGATCTGCAGGCGCGCCACCAGCTCGCCCGAAGGATCGCGGACCTCGCTCTCGCGACGGGCGGCAACGCGACGGTAGCCGAGCACCCGCGTGCTGACAACCACTTCGGCGTAGGTGGGGGTAGGCCGGAGCACGTCGAGCTGGATCGCCCGCACCAACCAGTACAGGCCCCGGTCGGCATACCACTGGCGCCCGAATCCCAGCTCCGTCGAGTGCTGCCAGGCGATGTCGGCAACCCAGGCCAGGTAGATGGCCGTCCGCACCGTCTCGTTCGCGGTCGCTTCCTCGAAGCGGACCCGATACGGTCGCACGATTCGGTAGGGCAGCTGGTCCTCGAGGCCGGCCGGCAGCGCGGCCCGCGCCGGCTCCACGACGATCTCGGCCGCCGGCCGGTCCTTCACGCTTTCTCCTCCCCGAGGGCATCGAGTCCTTCGAGGGCGATGATTCTGGTGCCTTCGTGCTCGGCCGTGGCTCGGGCGAGTCGAAGCTCGCAAGAGCGGCGAGCGTCGAAGACGACGAGCCCGATGGCCAGGTCGACGTCCTCATCGGCCGCATGCGCCCGGGCGTCGTCGAGCTGGTTCAGGACGTCGGCGTTGATCCCGCGGGCGCCCCACTTGCAGTCGTAGACCTCGGGCCGGGCGCTCGACTCCACGGTGACGTCGTAGGGATGGATCTCGGCCCGAACGCCGTCGAACAGAACGCGCCGCTCTCGACGGACCGCGGTGGCGCGGCGGGCCAGCAGACGGGCCGTGAGCTCCTCGACGATGGCGCCGCGGTACTGGCTGCGGGCCGCCTCGCCGCGATTGGCGACTTCGAGGCTGGCATCGAGAATCTGGCCGGCATGGTCGCGCAGGGTCGGGGCCGCGGTCTCACCGAAGAGCGACGGGAAGATGCGTTTCCAGGTATCCGGGTCGGTGCGCTCGCCGTTCATCACCGCCCGGGCAAGCCAGCGCTCTGCAGGCGTCCCCTCCGCCAGCAGTGCTGCCACGCGGGCCACGAGCGGCTCCGCCTGAATCCCCGCATAGACGACCGTGCGAGCGTCGGGGGCGGCGTCCTGGAACCTCATCGGTCGCCCCGCAGAAGGATGCGGAAGGGCGAATCCTCGTCCGGCTCGGGTTCGGAGGCCTCGGCCGCATCTGGCCGGGCGCCCTCGATCGGCCGGTCCACGTCGTCGCCGACCGCCAGGGCGACGACGTGCGGGAAGGTCGAAAGCCAGTCGATCGCCTTGTGCGGGTCCCTGATCGCCGCGATCTCGGCGATAGCCTCGTCGACTGCCACCACCGCTTCGAGCTCGAGCTCGGCGTCCCGCTCCGCCAGGGCGCGAATGCCCGGCAGATAGGCGTCCGCCAGATCGGTCACGTACTGCCACTCGTCCTCGACCGTCTCCGCCAGGTCGGCCAGGGCACGGTACGCGGCCGCAGCACGCGCGATGACACCGGAGGGGTGGGGCGGGTTCGGTCCGGCTTGATGGCTCACGGGCCAAGCGTAGCCGATAGTCCGCCTCCCGGGACCTGCGGTCGCCTCGACGGACTCTCCCCGAGCTCGACGGCTGCGACCGATCCGGCGGACAATCGCTTAGTGCGCCCGGCGAACGTCGGATGCGCGCCCAATCGACCGGAGGCCACGATGGATCTGGGGCTTCGCGGCCGGACGGCCCTCGTCGGGGGCGCCTCGGCCGGACTCGGGCGGGCGAGCGCGGAGCGACTCGCCGGGGAGGGCTGTCGGCTGGCGTTGTGGTCGCGCGGTGGGGAGGCGCTGGAGCGGGCGGCCGCTGAGATTCGCCTGGCGTTCTCCGTCGAGGTGACGACGATCTCCGGCGACGCGGCCGAACCGGAGACGGCGGCGCGCGTCGCCGCCGAGGCGGAGCGGGCGCTCGGGCAGGTCGACATCCTGGTCCTCAACGCCGGTGGGCCGCCTGCTTGCGAGGCGACTCGAACGGACACGGCCGAATGGCGCCGCTCGTTCCAGCTTCTGGCCATCACGCCGATCGAGCTGGGGACGCTGCTGCTGCCGGGGATGCGGGGACGTGGCTGGGGCCGCATCGTCGCCATCATGTCGTCGGGCGTGCGCCAGCCGATTCCCGAGCTGGCCTACTCGAACGCCTGCCGGAGTGCCCTGCAGGCCTGGCTCAAGACCATCGCGCCCGAGGTCATCGCCAGCGGCGTGACCGTCAACGGCGTCCTGCCGGGCCGGCTCGACACGGCGCGGGTGGCATCCCTGGACCGCTCCCGGGCCGAACGGGCGGGCACGACGCCCCAGGAGGTTCGGGCGCAGTTCGAACGCTCGATCCCGGCCGGTCGCTACGGCACGCCCGATGAGCTCGGCGCGTACGTCGCCTGGCTCTGTTCGGACCTGGCCCGCTACCAGACGGGCACGTTCGTTCCGATCGACGGTGGCATGCTCCGCACTCTGCCGTAGGCGCCGGTCGCGGCGGGAAGGGCGACGCCCCTGCCGATGCGGTCCAGCTAGTCGCCGCGGTGGCCCGCCGAGCGCAGCCCGAAGCTCCCCCAGTGGCCGGTGTACGGCAGCCAATCCTCCAGGACCAGCTCGACGATCGAGGAGGCAGGGCCCTCGTGAAGCTTCTCCAGCAGCAGATCGAGGTCCCCGCGCGGACCCTCGGCGACGCAATAGACGCTGCCGTCCTGCTCGTTGGCGACCCAACCGGTGAGGCCAAGGCGGGTCGCGTGGGCCAGGACGAAGTAGCGGAAGCCGACTCCCTGGACGCGCCCCCGAACGTTCGCCTCCAGCCGAGTCAGCTCACCCCGACTCATCGACGCGCTCCGGCGGGAGTCGCCGCCGATTCGGGTTGGGCAGGGCGCGGCCAGGATAGGGCCAGGACGTCCAGCCCCAGCTCCGGATTGACGTTCTCGTCGAGTTGGCCGGCCACGTCCGACAGCCGCGCCAGGAAGACCGTCAGGCCGGCGACATCGAGTGCCGCCGCGGCCGCCCGGATCTCATCGACCAGGTCGGTCTCGCGCAGCTGACGCGCGCCGCCGCTGCGGGCTACCGCCAGGTCGCGCCCGACCGAGGCCCAAATCTCGATGAGCGTGGCCGCGGCGGAACGCCGATCCGAGGCCGCCATTCGGGGAGTGGCAGGCTCGTCGTTCGTGGCGCCTTCGCCGTCCGCCTCCTCGGCCGCGGATGAGACCGTGGCCGAGGCACGATCCTTCCGACGCCGGGTCGCGGTCGCGCGGCCGGCCTCTCCGGCTGCCGCCTCGGGGGCTCCGCCGCGGCGCCCCTCCTCCAACGCGGAATCGAGCGCCGCCGCGGACTTCACCAGATCCCGGACGGCGGCCAGGCGTGCGCGGCGACCCTCGGCGAGCATGTCCAGCAGGCCGCGGGTGATCTCGCCACGCAGGCGTTCCGCGTCCGCGGAGCGGGCGTATGCCAGAGCGAGGCCCGGCCGGCCGCCGGCGAGCCTGGCCAGCCTGGCGGCTCGGGGCGCGTCAGCGAAGCCCAGCTCGCCGAGCCACTGTTCGATCTCGCGTATGGCTACCGCCCCAAGGCGAACTCGCACGCAGCGCGAACGAACCGTGAGCAGAAGGCGCTCCTCGTCGTCGGCGCACAAGACGATCGTGACTCTAGCCGGCGGCTCTTCGAGCATCTTGAGAAGCGCGTTCTGGGCATCGTCGTTGAGGCGATGGGCCCCCTCGATGATGGCGACCCGTGCTCCGCCCTCCATGGGGAGCAGCGCGAGCTCGCCGATCAGATGCCGAACCGTACCCGGGTCCGGGTCCGTGGCCGCGCCGATGCGGACCTGCAGGCCGGGCCCTTCGGGCGCGAGACGGTGGAGGTCCGGGTGATTGCTGGTGGCGACCAGGCGGCAACCCCGGCAGGCCCGACACGGCCGCGCACTCGGATCCGGGTCGCGGCACAGCAGTCCCGCGGCCAGGTCGAGGGCGAGCGTCGTCTTGCCAACCGAGCCCGGACCCACAAGCAGAACGGCGTGCGGGGTGCGGCCGAGGAGCATCGACCGGACCTCGGCCAGAGCTCGCGCCTGGCCACGAGTCGCTGAGTTGACGATCGCTGTGGCCATGGGCCGAACTTGGCTGGCCTGGGTTGCCGGGTCCGAGCTACTCGCCCGCCGGCTCACCGCCGCCCTGGCCCTCGCCGCTCGCCTCGGGCCCTGCCGCGGCCTTGCGACGCGCCGGGGCGCGGCGCTTGGGCGCGGCCGACGCGGCGTCTCCGCCGCTCTCGCTCTTGGCCGACGCCGCCGGCTTTCGACGGCTCGGGGTCGCCGCCTTGGGCTTCTCGCCGCCCGCCTGGGCGGCTTCGGCCTGCTGCGCCGGATCCTGAGCCTCGGCCTTGCGGCGTCCGCCACGTCGACCGGCTGTCTTCGGTTCGGCAGCTTCGACACCGGCCACGGGCTCGCCTGCGGCGGCCTCGGAGGGAGCCGCAGCCTGCCGGCTCAGCTTCGTCGAGAGTTGCGCGCGCAAGATCTCCTCCAGCTCCGGCGGAACCTCGGTCCAGGGCTCGGCCGAATCGCGAGCACCGCCCCGAGGCGCTCCGCCACCGCGACGCTGCTGCGGCTGGGGCTGGCGCGGCGGTCGTTCTTCGCGACGCCGTTGCTGCTGCGGCTGGGGCTGGCGTGCCGGTTCGGGGAACCGGGATGACGACCGCCCGAAACGCTCGCGCTCGACGGCCGAGGCATACGCGCTCCTGACGCCACGGCCGCCGCCCCGACCGCCGCTCTGGCCGCGGCCGCCACGCCGCTTCTCGGCCAGCAGGTATTCGGGGATCTCCGGCTCGGCGAAGTCGTCCTCATCCTCAGAGGGCGGAGTCAGTCGTTCCGGCCGGCCGGCCATCCCGATCTGCGAATCCCACACCGATCCGAATTGATTCGGTCGCGTCGCAGGAGACGAGAGTGCCGATTCTCCCTCTCCATCCCCGACGTCGCCCGCTTCTGTGTCTGTTGGGCCGAGAGCCTCACGGGAGTGGCCGTGGCCACGGCCGCGACCACCACGCCGCCGGCGTCGCCGGCCGGTGGACTCGCCGCCGATTTCGGCGACTTCGCCTTCGGCGCCTCCGGCGACCTCAGCGATCTCCTCGGACGCCTCGTCGGGCACCTCTTGGCCGACCGGCTCGCCGTCCTCGGGGGTGGCTCCCGCCCTGGACAACTTCTCGCCGGGCAGTGCTACCAGCCGACCGCCCGAGCTGCGCGAGGCCGTTCGGGCGGCCAGACCGCGCCCGGCGGCTCGCCCGCCCTGACCCTCGGCGGAAACGACAGCCACTTCCTCGAGTTCCTCGCCGCGTCCCAAGCGACCGCGACCGCGCCCGCGACCGCGTCGTCCTCCGCGTCCCTCAGTCTGCTTGTCCGGGACCTCGGTCATAGAGAGGTCTTCCTCGTCGCCGGCGACACGTCGACCGGAGCGCGACGAGTCGCGCTCGACTCGGGCGACGTGCGTGATGTCGTAGAACGCGTCGGCCACTTCGATCAGGTCCGAGCTGGTGTTGCCCCGGAAGCTGATGACCTCGACCCGCACGCCCATCTCCTGGACCGCACGGATGGCGGGGGCGAAGTCGCCGTCGCCGCTGACGACGATCGCCACGTCCAGGTTGCGGGCCGTCTTCATCATGTCGACGACCAGCTCGATGTCCAGGTTGGCTTTGACTTTGCCATCACCGTACTTGCGGATGTCCTTGCTCACCACCTTGTAGCCGTGGCGCGCCAGGAACGAATGGAAGTTGCGCTGGTTCTCGTTCTCCGGATCCAGCCCGGTGTAGGCATAGGCACGGACGAAATCGCGCCCGGCCACGGCGGCCTTCAAGAGCGTGACGTAGTCGATGTCCGCACCCGCCGCCTTCGCCGCGTAGAAGATGTTCGCCACGTCAACGAAGACGGCGACGTTCTTGCTCACGAATCTGACTCCTTGGTTGACCGGCCGGCGAGGTTGGTCGTCGGCCTGTTGAGCCCGCGGCCGCCGGCGCTCCTTGGCTGCTCGGCTGCCGGGGGTAGTTCAGCGGCTGGTGGGCGCCCTTGAGGCGATCGCCGCTATGTATGTGTTCGCTTCCGCCCTGGTGAAACCGTGGCCCCGCCAACTCGACAGATTCGAGTCAGGCGCCAGCACGACTTCGACCGATGCGCAGCCCTTTCTCCGTGCCGAGTGCAGCATCTCTTCGATCAACAGGTCGGCGACCTTCTCAGCTTCGAAGCCGTCCGCGACCACCAGCACATCGATCGTTCCGACGAACCCGCCGCACCGAACCGACGGCCTCAGGCCGAGGATCGCGCCGCCTGCCATTTGATGGCCCGCCTCGGCGATGGCGACGCTCGCGTTTGGAATGTAGACCAGCTGGCGGAGCAGGCCGATCGCATCGACCGGAGAGTCGCCTCCAGGCACGGCCCCCTTCTGGGCGCAAAGCGCGTACAGCCGATCAACATCGGTGATACGGGCCTGCCTGACCAGGTACTCCACTCGAACAGACGAACCTCAAAGCGAGAGGGCGGTCGCACTGCCGCGACAGCCAGAATGGCCGACGGTCGCTTGCTGTAGTGCCGGCGCTCTCGGGGTGCGAGCGGGATTCCCGCTCGACAGCCACGCCTCGGTGGGTCGGCGGCCGTGCAACGCATCCGGCTCGCCAGGTGGTAACTATACGGCAACGGCGTCAATGGGAGCTAGTGAGGGTTTTGCACGCCGCTCGACGCTGAGCGGCAAACGGCCGGACGATCCTGCACCGGCCACCGCTGACGCCGCGCGCTAGTACAGGTGCCGCCGGCGTTCCTCGAACAGCTCGAAGGCGCCTCGGGCCATGACGAGGATACCAACGGCAGCCAGCCAGAAGCCGGGGCCAACCTGCGGCGGGAACGGCACGAGGCCCTTCTGGGCCAGGACCGCCACGCACAGACCGTAGCTGACCACGATGATCGTCAGCAGCAGCAGGTATGACAGCGGGTGATCGACGGCGACCGGCTTCTCCGACGCGAAGGGCAGGGTGATCAACAGCAGAGTCGCCACGGCGGCCAGGAACATCGGGAAGACGGCCCCGGTCATGGAGTTGAAGCCAATCGCGCTTCTCATCGGCAGCGCGCTGCCTTCGCCGATCTGCCACCACTGCAGGAAGCACGACCCGACGACGAGGATCGCGCCGATCGCAACGATCCAGCGACCGCGGCTCGCCGAACTGTGGTACATCGAGGCGCCCCTATGACTCGTAGGCCTCGGGGCGGAGCACGCCCACGAAGCGGAGGTTGCGGTAGACCTCGCCGAAGTCGAGACCATACCCCACTACGAAGGCGTCCGGTATCTCGAATCCCACGTAGTCCAGCGGGATCTCGACGAGACGCCGAGCCGGCTTGTCGAGCAGGGCGCAGACCTTGATCGAGCGCGGATTCTTGCCCTTCAGGTACCGCAGCAGGTAGTTCAGGGTCAGCCCTGTGTCGATGATGTCTTCGACCAGGAGCACGTCGCGGCCTTCGATGGGGGCACTGAGGTCCTTCAGGATCCGGACCAGCCCGGACGACTCCGTCGCTGTCCCGCCGTAGCTGGAGACCTCCATCAGGTCGATCCGCAGCGGCAGACTGATGTTCCGCATCAGGTCCGCCATGAACGGCAGTGAACCCTTGAGGACGCTGACGAGCGTCAATTCGCGCCCGGCGTAGTCGGCGCTGATGAGCTGCCCAAGCTCGGCCACCTTGTCCCCGATCTGTTCCTCGGTCAGCAGTACCTCAGAGACGTCCGAGACGAGGTCCTGGGAGGCTTTCATCGCTACCTCTTACATCTCACGTGACGGGGGAGTGGGGAGCGGCGCCGGCAGAGGCCCGGCGGCCGGCGCGGCGACGGGCGGCTCGCGAGTGGCGAGCGGGGGGGCGACCCAACTCGCCTGGGGGGTCGGATCCCGCGTCGGAGCGGTCGATCAGCAGACGGCCTGTCCCGTCGGAACCGTCCTCGAAACCGGCCGGAGCCGACGGTTCGTGACCTTGCTCGTGAGGTATGACCTGGCCGGGCGTCCCGCTCAGCTCCGAGACCAGCGCCGCTCGCCCGTACTTCAGCATCAGAGCGCGGAAGTCGCGGGCGTAGAAGAGCTTGATACGCAGGCCCGGGTACAGCTCCCGTAAACGGCGGACCTTCCGATTCTTCTTGCGCACGAGCCTCTGCTGGAGAGTCGTCAGCTCCACGAACAGCTCCAACTCCGGCAGGAAGAAGTCGGGCGCGAAACTCTCCAGGACGTTTCCATCGAGATCCCAGAGGATCGGGAAGACCTGGGGCTCGTATTCCCAGGCGACCTGGTAGAAGTCGAGGATGCGGGCGAACTCGCCCTCGCTGGCGTGGGCGAACCCGTGGTCCGATCTCGGGCCGCGAGGAGCTCCTTCGTCGGTCATTCCACCCGGCTCATGCACGGCTTCTCTCGACGTTCCACGCCCCAAGTCTATCCGCTTGTCGCACCCGAGGCCGCCTGCGGCAGTGCTCCATCACGATCCAGGCAGGCCGTAGCAGGCCCGAATGCGTTGCCACCGATACTCCCCGGGGGTATCATTGCTCGATCTGCTGCGGCCGGCCGGCAGCCCGCCAAAGCCGCGCGGTTGCACACGAACGACATGGAGCGAGGTCGAATGGCATCGCAGGACGACGTCGAGAGATTGGACGGAACCCGCCCAGGGCAGCGACCCGGGCCCGCAGCAATGCCAATCGCCACGGCTGCTATCGCGCCGGAGCGGCCAGGAGGAGCCGGTCGCGCCGGTCCGACTGCCGGCTCGGACCTCCTGTCGGGAGTGGCCGGCGACGGCGCCGTCGAACTCGGCGGAGACGGGTCGGACCTCGATCCGACCTTCCGCCACTCCTACTCGCGCGATCAGGCGATCCTGATCCGGCGCCTCCGCCGCATCGAGGGCCAGGTTCGCGGCATTGAGCGGATGATCGAGCGGCGCGAGTACTGCATCGATATCCTCCAGCAGACCGCGGCCCTCCGGGCGGCGGTGGATTCGGTCGCCCTTCTGATCCTCGAGGACCATGTCCAGGGATGTGTGCGAACGGCCGCCGAAGAGGGCGACGCCGACCGCTACATCGAAGAGGTGCTCGATGTGGTGCGCCGGGCGCTGGGCAAGCCGCTCCGGACCCCTCGGGTCTGAAGAGGCCCAGCTCCTCTTCCGGCCGAGTCATCCACCTACGCCGGCTGATGCGGCCGTTTGTCCACAATCGTGGAAGACCGGGCCGTTTTTGTGGACAACGGCGTTGACGACGCCCGCGATGGCTTCTACCGTCCGACATCCGCACCGCTGTTGCGGACCGTCAGTGGGTAACCGCGCTAGCGAGGGGCTTGGGGAAACCCGGCCGGAGACTGGACCAGCGCGGGAAAACCGAGGGACGCCTGGTGCGAGAAGAGCCAACGCCGGGAGCGGCGCAGCCGTGAGGACCGGGAGTCTGTAGATGACTCCGCCTCGCGTCCGCGATCCGCTCCCGACGTGCGTTCGGGGGCTGGCGCCGCTGCCGGAGGGTTACCACGCGTGTGTCCGGGCCGGGTTGGACGCTGTCGGCGCAGCTGCCCTCGATGAGGGGCAGCTGGCGGCCATGGCCGACCACGCTCGGCTTCTCCTGGCCTGGAACGACGCCATCAACCTCAGCGGTATCCGCGAGCCGGAGGCGATCGCCCGAGAGCACGTCCTGGACAGCCTCTCGGCTCTGGGGCTGCTGCGCAGGGCCGGAGTCACGGAGTTTCTGGATCTGGGCAGCGGCGGCGGGTATCCCGGGTTGCCTCTGGCCGTCGCCCTGCCCGTGACGCGGGCGATTCTCGTGGAGTCGATCGCGAAGAAGGCGCGCTTCTTGTCCACGGCCGTGGCGGCGGTCGGGCTGGCGGACCGCGTCGCCGTGGCTTCGACGCGCGTCGAGAGCCTCGCTGCGAACCCGTCCCACCGGGGCCGCTGGCAGGCGGTGGTGGCTCGGGCGGTGGCGGACCTGACCGAGCTCGCCGAGCTCTCGCTGCCGCTGCTCCGAGCGGGCGGTCTGCTGGTAGCCTGGAAAAGGCTGCCGCTCGACGTCGAACTGGCGCGGGCGGAGCGTGCGGTGGGCCAGCTCGGCGGCCGCCTGGTCGGCTGCGAGCGAGTGGCGGTGCCCGGCCTCGACGACCACGTCCTGGTGATCGTCGAGAGAGTTGCGGCCGCTCCGCGGGAGTACCCGCGCGACCCGGCCGCGCGCCGTCGCAGGCCGTCATAAGGGGCTCAACCGATGCGCGTCGCGGTCCTGGCGGACATCCACTCCAACCTGCAAGCGCTGGATGCGGTCCTTGCGTCGATCGGGACGGTGGACGCCCTCTGGCACTTGGGTGACGTCGTCGGGTATGGCCCGGAACCGGACGGCGTGGTGCAGCGGCTGCGCGATGCGGCGGCCGTGGGAGTGAGGGGCAATCACGATGACGCGGTCTGCGGCGGCGCCACGATAGAAAGCTTCAACCCGGACGCACGGACCGCCGCCGAGTGGACGCGATGGCGGATCGGCGAGCAGACCCGGGACTACCTAGAGGCGCTCCCGGAGATGTTCGTGCCGGATGGCTCGGACTTTACGCTGGTTCACGGGAGCCCGCGCGACCCGATCTTCGAATACCTGGTCTCCCCTCGGGCCGCCCAGGAGTGCCTGGCCGTCATCGATACGTCTCATTGCCTCGTCGGACACACTCACATCCCGACCGTGTTCCGGCAGCGGCGCCGCGGTGGCATAGCGGCGATGGTCGTAGCGCCGGAGAGTCGCCTGCAGCTCGACGACCGTCGCGCGGTATTCAATCCGGGCAGCGTCGGCCAGCCCCGCGATGGCAATCCCTCGGCGAGCTACCTGATCCTCGACACTGCCGCGGGCCACGCCACGTGGCGGCGCGTCCCCTACGACATCGGCGCCACGCAGGCGGCCATGCTGGTTGCCGGCCTGCCGCCAGGCCTGGCCCGGCGCCTCAGCTTCGGACGGTAGGCCCAGAGCCAGCGAAACCGAACTTGGGCCGAACGGCCCGGTTCCGAGGCCAAAAGTCGCTCCTGCGTTCCGCCGGCTCTCGGTCCGACTCCTGACCTTCGGCCCGTCCTCCGGCGCCGCCCGGTGGTATCGTTCCGGCTCGTAGGCGACTGAAGCTGCGACCGTGTGTGGAAGAACGGAGGTCCGGTGCCCGAGGCGAATACGCCCGTCTTCCGGCGTGCCGTCATCGCGCTGAGCGGCAGCCCCACCGACGCCTCGATCGTCCGTCTGGCAATCGAAGTTGCCCGCCCCAGCCATGCCGAGCTGGTCGCCGTGCATGTCGTCGAGCTCGATTGGACGCAGCCACTCGACGCCGACGTGGCCGAGCGATCGGAAGAGGCCCAGCGGGTCCTCGATGCCGCGGAAGGCATCGCGGATCAGCTCCACTGCAAACTCGAGTCGGTGCTGGTCCAGGCGCGAGACGTCGGCGCCGCCATCGTGGATGAGGCCGCAGCGAGAGAGGCGGACTTGATCATCCTGGGCCTTCCCTACCGAACCCGATTCGGGGGCGACTTCGCCATCGGGCGGGCCGTTCCCTACGCTTTGAAGAACGCCCCCTGCGCCGTGTGGGTGGTGCGTCAGCCAATGGGCGAGGAGTCGCAATGAAGATCGTGATCGTTGGCTGCGGTCGCGTCGGTTCGACGCTGGCCGAGAACCTCGACGCGGCTGGCCACGACGTCATCATCTTCGACATCAAGACCGCGGCTTTCGACAGGCTTCCGGAGACGTTCAAAGGTGCGGCGGTCCGCGGCGATGGAACTGACGAGGAGGTTCTTCGGCGAGCCGGTGCCGAGGGCGCGGACATCTTCCTATCGCTGACCGAAGGCGACAACCGCAACGTCATGGCCGCCCAGGTGGCCACCGAGAACCTGGAG
>Ga0187886_1001967_pt1 | contig 17283 bp, 19 predicted proteins | sample June2016WEW_20_1_FD_133001 | JGI IMG/M metagenome (GOLD analysis project Ga0187886, IMG submission 133001) | Peatland microbial communities from SPRUCE experiment site at the Marcell Experimental Forest, Minnesota, USA - June2016WEW_20_150 | ecosystem: Environmental > Terrestrial > Soil >... | reverse complement strand
GTAGAGATTTTGTTTTAATTTGAAAGTTGGTATAATGAACTTGTTTCGTTTTCAAAATATTGAAAGTTATCACCTGCCTGCCGAAGTGCCTTCGGCACGCAGGCAGGGTGCCGCATCCCGATTCATCGGGGGCCCGTCCGTGAGGTGCGCTATCATAAATTGAGGACTAATCATGAAAACAAAAGATGCTACCACTATTGCCCTTCGAGTTTTAGGAATATATTGTCTCATTGAAGCATTCGTGGTTTTACAGGGTCTTGTTTATATCTTCACGATGCCAGAAGAATTTAGTTCTAACCGTTCGGAAATGATAATTATTTCGTTATTGCCAAGTATCATGCTATTGTTTCTTGGAGTTTTGTTGATTGTCTTCTCAATCAAATTGGCGAGTTTAATAACTCCCACTTCAAAGGACGAGCCCACAGATTCAGTGTGGATGCTCAAAGATATTCAACCGATTCTTTTTTCTGTCGCTGGTGTATTGATATTCGCATCTGCCATACCAAGAACGTTCTCATGGATTTCGCAATTAGTTGCATTGATTAAGAATGATTCCCATGGTCTTCCTTATAATTCTAAAGTGATTCGTGATAGTTGGGTGTCTTTAATTCTTAGCAGTCTTCAGATGTTACTTGGAATCGGGCTTTTTTTTGGTTCAGATAAACTCAGTTTATTCTGGCAACATTTAAGAGACTGGAGTCCAAATAAAGAAATTGATAAGCGCGCCTAACCAGGCGCTCCCCGCGAAAAAAAAGACGGGGTTTCGCATAAAGCGTTCAACAAGCTGACCGAATGAGCGCACTGCAATTAGCATGGCGTTTAGAGGTTTAGTATATTTTGAAGGCTATTAACTTGAAACATGGTTCGTTATCAATATGTTGAAAGTATTCAGCGTGGCAGTTTAGCGTCCGTTATACCGCTAACTGATTTATCGTTGAACTGAAGTTTACGTGCATCATAACCATCACAGGAGGAAAATATGTCAGCAGGTAGCGCTCTTAAACATTATGGAAAAATCATTTCCAAAATTCATTGGAATGAAATTCTCAAAGCCATAGCCACACTCGGCCCGATAGCCGGAAATATCTATGACGATTTCAAAGCTGGCAAAACAGAATCTCATTGGGTAGATTCAACCAGCCGAGTATCGGTTTCTTTACAGGAAGTCCACTCTATGGTTGCTAAACATGAAGGATTTATTAATCAACAAGCACAACTCAATACTCAGTTGACTGATCAGTTGAATATACTTGCAGTCGCATCCAATACTCTCTCTTCACGTCTCAATGTCGTTATTGGGATCGTTGCGTTTCAAATGATCTTAATTCTCATCCTTTTGGTACGTCTTATTCTCAAATAGAAAACAGATTTCAACAAGTTAAATTCAAATTACTATTTGTATGATGGGAAAACAATTATTTACCTAAGTTAGCGGGCTAACCGAGTTGCTCATGCTCGGCTTGTCCAGAAGAATGCAACACAGCCGGAGCGGCCCCGCCATCCCGCTAAAAAACAGCGGGACGCCCGCCTTGCCGGTCGGGCAGGCAAAAAGACGCGCAAAAAAAAGCTACGGGTAAACCATCCGCTAGAGTGCGTTTTGAAATGCTGAAAGGATTCTATTTATGCCGACAGATGAAGAATTAAAATATCCCATCGGGAGATTTCAGTTCACACAGCCAACACCAGATCTCCGAGCTAAATATATTCATCAGTTCAGATCCGCGCCAGGTATTTTGTATGAAGCTGTTAAGGGTCTCAAAGAAAATCAACTTCTGAGCACGTACCGTCCCGGTGGCTGGACTCTAGCTCAGGTTGTGCATCATATAGCTGAGTCAGACGTAAATGCCTACCCCCGATTAAAGTACGCCCTGACTCAGGATGTACCAGACGTGATGGTAGCACAACAAGGGTTGTGGGCTGAGCTGCCTGATGCACAATCTTCAAATATTAGTTTATCTCTGGCTCTTTTCGAGGCAATCCGTAATCGATGGGCAGATGAATTCGAATCGCTTAGCCCTGAAGATTTTACTAGGCAATGGCGACACAGCCGGTACGGTCTTATGACAATCGATGCCTTGCTTCAGCAGTATGCATGGCATGCCCAACATCATACTGCTCAAATAAGCGAGCATCGCAAGCGGATGGGTTGGTCGTGATACTAATTATAAATGAGCCCCGCAAAAAAAGCGGGGCAGGCATGGTACGTTAAACATGGCAAGTAACGGTTTAGTATATTCGGAAGCTATCAATTTGAAACTGGAAAAGAGGAAAACACGCTTTGCGTGTTGCAGTCACAGGTCTCCGGCTGTTAAGTACAAAAATTGGAATTTATCAATAGTCGCACCCAGATTTGTCGGGATCGGTACAGTGAGCGGGCAGCTTTTAATAAAGGAGACCTATGGACTCGTTTAATAGAATTTCACACTTTAGTTTTTATATTCCAATATTGTTTGCAATTGTTGTATTTATTGGGTGCAAGGAAAACTCTACTGTATCAATACAATCATCTACACCCCAAAATACACCGGTAGTCGTCAGTACGACAAACGCGTTCACGTATGCGATTGATGCCAATGCGTACACTGCTAGCACTGCCTATGATCTTGCATTTTCTACAGACTCGCTTGCGGGCACTCTTGCGGTAGGCGGCTATTTGTTCGGCAATGCATCATTGTACATTCGTGATTCGACAAATTCTATCGTATTTAATGATTCTGTAACTACGAACCAAACAATTGTCATTGCTCAGGCAGGCAAAGGAATTCCGAAACGACTCACATTGTCATGCAACAATTTCACCGGAAAAATCAGTTTTGTTTTAAGCTATGTTTTAGGCCGTATTCCAATAGTTAATTAATCAACATCGAGGATTGGTGATTACAAACAGAAGTGTATAGTTCTGTTTCCCGTTGACTACTTGTTTTCCCCCGAAAAGAATTATTTCGGGACTTAGCCGCAATCCGTTCAATGTACACAACATCCGAGAATGACAATTTTAAGAATTATTATTACCCCTCCTTGCGGCAGGGAAAGGGGACGTACGGTATTTCTGAAACCGCACATATCCTTGGAGAATCTTTCAGAAAAGTCGGTTCAGCATAACGTAAAGAAGGAAAAGGTGTTCGCTCACATGTGATAAATATTTGCTCCAAAAGCCAAAAAGCGGTATGTTGCTACCGAATGATGAATCGATCGTGCATACAAACAGGTGGTTTTTTTTGACTCCGTGCCGAAAGACGGTTTTACAAGGACCCTCATCCATCAGACAAAAAAATCAAATATTCATTCAACAATCATGGGGATGGAATCATGTCAAAGTTAACTCCTGAATTCGAAGGATTACTTCAATTAATAGTCTATCTCGAATGTAAAATTGATGCCGTGACAGACCTCCTTAACGAAAGAGGGATTTCACTTTCGGCAAATGAGATTGATAGTAAAACTCATAGAATTCATGCAGTCCAAGGGTACCCAAAAAGATACAGAATCATCAGCATGATGAAAGATGGTAAATTTGATTTTACATAAGGATACAGACAACATCTCAAAAAATGGTTTTGACAAAAGCGCCGGAGCAACAAACATCTGCTTCTTCGTTGAAAGCTCGATGCAGTTTGATTCGATATTCATAGTATAACAATGCAGTGGTGATTATGTCGATTCGTTTCTTTATTGTAGGATTCGTCATTACAGTGATCGGGAGTATTGGATGCCAACGAAACTCAACCACGACTGAAACTTTGAAAATATTTCCACTCGACAATATGGAAAGAGTCCTAACCCAATCCGGTGTATCTTTTGATAAAACCATATCCAGCGACGGGAAAGGTTCGTTGAGAATTGATGCATCTGAACCGACTACCGTTCGATTATTTGAAGTACGGGATATTTCCATTGAGGAAGCTCGTTTGATTTACAAAGCCAAACTTAAAACAAAAGACGTACAGGGAAAAGTATATCTTGAAATGTGGTGTTCTTTCCCGGGATTAGGAGAGTTTTTCTCCCGGTCATTGAATAGTCCTTTATCCGGAACTGTTGATTGGACAACAATCGAAACACCTTTCTTCTTAAAGAAAGGTCAGAAACCGGAATTGATAAAGCTGAACGTTGTTATAAACGGTCAAGGGATTTTGTGGATCGATGATATATCATTGGTCAAAAGCCCCTTGCAATAAAGTGTAGAAATATTTTCCTCCCGAGATCAAAGAAATTTATGTCGATAGATGGGAATTGTTCCAAACTCCAACAAGCGAAATATTTTTCACGAACCATGAATCCATAGTGCACATACATAGGTGTCTTTCTTTAACAATTAATAAATGGAGGTCGTATGTTATTTATTCTCAGTATCGTTGTCGTTATAGGAGCCATCTCGGTATGGTTCAACGCACGAAAGAAAGTACGTGACGAACGCAATATGGTTTTTAAAACAACGGCATCTGCCGCTGGAGTAACAGCATTGGCGTTTGTTCTTATCGCGCTCTCGCAAATGTTCACGGTTGTTCCGGCTGGAAATGTCGGTGTAGTTGATTTCTTCGGCACTGTATCAGAAAATACCTTAAAAGCAGGAATCAACTTCGTCAATCCGTTAGCCCGCGTAGTAAAGTTCTCCGTACAAACACAGGAGATCAAAGAAGTGATGGACGTTCCTTCGAAGGAAGGAATGACCGTGCAGCTTGAGATCAGCGCGCTTTTTCATCTCATTCCAGACAAAGCAGCGGAAGTCTATAAAACGGTGGGAGAAAATTATGTCGAGATTCTCCTCGAACCGCAATTCCGCTCTGTCGCTCGCGGAGTCACTGCAGGGTACGAAGCCAAAGCGCTTTATACCTCCGAACGCGAAATGCTTGCACAGATTCTCTTGAGTGATTTAGAAAAACTCGTCGAACCGAGAGGCATCAATGTTGAATCAACACCGTTGCGCCGCATCGGACTGCCCCCCGGCTTACAGGCATCTATCGAAGCGAAACTGCAGGCAGAGCAGCAGAGTCAGCAAATGCAATTCGTACTCACGAAGGAAAAACAGGAAGCCGACCGTAAACGAATTGAAGCACAAGGTATATCAGACTTCCAGAACATCGTGGCACACAATATCAGCGACCAATTATTGCGATGGAAAGGAATCGAAGCAACGGAAAAACTTGCAAACTCACAAAACACGAAAGTCATCGTTATCGGCGCAGGCAAAGATGGTTTACCTCTGATTCTGGATACGAAGTAATCCTTCGACCTTGGAGTCTGAGACGACTATCATTGGTCTCAGACTCCGTCGATGGAATTGCACTCGTTAAAAATTTTATACTGGAACGACAGCAGGAAACAACTCGTCTATGGATATACAACCTTAAAAAACATTCACAAAGCTTACGAGCGATATATTAAACGAAGGAGAAAACACTATGGGAGCTCATGGAATTGAAATCGCAGGTGTCGATGTTCAAAAATTGATCGGCATGCTCAACGGGGCATTAAGCGAAGAATGGCTTGCATATTACCAATATTGGATTGGCGCAAGGTTGATGGAAGGTCCGATGCGAAGTGAGATTGAGCCAGAATTACTGCTTCATGCAAATCAGGAATTAAACCATGCCGTCTTAATTGTTGGACGAATCATTCAGTTAGGAGGCACACCCGTCGGGCATCCGGCAGATTGGTTCAAATTCAGCAAATGTGAATATGAAGCACCTATAGATCCGTACGTAGAAATTGTGCTAAATCAAAATCTCCATGGTGAGCGATGCGCAATTAAGAGATATAAAGAATTAGCGGATTTTACCAACGGAAAAGACCATACAACACATCAGATGGCAACAACTATCTTAAATGAAGAATTAGAACATGAACAAGATATTGAAGATTGGATAACTGATTTGAGAAGAATGAAAGAAGATATCAAGAAAATAAGATCATAAGGCATACAGAGGTCAGCGAATATTTCTGGGCACGTCCGAGAAATGTCTCCAAGAAGATTGAATGAACAAATAGAAAATAATGTCCAATTCCAAAATGCCTGTTCTGTTCATTGGTCACGGATCACCAATGAACATTGTGTACCATAATGCTTATACTCGGTCACTTCAAACGTTAGGTGCTTCTCTTCCCAAACCTGAAGCAATTCTCGTTGTGTCAGCACATTGGCTGACACACGGGACATTTGTTTGCAGTGCGGACAAGCCGGAGCAAATCTATGATTTCTACGGCTTCCCTGACGAGTTGTACAAAGTGCAATATCATCCACCTGGAGCACCTGCGATTGCCAAGTCTATAGTTCATGAACTCGGGTTCAAAAACATTCAAGTCAATGCTGAGTGGGGAATCGATCATGCTTCGTGGGCTGTACTTATCTATATGTATCCCAAAGCAAACATCCCTGTATTAGAAATGAGTCTTGATGTTACAATGAACGAACAGGAGCATTACATACTCGCTCAGAAGCTCTCTTTCCTCCGCAAACAGAATGTCCTCATCATTGGCAGCGGAAATATCGTTCACAATCTTCACCGTATGGAGTATAAAGTAGAGGCCAAACCATATCTATGGGCTCTGGAGTTTGACAAATATATCAAAGATGCGCTTCTTCAGAAAGACATAGACCGCTTATTACACTACAAAGAATTGAGTCCGGTCGGAAAGATTTCAGCACCGACGAACGATCATTATCTGCCTATGCTCTACACTGCCGCGTTACAGGAAGAGAATGAACAGATCGAGTTCTTTCACGAGAGCATACAGAACGCATCAATTTCCATGAGATGTTTTGTCGTTCAATAACCTGTCTGGGCGAGGTCACCTCGCCCCCTTCATACCCAAAAACGAGAGAAGGATAGTATCATGATTATTAAAAAAATTCCGTTTGAAGCAACCGATTGGTCGACCATGAAAAGTGAACGCCACAATGGGGAATCCGGTTATGCTGATTGGAAAGTTCGTCAGTGCGGTGATATCCGCGTGCGTGTGGTGGAATATTCGCCCAACTACAAAGCCGATCATTGGTGCGCAAAAGGACACATCCTTTTCTGTCTTGAAGGCGAAATGACGACAGAACTCAAAGATGGCAGAACGATCCAATTGCACAAGGGAATGTCCTATCAGGTAGAAGATGAAAATTATCCGCACAGCTCCCACACAAAAACAGGCGTAACGCTGTTTATTGTAGATTGAAAATACAGGTATCGTTTCAATAAAAAGGAATCACCATGAAAATTTCCTCCCTATTCATACTGTTATTCGGTTTCTTGTTCTTAGGATTCATTCCCATCATTCAAGCGCAAGAGATTTTCAAGCCGGATCAAATTCTTACGCCCGACCCGAAAATTCTTATCGGCAAACTTGATAATGGATTAACATATTACATCCGGGAGAATAAGATGCCGGAGAAACGTGCCGAGCTAAGAATTGCTGTTAAAGCCGGTTCGATTCTCGAAGACGACGACCAACAGGGATTGGCACATTTCGTTGAACATATGGCGTTCAACGGAACAAAGGACTTCCCAAAACAAGACATTGTCAACTTTCTTGAGAAATCCGGAGTGCGTTTCGGCGCCGACTTAAACGCCTATACCAGTTTCGACGAAACTGTTTATATGTTACAAGTGCCAACCGACTCCCCGGAGGTGATGAAGACAGGATTCCAGATATTGGAGGAGTGGGCACATGATCTTTCCTTCGACGATAAAGAAATCGACAAGGAGCGCGGAGTGGTGATTGAAGAATGGCGTTTGCGAAGAGGCGCGGATAATCGTGTTGCCATGAAGCATATTCCGATGGAGCTGTATAAATCTCATTATGCCGACCGTATCCCTATAGGAAAAAAAGAAATTTTAGAATCATGCCCGCATGATGCCCTCCGCAAATTCTATCGTGATTGGTACCGACCAGATCTTATGGCAGTATTTGCAGTAGGCGACTTCGATAAAAAAGAAATTGAAACGCTCATCAAAGAACATTTCTCCGATCTCAAGAATCCACAAAAAGAACGGGAACGAAATAAATATCCTGTACCAGATCACAAAGAGACATTAGTTTCTGTCGTCACTGATCCTGAACTGACCCGAACTTCTGTGGAGATCCTGTTCAAGCGCGAGATTCACGATATATACACAGCTGCAGAGTATAGAGATCTGATCATCGGCGGTCTCTATGATGCTATGCTCAATGATCGCCTCAGCGAACTGCTTCAAAGACCGAATCCGCCATTCATTTACGCTTACAGCAGCGACGGACGTTTTGTCGGGGAGAAGCAAGCGTACGAACTTGGCGCAAGTGTCAAAGAAAATTCTATTCTCGGAGGGCTTGAAGCGGTCCTGACGGAAGCATTTCGCGTGAAGCAACATGGGTTTACTGCAACTGAACTCGAGAGACAAAAAAATGAAAACCTACGCAGAATGGAAAAATATTATAAAGAACGTGATAAATCTGAATCACGACAATTCATCGATGAATATCTCAGAAATTTTCTGGAAAGAGAAACCATCCCCGGCATCGAGGTCGAACTTGCAATGTATAAGCAATTTCTCCCGGGCATTACGGTCGAAGAGATCAATAAACTTGCCGAAGAACGAATGACACCGGGCAACCGTGTCATCACCATTTCTGCACCGCAAAAGGAAAGCGTGAAGGTTCCGACAGAAGCAGAAGTACTGACAATAATCAATAAAATAACAACGGAGAAATTCGATCCATATATAGACAAGGTCAGTTCGAAACCACTGGTATCCCAGCTTCCTTCACCGGGAAAGGTAGTCGATGAAAAGAAGATCGTTTCGCTGGGTGTGACAGAATGGATTCTCTCCAATGGAGCTAGAGTTGTGCTCAAGCCAACAGACTTTAAAAATGACGAGATTTTATTTTCAGCATTCAGCAACGGCGGCACATCGCTCGTTCCCGATACAGATTATATTTCTGCCGCATTTGCCACTGCCATCATCGGTCAATCAGGTATCGGTGAGTTTGATGCCATCTCCCTGCAAAAGGAATTGAGCGGAAAAATCGTGAGTCTCAGTCCATCGATCAGCCAGCTTGCCGAAGGGTTTGGAGGCAGTGCATCGCCGCAAGATCTTGAGACGATGTTCCAGCTTGCATATCTCTACAGTACTTCCCCGCGAAAAGACACCACGGCTTTTGCATCTCTTATAACGCGCTATAAGGCAATGCTGCAAAACCGCAGCGTCAGTCCAGAAACAGCATATAACGATACACTTCAGGTGACACTCGCCAATTATCATTTCCGATCCCGACCTGTATCCATTCCAATGATGGATGAGATCCATCTCGACAAAGCACTCTCTGTGTATAAAGATCGGTTTGCCGATTTTAGCGATTTCACTTTCCTTTTTGTCGGTAACTTCAAGATCGATACGATCAAACCGCTCGTAGAGCAGTACCTTGCAATCCTCCCTTCACTGAAACGGAATGAAACCTGGAAAGATATCGGCATGGAGCATCCGAAAGGTGTGATCAACAAACAAGTGAACAAAGGCATCGAACCTAAAAGCACGGTGAACATTACCTTCACAGGTCCGTTTGAGTGGTCGCAACAAAATCGGTACGATTTCAATGCCATGCTTGAAGCGTTGAATATTAAATTGCGAGAAGTGCTTCGTGAAGATAAAGGTGGAACGTATGGCGTCAGAGTTTCCGGCTCTCCTTCACTGTTCCCTCGGCAGGAATACAGTATAACGATATCGTGGGGCTGTAATCCCGATCGTGTGGATGAGCTTGTGAAGGAAGCGCTGATGCAGCTTGATAGTTTGAAGATCAAGCAACTGGATTCCCTCTATATCAAAAAAGTCAGTGAGATCCAACGACGTGCGTATGAAGTAAACCTTAAGCGGAACGGCTTCTGGCTCGGGAATCTCCAGGCATACTACACCAACGACGAAGATCCAGAAATGATATTGAACTATCCTAAGCTTGTAGACCATCTGACAGCTAAGGCAATTCAGGAAGCTGTGAAGAAATATTTTAATATGAAGAATTATATAAAGATTGTATTGTATCCAGAAAAAAAATAAGGAAAGAAGTTTTCAGGTGTCCGTAATCAGTAAAACATTGATTCGGCGTCCCGAAGAATCTAACTTTATACTTTAGTTTCAACCCCCTTTTTTTCTCTCCCTCGTTGATGGGGAGATGTCCGAAGGACGGAAGGGGTCATAAAACAGGAAAAGAAAAAAAACAAAAGTAGACACGATGTGAAGATCCATTACTTCCAACATGTCCCTTTTGAAGACTTGGGCACTATCCGGCAGTGGACTGAATCTCATGGGCATTCATTGAGTGTTACTCAATTCTTTCGTAATAGTACACTTCCAAAGATTGAAGACATCGATTGGCTTATTGTAATGGGTGGTACGATGGGAGTGTATGATGAAAACATGTTTCCATGGCTCGTCAAAGAAAAGGAATTCATCTCAGAGGCGATCCGGAAGAATAAAAAGGTGCTCGGCATCTGCCTTGGTGCTCAGCTTATAGCATCCTCACTTGACGCGAGGGTATATCCCAATGCTCAAAAAGAAATCGGCTGGTTCCCGGTGAGAGTTACTCCAGATGGTAAGTCGTCGAGTCTCTTCAAAAATATTCCTCAACAATTCACTGCATTTCATTGGCATGGAGATACCTTTGATCTTCCAGAAGGAGCGCGTTGGTTAGCGGAGAGTGAAGCTTGCAGGCACCAAGCGTTTTCCTTCGACAGTCACGTCCTTGGCTTGCAGTTTCACCTTGAAGTTGAACGGCATAACGTTGAGTTACTTATACAGAATTGCGGGTATGAATTGCAAAAGGTACCGTTCATTCAATCAGCAGAATCCATGTTGAACGTGAATCATGGTTTCGATGAGATCCGTCAAAACATGTATCATATTCTTGACCGATTAGAGGAGAATAATTCATATCGACCGCCTGAATAAATCGGCAATAGGTACTGTTTGTATCTTCTCTCGACAACTCTATAAACAATTAAAATATCGGACTGTCATCGTTCGATTGCTTGTTTCTATTCATGAACAAGAAATCCTCATTTGATGGAAGTCGGCAAAACCTTATACGTGTCAAACAGAAAAAATTGGCGAGCGTGGCTGGCAAAAAACCATCGCTTTGCAGCAGAAATATGGCTTGTCTATTATAAAAAGCATAGCGGTAAACCTCGGATACCGTACAACGATGCAGTGGAAGAAGCGCTCTGTTATGGTTGGATTGACAGCACTCTCAAGCCCAAAAATAAAGAATGTTATGTGCAAAGATTCAGTCCACGACGGAAAAACAGTAAACTTTCAGAAATGAACAAGGAACGTGTTCGGCGGCTGATCAAAGCAAAAAAAATGACTCGGTTCGGTTGGGAGAGTATTCAACATCATATGGAGAAAAATCCAAAGAAATCCACAGGTTCCCGGAATCTCATAAAGTTCGCCTTGCCTCAAGACATACTAGAAACCATCAAAGCTAATCCCGCCGCTTGGAAACACTTTGTGAAATTCCCAATGTCTTACAAGCGAATCCGAATTGGATGGATTGACGCAGCGAGACACCGTCCCGAAATATTTAACCAACGTCTAAGTTATTTTTTGAAGATGACCATAAAGAATAAGAGATTCGGGATGGTGCAGTAATATTCTGCGCTTGCTTCTACATTATTCATTCATATATCTATGATTACAATTTCTTTTCAACGAGTGTTTTTAATGCATTCAGCGTTTGATTCAAGCCGCCATCAGCATCGGTAAATCTCTTTATTCCGTCTTCCACGCGAGAATAATCTCCCTGTGTTACCGACAAGACTGTTTTTCCAAGCTTTGGAGTCAATTCATATGTTGCCTGAATATAATTCGAGGGCACATCGGAATATTTTGTATTCAGATCAAATGATGTAAATTGTAAAAGTTTTCCGACTTCTATTCTTTCAATAGAACCTTTCTCTGATATTATTTCCTCTTCCTCCAAAGTTTTTATCCAGAGGATCGGGCTTCCCACTTTCCAATCCGACACAACCTCAGTCCCAAGCGTGTACCTCTTTATCATGTCCGGTGTCGTCAATGCTTCCCACACCTTCGCAACACTTGCGTCTAAGGTAATCGTCTTTTTAACTTTTAGTTCTTTCATGTTCGTTTACTCCTTAAAATGTTTCTAAGAAAAAGCAGGTACCTTGCTAACGCAAAATAATGGATTTTTGTTCCGTCAATGGGAGCTGTAAGAAAAAACGATTTCCTTAAAACTCAAAGTGCTATTTTCTCACCTGCCCTTTTCCGTGTACAATAAATTTTGTGCTGGTGAGTTCCACAAGTCCCATCGGCCCGCGTGCATGAAGTTTTTGTGTACTGATACCTATCTCAGCACCGAGTCCGAACTCATACCCATCAGTAAATCGTGTAGAGGCGTTCACATAGACTGCGGCTGAATCAACTTCGCGTAAAAATCTTTCGCCGTTTGATTTCGTACCGGTCACGATGGCATCGGAATGATGCGATCCGAAATGATTGACATGGTGGATCGCTTCCGTGATATTTTTTACCACCTTCACTGCGATGATCAAATCTAAATATTCTTTATACCAATCCGACTCATCGGCTCGCTTGATATCAGGAAGAATTGATATGGCCGTTTCATCACCTCGTATTTCAACTCCTGCCTGCCGCAATCGCGCAGCAACCTTGGGCAAGAACTTCGCTACAATCCTTTCATGCACCAAGAGTTTCTCTGCCGCATTGCAGACGGATGGCCTCTGCACTTTTGCATTAAAAACAATATCTTCTGCATTCTTAAGATTTGCAGAACTGTCCACAAACACATGACAATTGCCTTCTCCGTGCGCAATCACAGGCACAGAGGAATTTTCCTGAATGTATCGGATCAACTGCTGACTGCCGCGCGGGATAATCACATCTAAATATTTATCCTGCTTCAGCATGACGACAACCGCTTCACGATCTGTAGTATCAATAAACTCCACACATCCGGAGGGAAGTTTCACATCCTTCAATGCTAATTTTAGTATTTCGACTAAGGCTCTATTTGAATGAAGAGCTTCCGAACCGCCGCGGAGTAATACAGCATTACCGGATTTCAAACAGAGTACCGAAGCATCAATCGTGACATTCGGACGCGCTTCATAGATAATCCCAACAGCACCAAGCGGCACTCGCATTTTTTCCACAACAAGACCGTTCGGCCTTCTTATCTTATCGAAAATTTTTCCGACAGGATCAGGAAGTTTGATCACATCCTTTACCCCATCGATCATTTGCTGAATCCGTTTTTCGTTAAGGGCCAAACGATCCAGCAGCACTTTAGAAATTCCCGCTTTCTCTGCATTTTCAAGGTCTCTCTTATTTGCCGCTATGATAGCAGGTGTTTCACTGAGGAGCCGCTTGTTCAGTGCCTTCAATAATGTGTTCTTCTGAGCAGCCGTACAATTGTACAACACACCACTCGATGCTTTTACAGATTCTGCTTTCCGTATAACACTTTCTTCAAACATTATTCTTCTCCAATCAACACAAGATTGTCCCGGTGAATAACTTCATCACACGATTTACGATTGAGAATCTTTTCGAGCTCGCTCGTTTTCTTCCCTTTGACCTTTCCGAGATCTGTTGAGGAAAACCCGGTGACGCCTTTTGCAATTTCTGTTCCTTCCATGTCGCGAACAGAAATCGTGTCATGGGCTTTAAATTCTCCATGCACTTCAAGGATGCCCGAAGGAAGCAGGCTCTTCTGCCTTTTCAGCAGTGCATTCTTTGCTCCATCGTCCACGACTATATATCCATTGGCATGCGAGACAAATCCAATCCACTTCTTCCTAACGTTTAATTTCTTTTCTGCCGGTAAAAACAATGTGCCTCTGAAATCTCCGGAGAATATTTCTTCAAGTGCATTTGGATTTTTTCCGTTCGCGATAACCATTGCTATGCCCGCTGAGATGCATCTTTTCGCTGCTTGAATTTTTGTAATCATTCCGCCCGTGCTCAATTCGGTTTTACTGCTCTTAGCAAGCTTCTCAAGCTGCGGTGTAATCTTCTCGACGATGGGAATCAATTCGGCTGTATGATTCTTTATTGGATCATCCGAAAAAAGCCCATCGATATCGCTCAGGATAATGAGCAGGTCGGCTTCAATGAGATTTGCCACAAGCGCGGAAAGATTGTCATTGTCACCAAGTTTGATTTCTTCTACGGCAACCGTATCGTTTTCATTGATAACAGGAACGACACCTTTTTCAAGGAGTGCCGAAAATGTATTTTTAGCATTGAGATACCTTGCCCGGTTGGTGAAATCGTCTTTCGTTAAAAGAATTTGGGCAATCGTGCATTCTTGAATTCGAAATGCATTCTCATAAGCCTCCATGAGCAGCGGTTGTCCGATGGCCGCCGTGGCTTGTTTCTCGGGAATCGTTTTGGGACTTCCTTTCATCTTCAATGCGGCAACACCGGCACCAATCGCACCGGAGCTGACAAGAACAACCCGTTTGCCTCGTCGCTGCAAGGAAGCGATATTCTTCGCAATCTCGTTCATCCGCTCAAGATTGATTCCTTTTTCTTTGTCCGCAAGGAGGTTTGTGCCAATCTTGATTACGATTTTGTTTCCAGTGCGAAGTATGGTTTTATATCTATGCATAATGCTTTATTATACTAAATAGTATGAAGAATTCAAAAAGAGAATGGCTTCTAAGGGAATCGGTTAAATGGTTCGACTCCGGCGCAGCATATCGATATTCATCATCGGCATCTCATGCAGGCGATGTGTTGTACACCATAGCTCTTTCCGCGCCGGCTGCGCTCTTCGCAGATCAGTCGACCAGAAATGACTAGCAGACAATTACATTGATGTATCTTGAAACATTTGGATAGGTCGGTTCAGCCACGAAGTTAACCAAAGCAATCCATGCGGCAGCTTCTACAATTGAACAACGACGTTGATCTATTTACGCAGCAAGATGAATATTCCAGCGAGTACGGCTAGTATCGCCATAATCGCCCCCAGACCATTGAAATACACAGCCGGGACAAGTGCTACCACACCCGAGACTATGAGCCATATGCCCAGCAGCAGCATCCCTATATTGTTCGTGAAATTCATGTTCATATTCATATTTCTTTCCTTCTGTGTTGGTTGTGAATGTGATTAAGACATAAGTTATTTTGAATCTTGCTTTCCAATCAGTGTTTTCAGAATCGTCATTATTAATACCCTTAGTATATAACAATACTAATATTGAGGAGAGGGGTGTTTGAAGTACTTTGAAATTGTTTATCCTTTTTCTCATGAAGATCTACAACCCATTTAGCGACAAAGTAGCCGAGTGCCCCGCCGAAGAAACAACTCGATACCCAATGTTTATCCTCGTACACTCGAGAAAATGGTGTGATCACAGCGGGTAAGTACGCAAGTACTTTCAGCCATGTTGGGCCGGCATTTCTGGAAAGGACGGTTGAGAGTACAAGTGCAGTGGCTGTATGTCCTCCGGGAAACGAATGATTATCGTCACGAAATGAGAATGGGTGATAACTGGATATACCTTCATTCATATACGGTCTTGATCTACCGAACACAGTCTTCAGTATTAAGGTAATTGCGCCCGTATAAAGTGAAGCCTGTCCGATTTCATAAGCGACTTTCCTTGTCGAAGTATTATTCGTTATCAAAGAATGTGCAGCAAAACCGGCAAAGAGCACTATAGGGGAATACAGTTCTCCCCATATTCTGCCTGCTTCAATCGGTACGCTGTATAAATAACTTCTGTCCTTGAGCACCAAATCTCGAGCCGGTTGATCGACAGTTTCGATAAGTAAAAATGACCCTGCACCCATTACCCCGAGTTTGAGCCAATCGCTTCCGTCCCATTTCGACGGTTGTTTGATGAAATCGCCAGTCTCGTGTCCGAACTGAGAGAAATCGTATTTGTTTTGTGCGAAGAGAGAAGATTCGCAGATGATCAAAACGAGGAGTGATAAGAGAATTTTATGAAACATTATGTAATAGTACTCTCTGCGAAAGAGGAACATATGTTTTGAGATTGTATGCATTGAAGAGCATAGAGTGATCATCCGGCCTAATTGAGAGTTACACTGATGGTGAGTGGAAAGATCGAAGACACGTGCACTCGCGAATCATTGTTCTCATGAAGATCAACAACCCAGGTTGCAATAAAGTAGCCGAGCGCGCCGCCGAGAACACAATCAGACGTCCAATGCATATCTTGATAGATCCGGGAGTATGCAGTGAGTACAGCAGGCACGTACACGAGTACTTTCAACCATGTTGGGTGAACATTTCTGGAAAGAACAGTTGAGATGACAAATACAGTAGCCGTGTGTCCTCCAGGAAGCGAATGAAAATCGTCGCCCGTGAATGTGAAGGTATGATATGTCGCTCTCCCGAGGTTCATATGAGGCCTCGCTCTGCCAATTATAGATTTCATTGTAAGGACAATTGCGCCTGTATAAAGTGAAGCTTGTCCGATTTCATAAGCGATTTTTCTTGATGAAATGTTATCGGTGAGCAAATAATGTATAGCAAAGCCGCCAAAGAACACAAACGGGGAATAGAGTTCTCCGTACATTCTAGCTCCCTCAATGGGAACGCTGTAGAAATAGCTTCTGTCTTTGAGAACCGCATTGCGGATTGGTTGATCAACTTGCATTGTTAGAAATGTTGCGCCGCCTATCACCCCGAGTCTGAGCCAATCACTGCCGTCCCATTTCGTTGGTTGTTTAATACAACTCCATGTCTCATTTCCGAATTGGGACAAATTGTATTTGTTGCCCAGTACGGTATCCCGTGAAGCGAGATTTTGTGCGAACAAGTCTGCGGCTCCGTAGGGAGAGAATCCGCAAATGAAAATAAGAAGGAGTGATAAGAGAATTTTATGATGCATGGTGTACTAGTACGCTCCGCGAAAGAAGAACATGTGTTTTGAGATTTTATGCAATGAAGAGCATTGAGTGATCATCGGCTAATTGAGAGTTACACTGATGGTGAGTGGAAAGATCGAAGACACGTGCACTCGCGATTCATTTTGTTCATGAAGATCTACGACCCAATCAGCAACAAAGTAGCCGAGTGCACCGCCGATAAAACAACTCGACACCCAGTGCATATCTTCATATACTCGGGAGAATGGAGTGATCGCAGCGGGCAAGTACACGAGTATTTTCAACCATGTTGGGCCGGCATTTCTGGAAAGGACAGTTGAGATTGCAAATGCAGCGGCTGAATGGCCGGAGGGAAACGAATGATAATCGTCATTCAATGTGAATAGGCGATAACTGGATTTACCTTCGTTCATATACGGTC
>Ga0187886_1001966_pt1 | contig 17286 bp, 22 predicted proteins | sample June2016WEW_20_1_FD_133001 | JGI IMG/M metagenome (GOLD analysis project Ga0187886, IMG submission 133001) | Peatland microbial communities from SPRUCE experiment site at the Marcell Experimental Forest, Minnesota, USA - June2016WEW_20_150 | ecosystem: Environmental > Terrestrial > Soil >... | reverse complement strand
TGGTCCCACTGCCCGGGATGATCTCTTCGGCGCGGATGCGGACGCCATCGGCCAGACCATCCGAATCAATAAAGTTGATTTCAAAGTAGCGGGTATAACCAAAGCGAAAGGCGGCAGCGGCTTCGGCAGCCAAGATGACATGATTTTCGTGCCGATATCCACGGCTCAAAGATTTCTAGCGGGCGACACTTACGTGACCACTATCAGTATCCAGGCCGCGGACCAGAATTCAATGTCCCAAATACAGCAGGATGTTACCAACCTGCTTCTGGATCGGCATCATATTTCCAACGCGCAGTTGGCGGATTTCAGCGTTTTGAACCAGTCGGATATCGTCGCGACGGCCTCTTCAATCACCGGCACCTTCACAATGCTCTTGGGCGCGATTGCCGGGATATCTCTCGTCGTGGGCGGCATCGGCATCATGAATATGATGCTTACCATCGTAACCGAAAGAACGCGGGAAATCGGATTAAGAAAAGCTATCGGGGCGAAGAAGAAAAATATTACTACCCAATTTTTAACCGAGTCCGTTATGCTGACTTTTTCGGGCGGGGTAATCGGCGTGATTTTTGGTTGGCTCTTGGCGCTTCTCGTCACTCAATTCACCGGAATTACTACGAGCGTTTCCCTATCTTCTATTTTGCTGGCTTTCGGAGTTTCGGCTGCCATCGGAATAATTTTCGGTTATTATCCGGCTCGGCGCGCGGCATCGTTGAATCCGATAGAAGCATTAAGATATGAATAAAAAATCGTTAGTCGGCGATTTTCAGCAAAAATAAAAATAAATGAAAAAAGTTATACCAATATTAATAGCCGTAATTATTGCCGGAGGCGCCGGTTTTTATCTGGGTAAGATTTCAGCGGGAAGCCCAACTCAAAATATAGCCGCCGGATACGGCCAGAATGGCGGTCAATTCCGAAATAGTGGAAATGGGCAAAGAAATGGGATGAACGGCGGCTTGGCGAATGGCGATGTTATCAATAAAGACGACAAAAGCATTACGGTTCAGATGCGGGATGGCAGCTCCAAAATCGTTTTCTTTTCCAGCTCTACTCAGGTTATGAAATCGGCGGGCGGCTCGTTAGGCGACGTGATTACGGGAGAACAAGTAACGGTAATTGGAACGTCAAACAGCGATGGCAGCATAACGGCGCAGACGATTCAAATCAGGCCAGCGTTGGGCAATAGCAGCAGCACGCGCCAATAAACGGTTTATTATCCCTTTATTTTATTCAGGATATTTTTTACTTTTTCCAGTGAATCCCAGTCGTAGACGGAAATCGGAAGGACTTTGAGGCGCGCTTTCTTAAGCGCGCCGATCTTTTTCTTCAATTCTTCTTTATTCACGGTATCGCTCTTGGAAATGAAGATATATTCCGGTTTTTTCGCGAGCAGGGGATTGTATTTTTTCAACTCTTTTAGAATGATTCGGTAATCACTTACGGGTTTCGTGGATTCGGCGGAAATTAAATGAAAAAGTATTTTTGTGCGTTCAATGTGACGCAGGAATTTGATTCCCAGTCCTTTACCCGAAGAAGCGCCTTCAATGAGACCGGGGATGTCGGCTAATATGAGTTCGTAATAAACACCGAGATTTGGTTCTAAAGTCGTGAAGGGATAATTTGCCACTTTGCTTTTCGCCTTCGTAAGCTCGTTCAATAAACTGGACTTGCCGGCGTTGGGGAGTCCGATAAGTCCTATGTCCGCTATGAGTTTCAGTTCCAACCGAAGAGTAAAAACCTCGCCTTTCGTGCCCTCCCCAAATTGCGTGGGGCTCGTGTTTATGGCCGAGCGAAAGTGGAAATTTCCTTTGCCGCCGTATCCGCCTTTTGCGGCCAGAACTCTCTCGCCAATCTTCACGATCTCCATTTCGGCGCCGTTCGTTAAGTTATGGATTACCGTGCCTACCGGCACTTTCAGAATTAAATCGCTGCCGGTTCGGCCGTCATTGTTTTGTCCTTTGCCGTTCTCGCCATTTTCCGCGAAGAATTCTTTTTTGTAGCGAAACTGGTTCAAGGTGCTCAAATCCGATGTTCCTTCAAAATAGACGCTTCCGCCGTTCCCGCCGTGCGCGCCCGTAGGCCCAAGAGATTTCATGTTCTTATTGAAAGCCACTGCGCCCGGGCCGCCGTTCCCGCCGGATATTTTTATCGTAACGTCGTCAATAAGCATTTGTTATATTCTAGATTTAAAATCGGCTTATGGGAAATTTATTGATTTTTATTCGTTCGGGGATACACTATAAGTGAATATGGCCAAGGAGGTTGATTTAATCAAAGAAAAACTGGACCTTTCCGATTTTCTCCGGTCTTACATAACGCTCCTGCCGGCCGGACGAAATTTAAAGGCGCTCTGTCCGTTCCATCAGGAAAAAACCCCGTCTTTCATGGTTTCGCCGGAACGGAAAATGTGGCATTGCTTCGGCTGCGGATTGGGCGGCGATATCATAAAATTCGCGATGCTCTACGAGCATCTGGAATTTCCGGAAGCGCTGCGGTTTCTCGCGGAAAAGGCGGGGCTCAATATCCAGATAATGAGCCCGATCCAACAGCGCGAATTCGGGATTCTTTACGACCTTCACGAAGAAGCGAAAAATTTCTACAAAAGCGAACTCAAGAAAAATAAATCCGCCGTTGATTATCTTTCGGGGCGCGGCATCGCGCCGGAAACAATGGAGGAATTTGATCTGGGGTTTGCTTCCGGGGGAGAAACGCTGACCGTCCACCTTTTGAAAAAGGGGCACGACGTGAAAGATATCGTGAGAGCCGGCCTCGCGCAAAAAAACACGAGCGGCCTTTATCGCGATAAATTTTTTGAAAGGATAATTTTCCCCATTAATAACCAGGTGGGGAAAACCATCGCTTTCACCGGCCGGATTACGCCCGAAGCGGAGGCAAAATACGCGGATTCGCCGACTCCGCCGCCCAAATATCTGAACTCGCCCGAAACGCCGATCTTCAACAAATCCCGGACGCTCTATGGCTTTGACAGATCCAAGCAATTTATGAATGAGAGTCGCTCCGTATTGCTCGTTGAGGGCCAGATGGATTTCCTGGGCGCTTGGCAGTCGGGCGTGAAAAATATCGTCGCGGTTTCGGGAACGAGTTTGACGCCCTATCATTTGGAAAAATTGCGCCGGATGGCGGATACGGCCTTTGTGAGCTTTGATAACGATTCGGCCGGGCTCAAGGCCCTGGAAAGGAGCTTGGAGTTTTTCAATAACTTTGATTTTCACGTGAAGGTCGTAGATTTGGGCAAGTTCAAGGATCCGGCGGATGCCGCGAAAGCCGCTCCGGAATTCCTGAAAGAAGCGATTGTTTCCGCGAAGCCGGCTTTCCAATATATCTTCGGAATATATTTTTCGCCGGAGAATTGGGATGAAAATGACGTTCCGAAAAGAAAAAGAACCATTCGCCATTTGCTTTCCCTTATAAAATCTTTGAAGAGCGCGGTGGAAGAGAATTTTTGGCTTAAGAAACTTTCCGGCGAATCCGGCATTTCGGAAAGCGCTCTTTCGGAAGAAATCAGGGGGATTGACGAGCTGGCCGGCTACGTTGAAGAAGAGGGGGATGAAGCCGGAGCGGTCTCAGCCGATTACTCGGATGCGGTGGCCAAACGTCTGGTCGCCCTCGCTTTGACAAAAGACAAATTTTTGAATATTCTGAAAGCCAATAGTCAGCTCCTGCCGCCGGTTTTTCAAAAGATCCTGGAAAATCCTTCCGAAGAAGCGCGCGGCCTTTTGGAACTTCAGTCCTCTTATGAATTCGCGGACGCGGACGAGGACAAATTGGAAAAAGAATTCAGAGATTTAATGAGGAGGTTGGAAACAGTGGAGCTCAGGGAGCGTCAGGCGATAATTAAAAAATCCCTCAAAATGGCTCAGGCGAGCGGAAAGGAGGATTTAATGAATCAGCTTCTCGGAGATTTTTCCGAAATTACGAAAAGACTCAACGATTTCACGAAATAAAAAACATGAAGAAGAAAATTAAAATTAAAGCGAAAAAAAAGAAAAAGAAAACAAAGATTGCGAAGAAAAAGAAAACTCCGAAACAATCCGCGTCGGCCGCGGCCAAGAAAGGGAAAAAAGAAAAGAAGCTTTATATTCCGGTGGAATATGAAGTTGGGCTTAAGGAGCTTGTGCGGCGGGGCCGAAGCCGGGGTTTTATCACGGACGCGGAAATACTCAATTTTTTCCCGGATATAGAAAAAAATCTCGTCTTTCTGGACAGGGCCTATGAAAAAATAGAAGGAGAAGGGATAAAGATAAAAGAGACAAGTTTATTCATCAAAGACACGAAGTTGGAGGAAATTTCCCTTCAAGAATTGAAGGAAGCGACGCGTCTGGATCAGACCTTGCCGGACGCGGTTCAGATGTATCTCAAAGAAATCGGCAAAACCGCGCTTCTCACCGGCCAGGAGGAAAAAGACATAGCGAAGCGGGCGGAAAAAGGAGACGAAATGGCGCGCAAAAGATTGATCCAGGCGAACCTGCGTCTTGTGGTTTCAATCGCGAAACGTTATGTGAACCGCTCTCCGCGCTTGAGCATTTTGGATTTGATTCAAGAGGGGAATATCGGTTTATCCCGCGCCGTGGATAAGTTTGATTATCGGAAGGGCTTCAAGTTTTCCACTTATGCAACCTGGTGGATCCGTCAGGCCGTGACGCGCGCTTTGGCGGACTATTCCCGCACTATTCGCATTCCGGTCCATATGGTGGAGACGATCACAAAATATACCCAAACCAAGCGGCAGTTAATGCAGGAACTTGGCCGCGAGCCGCTGCCGGAGGAGATCGCGACGGAAATGGGGATGGATGTGAAAAAAGTCCACTATATCCAAAAAATATCTCAGGAAGTAATTTCGCTTGAAGCGCCCATTGGCGACAGCGAAGACGATCTTTCACTTTCGGATTTCATAAAAGACGAGCAGAGTTTGAGCCCGGACCAGATGGCAAACCACGCTCTGTTAAAAGACCAAATAAAGGAAATTCTCGCCGACCTTACGGACCGCGAGAGAAAAATACTTTCAATGCGTTTCGGTTTGGAAGACAACATTCCGCACACGCTTGAAGAAGTAGGGAAGGTTTTCGGCGTGACCCGCGAACGCATCCGGCAAATTGAAGCTAAGGCGCTGGACAAGATCCGGGGACACGATAAATCCAAGAAGCTAGAGGGATATTAGAGTTAAAGAACTCGACAAGTCGAAAAAGTGTGCGCTCCGGGCCGCTAGGCCAAGTCCTACCCACTTTTTCAACTTGCCGAGTTCCTATTCTATTTATTTGATTTATAAGTTGGGATAAGGTAAAACTTATCTCAGCTCTGTTTAAATTAAGGAAACAATATAGGAGGTGGTTATGGCCGAAAGCTTGCTTCAACACTTCAAAGACATAGGACAGATAGATGAAAGTGATCATTTAAAACCCATTATTGTCGGGTTGATAAAATCATCTGTATCGTCGGAATTGTCCTTTAATGTATCCTCAGAACAAATTGAAATGATTCTGGAGAAAACTCCAAGTGTTTTTCCTGAAGACACAAAGAGAATAAACAAGAATTACGGCAGATTATCTTTCAGGCAAAAGAAAGTTTATAAGCACATCGCCGAAAAGGGCGGCATTTGTCCGGTCCCGGTGATTATTGGGGTTATAAAAGCGGGATTATACGTAAGAAACCAATGGCTTTAAACTTTGATTTGTCGGGCTGCCGGGAATTGAACCCGGGCTACATGCACCCCATGCATGCGTACTGCCACTATACGACAGCCCGTTTAACTAATCGTAGTTTTTTTAGTGAACCAAAGCAAGAAGGAGTGTTTGTTTATGGCAAAAGAATCTACAGAAGCGCAGAAAAAGGAATCGGGAGAAAAAAAGTTCATTACCCCAATCCTTCCGGAGTCGAAGGGAAAATCCCCTCCGATTCAGGAAAAATCCCAATTTCTGCCGCCGGCGAAGGTTATTGAAAACACCGGCTGCATGAGTGGCAATTAATGGCACAAAGCCATCATCATTATTAAAAAGAAACCTCGCTGATAGCGGGGTTTTTTTCTATTTCTTTTTCCCGGAGGCCTTATTCGTAAGCGTCCGCAGGCACTTGGTGCAGACCAGAGAACGCTTTCCTTTTTTATTAAGCAGATTCGTCCACTGCAAATTCGCCCGTTTCTTAGTCCAGTTGGTCGGGTTGTATTTTCCGCGGAGCTTTATTCTAGTTCCACCCATCAAAAACGATTTTGTACACTTTTCGCACATTCGCATGGTAATTAGAGAATAAATGATGCTTATTCTTCTGTCAACGATAAATATTTTTACAGCTAGAGTAATTTTTAAAACCCAGCACGATGGAAAAAGTGGGTAAGACCGAGGTCTTGTCGGCCCGGAGCACACACTTTTTTCGCGTGCCGGGTTTTAATATCACCCAATTATCGTCTCCTTATACGTTTCGTTCGTGAAATTTATTTCGTAATATTTCGGATTGTCACCCTGGCCCGTTTGAATGATCATCATGTTTTTAGCGGGGTCTATATGGAAAGTAACCGTGCCGCTCGTCGCGCTCTTGGGCGGCATTGAAGCGAAGACAGGGCTTATATTTGTCGGCTTCTGATTTTCATAATCCAAACTCACGTATTGGATGAAACTCGCCGGATCAATGGCGCTGTATCCGGAGGCCTGGTCGGTAAAGGCCTTAAGTGAAACCACTGCGGTTCCGTCGGATTTTTTAGTGACGCTTTCAATGGTTATCGTGACGGACGTCTGAGGTTGGAGCGAAGCGCTGGAACTTGCCGTAAAAATTATTCCCGTCGGAACGACTATATCGTTTGAAACAGGAAGGGGATTGTTATTCTGGTTTTGAGTTGAGGTGCTTTCATTATTCTGGCTTACGCTTGCGGTGGATGTGGCCGGAGGAGTCGTTATTAAACCCGCATTTTTAGAAATCAACTGGAGATTGAGCTCATTATCTTTAACCTGGGACGATAAGCCGCTTATCTGGTTTAATACCACGAAAAATCCACCTAAGACCAAAAAGGCGAAGATTAAGATTATGAAATATACCGTTTTGTCATTTTTCATATCTTTATTATAACATTAGAAGACATGGCTTTAATTGTTTTTGAAATTATTATTCTAATTTTCTCGGCAGTGATTCATGAAGTATCGCATGGCTTTATGGCGGAGAAGCTGGGCGATCCTACGGCCCGTTTAGCGGGGCGACTAACTTTGAATCCCTTGAAACATCTGGACCCGTTCGGTTCCATTCTTTTGCCATTAATGCTTTCGCTCATACCCGGCGGGATTGTTTTTGGTTGGGCTAAGCCGGTGCCTTATAATCCCTATAATCTGAAAAATCCGGAGAAGGGTGCGGCGCTCATCGCGGCCGCGGGGCCCTTGAGCAATCTTTCCATCGCCGCCGTTTTAAGCATAGTTTTCCATCTTCTGAATTTAAGTACGAATAACGTCCTTATTGCGGCGCAGGGATTGGTCGGTTTGGCGGTAATCATAAACATCGCGCTTGCCGTTTTCAATCTCGTGCCTATTCCGCCTTTGGATGGCGCGAAGGTGATGATGGCCGTTTTGCCCGATTCCGCGGGAAACGTAAAATCATTCTTTGAAGAAAGAAATCCCTACGGATGGATTTTGCTTCTGGCTTTCATATTCATCGGAATGCCTTTCATAAGCCCGCTCATTTCGTTTATCGCAAAGATTTTTCTTGGAGTTTAATCTAGTGCGAGTCCCGGCACGCGTGAAAAGTGTGCGCTCCGGGGCGCTAGCCCAAGTCTTACCCACTTTTCCCATCGTGCCGGGGCTCGCTAAGAATCATATTAAATTCCAAATCAATATAAATTATATTTGTTTTATGCCCAAAACCTATTCTTGACATATAATGAGCCATTGGTTAGATTTAATACGCATTTAAAAATGCCTACGATTCATCAGTTAATTAAGCGCGGTCGGGTGAAAACCCAAGGAAAATCTAAAGCGCCCGCTCTAGATTTTTATTTTAATTACATCAAAAACCGCCCGGTATCGTCTTCTTCGCCTTTCAAACGGGGCGTCTGTTTGAAGGTTTTTACGACTACCCCCAAGAAACCGAATTCCGCTCTGCGGAAGGTGGCGAGGGTGCGGCTTACGAACGGCATGGAAGTCACGGCCTACATTCCGGGCGAAGGACATAATCTGCAGGAACACTCCGTTGTGATGATCCGCGGCGGCCGCGTGAAGGATTTGCCGGGTGTTCGCTATCACATTGTGCGCGGCGTACTGGATACCGGCGGCGTGGACAGAAAGCAACAGCGTTCCAAGTACGGTTCAAAAAAGAATAAAGGAGCCGCCAAATAACACAATTACTAAAAACTATAAACTTATAACATGAGACGAAAAGGTTTTAAAAAGAACGAACGTAAGGCGGATTTTAAGTATAACCGGGTGGATGTCGGCCGATTTATCAATTATTTAATGACGGGCGGCAAAAAATCCGTAGCGGAAAGCGTCTTTTACGGCGCGATGGAAAAGATCCGCGAGGTCACGAAAGAGGAGCCGATAACGGTCTTTGAAAAGGCGATTGAAAATGCCACGCCGCTTTTGGAGGTAGCTTCAAAGCGCATCGGCGGGGCGAACTACCAGATTCCGCGAGAGGTGCGCCCGGAACGGAAGTTTTTCCTCGCGACTCACTGGATAATTTCCGCCGCAAATGGAAAGAAAGGAAAGCCGATGGCGGAAAAACTGGCGGATGAACTGATCCTTGCTTCCAAGAACGACGGCGCGGCCATCAAAAAGAAACAGGACACTCACAGAATGGCTGAGGCTAACAGAGCTTTCGCGAGCTACATCCGAAATTAAATCTTTTTATGCCAAGACAGTACCCAATTGAAAAGGTGAGGGATATTGGCATTGTCGCCCACATAGACGCGGGTAAGACGACTACCTCCGAACGCATTCTTTTTTATACCGGCGTTGCCCACAAGATCGGCGAAGTGCATGAAGGCGATACGGTGATGGATTGGATGGAACAGGAACGCGAACGCGGCATCACGATCACTTCCGCCGCGACAACCTGTTTCTGGACCCCGACTTACGCGAAGGGCGACAAGAAAATGGAATATTGTCTCAATCTGATTGATACTCCGGGCCATATTGATTTCACGGTTGAAGTAAAACGCTCTTTGCGCGTTTTGGACGGCGCGGTTGTCGTCTTTGACGGCGTGGCGGGCGTGGAGCCGCAATCCGAAACCAACTGGCACTACGCGGATGAATACAAGACCCCGCGCATCTGTTTCATTAATAAACTGGACCGGACGGGCGCGAGTTTTGAAAAAAGTTTTAATTCAATTTTGGAAAGACTGACGCCGAATGCCGTTGCGGTTCAGATTCCGATGGGTCTGGAGGGGCAGTTTGAAGGCGTTATTGATCTTCTTCATATGAAGTCCTACCACTTTGAAGGCGAACACGGCGAAAAAATCATTGAAGGCGAAGTCCCGGCGAATCTTTTGGAGGAAGCGAAAGCCAAACGCCATCATCTGATTGAAAAGATAGTGGATAGAGACGACCACTTAATGAGTTTATATCTTGAGGGCAAAGAGCCGGACATTGCTTCTTTGAAGAAAGTTTTAAGGAAAGCGACGATTGATAACACGCTCGTGCCGGTTTATTGCGGTTCGGCTTTGAAGAATAAGGGTGTCCAACTCGTTTTGGACGGCGTAGTTGATTATCTCCCTTCGCCGAAGGATATGCCGCCGACAAAAGGTTTAAATTTTAACACTCATGCCGAGGAAGAACGTCATCCGGACGATAACGAGCCGCTCGCCGCTCTGGCTTTTAAAATCGCCGCCGACCCGTTCGTAGGTTCCTTAACTTACTTCCGCGTTTATTCGGGGATTTTGAAGCGCGGCAGTTATATTTTAAACGCAACCAAAAATAACCAGGAACGCATTGGCCGTATCGTGCGGATGCACGCGAACCATCGCGAAGAAGTGGATGAAATTTGCGCGGGCGATTTGGGCGCGATTGTCGGTTTGAAAAACACAACGACCGGCGATACGCTGACCGACCCTGAAAAAGCAATTATTTTAGAAAGAATAGTCTTCCCCGAGCCGGTTATTTCCGTCCGGATTGAACCTAAGACCAAAGTTGACCAGGAAAAGATGGGTATTGCTCTGCACCGTCTGGCCGAAGAGGACCCGACCTTTAAGGTCTCGGGCGACCCTGATTCCGGCGAAACGATTATTTCCGGCATGGGTGAACTGCACTTGGAAATTCTTGTGGAAAGAATGAAGCGCGAATTTGCCGTAGAGGCCAATACGGGCCGGCCGCAGGTGGCTTACAAAGAAACCATTAAAGGCAAAGCTGAAGCGGAAGGAAAATACATTCGCCAATCCGGCGGACGCGGCCAATACGGACACGTCTGGCTTAAAGTGGAACCGCTTGAGCGCGGCAAGGGTTTTGAATTTTTGGATGAGATCAAAGGCGGCGCCATTCCGCAGGAATTTATCACGCCGGTTGAAAAAGGCGTGACGGAAGCGGCTCAGAAGGGAATTCTCGCGGGCTACCCGCTCGTGGATTTGCAGGTGACCTTATTCGACGGTTCATATCACGATGTGGACTCTTCGGAATTCGCTTTCAAAATTGCCGGCTCCATGGCTCTTCAAGAGGCCTGCCGCCAGGCGAAACTTGTTCTTCTTGAACCGATTATGAAGGTGCAGGTCATCACTCCGCCGGATTTCCTGGGCGACGTGACGGGCGACCTGAGCGCGAAGCGTGGCAAGATCAAGGAAATGGGCGAGCGCGGCACGGTGCGCGTCGTGGATGTGAACGTTCCTCTTTCCGAAATGTTCGGCTACTCCACGAATCTGCGTTCAATGACCCAGGGGCGCGGAAGCTTTACGATGGAATTCTCGCATTACGAAGAAGTGCCGAATAATATTGCCCAACTTATTATTGAGGGGAAGAAGAAATAGATATTGTGGCGAATAAATTAATCATTACAGGAGTCGTTATTTTAGCCGGTTTAACCGGCTATTATATTTTTCATTCCCCCGGACAGGAAATAATAGAAAACTCTTTCATAAAAATTTCTTCGCCGGAAGTTGGAGAAATTATTTCTTCACCGCTAAAAATTCAGGGTGTTACAAAGTCCGGCTGGGTGGTTTTTGAAGCGCAGGCCGGAGCGGCCACGCTTTTTGATGCCAACGGGAATAAATTGGGCATGGCAATTTTGCGCGCGGTGGGCGAGTGGATGAAACCTGAAGTAAATTTTGAAGGCACGTTGGTTTTTACTAATGTCCCAAAAACCGAAACCGGTAAATTGATTTTTAAGGACGACAATCCGAAAGACGAGAGCGAGGCCAAGACATACGAAATGCCTATCAGGTTTGAGTCTTTTTCAAAAGAAACGAGAAAAGTTAATTTGTATTATTATAACGAAACTAAGGACAGGGAAATTGCCGATTATATACCATGCGGTCGGGATGCCGTTCTACAGGTTGAGCGAGCGATTCCAATTTCACAAACTCCAGTTCAAGACGCAGTTAATCTGCTTCTGAAGGGTGGAGTAAGCGACGAAGAAAAGCTCGCGGGATTTAAAACGGAATTCCCGTTAAGCGGATTAAAATTAATCGGGGCCAATTTAAACAACGGAACGCTCACTTTGAAATTTGACGACCCCGAAAATAAAAGCGGGGGAGGCTCGTGCCGGGTCGGTTTGCTCTGGGCGCAAATTTCAAAAACCGCGCTTCAATTTCCGGAAGTGAAAGAAGTGAAATTTGAACCGGCGGAACTTTTCCAGCCGTAATTATCCACAATCGCTCCAGTATTGACATTTCGGAGCCAATCCGCCAAGATTATATCCAACTGCGTAAAAGTCGCTTTTTAAATATTTTAGGTCGAAACTAAAACAAAAAAACATGGCAGAAAAAGAAAAATTTCAGAGGACAAAACCTCACGTTAACGTGGGTACTATCGGCCACGTGGACCACGGCAAGACAACCTTGACCGCGGCCATTACTCACATCCTTTTTATGAAGGGTCTGGCCAAAAAGGAAGAAAAGGTTGATCAGATAGACAACGCGCCGGAGGAAAAAGCCCGCGGTATCACCATCGCGCTTCACCACTCCGAGTACGAATCCGAAAAGCGCCACTACGCGCACATTGACGCGCCCGGCCACGCGGATTACATCAAAAACATGATTACGGGCGCCGCCCAGATGGATGGCGCGATTCTCGTGGTTTCCGCAGCCGATGGCCCGATGCCTCAGACCCGCGAGCACATTCTTCTCGCTCGTCAGGTAGGCGTGCCCTCCATTATCGTTTTCCTCAATAAAGTGGATACGGTGGATGATCCGGAACTCATTAATCTGGTTGAATCCGAAGTCCGCGAGCTTCTTAAGAAATATCAGTTCCCGGGCGATGAAACCCCGATCATTCGCGGTTCGGCTTTGAAGGCGTTGAATGCGACTTCCGTCGACAGCGAAGACGCGAAGCCGATATTGGAGCTCATTAAGGCGATGGATGAATACATTCCGGAGCCGGTTCGGGCGACGGACAAGCCGTTCCTTATGCCGATTGAAGACATTTTCTCCATTGAAGGCCGCGGCACTGTTGTGACCGGCCGGGTGGAGCGCGGCATCATTAAAGTCAACGAAGAAGTGGAAATCGTCGGTTTGCGTCCGACCGCGAAAACGGTTGTGACCGGTATTGAAATGTTCCAGAAACTGCTTGATGAAGGTCGGGCGGGCGACAACGTGGGTGTTTTGCTTCGCGGATTGAAGAAAGAAGACGTGGAGCGCGGCCAGGTTATCGCGAAACCGGGAAGCGTCACGCCGCACACCGAATTCACGGCTGAGGTTCTTATCTTAAGCAAAGAGGAAGGCGGCCGACACACACCGTTCTTCACTGGCTACAAGCCCCAATTCTATATCCGCACGACTGACGTTACCGGAGAGGTAACGCTCGCGCAGGGAGTAGAAATGGTCATGCCGGGCGACACGGTTACCTTTACGGTAAAACTGATTGCTCCGGTGGCTTTGGAAGAGAAACAGCGCTTTGCCATCAGAGAAGGCGGCAAGACGGTGGGCGCCGGCGTAGTGACTAAAATACTTAAATAACTTTAAACTTATAACTCATAACCTATAACACGTAATTATTAGTTGTGAGTTATTTGTTATTAGTCATTTATCATGCCAAAAAAAGAAGAGCAAATTCAAAAAGAAAAATTACGGATAAAGGTAAAGGCCTACGATACCAAGCTTATTGATAATTCCGTGAAGCAGATCATTGAAGCCATCAAACACCAGGGTGGCGACGTGATCGGCCCCGTTCCGCTTCCGACGGAATTCAAGCGATACACCGTAAACCGTTCCACCTTTGTTCATAAAAAGTCCCGGGAACAATTTGAGCTTCGGGTTCACAAGCGGATAGTGGATATTATGAATCCCCAGCAGAAAATCATTGAATCCCTGACGGATTTGAATTTACCCTCTGGCGTTGACGTTGAAATAAAGATGATGTAGTATAGGGTTAAATACAAAAAGACAGGAGAATCCCACGCGGGATATTCCCTGCGAGACAAGTAGCCAAAACAAAAAACAACCGGCTCGGTCTCGGTTGTTTTTTTGACTTAAAACAAAACCATGAAGCTAATAGGCGAAAAAATGAGGATGATACAAATCTGGAAAGCCGAGAAATCGGTGCCGGTTACGCCTGTCCGCATGAAAGAAGGAACGGATTTTGAAACCTTAAAAGAAGGGGATTTAGTGAAGGTTTCGGGGACGAGCAGGGGCCTTGGTTTTCAGGGTGTCGTGAAGCGCTACGGTTTCCACGGCGGACCCAAAAGCCACGGCCAGAAAGACCGTTTGCGCGCGCCCGGTTCAAACGGGCCGACTGCTCCCCAGAGAACGATCAAGGGCCGCCGCATGGCGGGACACACCGGCAATGTTCGGATTACCACGAGAAATCTTGAGGTTATGGAGATAAAAAAAGACGAACGCCTTATTTTAGTGAAAGGCGCGGTGCCAGGATTCGCCGGCGGAAAAATTGAAATCGCCAAGATATAAAAAAATGAAAGCCGAAATTTTGGATAAAAACAACAAGGTGGTTGAAAAGCTGGAGCTCCCGGAGAAGATTTTTGGCGCGAAATGGAATCCCGAGCTCGTGAAGCAGGTCTTAAGCGTTCAATTATCCAATCGTCATCATCCCTGGGCGCACACCAAAGACAGAAGCGAAGTGCGCGGCGGCGGCAAAAAACCCTGGGCGCAGAAACACACCGGACGTTCTCGGCACGGTTCCAGCCGGTCTCCGCTTTGGATAGGCGGCGGCATCACCTTCGGCCCGAGAAACGAAAGGGATTATTCGCGCAAAATAAACCAAAAGATGAAACAGGCGGCCGTTTTCTCGGTGCTTTCCAAGAAACTGAAAGAAGATAATTTGAAAATAATGGATACGATGGCAATTAACGCGCCAAAAACCAAAGAGGCCTCCGTAATTTTAAAAAACATTTTTGCTTCCAAAATGAGCGTGCTCGTGGTGCCCGCCAAAACCAACAAAAACATGAAACTGGGCGCCCGGAACATTCCCAAAGTGAACGTGATTGCGGCCAACTCCCTGAATGTTTACGACCTTCTGAATCTGAAGAACGTCCTTTTTGAGAAAGAATCCGTCGCGGAACTCATTAATCAATATAAAAAATAAACATGAGTTTATTCGGCAAAAAAACAAAGAAGACCGACGCGCCGGTGAAGACGAAAATAGAAACGGCCGTTCCAGAAAAGAAATCAACGGTTCATCAAACGGTTGCCAATACTGTTTTGAAACAACCCTGGCTTTCCGAACGGGCGACTATGCTTCTGGCTCAGAATAAATATGTTTTTCTGGTTTCCGAAAACGCGACCAAGCCCTCCGTGCGCGATGAAGTTCAGCGCCGCTACGGCGTCAAAGTGACTGCCGTTAACATGATAAGCCGCGCGGGTAAGCTCAAGCGCTATGGTTCCAGAACAAGCCGTCGCGAGTCGATTAAAAAAGCCATTATTACTTTAAAGGCCGGCGACAAGATAGAGGTTGAATAAAAATATGGCAATTAAAAAATACAACCCAACAAGTCCTTCGCGCCGGTTTATCACGGTAGTGGACTACTCCGTTCTTTCGGATGTCAGCCGGGAAAAGAATCTCACGAAGCGGCTTAAGAAAAACGCCGGGCGCAATAACCAGGGCCGCATTACCATGCGTCATCAGGGAAGCGGAAACAAAATTATTTACCGCAAAGTTGATTTTCTCCAAGATAAGAAGGGGATTGTCGGCCGGGTGGAAACCATTGAATACGATCCGTATCGCACGGCATTCATCGCCAAGATCGTTTACGCCGACGGCGAACGCCGCTACATCCTTGCTCCGCACGGTCTTAAGACCGGTTCAGTCGTGATAACCGATGAAAATGCCGCGCTTGAAATAGGGAGCCGCACAATTTTAAAAAGAATTCCGGTTGGCACTTTTGTGCACAATGTTGAAATTATGCCCGGCAAAGGCGGCCAGCTCGGCCGTTCCGCCGGCATTTCCATTCAAATTCTCGCCCACGAAGACGGTTATTCCGATCTGAAAATGCCTTCGGGAGAAGTTCGCCGGGTCTCTTGGGATAGTTTCGCCTCTATCGGGCAGGTTTCCAATCCTGAATACAATTTGGTTTCCCTCGGCAAGGCCGGGCGTTCCCGCTGGCTGGGCATTCGTCCCACGGTGCGCGGCTCCGTAATGAATCCGCGCGATCATCCTTACGGAGGCGGCGAAGGCCGTCAGCCCCGTGGCACTAAGAAACCAAAGACAAAATGGGGTAAGATTACGGGTGGCCGAAAGACGCGGCCCAAAAAGAAATGGTCAAACAAGATGATTATTAAGAGGAGAAAGCCAAATAAATAACATGAGTCGTTCAACCAAAAAAGGGCCCTGGGTGGATCCCAAGCTCATCAAAAAAATATCCCGGCTTAAGTCGGGCGACGGGACGGTCATTAAGACCTGGTCCCGCGATTCGGAAATCTCTCCCGAGATGGTGGGCTTTATTTTTGGCGTCCATAACGGCAAGGACTTCATTGAAGTGAGGGTCAGCGAGGATATGGTGGGCCATCGTTTGGGTGAATTCTCGCCGACCAGAAAATTCATCAAACACGGCGGTAAGATCCAAAAGGAAGTGGAGCAAAAAGCCGCGGAAGCCGCGAAACCGGCGCCAGCGGCGGGAAAGTAATCAAAAACCATGGAACAAGTAAAAGCCCAATTGAATTATCTGCGAATTGCGCCCCGGAAGGTGCGTATTTTGGCCGATGTCATCCGTGGCTTGCCGGTTCAGGAAGCGGAAGCAAAACTCATGCTGAACGCGCGCCGTCCGAAAGACGCCTTGATCAAATTATTGCGTTCGGCGGTCGCCAATGCCAAAAATAACCACAAACTGGATCCGGATAAACTTTTCATAAAAGAAATCAGAGTGGATCAGGGTCCGAAGACCGGACATTGGACGCCCCGTTCCCGCGGTTCCGCGAGTTTGATTGAGAAGAAGACCTCGCATGTTTCCGTAATTCTCGGCGTAATGGAAAACGCCAAGCCCCGCCGTTTCACGATTGAGATAAAAAAGCCGGTGAAGAAAGAAGAAAAGAAAAAATCGAAAAAAGAGAAGAAAACGGGAACGGAAAAGTCGGAGATAAGCGAAAAGGAAAAACCGAAGGAAACGAAGAAATCCGAAATTAAAACGACGCCTAAAACCGGCGGCTTCAGAAAGATGTTCCAAAGAAAATCAATTTAAACACATGGCTCAAAAAATCAAACCAAATTCATATCGCTTAGGCATCAATGTTCCGTGGTCCAGCCGCTGGTTCTTTAAAAAGAACCTTAGGTACCTGCTTCAGGAAGACGAGATGATCCGAAAAATAATCCGCGAAAAGATTCTCGCGGCCGGGATTGCCGCGATTGAAATAGAACGAATGGGCGGAAATATTCGCGTGAACGTGCGCGCCGGCCGGCCGGGTCTTATTATTGGCCGCGGCGGCAAGGGAATAGAGGATTTGAAGAACGACATAGTGAAAAAGATAAAATCCCTGCGCGTCAAAAACAGCTTCCCGATTAATTTCAATTTGAATCTCAATATTGAGGAGCTCAAACGTTTTGAGGTCTCGGCCCCGATTACGGCCCAGCAATTGGCTTTTGACATTGAAAAGCGTCTGCCTTATCGCCGTCTGATGAAAAAAACGCTTGAATCCATAATGCAGAATCACGAAGTGAAGGGCGCGAAAATAAGGATGGGCGGCCGGTTGAATGGCAATGAAAT
>Ga0187886_1001965_pt1 | contig 17286 bp, 14 predicted proteins | sample June2016WEW_20_1_FD_133001 | JGI IMG/M metagenome (GOLD analysis project Ga0187886, IMG submission 133001) | Peatland microbial communities from SPRUCE experiment site at the Marcell Experimental Forest, Minnesota, USA - June2016WEW_20_150 | ecosystem: Environmental > Terrestrial > Soil >... | reverse complement strand
TGTCGAAAGTGAACTCGACATGTATCGTGTGGTCGGCTCCGGGAATGTAGCCGCCTTCCTCCTTGAGCACGGGCACTTTGGAATCCACTTCCCCTCTCATGGATTCTCCTCCCTTGGCCAAGGCTCTCTTGTCTAGGTTGCCGATGAGGAACAGTTTGTTTCCGTATTTCTTCCTTATGACGCGCGCGTCCATTCCGGAGTTGACCTCAAGCGGCCACAATCCGGTGATCCCAGCGTCAATCAGGAAGTCTAACATGGGGTTCATGTTCCCATCGCTATCCATTACTATTCGGTCTATTCCATTGGTCTTCAGGAAACTCGTGACCTTCTTGTAGTGTGGGAGCAGAAACTCGTAGCAGAGTCTTGGAGATAGGTTTGGACCATGTCTCTCTGCCATGTCTTCCCACCACATCACCATGTCTATCCGATTCTTCAGTGTTTCAACAGCTTCTTTTAGCGTCCCTATCGTGAAGGCTTCCCAATGCTGTACCATGCGCTCGATCAGTTCCGGATCTTTGTAGAACATCAGGTTGAAGCTCGGGATGCCCATCAGTTGGGCTCCGAAAGAATAGAAACCGTTCAGGCAGAGCACCGTATTGGCCTTCTGGTAATGTTCGAAGAGTTCGACGTAGGCGTCTTTGTGCCAATCCTTCGGATACCTTCGGGGGTCCTCCGGATCTAGGCGTTTCCGATACTCCTCCCAACTCTTTCGGTCTCTCACAGGGAATTCGACGAACATCGGCATGCTATACATTCGGTCTCTTCTTGTTCTTGCACGTGCACCAGTCCACACGAGGAAGTCCAAGTACTTGTTATCCTCGAACAGTGTTCTTTCCTTGAACCTTGGTATCGGGCCCAGGTCCACTGGGACAGGACAATCGTGGAAGATGTCCACGCATTCAAAAAGCCCGTTAATGTTGAATCCGTAGAACGTCTTGATGGCAACGAGAAGATCTCCACCACTCCAAGTGAAGCCAAACTTTACTACATCTGAATCTGGTCTCAGCCCCTGAGAGAACCAGGATAGGATGGCTTCTATGTCGAAGATCTCGCACCATGGCAGCACATCCGGTTTCTCGAAATGAATAGTGGCTTTGATTCTTTCACGAGGAGTCATCTGGTTCCCAGATTCTGTCATGCTTTCACCCAGGCCTTACACTGTTCGACGCCTTCCACCGCATCTAGGCCTACCGCATCGGCGCCTATCTCTGCCCCGAACTCCCTATTCACGGCGTTTCCTCCAAGTATGACCCTTACCTTGCCTCTCAAAACAGATGCTGTGAGCAGATCGATAACCGTTTTCATCTCCCCCATTGTGGTGGTTAGCAATGCCGAGAGCGCCAATATGTCTGGCTTGACTTCCTTAATTTTCTCAAGAAAGATCTCAGGATCGACATCCACCCCTACGTCCCATAGCTTGAACCCACTTGCCTGAGCGAGCATCCCAAAAATGTTCTTGCCAATGTCATGAATGTCTCCCCGGACCGTGCCCAAGACTATGATGCCCTTATATTCCGTCAGCGCCTGTTCCGTCAAGTGCGGTCCCAGGATCTTCATGGCTTGGTCGACTAGAGATCCTGCAAACAGAAGTTCCGAAAGGAAGTACTCGCCTAACTCGTACTTCTGGCCAACGTGTTCTAGACCCTTTCGCAGACCGTGTTCGAGTATGAGATCGGGTGCGATCTCTCGCGCAACCGCTTCTTCCATGAGGCTGCGCATCTCGGAGGCTTGAAGGTCAGCCAAAGTTTGGGCAATTCGTGCAACGAGCTCAGGCGTTCTTGTCACCAAAATGATTTTAACTATTGAAATATATAACAACTTGGAGAACTAGTATGCGGCTGAGGAAAGCCGAGATCCTGGCGGATGACGAGCTGGATGCGATATACCTAACCGCCCTAAGTATTCTGAAGGACGTAGGAGTTCAAGTGCTACATGATGAGACCCTTAAGTTGCTGCGAGAGAATGGGTGTGAAGTCGGCGAAAACAGACTGGTATTCTTTCCTGAGGGAATCGTCAAGGAATGCCTCAACGCTAAACCGAGCAGGGTCACTCTGTGTGGAAGAGACCCCGAGAAAGACATGAATTTGGGAAGGGGAACATGGTCCTACACAGGGGCAATTCTCGAGCCATATGTACAGGAATATCCAAAAAGAACCTTCAGAACTTCGACTATGAAGGATGTTGAGAAATACACCAGGATCTTGGACTACTACGACTGCGTCGACTGGCTTCACCCCGCTTGGGCTTCCATGGACTATGGAAAATGGAATGCCTATGCCACGTACGAAGCGAACGTCTGCAATACGAGCAAGCATTGCTGGGTTAGCCCAAGCGATCCTGCTGTTATAGATCCGATATGCGAACTCGCATCAGCAATGGTCGGCGGCCGCGAAGAGCTTTCGAAGAGGGCTATTGTAAGCGCCGGATATGCGGCTGTATGTCCGCTCATTTGGAATTGGGATGGGTGCGAAGTGTTCAAGAAGACTGCTCAATATGGCATGCCAACGATGATTTTTGCTGAGGACATGATGGGCGTGACGGGTCCGGTGACCTTGGCTGGCAATCTGGCGCAGAAAGTCGCGGAGTTTCTGAGCGGTAACGTGATCCTACAGCTCCGAAACAGGGGACTTCCAGTGATATTTGGGACGGTCGATCAGTCTTTTGACATGCTGACGGGGCAGGTCTCATATGGAAGCCCGGCGAACTTCGTAATGAAATTGGCGTTCGGCCAGATTGGCCGATATCTTGACGTGCCCACGTGGAACTATGGTCTGCCGGACTCGCATATTCTGGATGTTCAATACGCGTACGAGCAATCCTATGGTTTCCTTTCAGCGATGCTAGCTGGGGTGGACCTCGTTTGCGGTGGTACAGCTGGTGGCGCAGGCTGGGTAACTCCAATTGAGGGCTTGCCCTTGCTTGAGGAGATGGTGCTGTCGTCACGCCAGATGCTTGAAGGCATCGAGGTGAGTCCTGACACCTTGGCCCTTGATCTGATCAAGAGAACATCTGCACGATTTGAGAAGGGTCTTCGCACAGTAGACTATCTGTCCCAGGCCCATACACGTGAATGGTACAAGAGGAAGAACCCTCTGCGAAAGTACAGCGTAATGACTAGAACTAGAAGAGAAACTTGGATCAAGGAGGGATCCAAGAGCTACTCTGAAAGGGCGCATGAGATCATAGAGAAGATACTCGCCACACACAAACCCCCAGCGTTGCCTGAGGGGATTCCGAAAAGGATCGCTGAGATACGCAAGAAGTATGGGATAGCTGTCGAAGAGAGAACCACATAGGAGCACTACCAAAGATAAGCAAACATTCACATCAAGAATCGTTGATCCGAGTCCTTCGACATTCCATTTACTCAACCTGTACCCGTCGACCACCTGGCACCGGTCTTGATGGCTTATGCGAGTCCAAGCGCGAGACGTCGATGCTCGCAATCAAGCTTGTCCTATCATTGTTTCTGCAGGATGATCAAGCACGGGTCAGGAGTCGATAAGTCCAGATCCAAGGTGTCATTTCTTGCCTGTAGAGTAGACCTCTGGATTTCCTCCAAAGCGTAGTTTAGGATTCTTGCCGTGAAGTTGCCCTTCTGATTTAGGATTCTTGTACTGGTGTCCTTTCCCGCGCAGTTCGCTATGTAGATTTGAGGAAATGTCCTTCCAAGTTGCGTACGACCCGGGACAACTCCAAAATAGCCGACGAAGGCCTTTTCGATGCTCTCAATCTTTATGGCGGCTGCCGGATCGACGGGGATGAGAGGTTCGAGTGTTCCTGAATAGAGTTCTTCGCGATTGCTCCTGTAAAAGGACAGCCACTTCTTCATTATGGTCAAGTGGTCGGGCGGCGATTTCAGCAGATCTACAGCTATGGATGGGACGCCAGACAGCGTTAAGCTAGCAAGAAACTTGGCCACAATCTCAACTTTCTCCCTAGGAGACCAGCATTGCATATAGGTGTATACTGGCACTCTTGAGGAATAGCTGCGTAAGAAAACATGCTGTCTTCTGTTCCAGTCATAGTCAAAGAAGCTGTCCGTTGCGCATTGATGAGTAGCGTGCATTTTATTGTTGATGTTGGCGTGCCTTATTCTGTAGGACAGGATAAGATCAGGGTTAAGACCTATTGCTGTCTTATACGCGGCCTCCATGCATTTGTCGAAGCCTTCACCGGCTGTCTGGTGGCTATGCTCATGGTGTCCTATGCATGGCTTCTCAAAGGGGACGGCATCTATCTCATCACACCACATGCCATCTAGTCCGTAGGTGCCGACGATCCTCGTCGCCGAGTCTTTCACGTAGTCTAAAGTCCTTGGATTCCGCGGACAAAGGAATCCACACAGGCCATCTTCGGTCCGGATCAGCGAATCCCTAAGCGTTTCGTAAACCCTCGTCTTCTTACCTGCGTGGAAAGGTAGCCATTGAACGATCACTGACATGTCAATTTCGTGTAGCCTAGATACAAGATGCTCGAAATGTGGGAATTTGGATCGATCTGCCTCCCAGTCTCCCATCGCTTCAGGATCATATTGGGGAGTGTGAGTTCCCGGTGGAGTGTTCCATCCCAAATCTATCTCGATTGTCTTGAATCCTAGCTCCTCTGCCTTTCTCGCTTGATCCCAGATAACCTCCTCGTCAATATCTTCCCAGAAGGGGAGGTTAGACGCCCACATCGGGCCTAAAGCGTTCTTCGAGAGACTTCTGGGCGTGAAACCTCTATTAGAATCGCATTTGTGGGAGTAGCTGCTCAGCACTCTAGCCCAAGAAGAATTAGATCTGGAGACGAAAATTCCATCGTCGTATCTGTCCGTTGTTATAGCTGTGCCTTTTGGCCTCTCAATGATGAACGAGAAAGGCAGATCAATAAGACCTTTTTTCAAAGGGCCGATGGCCGAAATCGACGTCTCAGGGCGCTGGTCTATCATACCGACAGCAAGTGTATTCCTTCCACTCGTATCCATTGCCAAGACCATTGGGATATTTCTACTTGCGCAGGAGTAGCCTACAAATCCTCCAGGCGGTGCGAACAACACCGGCCAAATCGGAAGTCCGGGAAAAATCGTCAAAGCCTGGTCGAGATGCCAGATCCTATAAACACCAACCATCGGGATGTCAAAGTGAATTCTAATCGTCTTGAGGGTGAAACCTTGCGAACCTTCGCGTGCCAGGGAGAAAAGCGACGTAACTGAACCGTCCTCTCCCTGTTGGTCTCTGAAAGCCAGTGTATAAGAATTGGATCTGTAGATTTCCGTCTTGACGCTTTGGTCAGCTCGTTTCTCGGACAGAACCCAGCTCCCGGCGCCTGGCTCGACAATGGCCTCCACTTGGAAGTCGACGTCCAACAGTTTCCTTTCTATATTCATTCAGATGGCTCCAAAACTATTAAATGTCCTCTATCGCAAATATAGATTTGCTGATCGCACGTGGTGGAAGCGCTCAATCTTCTGGGCTACATCGCCGGCGCAAAATTCGGTGATAAACACATCGCCAACGTGCAACGAGTGGCGATGTCGGAGTTCGGCACATTTGACATGGTCTTCTGCTACGAAGTGCTCGATGCTGAGCCGATGCGGTTTAGATGGCTAGATATGTACCTTAGCAAACCTGATCCGAGTGATTTCTTCAGACAGATAATGCCTAGCGCTAGAGTCTTCTTGCTGAAAAAGAGTCACGTGGATATGACTTTCTCGGAAAATGGGCTAGTTGAATCCGTGAAGGCTGACATCGAGTCGGATAAGGGTTTCCTGAGGAGAATAGATCTGGTTTCGACTGCCTCCCACCGTGAATACTCTTGGGGAGAAGGGACGGTATCTCTCGAGGGACATTTCGGCAGGAAGGGCTTCGTGGAGGACTATAAGCATTGGAGCTGCTCAGCTACAGTGAGTGGTGATATGGAATTGGATGGGGTGGAGGGTCAGCTCCAGGCAAAAACAGGATCGATATATCACGGTGTATACTTATACTGGGGACCCTACGTTCCGGGCACTCATAGAAGCCTGAAAGAGTAGGAACTTTTTTTTGGGTCTGTTGGTCTGTTGGTCCGTTGTCTATTGTCTATTGGAGTGAATTCTCATGGCGAAAATGAAGGTTGCACAGTGGACTGCTCCGAGAATGTTCTCAGTCAAAGAAGTCGACGTCCCGACGATTGGTCATGATGAGGCCCTAGTCAAGGTCAAGGCTTGTGGGATCTGCGAAACGGACATTCGGATCTGGACTGGGGGTTTCAAAATAGGGGGAATTTCGGCTAAGGTTCTGGAACCGCCAATAATCCTTGGGCATGAAGTTTCGGGGATCGTCGAAGAGATTGGAAGCAGTTCCATCATCGGAGCGGGTGACAAAGTCGGCGTTTTCAACGTCTGGCCATGCGGCAAGTGTTCACACTGCAGAAGCACTTCAGGTTTCGTGCATCCCTCCTATTGTAGAGAGGTTAAGTCCATGGGTGTTAACGTGGATGGAGGATACGCGGAGTATGTGAGGGTGCCGATTAGCGCTCTGCATAGGCTTCCCGCGAATCTCTCCATTGAAGAAGCTGCTTTGCTAGAGCCCGTTGCTGCGACGTACCACGCGTTTTGGAACAGTGGTATGAAGCTAGGAGACATCGTAGCCATACTCGGAGCAGGGCCCATAGGATTGCTGTTTGTTCAAATGGCACAAGCAGCCGGCGCCTCCAAAGTGATACTTGCAGATTTGTTGGACCACCGCCTAGAGTTGGGAAGGGAGTTGGGTGCGGATGTGCTGATCAACGCCAGCAAGGCTAACACTCGTGAGGAACTACTTCGAACAACGGGTGGCGTCGGTGCAGACCTGGTGATCGAGGCGGCCGGAGTACCGGGCACAATACGCGATTCGATCTCTGTGGTCAAAAATGAGGGAAACATAACCCTATTCGGCGTTCCAGCGGAGCCAATACGGGACATCAACATGGACCTGGTTGTCACAAAGAGCGTTTGTATGAAAGGATTCATTGGGGCCCGCTACTCCGAGGCAATAGACTTGCTAGCCAGTGGCACGGTGAGCGTCAAGAAACTGATTACGCACACGTTTGGACTCGATCGAATAGATCACGCGTACAGAGTTGCTGTTGAAAAAACCGAGAATGTCATGAAAATCCTACTCAAGCCCTAACAGAACTCATCCCAAGACCCGGAAGGGATTCCAGTCATGATGCGGTTCTCACGGCGACCGCGCTACGATTTGAAGATCGTGGTACGATCGAGGCGCACTGAACACCTATTTCGCTAGCGCGTGGTGCCTGTTTCCATCTGAAAATCATGTCGACACGGTGCGCATCCGAGTGTGAATGGGCCGGAGCATGCGTTCGCGCTCCTCTTCCAGCTTCCTCTTGGACTAAGTCACGGATCAAGGGTCTCGTTAGGCGCTTCTTGCTGACAGCCGCTCTCTTGCACAATCAACCGGCTGTAACGAGTCCTCTCTCGAGAGTGGTTATTAGCTCGTTTCCATCTTTGGTTACAAGGACTTCGTCTTCGATGTTTATGGAGCCGACGCCTTTGACTCTCATGGCGATCTCCACATTCACCTCCATTCCTGACTCAAGCATGGCATGATTCGTCTCACTCAGGAACGGATGCTCATGACACTCCCTTCCCACACCATGCCCAACGATGGGGATCACGATAGTACAGTTCTCGCTGCGCATCGTTTCAGCAGCGACCCTGTACAGATCGGAGCACTTGACGCCCGGCTTGATGGAGGCACGTACCGCCTCATTGGTCTTCAATACTGCCGCGTGGTACCGCACAGCCTTCTCACTCGGCTTTCCCAAGACAGCTACTCTTGACATGTCGCAGTAGTAGCCTTCGTACCATCCACCAGCGTCAATTCTAACGATTTCGTCGTCCTGCAACCTTCTGTTGGTTGGTGTAACAGAATCTGCTCCCTTGGGTCCGAAGGCCATTTCTGTGTACGCCCACAGAGCCCCTTCGTCTAGCGCTGCCCGGTGTAGGATTCTTACAAGTTCGAGCTCGGTTATCCCTTGTCGCGCACTTTCAAACGCGACCTGTAGCGCTTTCTCAGTCGCTCTCGCAGCCTTTCTCATCCTTGAAATCTCTTCCTCTGACTTAATCATTCTGAGCTTCCAGAGTACGGGGTCTGCAGCCCGGAAGGTTGCTCTCGGCAAGGCCTCTCTGAGTTTCTTCAGAATCTCGGCTGGGATATAGGTCGTCTCCAAGCCTATGCTCGCATCGTCGAGTCCCTTCTCTTTGAGCACCTCCGCAACTAGTGCCACCGGGTCACCGCGCGTCTTCACTTGCTCATCTCGTCCCTGCACAACGAAACGGGGCCCAAGAAACCTTCTATCCTTGATCCAAGGGTCATGATAGACAACGCAACCTTCTTCGGCTGTTACGGGCGTCATAAAAGCGCCTTTAGATTCGTCGCATGGGATTCCAACAAACATGAGATAGTAGGCCTTTCCATCCTCCAGAAGAAATGACGAGTCAAAGGGCATCAGCCATGCACCCCCCAAGGTATAGGCATCGTAATCTGTCAGGTATCTCACGTTATGAGGAGTGTGAGCCAGAACAAGGTCTAAGCTCTCCTGTCGCATAATGCGAGAGGCCCTGTCATAGTCGAAAGGTCGCATACGTATCAGTCTTGCAGAGTGGCTAGCCAGTTTATTACTCTTGTGCGCCAAGTCGGACACCGCGAGTAGGGAGGAGAATCCGAATGGCGGAGGATTGGACATCTTTCGAGGAATGAAATCGATGCTGGATTCGAAAGACCGCGATTATCAGGAACTTGTCGCCCTAGAGTTGCGAGGATTCGATGGAACACTGTCCCAAGTTCTAGTTCTATGGCTGACGTGATCTTTCGAACCTGAGACGCGCCACCAGCGGTACACTGTTCTCCAATAGATTCGTAGAGTTGTTGCGATCTCTCCGCTTTTCCAGTTTTCGAGTTTTCTGCGAATGATCCATCTTCTTCGGCGCACGGTTCCGTCCAAGGATGCCACTTCACTTGTCTCATTGATTCAGTGTCTCTTTATCACTGACACTTGAGATGAAAAGTCTCCAGTTCCCTGACACTAGGGCTATCTTCTGATTCAGCTCGACCATGTGGCGTGTCCTACCCCATGCGAAAACGAGAGCATGCCACGACAAGAGAAAGGCTTAAGGACGGCAGTGGCCGTAATCCTGAAGGAAGTTTGAGAAGTGATCATCGATTCGCACTTCCACATCTTCCCGCGCATGAGTGGAGCATCAGGTCTTAGAAGTGCCAAAGAGCATGCCAGAGTTATCCAAAAGATCGTGACCGGGTATTGGACCGCTAGAGACGGCGTCACGTCAGAGATGCAGGATATCAAGTTCAGGGTCGGCAAGTACGGCAAGTATTACTACACGAAGAATGGGAAGGAAAAGTACGTCAGGGCGATGCCCCCGTGGATGCACGACATGTCCGCTCCCCCGGAAATAATGCTGAATTACATGGATTGGATCGGAGTCAACAAGGCCGTCCTACTCCAAAATCACTACTTTGGCGCCCTAAATCGTTGTTTTGGTAAGTACGTCGAAAAATGGCCGGACAGACTGATAGGGACCGCTCAGATAGACGAGTCAAGGGCCCACGAGGAAGGCCAAATCAGAAGACTCAAAAAGGCTGTCAAGGACCTCAAGCTCAGCGCATTGTACTACCAAACCTATCGTCAAGAGTGGCTCGATCCTTCTGGGGGATACGATGCTCATGACGAAAGGCTATATCCTTTTTGGGAGGAGGTTTCCAGGCTGCGAGTTCCGGTATTCTTCGATACCGGAAACACCCGGGGCATAGAGCAATACTTGACCGAACTCAGGAAGGTAGAAGGGGTCCTTCAAAGGTTCCCGGATATGGTGGCAATAATATGTCACTTCGGTGTGCTGATGACTTATGCTCGCCTAGACGTGCAAGATAGGATGTCCCTGTCTCCTAGCGACGCGTTTTCGAGGACCGATAGCGTTTTGGCGAGATATCCGAACGCGCATCTTGAAATGGGGGGCTTGCTTTTCGGGAATATAGAAGAGGAATATCCCTATCCAACTTACCAGAAACTTGTAAGGGTGGCATACGAGCAGCTAGGTGCCGAGAAATTGCTCTGGGGTACTGATATGCCGCCCGTGCTAATGTTCTGCACCTACAGACAATGTCTTGACTTTGTCAAGGAACATTGCCAATTTCTTAGTGAGGAAGAAAAGGAACTTGTGTTGGGAGAAAACCTGGCCAGAATATTCCACCTGAAGACAGGATAACGAAGCCGACTCATCGAACGCACCTATTCGACCCCCACTATCACAACGCTACGCTAATCGATCAACCAAGGACGTGTCTCCGTGAAGGTATGTGCCCGTCTGGAATCGGGTACTCACTTGCGATTTCTGTTGACTGTCCACTGCCTGCAGATAGTTGCGCCTTCCACGGCATGCTCGACTGTAACGGTCGACCATTGACTTCGAAATCGCCATGTCTAGAGAGGCTCCTCCCACGAACGTATTTGAGCCAATCCGAGATTTTCCGCCCATGGCATTAATCACTTCTCTCACGTAAGGTAGCGCGGACATCTCAGGCTTTCATGCACGTCATCCTTGGCCACTTCGAGACGCTCTGAAGCCATAGTCCTTCACTACGTTATTGGCTAGGATTCGAAATTAACTAACTCGCAACATGCGATTTGCGCTTCTAGATTTTTGGCCTTGCGTTCCGAACTGAGGGAAACCCTGAGCGGTTCAGCTCTAAATAATCATGGAAGTCTCCCTAGAGAACAAAAGAGGAATCCTGCTCGCTCAAATCATGGGGGTGTCGCCCAGTTACGCATTCTATTGAAACATGCGATGCCGTCATCATCAAGTGTCAAGACGGACTATGTCATCTGCTCCATCAACAATGGAACTCTCCGGGCTGGCCTTTGGATTGGCATGAAACAGGAGAAGATGAGAGCCCTCATGGTCGCCGCGGTTGCGAAGAAGAGCAGACCGGCCGAAGCAATCTCAGGGTTTCACCAACTTGAAGAGCCAACTTGTCGGAGTGCCTGCGCGAGTCGAAGAGCAGAGTCGTAGAAGCGACTAGAATGACGACATCGCCAAGGCGAGGGTCAAACATCTGCTGTGTGATCACGGGAAGCGAACTGCATTCCCGAGAAGACAAGAGCAACAACCCCTGCAGGTATGATGCGTTGTTCTGGGACCAACTGGAATACAATAACGGACATTGGGGCGTGTCTTCACGCCTTCGTGAGCCTGGTTGAGGGCCAGAGTGACGCGCAACAATCAAATAGAAGCCCTTACATCTGCGGTTTGGATTCAGTTTAATGTTCCTTTACTGTGATTGTCGAATGCCCAGAGATGATCGAGCGAGGTAGAAACTTGTTCACGCACAGAGAAAGAACGATGATGGCGATTGAGCATAAGGAGGCTGACAGGGTCCCTATGGATATCGGTGGCGAAATCATAGGGCCAGTTGAAGCAACCTATCAGAAACTCGCCGATTTTCTTGGAGTAAGAGTTGAGGAACCTAGATGTGCGTTATACGGCCCAGTCATGAACTTCGACCTCGAACTACTTAGGAGACTTGACGTAGACATTATTCATATCTATAGAAGAGGTCCCCGGCCCAGAAGTACTTCCGAAGGATACTTGATAGATTGTTGGGGCATAGTTCATAGGAAATTAGATCCCGTAGGATATCAGCCCTGGATTCACCCGCTGAAAACGGCAAGAACTATCGGCGATGTCGAAGAATACGAGTGGCCGGATCCGCGAGATCCGGCGTTCGTTGGAGGAATTGAAGAAGAGGCAAGATATCTTCACCGAGAAACCGAATACGCGGTGTGTATGGGAGGAGAAGATATTGGATCCTTGTTCAACACGTACGCCCAATTGGTGGGCTATGAGAGGGCGTTTGCCGACATATATAGAAACCGAGAATTAATGGAAAGAGTCTGCGATATTCTGATGGAATTCCAACTGGATTTAGTGGATAGGTTATACGGATTGATCGGAGACCACGTGGACATAGCTATAGTGTCGGAGGACCTAGGCACCCAACAGGGCCCATACATGTCACTAGACCTCTGGAGAAAGCTTTTCAAACCACGTTTCGAAAAAATCGTTAAACGCATTAAGGAGCATACGAAAGCCAAGATCCTAATGCACAGTGACGGATCGATAGCTCAGTTTCTAAGCGACATAGCGGATCTGGGAGTCGATATTATCAATCCAATCCAGCCAAAACCCCCTGGAATGGAACCCTCGTATTTGAAACAAAGCTACGGCCAGAAGCTATGTTTTCACGGTGGTATCGATGTGCAGGAGCTGTTACCCTTCGGTACTCGCAGCAAGGTCGAAAGTGAAGTGAAGAAGACGATCTCCACTTTGGGGCCCGGGGGAGGATATATCCTTGCTAGTTCTCACGTAATAGGCAAGGATGTTCCACCAGAGAACATTGTGGCGATGTACGATGCGGGAAGGAGTTGCAGGTATCCCATACGGATTCGTGAAGGGATGTCTTAGGGCTATGCGCATCGAGTCAAAGACTAGGGACGGTCTGGACCACGACCGGGAGAGAGCACTCAGGCTGTCCTCTGACAGCGTGTTGCCAATGTTTTCAGACAAGGGAGTGACTGCGCGGATCTAGTGAATGGGACGCCACGCCAGCGAAGTATTGGGAAGCGGATGTTCGCCATGTTGGTGTTTGGATACTCTCCTGATCTGGAACGTTATGGGCCAGCTGAATCCTTGGATCATTCGGTCTTGGCTGCGAGGAGCGGTTTCGACTCACTTTGGCCAGGGGATCACTTCCACCCATGGGCTCACACTCAGGCCAACAGTGCTTTTTGTTGGGTTTGGATAGCGGCAGCAGCGGAAAGAACGGAACGCATTCGGATCGGTCCTGGTGTGTCTACTCCTACCCTGAGATATAACCCTGCGATCGTAGCTCAAGCTTTCGCAACACTCGGCGTCATGTATCCCGAAAGAATCTTCCTCGGCCTTGGCATCGGGGAAGCCATGAACGAAGTCCCAGTGGGTTGTGGTTGGCCTCCGTTCAGGCAGAGGGTTAGGAGGTTTGAGGAAGCAATTCAAATCATAAAGCTGCTCTGGACAAATGATGGATTCTCTGACTACAGGGGACGCTACTACGCGATCAAAAAAGCCAAGTTGTACACTAAGCCTGCGAGGCCAATCCCGCTCTATATAGCGTCAAACGGACCAGCTGTGGCCGAAATAGCTGGGAAATATGCCGACGGCTATCTAACTAGCTACGTCGGGGAACACTTCGACCACATAGGACAAGTCTTGCTTCCAGCGCTTGAAAAGGGCGCTAGAGAAGCAGGAAGAAACCCCGATCTGTTGGAGAAAGCCGTGTGGCTGGCAGTTTCGTATGACGAAGACTGTGACAAAGCTTTGCAATCGTGCCGGTTCTGGGCAGGTGCTCTGCTTCCCGTATTTCTCAAGTACCCCGTATCGGATCCTAGGGAGATCGAAAAACACGGAGAATACGTAGGCAATGAGCAGATCGCAAAGAGATGGTTCGTTGCAAGTAGTCCTGAAGAACATCTTAAGAACATTGAGAAGTACATCAAGCTGGGCTTCACGCATATAGTGATTCAAAGTTCGAGTCCGGACGAGCTTAAGACCATCCGAATGTTCGGTGAAAGAATTCTACCGTACCTCAGGGAGACCTATGCAAGCAAAGCGAGCGGGGACAGCTAGCGAACAACTGTCTTCCTATTCTTCCTCTATGGCGACTGCTCGCATGGGCGCGGCACCCTGACCGACGATTCTGAGCGGCAGACCTATGAAGTAGGTATGCGCTTTTCTGATCTGACCAAGGTTCGCAATGTTCTCGATCAATGCTACGCCTTTTTCAAGTATGGCCGTGTGCGACGCAATATCCGCTTCCCAATTGGTGGGGTGCATGGTAGGCGTATCCAACGCTAACAGGAGTATCTCTTGATCGGCAAGAAACTTGGCTGCGTCAGGCATCAAGGCTGGGCATTTCTTAAAGAACTTCCAAGTTCCCCAGTACTTCTGCCACCCTGTGTTGAGTAGAACTCTTCTGACGTTCCGTATTTCCTGCTGGAATTCCAATAGGTCTTCCCTAGTTATTTCCTGTAGTTCCTCTTTCGGGATGCTGACTACAAGGGCTTCTCCGATCAATTTCTCCAAGGGGACTCGGTCGACGGTTACGTCTTCAAGCTTGTGTCCTCTGACTGCGAAGGGTGCTTCAGCATGCGTCCCTGTATGCAAATCGGTGATGAACTGATAAGCCCTGAACTTCTCTAGCAGTTCTCCTGTCTCTGGGTGGTATTGCCTATAGTACACGAATCCGGTCGGAGGCGCACCGGGCCAGGTCGGCATTCCGTCACGTATCTCATAGGTGAGGTCAATGTACCTCTTGGCCAACCTATCTCACTTGCTCATGGATCACTATTCCATTAGGGCGAAAACTGCTAACCGGATATGAGCCAGTCCGGCCACAAACCTCTCAAATCCTTGCTCAGATTCTCGCATCCTCTATCAGTGACCACAACATTATCCTCTGCTGTGAAGTTGGCATTGAATTTGAAGTCCGGAGGGTCGTATATCATCGGTTCGAGAGCGAAGGTCATTCCAGGCCGTATTACTGTCGTCGTGCCTGGGTTTATGTACGGCGGTTCATGAATCTGCAGGCCTATGCCGTGTCCGAAGTATCCTACTATGTTCTTCGCATATCCACGCTCCTGATGCACCCCATACGCGCTGTTGAATACGTTGGCGACGGTGTTTCCCGGCTTCATGGCTTCTTGCCCTGCCTCGTTTGCTTTCCAGACAGTATCCGACATATCCAGCTGCCTCTCGTTAGGCTTGCCTACGAAGGCCATTCGTGATATATCACAGACGTAGCCTCTGTAGCGGCATCCTCCGTCGAACTTGATTATGTCCCCTTCCTTGATCTTGTTGAAGCGCGATGCGTAGGTGTCGAATCCAGTGAGTCTATCTGGGCCCGAACGTACAGAGAAAAAGCTTCCCCAGTCTGCTCCGAGTCTAATCATCTCCATCAGCATTATGTTGTTCAATTCTATCTCTGTCATGCCCTTTCTTATGGATTCGAAACCAGCTCTTACGCCTTTCAAAGTAAGGTAAACTGCCCGCTTGTAACGTTCGATTTCCGCTTCGCACTTGATCATTCTGACAGGCCATATCACTGGGCTCGCGTCCACGAATCGCGCTTCGGGCAGAGTCCCTCTTATCTTATCATAGTCTACTAGCGGAAATCCCAGCCGAGCCGTATTCGGTCCCGGATAATGTCTGTTCGACTCCAAGTCGATTCCAATAACGCCTTTTGACAGTCCCATATCCTTCAAATTGTCGGTGATGAATTTGACGCGATTGGATTCAAACGGTGGTATTGTCGTTCCCCAGACCCGAATGTCCTTGATCCAAGAACTCCTCTCAGCGTTCCATCTCTGCAGTAGCTGAGTCATGAGAACAGGTTCACCGTCCCTGGGCAACACTCCCATGGTTATCTCAAAATCCCAAGCATCATGCTCGTCACCAGTGAAATAGTAGCCCTCCGCATAGCTGCTAACCAGTATCGCATCGATGCTGTTCTGCTCCATCAGCTGCTTCGCCTTCTTGAACCTTAACTCGTACTCATCTCTTCTTATGTCCCCGACTTCCTCCATAATTTCCACTGCCAAAATTCTCCGCTCCTGTCGATCGACCGAATCACGGCATTGACCATTATTAAGGCTTCTCCCCACATTGGGCAACTCTACTATCGCACCACATTATGCACGCTCATGAGTTGAAGGCGGTTTGAATCGGCGAAATTCGAATCTTGTTCCTTGATCGTCAGTTCTCTGGAACCTATCCGTCTCTGTACCGCGACTTCTCATACATGATGAGATGCAGAGCCGTCGCGTTCGAGGGCTTAGGAACCAAGGAAGGCAAAGTGGAGAGACTCGATTTCCACCTGGCGTCGGTCATCGGCTCGGGCGGAGCCTACGTGCCTCCACGCGGCGTGTATCTTCCTCACGCCGCCTTACGTTTCCTAATGGCGAGTCCCACAGCGACGAAGAAGGAACTTGCATGCATCAGCGTATGATATGGGTCCGTCGTTGCAGATTGAAGGGTCAGATTCGACAGACGGTAACGAAAGCGGCCACAAAACAACTCGTCTCAGCAAATAGCGGAAGTTCGTCAATCCAAGACGTGCTTTTCTTCACGTTCGATAACCTCGATATGACTCCCGAGTATTTCCTCAAACTAGCAGTCAAAGATGGCGGGTGTACTCACGCGAGAGTTGAGCTAGTTCCCCTTCACCAAGCTGAGGCCTCGCGGCGTCAGAGTCGCCGTATGTCGACAGGAGAAGTCAGGGCAAACAGGTACGCCACCGAGATGCATCTGGAGTGCATTGAGTATATGCTGGAACAAGGCCAGTTGCATATTTGATTGCACGACCTCCACCTCTAGAACACCATCGCAGGATTCCGATTTCTCCCTCTCTTCCTTTTCTTATTGGACAGTTGACGTCAATCAGGCATCTTGTTTCGCTACTCTTGTCGAAGCCGTGCTACGGCTCTGACCAACTCTTTCACACGAGCATCATCGACCGGCTTTTCGATCACACCGTTCTCTTTAAGGTAGGTTCCCATGATCGCACCGTCAGCAAACACGTTTACTCGAATGAAACGTGCACAAATTACATGGGCAATCGCGAGGGGGATATAGCTTCATTCCTAAGGACGTTCACCCTACCGGAAAGTCAACTTGCTTTGACACTTCTTGCCCGATAGCTGTCATCGAGGCCACAGTCTCAGGATCGGTCGGTGTCGGCTTGAACGGCGAGTCCCCGTAGTTCTCTATTAGCAGCCCGTCGATGCCTCCTCTTTGCAGAGCCTTCGCGTCACGTAATGCAGAATTCACTGCCCCGGAGACGCCATCGCCCTTGTACCGCGGAGACCCCGGGAGAGGTGGAAGATGGATCATTCCAATCAGAGGTTTGGGAGTGTGGAAGATCTTGTCGAATGATACTGGTCCTTCAGTTGTGTTCATGTTGCACGAAAGCCTCCAATTCGCCCATTCGAGGAAGACCATTTCTGGCACCGCCCTTTATTGTCTTGAGCACAGCTGCTGCGTTCGCGAAGTCGGCCGATCTCTTGAGGTTCCATCCTTTCAGATATCATGCCGAGAAACCCGCGTTGAATGCATCCCCAGCGCCCGTTGTGTCAATCGTCTCCACATTGAACGGCGGTACTCGGAACTCCTCATGCTCGTTCATGACGAGACAGCCCTTCGCTCCGAGCTTCATG
>Ga0187886_1001964_pt1 | contig 17291 bp, 17 predicted proteins | sample June2016WEW_20_1_FD_133001 | JGI IMG/M metagenome (GOLD analysis project Ga0187886, IMG submission 133001) | Peatland microbial communities from SPRUCE experiment site at the Marcell Experimental Forest, Minnesota, USA - June2016WEW_20_150 | ecosystem: Environmental > Terrestrial > Soil >... | reverse complement strand
TCCACCCGATCACTTGCTTGACCTGGCAGTTCTCGCAGAGAAATCTGGATTTGATAGCGTGTGGGCGAGCGACCACTTCCACCCTTGGGCTCCTAGTGAAGCATGCAGCTTTGCTTGGTCATGGTTGGCCTCCGCTGCCGAGCGAACTAAGCGCATTGTCCTCGGGACATCAGTCACAGCTCCGACGCTGCGGTACAATCCTGCAATCGTAGCCCAAGCATTTGCAACGCTCGGAACGCTGTATCCCGGGAGAATCTTTCTCGGCCTAGGAACGGGTGAGGCGATGAACGAAATTCCCACGGGCGCAGCGTGGCCACCAGTGAAGCAGAGGATCGCGAGGCCAGAGGAAGCCATCAGAATCATCAAAATGTTGTGGGCGCGAGACTACATAGAGTTCAAGGGCAAGTTCTATTCACTCAAAAAGGCGAACCTATTCACGAGGCCTCTGAAACCTATTCCAATCTATGTGGCTGCGAGCGGTCCGCTAGTCGCTGAGTTGGCTGGGTCGCAGGCTGATGGCCTCATCACACTAGGTTTCCTTGAACCCTTCTACAAGAGCGTCCTGTTCCCTGCGTTGGAAGAAGGTGCAGAGAAGGCAGGGCGAGATGCCAGAAAGATCGTGAAGATTGCTGAGATTCATGTGTCATATCATGAAGACTTTGAGAAGGCTGTCGATTCATGCAGGTTTCTGGCAGCGTCTCTTCTTCCCGCGATGTTCAAGTACGGTCTGTCAGATCCCCGTGAGATTCAGGAGAACGCCAATCTTGTCGGCAGGGAAGCGATGATTGAGAGGTTCATAATCTCGAACAGCGTGGACGAGCACATAAAAAGGCTCACGCTTTTCGTTAAGCATGGGTTCGACATCCTCGAGCTTGTCAGTCTGAGCCCGGACGATGAGCTTTTCATCAAGACCTACGCGAAGGAGGTACTTCCCTACCTGCGCAATATGAGTTCGTAAATCCTGATCGTGCTCTCTAAAGAGAATGGATAAGATCTTAAAATTGAGTAAGGAGCAGGAACTAAGATTTCTCGACGACTTTCGCCAATCTTTGTCAAGAGTAATTTATTGGCACGAGAATTTTGATAGATTCGACAGAATCGTGTCGGCTGGCTGACTGACCCCCCCCTCCCCATGTTTTCGTATGCGCCAGCGTCGGAGCTTCACAATGTCTCTAGGCTTCTTCATGCAGGCACACTCTACAGTCTCTCAACTCATGAGTGTGCAAGATGTCATGGGATAACACAGGTGGCTTACAAGAGACAAAATGTTAAATAACGAAACCCGATTTTCGTTCATCGAAGATGATTTCTGTGTCCGAAACAGCCTCAGCCTCTGTTTGGGTCGGGCCGAGAAAAATCGAAACTCGCCACTATGACATACCGAGAGTGACTGAAGACTCAATGTTGCTGAAAATGGAGACGGCAGGCGTGTGCGGATCAGACAGACACATGTACCGTCAGAATCCCAAGTGGCCTACGATCCTAGGTCACGAGATAACAGGCAGAATTTTTGAAGCGGGCGCCAGGTCTTCATCTAAGATGAAACTATACAACAGTGAGATTCTTAGCGTTGGAGACAGAGTGACTGTCTTTCCTTTCATTTCATGCGGCACATGTTGGACTTGTCTGAGGTTTGGCCCCTGCGGAGCTTGCCCTAATCTTTTCTTCTATGGTGGCTTGATGAATCCGAGAAATTCCGATGAATATCCTCACTTCTTCGGAGGATTTGCCGAATACCTCTACCTAATGCCCGGAACGGTCATGTGGAAAATCCCCGATGACATCTCCTCTGAAGTTGCCGTCTTGATGGATCCCCTTGGCGTAGCGATCAGGGGGATTGAATCTGCAATAACCTGCCCCGATCCTTTGGAGGAAGCCTTCTGTCATGATTCCTCCGTTGTTGTCCAAGGATCTGGTGCGATAGGAATACTCACGGCCCTTGTTGCTAGAATGAGCGGCGTCGACAGCATTATCATGAGCGGTGGGCCCGAGAGTCGACTAATCCTAGCCAAAGAGCTCCAAGTTGTGGACCATACTATCGATATTAATGAGCTAGCAAAGCAACAGAGAATAGATGAAGTAAAGGAACTCACTGACGGCAAAGGAGCTGATGTAGTTTTCGAATGTGCTGGGGGCCCTGATGCTTTTTCGGAAGGATTGGAAATGCTGCGCTTCGCTGGTACTCTCGTGGAGGTCGGAAACTTGGTCAACCCTGGCGCTTACGCGACCATCGATGTGACGAGGGATGTCTGCGGAAAAAATGCGCGGATCAAGGGATCAGGTTCTATGTCGTTGCACACTTGGGGCAAGGCCTTTAGTATTATGAATAGGAAGAAGGAACTACTGTCGAGACTTGTTACTCACAAGTTCGAAATTGAAGAGTTAGACAAAGCCCTTGAGGCAATGGAGAAGGAGACATGTATGAAGGCGATCCTAAAGTCGAGAAGTAACAGTTGACCCGTTACAGACCGGCCTTCCCACAGAAGGGAGCCTGCTCAAGAGGGACCGCCGGTTTGGCGGGCAAGGGACCTTCCCTCACGATCAACAAGCAAGGAAAGAACAACTGGCAGGGAAGAGGCGCTTGACGTTCGTAATGACTAGCAGAGAGCGCTGTTTAGCTGCCATTCATGGAGATTCCGTAGACCGCGCGCCGGTATTCCCACTCATCACGTTCTTCGCCGCCGACAGACTAGGCGTACCCTATCGCCAGTTCGCCACAAACGGGTATGTTATGGCTAAGGCGCAGCTGAAACTGCGAGAGAGCTTTGAGGTGGATGCCATCACCGCCTGCAGTGATGCATTTCGCGTATCGGCAGACCTGGGCGGCGACGTGGCTTTTCCCGAGGACAAGGCGCCTTATCTGGTAAAACCGCTGGTGAGGTCCGAGAACGATTTCCGCAATCTAAAAGGACCGGATCCGTCGAAACCCCGAAGCCGGATGGCTGACCGTAGTCTTGCCGTGCGTGAGATGGTGAAGGCGGCTGGGGACGAATGCTTCGTTTTGGGCTGGGTCGATATGCCCTTCGCCGAGGCGTGTTGTGTGTGTGGGGTGGCCGAGTTTATGATGATGACGATTCGCCAGCCCGAGCTCGCGCATGAACTTCTGGATTTCCTCACCGGCATCGTGGTTGAATTCTCTGTCACGCAAATTGAAGCCGGCGCGCCGATAATCGGGGCCGGGGATGCGGCTGCCTCTCTGATCTCCACTAGGATGTTCAGGGAATTTGCTCTGCCGTACGAACAGCAAGTTTGTGCGGCGATCCACGCCGCAGGAGGATTGGTGAAGCTGCACATCTGTGGGAAAACAGGTCACCTCCTGAATGAAATGGTCCAATCCGGCGCTGATCTGTTCAACGTAGACCATCTGGTAGATTTCCTTACCGCACGTCAAGTTTACGAAAAAGCGGGCAAGTGCTTCAAGGGCAACTTGAACCCGGTAGCGGATATGATGCAAGCGACTCCCGAAACGTGTCAACAAAAAGCCTTAGAGTGCTTGCGCCTCGCCCAAGGCTCACGTTATATGCTCAGTGCCGGATGCGAGGTTCCTGCGGCAGTCAGAGACAATGTCTTCCATGCGTTCTGCGAAGCGCCTCAGAAGTTCGCCGAGCTGAACAAAGCAAACTGACCGCCCAACAAGCCACTTCCCTAAGAGGGGGAGGCCAATTTCAGTCGGCCGGAATTCATTTATCGCTCACCTTCTCAACAGTGAGTAAAGAGGAGACTTCTGATGGAAAAACGGAAATCCAATAGGTTCACCGTTGCTAGCGACGGAGTTGACCCTAACAGAGTTCCCAAAAGAATTCTGTATTCCGGCGATAAGATCCCTGCCATAGGGGTGGGTACCTTTGGTTCTGATCGTTATTCCGGGGAATCGATTGCCGAAGCTGTAGAAGGCGCTGCTGCTGTTGGCTATAGGCACTTTGATTGCGCTTCCGTATACACAAATGAGCATTTGATCGGCCAGTCCTTGCGAGCAATCATTGCGGGCAGCATCAAGCGAGAAGAGCTGTGGGTTACCTCGAAACTGTGGAACGACAAGCACGGTGAGAAGGATGTCATCCCCTCCTGTAAGAAGTCGCTCAAGGATCTGCAGCTCGACTACCTGGACCTGTACCTTGTCCACTGGCCATTTCCAAACTGCCATCCACCAGGAGTTGATCTCAGCTATCGCGACCCTCATGCAAGACCATACGTTCATGAGGAATACATGAAGACATGGCGCCAGATGGAGAAGTTGGTGGAGATGGGCCTGGCGCGGCACATTGGCACTTCCAACATGACCATTCCAAAGCTGAAACTGGTGCTGCGTGATGCCAAGATCAAGCCCGCCTGCAATGAGATGGAATTGCACCCTCACTTCCAACAGCCTGAGTTCTTCAAGTTCGTTGTCGACAACGGCATAGTGCCAATTGGCTTCTCCCCTATTGGATCGCCAAACCGCCCTGACCGTGACAAGACTGAGACAGACACAGTTGACATTCAGGATCCGGTCATCGTCAAGATCGCCAAGAGGTTGAATGTCCACCCAGCTGTTGTTTGCGTTAAATGGGCGGTTCAACGTGGGCAGGTACCCATTCCATTTTCGATCCACCGCAACAATTACTTGTCCAACATTCAATGTACAGTGACTGACCCGCTTACTGACGAAGAAATGAAAGAGATTGCAGGTATTGACAAGAATTGCCGCCTTATCAAGGGGCAGGTACTCTTGTGGAAGGGTGCCAAGGGCTGGGAAGACTTGTGGGATCCCGATGGAGAGATCACACCTCCATGACAATCAATCTCAGAGGATCAAGAAGCGGCCCATTTCCTCAAGAACGATGTCGTACTCTCGCTGATCGAAGAGGGGGTCAGCTCGCATAGTTGAGCGACCGTTGTCAAGGATGACTATGTGCAGCGCTAGCTGCTGCTCAAGGTGGCATAGTAGCAGGGCTAGAAGGGAAATCTGATAAACCCGGGCCTCCGGCACATGACACTCGTACCCAGCGCTAGAAGTGAACACTTATACAGCAACAATCTCTCAAGACGTAGCCTGTGTAGGTTCATGTGGCTTGACGTTCACGTTCACCCTCTTCTATTCAAAGAGCTTACCGAAAAGCGTCCCGAGTTGTTGCGAGCAGCAGACGAGATCTTTGACTTGCGAACGTCGCCTCAACCTATCTCGACGCTATTAGGAGAGATGGACCTCTGCAGGATCGAACGATCTATACTCCTTCCAGTCAACTGTGAAAAATCACATGCTTGCATGCCCAGTAACGAAGAGGTCGCGCAAACCGTAAGACGGCAGGGGTCGAGGTTTGTAGGTTTCTCGAGTGTCGACCCCAACACCGGCCAAGATGCCCTGCGAGAGTTGCGGCGATCACATGACGAACTTGGTCTGAGGGGGCTGAAACTGAATCCCGCACTTCAGAACTTCGATCCGACGAGTCCGGCTGCATTGGAGATCTATAGGGAAGCCGAACGTTTGGAGATGCCCATCCTGATTCACACGGGGATCACGTTTTCGAACCGTTTCTCGATCAGGTATAATCAACCGTTGCCAATGGATGATATTGCTAGAAAGCATCCTAAACTCAGAATCTGCCTCGCCCACATGGGTTGGCCTTGGGTCTGGGACGCTGTCGCAGTAGCTGTTAGAAATCCCAACGTCTACCTAGACACTGCAGGTACATTCGCAGGAACCCCACTAGAAACCATTCGTCAGATCACGTCGCTTATTCCAGTCCGCGCGATTGAGAACGTCGTTGGCAATAGGCTGATGTTTGGATCCGATTACCCCAGGATAGAGGTCAACAAGATGTTCGCAGCGATCTCGGGACTTCCACTCCGAAAAGATGTACTTGAAGCTATTCTCGGAGAGAATGCTCTTGGGTTCCTTGGAGAAGCATAGGAGGTAGTCGCTCGTTGAGGTGCGTTGTGGAAAGGCTTTCTGTGAAATCAGAACGATCTACTGAGCTAGTTAGGATAACAGACGAAGTGCGCCGATCGGTGGAGATGAGTGGCCTGAAGAACGGCATCATAAACGTCTTCACCTTGCATACGACTACTGCCATTACAATTAACGAGAATGATGCGAACTTGGAAGAGGATATCGCGAGGTTCATGACGAAAATTGTGCCCGAGGACGACACCTATGCGCATCACAGCTTCTATAGAAAAGACGGGAGGATGGCTGTTAACGCCTACTCTCACATTCGAGCAAGCCTGCTGGGCGCAAACGTGACACTCCCACTGCAGGACGGGAAGATGATCCTAGGCGCACGCCAGAACATCTACCTAGTTGAGTTAGACGGGCCACAAGCAAGACGCTTAGCCGTGCAAGTCATTGGCGAATGAGCTAGCGCACCGCTTGGCAACTACGCATCAATGCTTTCAGAAACTACACGTCCAGATCATAAGCCGTGTGGACAATAAGCTGTCTTTGAACAATCAGATCTAATTGATTTGCACAGTTCTGAACGCAGCAAGATGCATGCCTCTCGTTTTGCCTCGAGACATTGACAAGGTTTAAAGAGCTAGTAACCGCCGGTTGAGTGCTAGCGTGTTATGTCAAGTGGATATCCTAACAATAGGAGAAGTGCTGGTGGAGTTCGTGAGGAGAGGGAAGGATCAGCCTCACAGCCTGACGGGCGAATATGCGGGCCCGTTCCCCAGTGGAGCGCCCGCGATTTTCGCAGTTACTGCAGCTAGACTAGGAATGAAATCAGGAATAGTTGGCTCAGTCGGGAAGGATGCTTTTGGAACTCTCTTGAAGAAAAGGCTTGCGAAAGATGGTGTGAACATCGAATATTTGCGCACGAATGACGAGTACACAACAGGAATTGCGTTCGTCACATACTACTCAAACGGTGAGAGGCAGTTTCTGTTTCACCTAAAACGATCGGCGGCTGCTCAGGTCAAGCCGAGCGATGTTAGTCGGGATCTCCTAAGGCCGTTTCGGGCGCTTCACATAATGGGGACCGCGCTCTCTGTGGATCGTAATATCAGGGAAGCATGTTACAGAGCTGTCAGGATAGCCAGCAGATCAGGAATGGTCTTAAGCTACGATCCAAACCTCAGGGCGGAGCTGCTATCACCCAGGTTGATGAGAAAGATTTCTGCGCCAGTGTTGAAGGACGCGGAAATCGTGATGCCCTCAAAGAAAGATCTGTTAGATTTGACGGGAGAGAACACTGTTGACGAAGCTTCTGAGAAAATACTCAGATACGGCGTCAGGAATCTGATTGTGAAGCTGGGTCATGAAGGTTCAATGCTGATAACCAAGCAGGGGCGCACATCTCAGCCTGCCTACGATGTACAAGAGGTGGACCCGACAGGGGCCGGTGATGCTTTTGATGCCGCCGCGCTTCATGGCTATCTGAGAAAAGATGCGCCCGAAGCCTTGCTCGATTTCGCAAATGCCGTTGGCGCCTTGAAAGTCTTGAATGTGGGTCCAATGGAGGTTCCTAAGAGCTTGTCCGAGGTAAGAGATTTCATGAGAGAATCGAAGAAAAGGGACTGGTCAGCTAGGAAACCACCAGGACTTTAATGGCTCCTCCCGATGCCTTTGATGAAACTTCCAGGCCGTCATGAAACCTTTCCAACGGAAACTTGTGCGTCACTATCTGATCGACTCTCACAATGCTCTCATTCAAGTAGCGTATGGCCAGTGGATATCTATATGGACCCAGATGCGATCCGAGGATATTCAGCTCCTTCGCATCTCCGATTATGCTCCAATCTACTGCAACGCGTTCTCTGTAAACCCCAAATTCGACAAATGTGCCTATCTTTCTGATCATCCGAAGGCCTTGAACGACAGCGTCGGTGTTGCCGCTGGCTTCGAGATAGACATCACAGCCCCAGTTGTCGCTTAGGCGCATAACCTGTACTACTGGATCTTCTTTGACTACGTTTATGGTCACGTCTGCGCCCAACTTTTTCGCGAGGCTCAATCGTTCTTCCTTGGCATCCAAAGCTATCAGTAGTTTCGGGTTTCGCAGCTTCGCGACCTGTAGCATACAGAGCCCAATAGGACCCATTCCCGCGATAACCATAACGTCATCGAGTTTGGGATCCGCCCTATCAACTGCGTGAATTGCGCAAGCCAGAGGCTCTATCATCGCGCCAATATCATCAGATAATTCCTTGGGGACCTTGTGAACAACGGAGCCCTTGGGATACTTCATATATTCAGCGAAACCTCCATCATCGATGCCTCCCTGAAAACCGAACACATGGTCGTGTTGACACATCCAGTAGTGTCCGGAATTGCAGAATCTGCAATTCCAACAGGGGAGAATCTGCTCGGCGACAGCTTTGTCGCCGACATCGAGGCCGAACTTCTCTTTCGCTTCTGAGCTGATCTCGACTACAGTTCCTATGGATTCATGGCCGGGTACCACGGGAGTCTTGACGACGCGCGCTTGCGTCTGATTCCCCCACATCCTAGCGGCTCCATGATAACACTTCACATCAGAGGCACATATCCCGCAAGCTCCGACCTTTGCCACAATGTCTCCTTTGCCAGCTCTTGGAGTAGGGATCTTTTCCAAACGGTAGTCCATCGGCGCATGACACACAATAGCATTCATTCTCGAGGGTATACCCAAACCCATCGCTTCATCCACTAACTCGCGTTACCTAGCCATAAAAGACATTCCACCAAGAAATCTCGCTATAACAATGCGCCGAGATTTAGAATCAATCAGATGCGACCAAGCAGCATAGTCGTGCTGCTGCACAGCACAGTCGTCTACCACCCGCTTCGAGCAATGGATTCTTTGAATGAATACGGCGATCGACCTTCGAAGTTGTTGCGTGGACTTGTCATCGTTATTTCTTTAATGTACAGGTCGAAAGGGCTGACGGTGGGTCTCCAGGAGTGTAGACCGGACCCTTGCTAACTTGGAGTAATCTCACATGCCGAGTTTTCCGCCAATTTATATCAGAACCTATTTGTAGTGTGGAGAGACTAGGGAGTCGCTTCGTTGCGAGAAAGAATCAAGCTAGCCATGAACGAAGTCGCGAAGATGTTGAAGAAGCAGCGAGCCAGAATCTCGTATGAAGAGACTAATAATGCGATTCAACTGCTCATGACCAGCAGATCGATTTTTGTTACGGGTGCCGGCGGCTCAGGACTTATCTCTAGATTTCTCGCGATGCGCCTAGGCCATCTGGGCTTTAGCACGAACATCGTGGGAGACCAGACAGCGAAACCATTCAGGAGGAAAGATGTTCTGATAGCTATATCTCACACAGGGGAAACGGTGTCCACCAGGGCATTCGCGCAGCAGGCGAATCGGCTTGGCGGCAGAATCATCGCGATCACTTCTAATGTGAACTCCTCACTAGGAAGACTGGCAGACAGTGTGGTTCAGCTTGCAGCCGGGGATGAGAAGTACCCAATCCTAACGGAGCTTGGAGAAAGGTTTTCTTCTGGTATGCTTTTTGAAGTCAACGCTCTTGCATTCGTAATCGCCCTGACGGTTGAACTGATGGCTAGGACAGGACAAGGGGAAAGAGAGCTTGAGCGGAGACACGCAGTATTGGAGTAAAGTATCACGGATGTACAATATGCCGCCATGTTCAAGCAGGCCATGAGGTTATGGAGATCTTGCCAAGCGTGTGGCGAGGTCGCGCGCTGAAGATCGGGGTCGAAATCACATCGGGTTTGGCATCCATGGTAGCACGAATTGTTTCCGCCAAAAGCAAGCCTTCTTGACATTTGACTACCTTCTACAAGAGGAATAAGCGACGTGCTCTGTTGCATGACTTTGTGTTGTCGTGTTCCCCCTATGTCAGGCGGCTCCGGGGAGATACCCTGAAGCATGACTCGTGAGTTCCTTAATATCATTCGCCGTGTTGCCTTGTCCTCATGTAGGTCATCAGTACCTTCTCTCACGTAGGTTGAACAATTCCCAAGCGTTCTCTCTAAAAATCTTTCTAGCAAGGTCTAGGGCCTCAACTTGGCTTAGGTATCCCTTTTCGACTTTTTCAGCTAGAGCTTCTGAGACTGTCTCTTTCGCGAACGAGATTGATCCGTAGGCTGACTCCACCCGCAGGCAGTCTCCTCCCCATAGGAGCTTGTTATTGGGAACCAGCTCTATCCATTCATCTAAACAATTCTTGGCCACTGTCGGAGAGATCATCGGCAACCAACAGAAGTTCAGGTAGACATTGGGGAAGGTCTTCGCCAAAACTCCGAGCTCCCTACTGAAGGGATAGCCTCCGTGAAAGATGTCGAATCTTGCATCAGGATAGTCAAGGAAGAGGTTATTGAGAAGGAGTGGACTAGAATTAGCCAGAACATTTCCACTCCCAGCATGCATGCCTGCGTGAATCTGGATCGGAAGACCCTCCTCCGTAGCTCTCTTAATCATCAGCCTGAGGACATAGTCCTCGAACTTCTTCGAATCAGAAGGTGAAATGATCCGGCCACCCATGTTGAAAACTCCCTTGGCATCTTCCTCCTCTGCCTCCCTGATCTCCAGACTTCTTTCATAGGCTATGCCGGCCTTGATGCATGCAGCACGCGCATCCATGGCCTTCCTGAACGCCGTATCGATTAATCCAAGATAATCGTCGAAGGTGGTCACTTCAACGCCCCATTCGTTCGCGATCTGGTAGACAGAGTTGCCGTCTATGTCGCGTTTCTGTCTATCACAGCCGTACAAGAATGGGTTTATTCTAAAGACAGGCAGGAAGAATTCTCTGTCCACGTCAAATCTCCCGGCAGGACGAAACGGGCTCGGATCGAGAAACGCAGCGTCAACATTGGACTTCTCTTTGAGGACATACCGATACCAGCCGGGTCTCTTATTCGCCTCCACTATCTTCATCGAAAGACTCTCCCAATTTCTATCATCAATCTCTAGGTCTTGGAAGTTGAAAAGATCGCGGAAGGCTCTCATGTACACTTTATAGTATGCTGCTGACCTCACTCTAGGAAGATAAGGCCTAATCATTTCCCAAGTCAACTGTCCGCTGCCGATCGGGATATCGGGCACGTGACGGCAGGTCAGGGCGTGAAATTGATTCTACGACCATACCCGATGATATCAAGTCGTCGAGTATGTATCCCCCGTTCTTGAGTAGATCGAAAAGATCCACACGCTCCTTGAGGGCCTCCTTTTGAGGGATAATATGTTCGTGGGTATCTACTATCGGCGTTCTGTCGATCTCCTCTCTTATCTTGTCCACTGCCTTCGTAAGCACCGTCCCCTCTTCTCTTCACACATGCGTCTTCAAATCAATTCTATGCAGGTAGATAAAATAGGATTCCTCCGACGAGGCTTCGGCACTGCACCGTATTTTGGAGACATCGGCTCAGAGGGATCGATAACCACAGGGACTACAGCAAGGCAACCGCCGCCATATACATGAGATTTTGGCATTGTGAAGTTGGCCTAAGTTGTTCGCGCTGCCTGAACCTGCAAGCAGCCATGGGAGCGGACAAGCCACAAACCAACAACGACCGGAGTTAGGCCGAAAACATATTCACGTTTGTAGCAGCCGAGCCCGGGATCTTAGCCCACGAGGTCACTGGCATCAGTCCGGTACGCGCTTCCCCGGTCTCTTGACCCATTGTTCACAGATTGCGATGCCTCGCATGGCGTCATCAGCCGCCTCGTCCGCTTCGATCTGCTTGGCGAACGTCTTGGTGGTGGCCGCTCCTCCGATAATTACTCTAACGTTATCGCGAACTCGGGCCTGCTTGAGAGCGTCTACGACGGTCTTCATATTTGGTAGGGTAGTCGACAGGAGTGCTGACATACCAACGATGTCAGCGCTAAACTCTCTCGTTTCTTCAACAAACCTTTCTGCATGGACATCGACTCCGAGATCATGAACTTCGAACCCAGTGCAGGCCAGTAGAGTAGCGACTATGTTCTTGCCGATATCGTGCAGATCTCCTTTGACTGTTCCGATCACAATTTTCCCCTTTGTTTCTCCAGTTCCAGTCTTGAGATATGGTCTAAGAATCTCAAGAGCTGACTTTGTTGCCTCTCCTGCCATGATCAGCTCAGAAAGAAAGAAATCCCCGTTCTGGAATTTCTCTCCGACTACTTCCAGAGCCCTCGACAGTCCCTTTACGACAATATCGTAGGCTGGGATTCCTGCTTTGAGGGCCCTGACACAGGTCTCTCTCGCGCCTTCGGCGTCGAAAGCCAGGATTTGTTTGCTCAGACTTTCGAAGATTCGTTCTTCTTCCAAGTCTCTACTCCACCGTTTTGAGCGGATATCTTCCATATCTACGTGCAGCACGAAACATTGCTATAACGTTCTTTGGGGGCACGGCGATGGATATGCTATTACATGAACTAAGTATGTAACCCCCTCCAGGTCCAGCCTCCCTAATGCGCCTCTTGACTTCTTCTTCTACGTCACTCGTAGTTCCGAAAGGAAGAGTTTGTGAAGTATCAATGTTACCGAGCAGACATATCTTCCCGCCATATTTGCGCTTCAGTAGGCCAAGATCCATTCCGGATTGTGGCTCTATCGAATGAAGTCCATCAATCCCGGTACTCACCAAGTCGTCCATTATTGGGTTTAGATTACCATCACTATGTAGGATAACCTTGACTCCTCTTGAGTGGAATGATTCTGCAATTCTCTTCACTCGAGGAACAATGAATTTCCGGTAGAGATTCGGATGTATCATCGGTCCGCTCCTGTATGCGCAGTCATCGCTGATATCTATCACGTCTGCGCCCTCTTCGATGAACATTTGTCCAATTTGCAATGCAAAGTCGGTCACGATGTCCATGAGTTTTTCCGCGGCGCGTGGATTATTGTATAATAGCACTATGAATTTGTCAAGTCCCATTAGCAAATTGGTGTGTTCGAACGGTCCTGGTACCCAACAGGTGATAGCCATTTGATGATCGAGGGCTTTCATAGCCTTCTTCGCGAACTTGAGGATGCTCAGTCTTCCAGGGGAATTTGGTTTGGGAAAGTCAAAGGCGTCGATGTCATGCTCGTCCTTAATGGAGAATCCTATCATGAATGCTTGGTCTGTCTCCGGCATGTAACGGTAAGTGCGACCCCATTCGTCAATCCAAGTGTTCTCCGTGACTTTGAAAGCTGGTATGGTGGGAGACTCCACCATGTCTCTTCCCTTTGCGAACTCGAACGAAGGTCCTGGGAGTATGACGAAGCTCATGTCAATTCCAAGTTTCTTGTAGCAACGAACCCAGGCTTTGATTTGTTCTTCCACGGTTCCGGTGACCTTCCGATTGATTAGACGATTCACAACCGAGGTGTTGATCAGATGCTCGTATAATGGCACTCTGTCGGGTTCGCGAAGACTTAGCGCGCATAGGACCCTTTCGCGGCATGTCTGGGCCATCGTCTAGGCCTCTATGCAATTCGTTGCTTTGCCATGGTGGACGGCGAGTCTTGCCTGGGTCTTCCCGTTGAACAGAGTTTGGTTCATGTTTCGGCATCCCCGGCCCTTTTGTTGCTTTCGACGTGGTTCTGAACGCGCATCACTCCCGTGCCTCACACCTTCTTCACCCTTTGACAGCTCCAAAAGATAGCCCCTTAGCTATATGCTTCTGTATAGCAAAACCAAGGATTAACGGAACAATTATGCTGAGTGTACCGATAGCATTTATTGTTCCCCATATGTACATCAACCCTCTCCCCTGTCCGGAAAGCATCACAGACAGCGTCACAGCATTCTGACTCGTAATAGTAAGTGCGAACAGGAGCTCATTCCAAGAGAAAATGAAGCAGAGTATCCAACATACAACCAAGCCCGGGATACTCAGAGGAAGCGCGACCCTCAGGAACGCGCCTAGAGGGGAACAACCGTCAACCAAAGCACTTTCCTCCGTTTCTTTGGGCAGTCCTGCGAAGAACTCTCTTGCAATCCACACGGCCAGCGGAAGATTCATCGCGCCGTGAGCAATTATTACAGCAGGCTGGGTGTCAAGCAGGTTGATCGCCTTGAACATCAACAGATAGGGAATTATGAGTGCCGCAGGGGGAAACATCCGATTTGATAGTATCCAAAACCCGATATCTTCATTCTTCCACTTGACAAACTTGTATCTTGCGAGACTATAGGCGGCGAGAGAGCCTATTCCGACGGCCAGCATCGAACTTCCTAGCGCAATCACTGTGCTGTTCAATAGGCTAGATACGATATTGCCCATGTTCAACACTCCCATACCCGGCCCAGTCCAATGATCCAGGGTGGGCTGAAACTGGAGAAAGGGAATCAATTTCGGCGGGTAGGCGTACGAGTCTGCCTCACTCTTGAAGGACCCTGCAATCACCCAGAATACCGGAAAAAGAGTGACGATAACGAGCATTGCAGCGATGAACCAGACAAGGGACACATGAAGCAGCCATCTCAGTCGGCGTTTCAAGCAGACGATCCCCTCGATCTTACAACTCTGATGAAAATGAGTAGTGTTATGGAGAGGATGAAGAGCAGAACAAACGAAGCGGCTGAGGCATAGCCGAATCTGAAGAAGGTCCAGCCTAAGAGGTACGTGTACAATGTTGCTGTTTCAGTGGAGGTTGCTGGTCCCCCGCCCGTAAGAACGAACACCACATCAAACAACTTGAAAGCGTCAATCGATCTAAGAAGAAGGACGGCCAAAATTACAGGAAATAACATTGGCAAAGTCACCTTTCTAAGAATCTGAAGACTCGAAGCCCCGTCTACCCGAGCAGCCTCTTGAGGCTCCACAGGTAGAGATTGAAGACCTGCAAGTAAAACCGCCACGGTGAACGGAGTCCATTGCCAAGCATTGACGAGTATTATAGAATACAGCGCATTAGGGTATCGGGAAAGCCATTGTACGCTGCCTAGACCTACTATGCTTAGGAAGTAGTTGGCCGGTCCCCGGTAGTAGTTCAGCAGCATGGTGAATGTCATTCCTATGGTTACCGCAGGCAGCATCATTGGAGTCAGCATAATACCTCTAAGCAATTTGATGCCTCGAAACTCCTTGTTTAGAAAAAGAGCGATCATAAGTCCCAGACACAGTTCAATAGACAGTCCGGCTAATACCAGCAAGAACGTGGTCTCGATGGCGCCCCAGAATCGTGAGTCGCCAGACAAGGTCACAAAATTCGCAAGTCCGACAAATTCGGGGGCTACACCAGACTCCCAAGAAGTGAAAGCTATAGCGACACTAAAGGCCAAGGGAAAGACAGAGATTGCTAGCAGATAGATCACACAAGGTAGGAGAAAGACGTATTTTAGACGTCTCTCTTCCAATTGGCCTCACGTGAAGAACTAGTAAGAGGGAACAGGCCTTCCTATACGGGAAGGCCCAGGTCTTGTCGGTAGAATTGGAGCTGTTTTTTCACATCCTTCCTCTTGGTTATGTCCGTCCAAGTATTGTATATGTTCTCCATCGCTTGCTTAGGCTCTATTGATCCAGTCAGTGCCTTCCCCATGTTGACGTCAATCGCGTCGTAGTATTCAAGGGTGCCCGGTATCCTCATGTCACGCATATTGTTCTCGTGAGCGTAGCTCAAGCCTTGTGCAAGGACGTAATTCGGATCAGTAAATCCCGCAGCTTTCCACGGTTCCCATTGCAAGTGAGAATATCTGAACGGATTGACGCCTGACTGTTCCGGTTCCATTGTAAGACAGAGCTCTAGGCTGGCCTTCTTTCCTCCGATCCACGCAGCATAGTCATACGCAGCATCCTTGACCTTGCTTGTTACTGGTATAGAGTTCACCCATCCTCCCCAAGTACAGTACGGCACGAAGTTGATGTCCTTCGTCGCGCCTGGTTCCGGCAGCGGGTCCTTAGTCGAGACAGTTAGCCAACTCTTGCTCTGTTGGTCATACACCTGTTCGGCTCCCGGGAGAAGATTGTGACCAACCTTCCCGTTGACGGTAGAGACGCTGGAAAACTCCATGGGGCCTATGTTGCCTGGTGCTATGGCAAGGGCAATGTCACCTCTAACGTACATGTTCCATGCGTCTAGGGCGCTTATGCCAAGATCGAATTCTGAACTGCCCTTCTTGAAGCTCTCAACAAACATTTCAGCTGCCTTCACGTGTCCCGGCTGGTTCATTAGGCACTCCATTGTCTCGGGATCAAAGTACGCCACGCCATGATACTTGTCGACAGGACCAGGCATCTTGACGTACGGGAACAAATATGGGAGGAACCCATACTGCCACGTGTTATATACTTTGCCGATTCCGCGTAGTGTCCCGAATTTACTCCGTCCCCCCTCTCCCCAATCCCAACCGTTGAAGAACTCCGCAACGTCGTTGAATTGACTCCATGTTCGGGGGCCGGTGTCAGGAGATGGCATGTCGTATCCAAACTTCTTCTTGAAATTTGCCTGGTGATCAGCATTTGCGAGGAGATCCTTCCTATAGTACATCGTGGCCGTATCACCGTCCCCCGGAAACGAATAGTAGTGTCCGTTCCAGGAGTTGTACGCTTGGATACCTGGTAGGACGTCGTCCCAGTCAGCGGGTCTTCTATTCGGGTCCGTGATGTATTTGTCTAGAACTTCCAGTCCCCCGGTTCCAGCCACGTCTCCATAGAAAGGTGGACCCCAATTAACAAGATCCCAAGTAGCCGTCCCAGAGATGAGAGCTGCAACGAGCTTGGGATGCAGGTCGGGGAAAGCCAGTTGATCCACAATTACTTTGCCACCGGTCTCCTGTTCCCACTCGTGATATATCTCTGGTTTTCCTGCCATGCTGAAGTATGGTCCAGTGAGCTGCATGAGCGTGATGGTTACGCCCTCGAACTTCTTGGCCGGCGGCTGTGTCGTCGGCGGTGGCGCGGTGACCGTTCCAGTGACTGTCTCGGTTACGGTGCTCGTGACTGTTTCAGCGGGTGCCGTGACCGTCGGTTTTCCGACGTATCCTAACGCTCCACCAACGACCAGCCCAGCAACGGTTCCTCCCACGACTTGTAGATATTTTCGTCTACTCAGCTTGTCTTGTTCTTCACCTTTGGACATAAACATTCCTTGCAATTAGTGCCCCGAGCTGGACTTTTAAGACTTGCGTCGAAGATACCAAGACGTGAAAGCCTCGGGGCGGAATGCCCGAACGCGAGAGAGTATCCCTGTGCAGGTGTAGGTTCAGGGGCGGCCTCTTCCGTCTCCTCAACGCGTCTCCTAGCGGCCCCCACCCTCTTTTTCAGCTTCCGCGCCCCGAGACTCCACCCTGCAACTTTTTTTTCGTCCGCCTCACTCTTGGGTTCCGGAAAAGCTCTTGAAGTTCCTGTATCCTAGATTCAGCGTCCGCCTTGGCAGCATCAATTTGTGTCCTCGGAACCGACTCTGACAGTTTGGATTCCAGTTCGTGAATC
>Ga0187886_1001963_pt1 | contig 17307 bp, 13 predicted proteins | sample June2016WEW_20_1_FD_133001 | JGI IMG/M metagenome (GOLD analysis project Ga0187886, IMG submission 133001) | Peatland microbial communities from SPRUCE experiment site at the Marcell Experimental Forest, Minnesota, USA - June2016WEW_20_150 | ecosystem: Environmental > Terrestrial > Soil >... | reverse complement strand
CCATCGTAGATCTTGATTGCTTTATCGACTGAGCTGACCGTATCGTATAACATCTGGGCGCCCTTCGGATCGACCAGCTTGTCTGCGCTGCCTTGCACAATCAAAATCGGCAGTGTTATCTTGGTTGCTTCAGCAGTGACACGCTGCATCGCCTTGACGAGTTCCGCTGATAGCCGCGCAGTGATTTTCCCATGCCACACCAGAGGATCACTGACATAGGCTTGCACCACCGCTGGATCTCGGGACACCCCCTCTGCATTCAACCCAATCAGTCCGAACTTGGGCATCAGGGCTGAAATCACCTTGCCCACAAAAATGGTAGTCGGCGAGATGGTGTCGGGTACTTTGACACTCGGTCCAGAAAGGACTGCGCCGGTCAGTTCGGCCTGGTGATCGAGTAGGTATACTGGACCGATCAGCCCGCCCATGCTGTGCCCTACCAAGAATATCGGCTTATCGGGCTGCCAATTGCGTACCATGTCAAAGTAGATCTTGAGCGTATCACTGAAATCTTCAAATCGCTCCACGTGCACCCGCGTGCCACCTGATTTGCCGTGTCCGACGTGGTCAATTCCGTATATCGCATAACCCAGCGGGACAAAGTAATTGACAACGTTCATATACCGTCCACTGTGTTCGGCCAACCCGTGCACAATCAGTAGTACAGCTTTTGACTTGCCTTCTGGCAACCAGCATTGGTAATAGATGCTGGCATCGCGAATACCTTTGAAGGTCCCCTCTTGATGCTTCATTCTCTCATCTCCTCCTCTCAAATGCGTTCTGGAATCATGTCTGCGCTAAGTTGCACGCTAACCCTTGACGATGTGGAGTGTCGGATAATCTTAATCGTTAGGTGAGTTTTGAGAAGTCAGCAATCTTTAAGAAGAGCCGACCGATCTCGTCCAGCAGGGCAAGCCGATTATTCCGAATCACCTCATCTTCGACCATTACCATGACCTGATCAAAGAATTCGTCAATCGGCCGCTTCATCTGGGTCATCTCAAGAAGTGCAGAGGAATAGTCCCTTTTGTTGAGATGAAGACCGATTCTTTCTTTTGACTTGAGAAACGACTGATAGAGGTTTTGCTCCGCAGGTTCGGAAAAGAGAGAAGGGTCAATCTCTTTTTTGGGAGGAGACCCTTTCAAGATATTCATCGCCCGTTTAGAACCAATCACGATCGACTCAAAATCTTTCCATTCCCTTGCCCGCTTCAGGGCATCAATACGACCCTGAGCATCGAGCAATTCATCAAATGAGATAGAGAGCACAGCCTCTACCACATCGAATGGATATCCCTTATCCAGGAGAAAGTTCTGATAACGGACCCGGAAGAATTCCAAAACCTCTTTCTTCACTTCTGAGAAAGGACGCTCCATCTTTTCTTTCAACAAGTTTTCACTCTCTTCAATCAATTGACTCAACGAGAGTGAATATTTTTTCTCTAAGATGATCCGGATGATCCCCAGTGCCTGACGCCTCAATCCAAAGGGATCGGCTGTTCCAGTTGGCACGAGACCAATTCCGAAGGATCCCACAATGGTATCCATTTTGTCAGCGATGCTAACGATATCCCCGACAGGACTGGAAGGCAATCGGTCTCCTGCAAAACTGGGAAGGTAGTGCTCATAGATTGCTTCGATAACTTCCGCTTTCTCTCCTGCAAGACGGGCATACTCCCTACCTACGATCCCTTGAAGTTTTGGAAATTCGCCCACCATCCCGGTCACTAAATCCGCTTTACATAATAGAGAAGCTCTTTCAACCGTTTCCCGGAGTTTCGGATCGATCCGTTCGACCAAGAATAAAGCCAATTGTTTAAAACGGTTCATCTTTTCATAGGAGGTCCCAAGTTTCGCCTGAAAGACCACCTTCTTCAACTGTTCCACCTTTTTCTCAAGTGGAATCTTCAGATCATCTTGAAAGAAGTAAGTCGCATCAGAGAGCCTTGCTTTGAGGACTCTTTCATTTCCTTTCACCACCACCTTCTTATCTTTTGGGGCGATATTGCTGATGCAGACAAAATGGGGAAGCAATCTCCTATCCTCATCGATCACAGGGAAATATCTTTGATGCTCCTTCATCGAATGGACGACAATCTCACGAGGGAGGGAAAGAAACTCCTGGTCAAAACTTCCGCAGAAGGCAACTGGATATTCCACGAGAAAATTAACTTCGTTCAGCAGTTCTTCATCTCTGAGAATCCTTCCAGAAACAGAAGCTGCTTCTCGAACCATCTCTTCTTCAATCCTCTTTCGCCGTTCTATTGGATCAACAATAACAAAGGCTTCTCTCGTTTTCTCAAGATAAGACTTAAAATCTTTCACTGGAATAGGACCGGAGTGCATGAATCGATGGCCAAAGGTTACATCTCCGCTTCGGATATCCCCTATTTCAAAAGGGATCACAACTCCTCCAAAGAGGGCTAAGATCCAGTGAATGGGCCTGGCGAATCGAATGGGAACTTCTGCCCATCTCATCGACTTCTGGAATGGAATGGAAAGGATCACTTTGGGAAGAATGGAAGAAAGGAGTTCCAGGGTTGGCCTCCCTGGTTCCTCTTTCACGGCACAGACATACTCCCCTTTCTCTGTTTGAATCACTTTCAGGGATTCAACAGAAATCGATTGGCTCTTGGCAAAACCAATGGCTGCTTTGGTAGGGTTTCCTTTCGAATCGAAGGCGGCCTGCTTTGAAGGTCCTACTTTCCTGATTTCCTCATCTCTCTGTTTTTCTGAAACAGATTCAATGACGAGGACAAGTCGTCTGGGGGTTCCAAAGGTCTTCACCCCATCGAAATCGATACGGTTCGCCTCCAGCTCTCTCCGTGCAAGACTCTCAAAATCGATCAAGGCTTGTGGGATGAAACCAGCCGGAATCTCCTCCGTTCCAATCTCCAGAAGCAATTCTCTCATCGCTTATTGACTTAAACCTTTCTCTTCTATCTTTCTGCTTATTAACTCCGAACTCCGAACTCCGAACTCTTACCTAATAACGGGAACCCCATCTCTTCTCTCTGCTTGAAATATCCCTCTGCACACAACCTTGCCAAAGCCCGCACTCTCAATATGTACCCTACTCTCTCCGTGACGCTGATCGCACCTCGGGCATCGAGGAGGTTGAAGATATGAGAGGTTTTTAAGGTATAATCGTAAGCAGGAAGGATCAACCCTTTTTCGACGAGGGTCTTCGCCTCTTTTTCATACATCTCGAAAAGCCGAAAGAGCATTTCCACGTCGGCCTCTTCGAAATTATATCTTGAAAATTCTACCTCCCCTCGATGGTGGATATCTCCATACTTCACCCCTTTCGTCCATTTCAGATCGTAGACATTATCCACTCCCTGTAAATACATGGCGATCCTTTCAATACCATAGGTGATCTCCACAGGAATGGGATTAAGTTCGATTCCACCAGCCTGCTGGAAATAAGTAAATTGGGTGATCTCCATTCCGTCCAACCAAACTTCCCAACCTAAACCCCACGCACCAAGTGTGGGAGATTCCCAATCGTCTTCGACGAACCGGATGTCATGATCAAGGGGATCGATGCCAAAGGACTTCAGACTATCGAGGTAGATTTCCTGAATGTCGAGAGGGGAAGGTTTTATGATGACCTGATATTGATAATAGTGCTGGAGGCGATTGGGATTCTCACCATATCGACCATCGGTTGGACGGCGAGATGGTTCAACATAAGCCACCCTCCATGGCTCAGGGCCCAAGACCCTGAGGAAGGTTGCAGGGTTGAAAGTCCCGGCACCTACCTCAATATCATAAGGTTGTTGAATCACACATCCCTGATCTGCCCAGAATCGCTCAAGGGAAAAGATCAACTCTTGAAAATCCATCCTTCCTCCTCAGAATGACCCTTTAACGAAATAGGGTTTAGCATTTTAATTTCTCATCTGTCAACATAAAATCAATCGCCCTCCCCCTCGACGGGGGAGAGCGTGGGTGGGGGTGATTGAACCATTTTCCCCCTCACCCTATCCCTCTCCCGCAAGGGGAGAGGGAGCATAAGTGCTTCACACCTCTTTAGCATTTGCGGGGCGACTTAAGTCGCCCTCTCAGAAAGGAGGCTAAAGCCTCCCCTACCCGATAATTATTTTCATCCAATGTCAAAAATATTTTGGGTTTTGAACTTTGAAATTTATTTGAAATTTGCCTGTCTACCGCAGGCAGGGATTTTGAAATTTGGATCTTCCCTCTATATTATTCAGCGCCTTGAGCGACTTCAACTCCTTTCCTAATTGATAGGTAATAAATTTTGGTAGAAGCTCTCGACCTTCTGACAAGGCCTGAGAGGTGAACTTGAGTCTGTGAACCTTTTCCAATTCCATTTGGGAGATCTTCTCAATTAATCGGGCCGTACCTAAGGAGAGGGGAATGAGATTGTTCAACGCATTCGAACACTGTTTACAGATCAGAGCTCCCTTTTCGAGAGAGAAAAAGACAGAAGAGATCTCCTTTAAATCGCCCCAATCTCTCTTGCATAAATTACATCTTCTCATATTGGGCCGATAACCGAATAGAGAGAGCATTCGAATTTCGAACATCCTCAATTGTTCTTCTTGTGGCTCCATTGTTTCAAGGGCCAACAAGAAGAATAGAAGAAGGTCAAAAGCCTCGGCATTTGCTTCTCGTTCTCCGGCCATCTCGTTCACCAATTCCAAATAATAGTTACCATAAAAGATCTTTTTGAGGTCTTCCCTGATCTTTGGAAAAGTATGAAGGATATCGCAATTATCAGCTCTCACCAGGCCCATCCCTTCTCGATCGAAAAAGATGAGATGGAGATGGGAAAATAGGTCGAGGGCGTTCTGGAATCGCTTTTTGCTTCTCCTTGCCCCTTTAGCAATCCCCTTAATCTTTCCAAAATCTTTCGTGAAGAAGGTAACGATCTTATCCGACTCCCCATAATGATGGGATCGAATCACAATGGCATGCGTCGTGTAAAATGGCATAAATTAACCGTTACCATCGTTTGGATCGTTAATATCGTTGACCGTTCGAAACATCCCAACGAACCCAACGTTCTAAACGAACATAACGAAATTAACGTTTTTGGCCCGGTGGTGAGGCAGGCAGCTCTTGAGCTCTCAACACCTCTGCCCCTGAGGGAATGGTAAAGTTGAAGAAGGAGTTGGAGAGGCCCACATTTGTCTTAATATCGATAAAACGGGTTCGTGTCACATTTCCCAACCCATCAAAGACATCGGCTTGAATGACGTAATAGGTCTTTTTATCGACCGTTAAGGTCAATTTCGACAAAGCTGCATTGGGTTCCTTCGGAGTCAATTCTAAGACAAAGTTCTCCTCCTTTTGGGAGACGGATTCGTTAAAATTGAGAAGTTTGAAGTCCCGGCTCAAGTCCCCCTCTCCAGCTAAGAAGGCCAGGGGGGTCTTCTCTTTGATGACTTTTGAAATATCGGAGACGAAGACCTGATTCTCCTCGGGTTGATAGAACCAAAGGGTGGATCCATCGGAAATGAATTTCTGATTGGGGGCCTGATAGTCCCACCGCATCATCCCTTTCTTCTTAAAAAAGACTTTTCCTTCTCCTCTTTGAGCTCTTTTCATCACTTTTCCAATATATTCCTGTAAAAAACTGGCCTCTATATCATTCGTATTCTCATATCGTTTCTGGACCTCTGCCAAGACGGTTTGACCTGATGTTCCAAATACCTCCGTTATAAAAGTCAGAACCGACAAAATAAAGATGGGAAAGACCAATAGAGATATTTTTTTCATTCTCACTCACCTCTCACTTTCTCAATTCCTGAATTCGGGAATTTAGGGATTTATGAATTTTTAATCCCTCAATTCCTCAATCCGTGAATTCATAATAACTTACTCTATTTTTTTAATCAGAACCTCCCTCGGCTTGACCCCATCGGAAGACCCCACCACTCCCTCCTTCTCCATTTTTTCAATGATGCGGGCCGCTCGATTATAACCAATCCGAAATCGTCTTTGAATGAGAGAGATGGAGGCCTGTTCTGTCTGGGCCACGAAAGCTACCGCCTCATCATATTTTTCGTCATACTCCTCCTCTCCTGCAGCCTCCTTCTCCTTCTTCACTTCCAATAAAATAGAAGAATCATAGGAAGGCTTCCCCTGTTTCTTCAAAAATTCGACGATCCGTTTAATCTCTGCGCCTGAGACGAAGGCGCCGTGAATGCGTATCAGCTTTGAACTGCCAGGAGGAAGGAAAAGCATATCTCCGGCTCCCAGGAGATGTTCTGCTCCGATGGTGTCCAAAATGGTCCGAGAATCGACTTTTGAAGTGACCTGGAAAGAGATCCTCGCAGGGAAGTTTGCCTTGATAATCCCGGTGAGCACGTCGACAGAAGGACGTTGAGTTGCTAATAAGAGATGGATACCGACGGCTCTGGCCATCTGGGCAAGCCGTGTGATGGATTCCTCCACCTCTCTCGATGAGATCATCATCAGGTCGGCCAACTCATCGATCACCACTATGATATAAGGGATCCTCTCCATAGGCTCAGAGGATGCTTCTCCTTCCCCCTCTAAGATATCGCCTTTCCGTTTATAGACCTTACCTTTCTCCTTCAGTTCCTTCTCCATCTTCTGATGATAATGCTCAATATTCCTCACACTCTTTTCAGCTAAAACCGTATACCTCCGCTCCATCTCCTCCACCAACCACCTAAGGGCAATGGCAGCCTTCTTTGGATTGGTGACGACGGGGAGCAGCAAGTGAGGGATACCTTCATAATCGGAGAGTTCCAGCATCTTAGGGTCGATCATGAGGAATCGGGCCTCATCCGGAGTTGCTTTGAAGAGGATGCTGCAGATTATCGAATTGATGGAGACGCTTTTTCCAGACCCTGTTGACCCAGCAACCAAAAGATGGGGCATTCTGGCAAGATCGACGATAAAGGGTTCTCCCGAGATATCCTTTCCAAGGCCGAACGAGAGTTTCGATTTGGAGGCTCGAAACGGATCAGAGTCGATGATCTCTTTTAGGAAAACCATCTCCCTGTTGGCGTTGGGGACTTCAATCCCCACCACAGCCTTGCCAGGGATAGGGGCGACGATTCGAATCGAGAGGGCACTTAAGGCCAGTGCCAGGTCATCTGCCAGGTTAACAATACGGCTGACCTTCACTCCAGGAGCTGGCTCAAATTCATAGACAGTGATGACCGGACCTGGCCTGACCTCGACCACCCGGCCTTCCACACCATAATCTAAAAGTTTCTTCTCTAAAATGCGAGAGTTCATAATCAAACTGTCCCGATCGATCTTCTGTCTCTTCTCCACATCGGCCTCGAGCAAAGAGGTAGGGGGCAGTTGAAAGGTCTTTTTAGACTCTAAAAATCCGAAGGCAGCCTGTTCAATGATTTCTTCTGTTTTTGTGGGAGGCGATGTCTTCTCGACAACCATCGGAGGTGCAATCTCTTTTGCCTCTTCTTTTTCCTGCTTGTGCTTCAACAGCTTTCTTGCCCTCTCAGTACGCTCTTTTTTTACCATTTTGATCGTACCGATTTTCTCCACAAGCCGTTTTACTAGACTTACGAGATGTTGGATGATGGAGATGAAGGAGAGCCCTGTTCCAAGAATAAAAGAGAGGATCAAAATCACCAGTAAAAGGATGGTTGCCCCTGGAGGATTAAAATATCGGACAAGGCTTCTTGAAAGAATCTCCCCAAGAAACCCTCCCACTAAAACATCCTGGTAAAAGAAACGGATAGGTTTCAGCCATAAACCGAAGAGAGAGGAAATAGCCAAGAGGATCGCTAACCAACCCACCAATTTGAAAGAGAGGTGTTTCAACTGCCAATGAAAAATGAAACGACATGCATAGAGACCTAAAAGAAGCGGGATCAGAAAAGAGGGAAATCCAAATCCCTGAAAGAGAAGGCTGGAAATATAGGCACCCACAATTCCCATCCAATTATGAATGTCCTTTACCTTGGCAGAGGTGTAGGAAAAGAAAGAGGGATCTATTGGGGAATAGGAGACTAAACTCAGAAAGAGGAAGATTCCCAGGGCGACGAACAGGATCCCCACGATTTCATGCCACAACCTCTCTTTGATGGAATCTTCTCTCATGTTTCTTCCTTACTTAGCTTTCCAGAGATCAGCTTAAAATTTTTGGAGATGGTTTGACGCACCTTCTCCATTAAAGACTTCCGGTCTTTCAAAGAATAGTTTTGGGTCTCAATGGGATGGTCTATCCGAATCCGTATCTCTCCAGAGGTAACAGTCAATTTCCCCTTTGGCATGATCTCTCGACTTCCGATGATCGAAATAGGGATGATGGGAACTTTTGACTTAATGGCCAGGGTGAACCCACCTTTTTTAAAAGGCTGGATCGAACCGTCCGGACTCCTGGACCCCTCAGGAAAGATGACGACTGACATCCCTTCTCGAATCTTTTGGGCAGCCTCATTCATGGCCTCAACGGTCTTCCGGGTTCCTTCCCGATCGACGCTGACATAGCCTGCAGCAGCCATTACCCAACCGAAAAAGGGGACCGAGAAAAGCTCCTTCTTGGCCAACCACCTAAACTGAAATGGAAGATGACCTAAGAGAGCAAAGATATCGTAAGTCCCTTGGTGGTTTGACATAAAGATATAGGGACCCTCTCCCTTCAGATGTTCTATCCCTTCTACCCTCACCTTCACTCGATTGACCAGAAGGGCTATTTTACCCCAGAGTCTTCCATAATGATGAATCACCTTTCCCCTTCGATCAAAGGGGTAGGTGATGAAGATAACAATACCCAAGATCAATAAGGCGATCACAATACAGAACCAGACAAAAATCGTTCGAATCATAAACTTATTGAACCAAAATCTAAATGTCAAAATCCAAATGTCAAATCAATGACAAATTACCAAATGTCAAAAACTTTATTTTTGAGTCATTTATATTTTATTTGAACTTTGAGCTTTGACATTTGACATTATGCTATCGACAACTAAATCCTCTTCTCCAGTTCAGTGAGGATGGCCTTCACCTCATCTTTGATCTTTTCGTCAATATCATAGGGAGACTTTCCTTCCCGGTCTGCTTGAAGAACCTTAGGGTTGAAACTCATGTGGCCTAAAACAGGAAAATCGGAAAGATTCTCTTCGATGATCTGCCTGTCCTGGTCAGAGTTTATCTTGTTTCCGACGATCATCATATTTTTGATGTGCAAATCCTCACCCAATTTTTTAATCTGTTTGGCCGTGTTGATGGCCCTTTGTCCTGGTTCTACGACGATGATCAGGGCATCCACATATCCTGTGCTTCCCCTTCCTAAATGCTCCAACCCTGCCTCCATATCAATGATGAGGGCTTCTTCCTGCTGGACCAGAAGATGGCGAACCAGGTTTTTCAGAAGTACATTCTCTGGGCAGAAGCAGCCTCCTCCCCCTTGTGGGATACATCCCAATAAGAGAAGTTTTACTCCCTGATAGATCACTCCCATTTCATCGGGGAGGTCATCCACTTTGGGGTTGAGCTTAAACATGGAGCCAAAGGTCCCCTTTTTTGCTCCAGTCCTCTCCTCGATCAGAGAGGTCATCGAAGCAATAGGTGATAGTTTGGCCAGAGCTTCCTTAGGAAGGCCTATTGCAGAAGCTAAGTTCGAATCCGGATCCGCATCGATCGCAAGGACTTTCCTGCCCTGATCAGCCAAAATCCGAGCCATCACCCCTGCAAGCGTCGTCTTTCCTACGCCACCCTTACCAGAAATGGCGATCTTCATAATTTTTTCTTCTCCCAAAAAGTTACTCAAAAAGCTTCAAGCGTTTAAGTCTAAAATATAGGGTCCGAGAATTCCAGCCTGCCTGCCGGTAGGCAGGGATTCATGGGTTCTTCTGAATGCGGATTTCGGATTGCAGATTTCGGAGTTTTTATTCGGCATTCCACATTCTGCATTCCCCAATTGAAAACCCACTTGAATCCTGGACCCCTTGAATCCTATTATTTTATTTATCATATCTAAAAAAAAATGAAATGTCTATTGGCAGATGTGACAACCCCTTCACATCTCTTCTTATCACTCCTTAACGAAATGATGATGTTGACTATTGGAATTTGGCAAAGAAATAGTTATCATTGATAATGACGAATTTCAATAAGGAACACCGATGAAGGCGAATAAGAAGGCGCTGGCCATTCTCAGCGCCGGCCATCTCGTCACAGATATTAATCAAGGAGCCCTGCCTGCCCTGCTTCCTTTTTTCAAAGAGGCACTCAATCTTTCCTACACGATGTCAGGCCTCATCCTGCTATCTGCTAATCTAACCTCTTCAATTATTCAGCCCGCATTTGGACACCTTTCTGACAGGAGACCGCAAGGATGGCTTCTTCCCTTGGCTCCTTTCATCGCCTGTTTGGGATTATCCATTACTGGTTTCATCTCCTCCTATTCTCTCCTGCTCATCTGTGTCGTTGTAATCGGCATCGGGACTGCAAGTTTCCATCCGGAAGGATTCAAAACAGCCTACTTTTTCACTGGGGATAAAAAGGCAACAGGCATGTCGATTTTCGCGGTAGGCGGAAACTTAGGGATTGCCATTGGTCCAATCTTGGCCCTGACACTCGTTACCTCCTTTGGCATCAAGGGAATTCTGGGCATGATCGTGCCGGGAATTCTAATCGCTATCGTCTTACTCTTCAATATGTCAATGCTTACCACTCCTGTTGAGTCTGCTCACAAAGAGGCGATGAAAGAGGTAAAAACACCTCTTTCCAAAAACCAGAAGATGTCGTTCTTTCTTCTCGTCAGCATCGCCACTATGAGAGCATGGACCCAATTCGGACTGCTGACCTATATCCCTTTCTATTATATCAATTATTTAAAAGGAAATCCCCTCTACGCGGGGAAACTCGTTTCAACCTACCTTATGGCAGGTGCTGTGGGGACACTCATTGGTGCCCCTTTAGCGGATCGGTGGGGCCATAAAAAATTCCTGTTAATCACGTTAGCATTGTCATCTCCTCTTCTTCTTCTTTCCTACTATGGCAGCGGTCTAATTACTTTCGTCTTTTTGGGGATTTCAGGAATGGTATTGATCTCCACATTCGCCCTCACTACCGTTATGGCTCAAGCACTCCTCCCTCAACATCTGGGAATGGCCTCAGGGATGATGGTTGGATTTACCATGAGTGCAGGTGGACTTGGAGTTACCCTGCTGGGAATGATTGCAGATACCTGGGGGGTGCCAATGGCGTTGAAAACAATCTTTATTCTACCACTCATTGGATTGGGGCTCAGTTTCCTGTTGGAGTACCCTCTGAAAACGAAAGAACGCTAAGCGCTTTGCGCTATGCGCATAGCGTATTCTGAATTAATATTTTGGCATTTGCCATTGAGCTGCCATATGAAAAAAAATTTTCTTTAGAAAGAGGAGACAGACAGAGGCAATGAACAATATCTTGGTGACAGGCGGGGTGGGTTTTATAGGTTCTCATCTTTGTGAGCGCCTTTTAAGAGAAAGACATCATGTGGAATAGTATCGAATAGGCTATGGGCAATCAGCTATGAGCCATCAGCTTCTGACTCTATGCTTTCTGCCTGCTGTCTTCTGCCTTCCGCCCTCTGCTATGTTTTGGTTTCTCTGATAGATGATCTTCAGACCTTCCAGAGTCAAAAATTCATTGACCTCCTCAATGGTCTCGGATTCCCCAGCGATGAGACCTGCCAGTCCCCCTGTAGCAATGACCTTGGGATTCGACCTCATCTCCTTCTTCATTCGCCTCACGATTTCATCGACCAATCCTACATAACCAAAAAAAATGCCGGACTGCATACTATGGGTTGTGTTCTTTCCAATGATCCGCTTAGGTTTGACAATTTCCACCCGTGGCAGTTTAGAGGTCCGCTCAAATAAGGCCTCTGCAGAGATCCCAATGCCTGGAGCGATGGCCCCTCCAATATATTCTCCTTTAGATGAGACATAATCAAAAGTGGTTGCCGTCCCGAAGTCTACCACAATCATACACTTTTTATACCGCTCGAAGGCGGCCACGGCATTGACGATGCGGTCTGCTCCCACCTCTGCGGGGTTATCATAGAGGATGGGCATCCCCGTTTCGATGTCCGGCCCAACAACCAAGGGTTCGACATGAAAATATTTTTCTGCCATTCCCTGTAACATATCCAACACAGGAGGGACGACAGAGGAGATGATCATCCCTTCAAAATCTTGGATATCAATCTTATCGAACAGAAAAAGATCCCTGAAGAGGATTCCCCATTCATCCGCGGTCCTCTCCCTTTCCGTTCCGATCCGCCAATGATCGACCAAGACCTCTCCTTCATAGACTCCCAAGACCGTATTCGTATTCCCCACATCGATGACAAGCAGCATAAAACCTCCTACCGTAACGTTTAGTCTTATCGTCCTTAGTCTAATAGTCGTGTAGTCAAAACTATAGGACTACGAGACTATGAGACTACGTGACTCTTCACTTGGTACTGAACATCTCCTGCTACAATTCTTTTTTGCCTCCCATCCTTCGTCTCTAAAATCAAAACCCCATCCGAATCGACATCGACTGCAATACCGCTTAGGGTCTCCCCAAACGAAGTGACTTTGACTCTTTTCCCCTTGATTTTAGCCCTCTCTCTCCATGCTTCCAGAACAGTGGCACTACCTTCTTGTAAGAAGATCGCATACCACCTTTCCAACTCCTCTAAAAGGAATTGGAGGAACGCCTTTCTCGAAATCGTCTGTCCCCTCTCTCTCTTTAATGAGGTGGCCACATCCCGAATCTCTTTGGAAAACATCTTTCCATCCATATTGAGGTTAACACCAATGCCTAGGATCACGAAATGGATGCGGTCCATCTCCGAATGGATCTCATTCAGAAGCCCAGCTACTTTTCGACCTCCCAGAAAAATATCATTGGGCCACTTGATCATTGGGAGAAGCCCTGAATACTTCTGAATGGCATCCGCTGTGGCCACAGCTGCCATCAGGGTAATGAGGGAAGCCCGGTACGGAGGGATTTTGGGCCGGAGGATGACTGAAAGATAAAGGTTCAAAAAAGGAGGAGAGAACCAATGCCTACCCAGTCTTCCTCTTCCCTTCATTTGTGATTCAGCAATCACCACTTCTCCTTCCTCAGCACCCTGGAGAGCTAATTGATAGGCCTTTGAATTTGTCGAATCGATGGTATGGAAGTAATGGATCGTCCTGCCCATCCATTTCGTCGTGAGGAGGGGTTTGATTTCTGATGGAGTGAGAACGTCTGGGGACCGAATTAACCGATACCCTGATCGTGTCGAAGCCTCGATCTCATAACCTAAGGTTCTCAAGTGGTTCACTCTCTTCCAGACAGCCGTTCGGGTCACCTTAAATCGACGGCTGATCTCCTCCCCCGAAAGAAAAGCGGAAGGGTGTTCCCTCAGGAGTCGAAGAATTTCTTCTTCCATCATAGGTCCTCACGGACACGTTATTTCTAACTTATGACCTTGTCATAATGTGAGAATTGCATCGTGAAGGTTCCCCGCCCCTGGGTAAGGGATCTCAAGTCCGTGGAGTAACCGAACATTCGGGTCAGTGGAGAGATGGCTCTGATCAGAGTGACTTTTCCCTTTGGAGTGATTGCTTCCACTGAACTCTTTCTCGCCTTCAAATCACCGACCACCTCACCCATGAAATCCTCCGGAGTGATGATGTCGACCTCCATCATTGGTTCTAATAATACCGGTTGGGCCTTTCGGCAACCTTCTCTCAATGCATTGGATGAAGCAATCTTCAGAGCGAGAAGAGATGGATGATGAGGGTCCACATTGGCTTTTAACAATGTGACTCGAAGATCGGTCAATGGGTAGCCCATGACCACCCCCACTGTAGAAGCCTCCCTGATCCCTTCTTCGATCGAGAGAAGCCCTTCCGGAGGCAGGGTCCCCTTCGGGGCCTCCGAATAAAATTCGATTCCCTTTCCCCGTCCATTGGGTGAAATGCGTAAGAAAACCTCTGCAAAATGCTTCACTTCTTCCATCTCTTTTAGAAACTTGGCCGATGCCTCGGCTTCTTTCTCCACGGTTTCTCGATAGACGACTTGAGGTCTTCCGACATTTACCTCCAGATGATATTCGGATAGGAGTCGATTGACCAACACGTCCAAATGCAATTCACCCATCCCGGAGATGATGGTCTGACCGGTATCTTCATCAAATTTGACAAGGAAGGTAGGATCTTCCTCACTCAACTTTTCCAGAGATTCGGTGAGTTTCTCCTGATCCCGATTGGTCCTGGGTTCCACCGCCACCGACATTACAGGTTTATAAAAATCGATGGGCTCAAGAATAATTGGGTGCAGGGGATCGCAAAGCGTATCGCCTGTGGTAGTATCCTTCAATCCCATCACAGCCACAATCTCCCCGGTCTTGGCCTCCTCCACCCGAGTGCGTTGATTCGCATGCATCTGAAAGATTCTGGAGATCTTCTCACCCTTTTTCAATCGTGGGTTGTAAACCTCTCTTCCCACCTTGAGCACACCGGAGTAAATCCGGATGTAGACCAATTTCCTCCCCTGATCCATCATCACCTTAAAGGCTAAAGCAGCGAAAGGCTCTTCATCCCCAGCCCTTCTTCTCGCTCCTTCTCCTGTCACAGGGTTTGTGCCTTCAACCGGTGGGACATCCAATGGAGAAGGAAGATAATCCACAATCGCATCGATGAGGGGCTGAATGCCTTGGTTTCTTAATGCTGCGCCACATAAGACCGGAACAGCTTTCATCGAGATGGTGCCCTTTCTGAGGGCTGCCTTCATTTCAACTTCTGAAATCTTCTCTCCGTTGATATACTTTTCCATCAAACGATCATCCAACTCGGCAACCGATTCGATCAGCTTGGACCGATAATGGAGGGCCTCTTCTTTCAATTCTTTTGGGATAGAAATTTCCTTGAAGTCAACGCCCAGGCTATGTTCATCCCATACGATTCCTTTCAGCCGAATGAGATCGATCGCTCCGATAAACTGATCCTCAACGCCGATAGGGATCTGGATGATTAGGGGATTGGCTCCCAGGCGCTCAACGATCATCTTTACCGTTCCAAAGAAATCTGCTCCGATTCGATCCATCTTATTGACGAAGGCCAATTTGGGAACCCCATACTTGTCTGCCTGATGCCAAACGGTTTCCGATTGAGGCTCGACTCCTTCAACCGCACTGAAGATCGCAATCACTCCATCCAACACACGGAGCGATCGTTCCACCTCAATGGTGAAGTCCACATGGCCTGGTGTATCAATAATGTGAATGGTGCTCCCTTTCCATTCGGCCGTCGTCACTGCAGAGGTGATGGTGATCCCCCTTTCCTGTTCCTGTTGCATCCAGTCCATCACAGTGGTTCCGTCATGGACCTCACCCATGCGGTGGATTTTCTTAGTATAAAAAAGAACCCTCTCGGTGACAGTGGTCTTCCCGGCATCGATGTGGGCCATAAACCCGATATTGCGGGTTCGGATCAGTCTTTTCTCTCCAGCCATCTTATTCTCTTAGTGTTGAGTCCGTCCTTTTTGTTCTCGTAACTCCCAAGCCTAAACCTGAAAGTGAGACAATGATGTTACATACCCGTAAACCTCGCCCCACTGGCCTTAAGTGGAAAGGTGGGGCGGGAGTTTCACGTGTATCTTGGCCATATTAAAGGGATTTTTTAGAAATGTCAAATTTCCCTTGACAATTCTGACCGGATATGTTCTATATATTGGCAAGGTAGGATTATGGAAAGATTTTTTAGCTTTTACTTCTTTTATTTTTATTTTGACAGGGGTCACCCATAAAATAAATCCCTAATTCGGGATGGAAAGCCATGGGTGACCTTATAGGCCCCATGGCTTTTTTATTTCCTAAAGCCATAGGGTAATCCTTATGGCTTTTTTATTTTTAAAAATTAATGATTCCTCCCTTTCATAAAGGGGGGATTAAGAAAGGAGTACAAGAGATGCCCATTTCAAGAAGAGTGAAGGGTGACTTGAACGGTGCCTCGTGGGTCAGAAGAATGTTTGAGGAAGGAGAGGAATTAAAACAGACCTATGGTGAGGAAAATGTTTACGATTTCTCCCTTGGAAATCCCAATCTCGAACCTCCTCCTTCCCTAAAAAAAGCCCTCAAAGCCCTTGCTGATCATCCGATCACTGGAATGCATCGTTATATGCCTAACAGTGGTTACAGCGAGACAAGGAATGCGATTGCCGAATATCTTGCAGAGGAGTCCGGCCTTCCTTTCGAGGAGAAACACATTGTGATGACAGTGGGAGCAGCAGGTGGACTCAACGTGGCCTTCAAGGCGATCTTGGATGAAGGCGATGAGGTCATTGTCCCCTCACCTTACTTTATGGAATTCAAATTTTATATCGAAAATTGTGGCGGTCAGATTCGACTGGTCGAAACGAATAAAGACTTCTCACTCAACCTGTTGGAAATTGAGAAAGCGATCGGAAGGAGGACCAAAGCCATCCTGATCAACTTTCCCAATAATCCAACCGGCGTTGTCTACGACCAGCAATCTCTTGAAAACTTAGGGGAGTTATTGAAACGGAAAAACCGAGAGTTGGGAAAAACCCTCTTCCTCATTACCGATGAAGCCTACAGACGGATTGTATATGATCATATACAACTTCCTATTATCTTTCACTATTATCCCCATACCCTCCGGGTGACTTCCCACTCCAAGGATCTCTCTCTTCCCGGAGAAAGAATCGGCTATGTCGCCGTAAGCCCCCTTTGTGAAGAAATCGACGAGATGATCTCCGCTCTTGTTTTTGCCAACCGAATCCTCGGTTTCGTCAATGCTCCGGCGCTGATGCAGAGGTTGGTCGCTCCCCTCCAGAGAAATTCGGTGAATATCCGAGATTATGAAGAAAAACGTGACCTCTTTTATCATTCCTTAAAGGAATTTGGTTACCATGTTGTCAAGCCCCAAGGTGCTTTCTATCTCTTCCCAAAGGCCCCCATTGAGGATGATGTAGCCTTTGTAAAAGAGCTCCAATCGAAACGGATCTTAACCGTTCCAGGAAGGGGTTTCGGTAAACAAGGCTATTTCAGGATTGCCTACTGTGTTGAAAAGAAGGCGATCGAAGGGGCACTTCCAAAATTTAAAGAGGTGGCAGCGAAATACGGGATGGTTGGAAAATAGGCTTTACTCGATGAAAAGAAGAGCCATCTGCCTTGTCATTAAAGATTTCATTCGCCGGAAAAGGAAAGAAAAATTTCTTTCCCTCAACGGTAAAATTCGCTTCGACTTGGATTGGAAGGAGATAGAAGAAATTGAGCTGAAAGGAATGAAGGAACGTGAAAAGTTCTGGCATTCTTCTTAATCCATTTGATTG